>Ga0209914_1000948_pt1 | contig 33433 bp, 36 predicted proteins | sample ThiBiot_500_plan_FD_183949 | JGI IMG/M metagenome (GOLD analysis project Ga0209914, IMG submission 183949) | Wastewater bioreactor microbial communities from Cape Town, South Africa - Thiocy_cont_500_plan (SPAdes) | ecosystem: Engineered > Bioreactor > Thiocyanate-remediating > Anaerobic-Aerobic...
AAAAAAATCAATCAAGCAGAACGAGTATAGCACATATGAAAAAGGAAGATGTCAAATCGTGATATTTCGCTCGTATGTTTTTTTTCTTCCTCTCCCTATCTCTTTCCTCACATATTTTATATGACTTCGGTGCATTTTTATGATCAACAAACAAAAAATGTCAATCTAAAATAGAGAATACGTCGAATATTTATCTATCCATTTCTTGATTGAATTGCAAAGTGAATGAGTTAAGAATATCAATAGAATTTCCTGAATTAATAAAAACAACTTGCTCTGCTGTTCTTATCAGTCTTGTTTATTATTATTATTAGAATCTTTCTCTTACTCCCACAGTTAAAAACGAGTAAACACACATACATGTTAATAGTTCACAAGAAAATGTATCGAAAAAAAAAGAGGCACACTGCTCGTCAAGATTAATTCATAGAAGACAAGGTAAACATCTAATATAGATGATCAAAAAAAAGAGAAATATATCGATAATTTTTCAATATAAGTTATTATACAAAGAAGTTAAATGAAATTTCAAAGAGAGACGAAAAAAAAGGTAAAATAAAAGTTCAACATCTAATTATCGGAAAAGAAAGAGTATACACACACGAAAGAAAAGATTTATCGTTTTCTTGCCGATTATTTATTCGCCTTCTTGGATTTACCAGCTTTCTTCTTTGGTGAAGCTTTGGCACTTTCTAAACAACATCGAATTGAAAACTAAGAATTCGATTCAAGAGAATAACAAGTGACTTACTAGTGGCAGCTTTCTTTTTGGGTGATTGAGATGCTCGTTGACTGCTTCGACTGGCTTGTGATGATTTACGTGGTGAAGCCGATTTTGATTTGTTTGGGCTCGATGAAGCTTTTTTGGGACGGCCAGCTTTTTTTGTAGTTGAACGAGATCGACTTTGAGATGCTGATTTCGCTTTGCTAGGCGATCGACTTTTTGTGCTCGATTTTGCTTTGCTTGGTGATCGTGATTTGGCTTTACTTGGCGAACGTGATTTCGATTGACTCGATGAACGAGCTCGTTTTTGTGCTGGTTGACTTTTCTTTCGGCCATCTTTTTTGTTTGTCGATTGTGATCTCGAACGGGATTGTGAGCCTTGTTTTTTTGGTGTTGATGATGATCGTTGACGTTTCTTTTGCTGAAGAAAATATAGATCAATTGAAATTTAAGAAAAATTCATCATTTATCGAATCAATTACCGGTGATCGTGAACGTTTTTTGCCTGAATCTTTTCCTTTGGGAGTTATTCGAAAATAACCATCGCTAACACCGGAACCTACACGTACAAAAGAGCGTCAACTGAAATTAGTAATGTCTATTTTTATTTTCTACCTTTAGCAAGTGCAATTGTTTTATCGGCAATAAGTGCTTCAAGTGCTGAACGTAAATGACTCTTGAAAAGAAAGGAGAAAATTCAGTGAATTTAATGAGAATTTTTATAATACGAAACTTACATTCGCCGTTTTACCACCTTCGACTCCGTAGGTATTTTTGAGATGATTCAAGATTTTTGCTCGACTTGAACCATTACGAGCATTGAGCTAGATGAAAACGAACAATAATTTTCAACTAAGTCAATTCATTTTACTGTTTTAAGTGTTTCGGTAACCATTCGTTGATAGGTTGGCCGTGATGATTTGCTAGTTTTCTTTTTCGGTGTCGATTTTTTCGGTGAATTCGATTGTTTTTTCATTGGCGAATTATAGGCTTGTGATAAATTACTTTTAGTCGGCGAACGACTTTTACTTGGCGATTTTTTTGCAGACGTCATAATGATCGGTTCGAATATGGGAGGATTCGATTAATTATATATATGTGTGTTGCAGTGTGTGAAATTAGAAAATGATGAAATGACTAGTTAAATCAACCAATTCGTCTGCTTTTTATTTCTTATGAAAACAATAAACCAATGTGTTTTGCAGTCGAAAGAAAGAAACAGTCCGACAAGTCTCGAGAATGAACGTGCCGTCGAGTTTTCTATCGACGAAAAAATACATAACAACAGTCGACACCTCGATCGATTTAACGACGAAAATAATCACAAAAGATTAGTTTGAATAGACACACTCGTTCTTTTCGCTTTCATATAATCTTTTTCTATAATTATCATGCAAATCAATCTCGAAATTCGATAATATTTATTCGAAAAGTTTTCTTCTTTTTTTTTGTATTTGATTATAAAAAAGGCTGCATACTTTGTCCACAATTATGTTTGCCAATAAGGACGACATTATTGTGAAAATGTGGTTGCAAAGTTTCTTGACGTTGTTTACTTTTCGGTGTTAATAATTTCATTGGACTTTTCGGTTGTTTTGTTGAATAGAAAAGATTCTGTTCTGTCTGAGGTACCGAACGTTTATACCAATTTAAATACATCTGACAATGAAAATATCGACGAAATAATTGTAATAATTCAATACGAAAACGAGCACAAGAAAATACAAACGCCAGAAAGTTCGATGCATGATGAAAATGTAAAAGAATATTTGTTAAAATATGTAGAACATAATGAAAATTATTAAATTTTCCAGCTAATAAAATATAAGTCGTATGTATAGTTGATGGTGTAGCCGTTAGAACGAAACATATTGATGATGTGACAAGCATGGCTGTTAATTGTCGTTGTTTACTCGATAGATTATATTTATTATTATTATTTGTTGATTGAAGAAAGATTTGTTGTTGATGATTTTGTTTGTCAATATGTAATGTTCGTTCGATACGTGATGCTTGACAAAGACGTTGAATTATAATTAAATTACAAACAATACATAAAGGCACCGTTGACCAATAAGTTAAGCCTGATCGTATACAATCCCATTTTAAACGATCAAAATTTCGATTGTAGGCACAAAATGAACGCATAGGAATTGATTGATTGACATTGATTGCATATTCAATATGCATATGTCGTGCATAATGACTAAATATCAGTAAGGCTAAGATGAATAATATCAATAGTAGAAAACGAGATTTTGCTCGACTTATTAAACGTGGCATACGACATGGATTAAAAACAAGTGAACAGCGTTCGATATTAATGAATGAAACGATCCAAACGGATAAGAGACGAAAAACATCGACGAGAAAAAACACAACGCAATCGTACGATGTAACTTGAGGCTGAAATTTAGTGACGATTTGAAAACTTTGTAAACATAAAACAATACAATCAGCAATTGCAAGAGCAGATATGAATGATGCCGATGATGTCTTACGAAAAAATGGTCGATTAACAACGATAAATGTCAGAATATTTCCAGTACAACCAAAGACAGTTAAACATAGAAAGGCAATTGTTCGAATACGTTCAAGTAATAGCATTTTCTTTCTTATTCTAAGATAAAAGAATCCGAATGATCAATAAAATGAAAAGTAAATTCTCGTTTTCTTTTCTTTTTGTTGGAACTATTTATTAAATTGACAATGAACGAGAAAATAAGTGAATAAAGAAATTTTCCTTTTCCTTGTCGGAGGAGTTTTCTCTTTCTTGTTTACCTCAAATTCAACGGAAACGTGTCGAGGAAGGAATATAATTAGGCTCTAGCGTGACAGATCACCCTTAAGGCATACAAAAAAAATGAACATTGACGAACTCTTATTATTTAATAAAACTTAGTAACTACAACAAAAATAACGCAAAATCTCTTGACATTTTATTTCTCATTCTTATTAGATCTTCCCAGACGAATATCTCGCATTAGAACTACAGAAAAAGTAAGTGCAAACCGCCTCCACACAGATATTATTATTATTGTTCTGCTTTTGTTTTATTCCGCATGATTTTGATGTGTATGAGAAAGGTTGTATGTCATCGAAAAACATGCATAAAATAATAGTTAGCAATTGCATGTTTATTACATTGAAAGATGCGAATATAGAATACATCTGGAGGCGGTAATAAGAAACTAGAAACATTTTTGATTTCATCTCGTGGTTCTTGTTCTTTCTCGGTTGTCTATTCATTGATCAAAGGGTGATACAATCTATTCAAATTATGATTTTAAAGTCAATGCTTGTCGATACAGACTAAGGAAGAAAAATCTATTTCCGCAATCCAACTGAAATAAAAGAAATTCTCATGACATCGAGAAATATATTCAAATATGTCAAAATAGAAACGTTCATCAAGGATCGACGCGGAGATTACTAAAAAGAAATAAATTCATCTTCGACGGCTGCAATTCTCTCGTATTGTTTTATTTGAAAATCAGATGAGAAATATTAAAACAAATACAATAATTCTTACTTATCTTAAGAAAATTGAATAAATATGCTTTTTCTTTTGTATTTGCTCGGAAAATGCGCATCGCTAACTAATCGGATAGATTACTTTCTCGTGCATTAAAATACAAACAATATATCGAAGTATTTCCGTTTTCTCTCGTTAACTATTATTATTGGATCTGATTGACGACAATTTTTTTTATCGATTGTCTCGAAGTACTACAAGTGTTTACACATCCTTAACAAGAAAATATAGATACAGAAAGACATTCTATCTAGTCAATAGAGAAACGGCAAAAAAAAACTATTAATGCATTACGCGAAAAAGAGTGTTATTCAAAGAATTATCATCATCATTATCTCTCGTAGCTCTGTACTCTATATATATATATATATATACATGTCTGAGTTAACTGTCAAATCTCTTGAGAACTCAGCGAGTTTTGCTTATATATATATATATTTATATTTAATTATGAATGATCTGAAACGTGACTAAAATTATGTTTTTCTTTCCTATTGGCGTCATTCGAAAAATGGATCTCTTAATAAACTTTACTTCAACGATGATTGTATTTGTTTCTCAATTAAATAAGAAGTTGTGCTCTGGAAAATCTCGACTGATTTATAGATAGACTGTCATCAAGCAGTACCGCTTGATAAAAGGATAAAAAAAATACAAATAATAATTGAATAACATCGTAGAACACACTCGATAGTTAGTTAATGAAATGAAAAGATTTTATGCGTAAATTCTACTTAATTAATTTGAAAAGAGCACACACGTGTATTTATTTTCGATAAAAAATAGCGCAAAAGTTGGTCAAAAGATAATTCTGAACTCATCAAGATTATAATCTGGCTGTTTTATATGACGGAATAGGATTCACACATTTTCTAATATGCTAATATATGGCTTTGTAGTTCTCAAACACACTTATACTTTAGGTTTAATTTGACATAAATTCTTAATATTTGATAGTGATGCATTATCAGTGAATTAATTTTAATTAATATTTAGAAATTTAATTGTCTTGTTCGAAAGATAAATATTTATCGACAGATTATTTTCTTATTCTATTCTTGATGACGTCAGAACATAAAAATTTTATAAGATTTCTTCGCAGTTAAGAAAAAAAACAAAAAAACTCCTTAAATAGCATAATAATCACTATGGTAACGTGATAATAAACCTGTTATTTGAATTCAAATATTAACCGACTTCTCATTCACAGCAAAGTACATCTCATACTTCAGTCATATTACTAATTAAGATCGTTTTATTTTATGCCCTCGATGTGCATATATAGATACATTGTTCTTTGTAGTATTAATCTCAATTCCAAAAGAAAATTATACGATACAGATTTCGTTTTGATTTGTGACAATCAATTGAATTCTACTTACCAGTACCAGCTCTGTTTTTTTTTCATATCAATTGTTTCTTATTAATATGACGTATTTTATGAAATAAATATTAAGTGCCCCTTGATTTTCATTGCATTTCTTTGTATATAGACTATTCATTATGTTGTCTTTTGCAGCTGCGTTCTCAATACTTGAATGACATCGTCGAAATCAATCAAATATTCGACATTGAAAAATTGTTTCTTTTCTCAACTAACAATTCATTTATCGTAGTTTGACAATCTTTTGAGAATCGGAGACATTATTTTGTTAAACGATAGTAAATGATTGAATTAAATATTTCTTTGACACGAGCATTCAATTAGAAAGAAATGGTTTTTTTTTCTTTCGCTCATTCTTTTCCTTTGTAATATGGAAATGAAAATTCTTCGATTGATTGTTTCTAAATGAAACTCTTAATACCATAATAAGAGGCAAAGAAGAAGAAAGAAAAACAAATCTTTGTCTTTTTTTGTTTAATTAATTAACTGAATTATTATTATTATTATTATTAGTTTTTTTTCTCATTGAAAATAAAAAGAGAAAATAATTCTTTATAATGTGCGTATTTATGTGCGTTTGTCGTATACAAAGAGAACAAAGAAAAAAAAAACAAAAATACAAATGCAAAAAGAAAAGAAGAAAAAATCGAAAATTTTTTTCTCTCTTTTTTTGTGTTTTGTCTGTGTCTATCATACAGGATGAAGAGAAGAGTCCAAGAGAAGAGAGAATGAAAAACCGAGCATAAAATAAGAGGAGAAAGAAAAACGAGGAGTGCATAATACACCCACAGACATACACACACGGAAGAGCATCGATAAGAATAAGAAAAGAGAAGATAAAAGAGATTTGTGCGGTTACAACAAAACAACAGTTTGAAAGTCGTCAATATCATCATCGTCATCATCGTCATATTGTTCGGTCTAACAACAATAAAAAAAAGAAAGAAGAAGACGACAATTGTTTTGTTTTCTATACACACGCACACACATGATGAAAGAATAAAGTAGAAGAGAAATACCCATAAAAGGAAGAAAACCTTCGTTGTTTGTCGTTTATCCACAATTGAAATAGTAGTTGTTGTTGTTGTTGTTGTTGTTGTTATTCTTGTTGCTTTGAACAGCAATAGGCAATAGAAACCTTGAGCTGCATGCATGCATACATACGTTTAAACATATAAGCACGAGAAAAAGAAGAATTAAAATAGAGAATTTGAGAGAAAGAAAATAAAAAGCAAAACGACTGATAATGGTTAACAATCATCATCATCATCATCTTAACAATTGAATGAACCAAAGAGCAAGAGATAAATTTAAAAAGAAAATGGCAATAAATACTCGATTTCGATAGATGACATTCTAAAAACGAATAAATGAAGATAAGTTAAATTGAAAATGTTATCTTTTTTGATTTTCTCATAAAATGCAAACGAACAAGGCAATGAATATCTACCTGAATGCCACCATCAGCACGATTATCCGTTTGTATCGATGTCTCTTGGGTGAATACATGCATATTGCCGGTGTTAGCCGTACCAGTAGCAGGAGTATTAGACTGAAAACATGCACATGCAAATCTGTTGTTGATCTCATGAGACAAGCAAAATCTATTTCTTCGAAATTCTCTTGATACACGTTTTGTTTTATTGATCAAATTCGAGACATTTTCTGTTATTTCCCTGATCTGTTCGGTCTTTTCTTCTCCATCTTTCTTTTATTGATTATTATTTTAATCGAACTCGATTCTGACCCATTAATGTACCTATGATCAATGTTAATCGTCAACAAAGTTGACATTCATAGAATCTAACGAAGCGAATGTTTCGGGCTGTTTCTCCTTATATTCTAATTGCAGAAACGAGAACAAACCGAACAGAGATCAATTACAAATAGAAAATAGCACTCTAAATGTTTGTTTCAAAGCAAATAGGATTAACATGTTCCTTTTTTTCTTTTTTTCTAATGCCGTCTATTTATCATGATTAGCAAATGGATAAAGATGCGTTTCTTGCAATTCAAAATGCAAGCATTGAACATGCAGAAAATGAACTTGATCTTGGCTTCGCTGTCATACCTGTAAAAGATTTTTAAGACGTCCGAAAGTAGTGGAATCAAGGTCGCGTTGACGTCGTAGTTCTTCTCGTCGTTGCGAGCCAAGAACTGTTGCTTCTTCTCTCGATATACCTTGACAAGAGAACATAGCTTGAAAAATAAAATCAAAAAATGAACTTACTAGGAGCGGCATGTCTCTGTCGAGCAACATTATCAATTGTTGGCATACTACCACGTTTCATTCCACCGGTGGTGCCACTTGTTGTGTGCGATGATGATGTTTGTGCATCAATACGTGGAATACTTTCGATAATTATACGACGAGCAAGTGTTGGCGAACCTGTACTGCTTGTCATCACAGTTGCTTGTGGTATTTGTGTGCCACTTTCCGTATACATGGGAGCTGGTTCGGTAACACGTTTACGTATACCATTTTCGATAATAAATGTTTCTTTTTCTTTTAAATTCTCACTTGATCGAGCTGTTTCATCGATTTTATAATCACCAGGTTTAACTTTAACAATACTTGGTAGAGATTTTCGTCGAGGAATAGGAATTGGTTGTGGTACATCGTACGGTTCCACTGTATGCGATTTAATGGATATTGATGGATAATGTGTTGGATCGTAACTAGTACCACCTGAACTAAGGCCCGAATCGTGGCCAAATGACGTATGAGAAGTCGAAGCATCATACATAGGAGTTTGTTGTTGTTGTTGTTGCTGATGATGATGATGACGATGATGATGATGACTTTGGGGATTAGTCGTAGGCGATGATGATAGAGATGAGAATGTGTTTGGCTGTTGTCCTGATGGATGACGTACTTGTTGAGAAATATGAGTATTTGATGTTGGCTGATTATAATCTTGGGATTGTGGATCATGAAGTAGATCTTCGTTCGAACCGATACGATTTGTCCTTTTAAATGTACCTCGTTTCGATGCTGAACGTTGACCTAATCCGACGGCACTGTGTACAAATTGTGGAGCAGTTGTATTTGGTAAAGACGTTGGATCATCATCAATACTTGAACTACCTGGCGTTGAAATATGACCAGGCAATTGTTGATTTAGATGATTATATTGTTTAGACACGGGGATCCCTGAAATGATCACAGTCTATGAAATTTATTGTTTATTTGTTTTGTTTTTGGCACGACACAAACAAAACGAGAATGTATTCTATCTATTTATATTAATAATAAAAGAAACATTTATTAGATCGAGAAAAGAACATCAGGAAATATTCACATTTCCGAAGGTAATGTTCCGAAATAAAATACTTTCAAAAACGAAGAAGAAGAAGAAGAAGAGGAAAAGAAAACTTTAGTTCTACTAATTATATTTTCAATAGTCTTTAATTGTTGTAAGAGATTTCAATGGAGAGTATGAGACAAGAAACAAAAAACTCGTATACTTTCGTGTTTCATTATTAGCTTTCCTTTCAATATAATCAATTTTTGACCTTTATATTATTACTATTGGTAATAATTAGAAAAGATGAGCAATTGCAGTTGTCGAATTAGGAATAATGGAGACGTCAGAGCCTATCCTTGATCATGCTTTTTTTCTTAAAATTTAAGCCGATTGAAATTAGTTTTAGGTTTGTTTTTCAATTTTAATCTCGTTTTAATAGAATTATTGATCAGTATGAAAAGAAAAATTAATTAAACTGAATATCCTCTTTTTTTGAATATATATATATATACCTCTATGTTCATTATAGAAGATTAAGTTGACAACATCAAATAATTCATAGCATGCACTCATTCAAACCTGTACGTGGATCAAGAACTTGATTATAAAGTGTTTGCGATGTAGGCTTTTGCGTTTGTTGCAGATGAGTTGGATTAACATTTCGATAATAATCTGGACGTTGTTGCTGTTGAGGAATAGGTATTGCGGAAGATGGTGGTCCAATATTCTAAATAGGAAATTCATAGATAAAGAAAGAATATTGAGTTTCGCATATTGAATTACTCGTATAGCTGGTTGTGTTGGCGGTTGGCCTTGATAGACACCACCATCAAGTGTTAATGGTATTGATGGTGAACCGATGAGATTTGACTGAGATTGAGGTACGTGTGATGATAATGGTGGTGATGACATTGGCAAACGACCATTGGGCGGACTGAAACTGGTATGATTACCAACAACTAGTCTTCCGTCAACTTGTTTATCAAGATCTAGCGGAATGAATGGTTGTGGCTTTTCTTCACCTAAGAAAAAAAAACCAAACAATAAATGAAAGATTTCTCTTTTTTGTTTTAAATGAAAATCAACCTGGTTGACGGAAATCTGGAGCAGCTAATTTCGCACTTGATCGAGCATCAGTACTATCGTGTCGAGCTTGTTTAGCATAGATTTCAGCTGAATGTGCTTTCGAACGTGCATTATTCGCTCTAGACACAGCGAGAGAAAAAAAAACAAACAAATACATCAATTGCTATTTGCCTATGGAAATGTTTACCTAGCCATAGCTATTTCGGCTTTTTGTTGCGCTGTTGTTGCTGCTTTCATTGCATTATTTAAAGCCGCATCGATTTTATCACGAAATTTGGATGTACGTAAGAGAAATAGTTTACTTGTTTTTCGTCGTTCGGTTGTTAGAAGATTATTCTTATATTTGCCTTCTTCTTTACTACCATCTCGATATGTTGTTACACCGTAACCATTCTTCTTATTATTAAACCATTCGCCTTCGTATTTCAAACCGTCCGAACGTTCGGCTATACCGAAACCAGTACGTTTATCAGCTTTCCATTCACCCATATAGGTTTCAACAACATTATTATCTAAGATATCATCTTGAGATATAAATGAATGATCACCATCATCTAAAGTACCCATTGAATTCGGTGTATTTGGATGTGATGAGATTAATGTTGATGTTTTGACTGAATGTTTTGAATCACCACTGATTGTACTTGCTGTTGAACGAAATGAACTGGTCTTTTTTGTCAATGAAATATCTTCGATATCACTTGCGGATTTTTGTTTACGTAATTTGGATAGAAGAGTTTTACGTAATGAAGTACGGCGATCAGCACTATTCGATAATGAGACACGACGTGGTCCTTGACTAGCACTACGAGCTGATGAATCATGTGGATCTGACCTCGAACGTAGAACAAATCCACCACGATTTTCATCCATACGTTTATCTCGTTCACCTAAAATCGACAAACGTAAAAAACAAAACAAGATTAAAAACTTGACATACGTTGTGTTCGTTCGTCATCTTCTTCGGATCGAAGTGATGTTAAAGAGTCACGTACATCTTTGGATCGATAACGAGATGCAAGACCATAGGGTACACTCCGTCGAATGCCAAAACCATGACGAAGTCCTTGTTGTATCTGACCATGATAAACACCACCATCGGCATAGATTTCAACTCCGTAACCATCCTGAAGACCATTTGCCCACGTACCTTCGTATCGAGCTCCGGATATATCTGATACACGCAAACCATAACGTCCTTTAAAACCTTGTGTCCATTCGCCTTTATAAATCCATCTTCCTTTCTTTTCACAACCTAATCCATGTCGTTTGCCACTCATCCATTGTCCTTCGTATGAGTTTCCTGACGGCTAAACAAAATCAAGGAAATTTCAAGAGAATCAATTTTAAGAAAACAAACAAACAAATCAATTACCCATAAATAGATGCCCGAAAATTCATAACCAAATTGCCATGCACCTGAATATTCACCTTGACCTTTGGGACCTGTACAAACACCGTGTCCGTGCGCTTTACCATCGTTCCATCCTCCGCAATAAGTACCGCCGTCATCAAAATCAAAACGGCCTCCATTCGCTCCGACGTTCATCCGGGAGTCCGTTCAATAATGATCAACAGTGGCAGCAATAGTAGCAGCAACATCGACAACGACGATGACGTCGATGATAGCCAAATCAAAGATAATTATTGAAAAGAAAATACACGAAGAAGTAGGAGGAGGAGGAGGAGGAGGTCACGCTAAGTTGTTCGTATATTAATTGTAATAATAATAATATTAATATTAATAATAGATCGAATTAAAACGAAAAGGACGACGATGCAAATCTGATATCCTGATCAAATGTAGCAAAAAGTTTGTTTGCTTTTTTTTTATTCGAATATGTCGTCTTCACAAGTCGATCAAATCCCAGCTAAACACGGCGATACATAATGATGTTGCCATGTGCGCTTGGGCTAGAAAATAGTAAACATCAATGAATAATTTGAAGTTAACAAAAACGGAAATCACACACAAGACATACGCATACACAATATATTGCCCGAAAGACAAAAATCTCGATCAAAAACTCTCCTGCTGTTTGTTAGCTATTTTCTGTAATCGTGTCACACATATTGTTTTTCTTTTTTTCCCTCGTCTAGAACCATAAATGTAGATAAAAGACAAACATGACATGGGTTTTATACTCTCAATCGGACCGATAGAAATTGTCATCGTAAAAACAATATGAAACAAAAAAAAACAATGAACTTCACGAGTTTTCTGATCACACACATCATTACCCATCAAGTGTCAAAACAGTATTTTGTTGCCTGCTGTCATCGAATAATGTAGCTGATGGTTCGAGCGCAATGAATCTTTTTTACATTTTTCTATCGTAGCAACAACAAGAAAAAAAAGAAACTAATCTATCTATACTTCAAATTACATCACAATACAAGGCGTATATGTATGGGAAAAGCTTACTCGAAATAAAGATGGAGGACGATTAGGAAAAAAAATGAGAAAAAAAAGAGACAGACAGAGAGAGAGAGAGCGCGTGAGAGTTAGTGAGTGAGTGAGTGAGTGAGAAAGAGGGAAAGAGACTTGCTGATCTCAGAGCTTTGTGTCGCGCGCGCGCGCGCCTGTTTATTTATTTTTGCTTCTGGGTTGCGAATGCGTTACACACGTTGGATTCTTTCTCTCTTGTGTGCGCGCGTTTTTCTCTTGCATATGCAGCAGCAGGCAGAGGAGAAGAAGCAGAAAAAAACCGAAGCTAGAGAGATAGAAAAGAAACAGAAGAAAAGAAAGAAAACGAAGAAGACGCAGAAGAGGGACGCAGGAAGAGAAATACGGAAGGAATTGTCGTCGTTCGTCGTCCTCGGCTGATTGCAACGCAAGCATGCGGCACAAGAATAGAGGGAACAGCACTAGTATAGAGAAAGAGAGAGAGAAAAAGAGAGAAGGAGAAAAGAACAAAAAATGGAGAAATATTAAAATTACTAATAAATACGCCACATATACGACAAGAATGACGACGAAGAGAGGAGAGATCTCTGAAACACACACACACACATATATATCGTAATGGTAGCAAGAGCATAGAGCAGAACAACAACAACAATAACAACAACAGACGAACATGACGATGAAACTACTGCTGTTGATATAGGACGGTGATAGAACTATAGCAGTAGTTTGGTTCTTTCAGAAAAAATGGACGTTTTATGTGTGTTCGTTCTTCATCTCTTGTCGTTTCTGTCTGCCAGCCTATCTGTCTCCTTTTTTCGCATTCCTCGAATAGAGTATATATATATAAATATGTGACAGGATGGCAAAATAGATAACTTGGCATTCACTAAGAAAAAAAAAAGAAGTACTAGTGTTTTCTTTCAACTCGATTCTCTTTTGTCTCTCTTCGACACATCTTCTCCTAACGCTCTCTTATTTCCAGTGTGCAAAGACATATATACTGGATCTCTTCATGTGTCTAAGCATTGATGTAGCGAACGCATATAAGCAAAGCATGTCATGCTTATTCGATGTGTTACTCTCATACTCATCAATGCCATCCTGAGAAGGAAATGTCTTCGAGAATCGATCGTTCGTTCGTTCTCCAATAGGAACTGCTTTGATAGAATGGTATCTTGACGAACATTGTAAGGAAGGAAAACTAATCTTGCATTTTTTTCCTATCATGCACGCCCTCAAGTCACCTGTTCGAACTATGTGCATGTGTGTGTCATCAGTCTCATCATGTCAGCATACAACAAAAAGAAGAAAACGAAGAAGAAGAAAAATGTAGAGTGATAGACAGAAAGACGGTTTCTGTCTTTCTCCGCCTTTTGGTTTGAGCAATAGCATAACATTGGTATCAGCAATTTTGCCGTCCCCTTTTTTCCATCATAAGTCAAGGTTGGACATTTGTAGTATCATCAGAAAAGAAGGAAAAGAAGAAGAAGAAGAAGAAGAAGAAGGAACGAATGCAGAGAGAGAGGGACATGATAATTTGAGCAAGGACATCTCATGGATCATTGATAAATGCACGATGGGCAAACTCCATTAACGGTTATGGCAATGATATCTGTTGTGTCTCAACACAAACTTATTCTTGAGAATATATTGAAGGCGAACATTACATATACTTGATTATCCCAAATAGAGAAATATGCAAAAAGATCTATTGGATCAATTATAAAACTTTCTATCATTCTCATTATAAGAATAACCTTGAACATGATTGGAATGTTCATTGTCATATAGGTATTCTCCATGTGTTGTCATTTGATTTATTCACTTATACATATGTCGAAAGATTTTTTTAAATATTATATTCAATTGTCATGAGACAATTGGGTATATAGTTCAAGATACATATACACATGGGCATATGTATATCGGTGTACGACAAAGTACAAGACACGGCACACATAAATGACGACAAGAACAATCTTTGAACAAACAAAAAAAAAGAAAACGAAGAGAAAAAAACGAAAGAGGAGAAGAGAAAAGATTGATAGGATGTGCACACGTACAGTTGTTCACTTTACGTTAAGCTTACGCTGAGAAGTTCACGATCATCATCACCACCTTGCACAATCTTATCTTTTTCTTCCCTTTTTGTCTTTAAAAGTGCATATACAATACAAGTCTCTTCATTCTTTATTTAAATATGATATAAAACGAAAAGCCTTTTCTCCTACACATCTCAAACATAACTCTCATCTGATCTTCTACAATCGTCTTTACTCTTTTTCTTTCGTTTTTTTTTGTCTTGCTTGCTTATTCATTAATTTCCATTGAATAACAGCATTGTTTCGACTGCTCAGATGTTTTCAATTTGGTTAGCATTATCGATAGTTCTTCTATCAATTGTTAATAACCTTGCAAGCAATTTACGTTGTAATGAAGACATCAATGGATCTCTTCAAGTAATTGAAAATTGTCGAGCATGTGTTATCTTTATTGCTCCTGCAACCATATACCCTCCGACTAGTACAACAACAACAACAACAACAACCACTACTAGTAGTTCTACATCTAGTACTTCTATTTTTCCCAGACAATTATACGCATCTAATGCTGAACCTACAATAGAAGAACTCTTCTTATTCGATGAAAAAAAACGTCGTCGACGTCGTCGTCGTCAATATGTCGATACTGTTATACATCAACAATGTGCTCGAGAACTTGTTGGACCATTGTATGGTTATGATCAAACACATTGTTATTGTAATTCAAATCAATGTAATTCAAATATTCAACGATGTATCTACGAAGTCACATCAAAACGTCATTTTGCCTGTTATCACGGTACAAATTCGACGCAATATCCACTTGAAATTCGTCATAAATGTCGTAGTTGTCGAATACGTATGGAAATGAATTCAATGTATCATTATGAATGTTTAACATTTGGTGAACGTGAACAAATCAATGATACGCATTGCACATGTCAACGACCAATGTGCAATCAAGATGTATCGACATGTCAACGATCTCAGCAAGCACCATCACAACCACGCACACATTTAACACACAATATTTTAATCAATTTTACTTCATTATTATCTTCACCACCGACAACAACAACAACAACAACAACAACAACAAAGAAAACAACAAAAACAACAACAACTACTACTACCACTACCACATCAACTAGTTCTTCTACAACAACGATTCCTACTACTATTACGATGAAAACGACTATGATTTCATTTACAACTACTCATCCAATTCGAACAACGACAATTGTATCTGGAACACAATCGAACACTACAGAAATATTATCAACTTTAATCGAAACTAATGAAAATACTTTAATTGAAAATACAACATTAATTCAATTAACAACTGTCAATGACACGACAACATCATTTATGGAAATTAAACATCTTAAGACAGTAGAGATCGAACTGAAAAGTTCGAGTAACTATTTATCATCTAATTATCTCTTAAGTTTTACTTTACTTCAATTATTTCTATTTCTTCTTATTTATTCGATGTGATCAATAGCTCTATCTCTTAGACAGTATACATACGAATATATATATATATACATCTGTGTATCAGTAAAAGATATGTCTAAACAATAAAATAAAGCCATCTACAAGGCAAAAGTATATGCATTTGTTCATTAGTGAGTAGCAAACGATTGATCCCTATGCAAGCTAAGAGAACAATGTCAATAGTCGTCGAACTATTCTTAACAAATAAATAACGTCTGTCGACTTGCTTCATTTATATGTATAGTTGGTTAATCTCTCGTCAATTTTATTTCAATGATCAAGTTCAAGTACAGAGAAAGAACGAGAAAAAGAAACGAAACAAGAGAAGACAAGAGATTAATACGTATTCTTTTCTTTTTATCTAATTGATTTTTTTCTATTGATGTTTACTCATGATTAAACTTTAGAAACCTACTTGTATAATACCATTTTCAGTACATTCATAGACCAACAAAAATAGCTTCTATATATTAGGCTATGATTAGTTTAATATTTATTTATTGCCATCTATTTTTTTTCTTTCACCTAAGTAACGGCACGCGGATGTAAGCTATCTATTTTTATAGAGAAACTTTTTTGTTTATTAAGACATGACAAAAAGAAAACGAGCAATATCATGTTTAATGAGCGTGATTACATGTTGTCCTTCCTCGAGCATTGTTTTTAACTATGTCATATACGTAGTCATCGATAATTCGTAAGAAGTTCAGAATATAGTAAAAATCTAATTACGCAGACAAATTAGAACAAGGAAAAAGAATGTCAAACATTGTTCTAATACTCAGCAAAACAACGATCAAACGTTTATTTAAATGATTGATTGATTGTCTGTCTGTTGTAAAAGTAACGAAATTTTACTCGTTCTGTTGATGTCGCTACATCAATACGATACGAGAGATTATGTGTTGTTACCTTAACGCGTATGAATCTCCATAGACAACGCACGGAGAGGAAGGAGAACGAAATCACAATGTCGTCGATTGAGTAAAATATTCATTGACAAGAATCATACGCGAACATAGTCATGGCAAAACCAACAACGAAAGTTGACGAATACTGGCGACAAAATAATCTCGAAAGTTTATTTAAAGATCTAACTCATCTACTTGTTCAACGGATGCCAACAGATCCAGTTGCAACAATTGTTCAACATCTTCAAAAAAAATATCCGAAATCATTTAAACCAACACCGGAGAGTACACCGAGAACAAAAACAAATGTAGTACAATCACAATCATTTGCTTCACAACGATCAGACACGCTTAATAATAGTCAAGCCGCGTCTGATTTTCAACGTCAAGCTTCAGGTTTGAGTCAACGTAGCGATAGTATTAGTATGGGAGCAACGGGATCTGCTTTTGCTGATCTCCTAAAAAAGAATGTACGTACGAAATGATTTTTTTTTCGAGTTGAATTTAGTCTCGTTTTTTTTAGAGAATGGATTTAAACGAAGAAGCACCTGCATTTGATCTAAAAAATCTTATGCTTGCCAATCGTGTAGGTCAACAAGTCGTTCGATTAGCAAAGAATATTCGATCGGATCATGACATTCTCGAAGAAGAACTTATTCAACCGATGAAAACAAAGGAAAATCTTCCAATAAAAACTGATGATCAAATCGAAACACAAACACATGAAGAACCTAGTGTTAAACAATTAATTAAGTACAAACAAAATATTCGTCTTGAAAACGATCGTCGTTTGCATCGAGAACATCTAGCTAGTTTAGCTACGGCAGCTCGTGAAAAAGAACAAATCTCGCTACCAAATGTTTCGAAAATGCCAATTGAAGTTCCACAGGAAGGCGAGCAAATGCCTGCTGATCCTTCATCAAAAAACGTTGTATCTGCTACAGGTAACGCTCAGCAAATTATACGATCTATTGGCCTTTCGAAACAAGAAGAGGAAATCTTGAATGATGAAAATATATTTCAGCCGAGGCAAAATCGAGATCGAACTCGAACCAAACGATCAATGTCACCTTCAGCTTCACCATCGGGACAAAAACAATTCCTTGGAGATCTAACAAAAACTATTCGAAAAAATTTAAATGCCGCTCCACCAATGATGCAATTTGGAGTATGTAAAGTATGCGGAAGTGCATTGGAGAATGCAGGAGATCCGGACAACTCCGGTGAGTTATCTTTGACGAATATCTTGAATTCTCAACTGAAGACTTAAATTAGCTTTGCCATCATCACAACAACAATCATCGACACGTTCAGACGAATCGATGACTGATGATGTTGACGATTGGTTCGAATCAGCATCTCAAGTATCAAGTTCACGTGAAATTCAACCGTGGAAACCCAACGAACTTGTTCCCGCACCATCAAGTACAAACCCATTTCAGCAAAATCTTTTTAAACCAATCAACGAAACTAATAATATTCTCCGAAATCGTTCAGCTAGACCACCAATTATCATAACCGATGATGATGCACGTGTATTGAAATCTCGATCACCTCGTATGTCCGAATCGGATGTTTTCGTTCGCACACCGTCACCTCCTCGTCGATCATCATTCTCTCGAAACATTCAATCACCACCAACGACAAATAATCCAAACGAAAATTTCTTTTCATAAATCCGTAGTGTTTTGTCAATACCAAATAAAGGAGAACAAAAAATAATAAACATCAAAATCATAGCCAAAAAATATCTGTCTATACACACACACATACATAAGTTTCATTAAATAATCTACCAAGAAATTAAAAAAAATAAAGGGACTAACAAGACAACATAACAGAGAATTAAAGAAGTGAAATACTTCGTACACAGGCTCACATACAAAAATACTAGAGCATTTAACAAAGAAAGAAAGAACATAATCTTATGTCGGACGAACCATTCGACCTGAACTGAAAATATGATGAAACAAAAACGATTTCATTATGATACATCATTCGCATATGCGAACGTACCTTTGTTTAGTAAAGCGATTTTGAAGAAATTGAGGTACTTGAAGTACTGGCGATTTGACTTCAATTTTCGTCGATGAAGGTTCTAAATAAATAATTTGATTTGTCGTTTGAAATTCGTTCACTCTCATGTCTTACCAGGTGCTTCATCAGCTGTTGATTCGATTTTAACATTCGGTGAATTTCGTTTGAGAACAAATCGATTTTGTTTCGTTGGTGTTTTCAATTCATCCGTTGATTCATCGATATTTTCCGATTTAAATCGTTTATGATTCGGTGAAATACTCTCCTTTTTTGGCACGAGATTTAGTTTATCCTCTATAGCATCGAATACGCTCGTGTTTGTTTTTGTTGACGAAGAAAAAAATCGACTCGATGTATCATTATCATGTTGACTAAATGTTAGCGGTCGTTTGACAACTTCAATACTTTCAATAATCGATGTATGATATTCAACTGATGAATTTGAAGTTTTTGTTTCGGTTGTTGTCGATGAATAGATATTGAGAATATCGGATGTTGAGAGAGCATTCGAGATAGGTTCGACTTTTGGACGAATTTTTCTTGGTGGAGATGGTGTTGATATGATTTGACTGTTGATTGGAGTTGATGAAAGGCGAAATGGTGTCGAACGAATGCTATATTCTTTACTCCAGATGGATTTTAAATGAGATGCTAAGGATGAAGAAGATGATGATCCTGGCGAACGATACTAAAAACAAAACGATTCGTTTAAGTTTTATTAAGAAAACTTGACGACGAACTGTCCATTTATCAGGATCGAAATCATCGACTTTACATTTGGTTTTGACATTTAGATTTCCGATTGCATGTTGAAATGCTGATGGTGAATTATCAGTTCTAAACAAAACGGAGAATTATCTCATTTTAATCTATACATTGACATACTGTCCAGAGAATTTCAATAGTTCATGATCAACATCATCAGGCAATGGATTTAATGGTACTTGTTTTCGTTGAATAGGATCGTAAACAATTTGATGAAGAAATGCTAAATGTGCTCGTTTGAAACCGATTATATAATCATCGGTAACACGAAGATTTAATTTGCCTAGATTTTGCGGCAATTGTTTAAGAATCTAATTTGTTTTTTTCGATTAAATCAATCGAAAGAAAGCATAAAAAAAGTATTTTACTAGTTCGATATTATTGACTTGTGTTCGACTCATGATTTTCTTTGCTTTAGCAAGACCAATGCCTGATATATTATCAAGATAATCACATCCCGATAGGATACACATCCAACGAAATCGTTCGAAACTTTCGAGACCAAATTCTTTTTTCAAATCGAATTTCGTCCGTTCAAATAGTTCACCATTGCCTTGATCATCTAATTTAAATAGAATCTAAATGAATTGATTAACTCTCGAAATATTTTTGAATAATCAAATCTCGCAAAATACGAACATGATGACAACCGAAAAGAACAAGATCTGAATCTTCTGTGATGACATAATCAGCAATTTTCGATCGATTTAGATAGGCTAATTGGGCATCAGCTTCGTACGGTGCAACGATAACATCGATGCCCATCGCTCGAAGAGTCTTGAAATAAAAATCGAAATGATTTCTTTTCTGTTTGACAAGAATTCAATACTCGAATAACTTTTAAAACCATTTCGGGTGTTATTTCAATGGCTTTTTGAAAGAATTGTTCAGCTTCACGAGTTTTACCACTTGCTAAAGCTTTTTGTGCTCGTAAACGATTTCGTTCACGTTCACTAAAGAGAGAGTGATCAAACAATCTGAAAATTGCCTGTCTATTCAATTAATTTTACTCGCTACGATTAATATTCGTTATTCGTTTAGCTGGTAACGCTGAACCATCAAATACCATAATCGGTTTAATATTCCATTCGAGTAATCTTTCAACAAATCTTGTCACATAATGAACGTATCTAATCGCGTAAAAAAGAAACTATATTATTTTGTTGAAAGATTTTTCTTACTTATCAGTTGCTTCTTTTTGTGCTAATTTTCCTGCACATGCATAAGCACCTCGATGAAGTAGAAAACTTGTATCAACAGCACATGTTGTACCTCGAAATTCGTTCGTTTTTATATCTACACGATGTATAGCTGATTTCAATAATGGATGAAGTCCCTCAATTCCCATGATTTTTTTATCACCTTTGGCTTATCACCAAATGAAACAAACGATCTGCAAGAAAAAGTTTTCATAGAAATAAATTCTAACGAACAAACGAAACGAATCCAACGAACGAACAACTACTTTCGTTTCTTTTTCTGTTCTCTCTCGCTCTCTGTTATGTTCAATGATGACTAAGCATGATGAATCATCGAATAGAAAACTTTTCCGTTGAGATTTATTACAACGGTGATGAAAACATAATTGTGAACGCTGGTCTTTAATTATTTGTAAGCAAACATTCATGAATAGACGCATATTTTTCGTTTTTGGGAAATTTATTTATTTCCTTTGTTGCCTGATGAGTCAATATGAACATTCTAAATATCGAACAATTTAGAAACATACAAAGACACTGTTTGTTCACGGAAATGATTTATTCATTGATTATAACAAAACTGCTGTAAAGGAAATTAGATGTATGATTATTTTATAATGAGATAGATAAATAACATATCCAGATGAAACAAATGGTTGAATAGATATTATACGATTTCGAAGAGTTTTTATTAAATCTTGTTTTTGAATTGAATGAATAAATTTTGTGTATTTTTTTTTCAAAATCTCATTCAATAGATATCAGTCGATCTTACAAAAAAATATACACATACAGTGAACAGAAAAAGAAAGAAAAAATTGAACGAATTTGTTTAAATAAACAATAATGCTTAATGGTAATTTGTTTAGAAAAACAGAAGAGAAAACAAAGTAGAACTTGTAAATTTCATTTGTTTCAGTTTTTTTTTGAGAGTACAAAGATACACACTGAAAATCATTTACAATCATATAGAAAATCACATAAAATCAGACTTTTGTTTCAGGTCCCGTATTTATATGGGCAAATGAATCTCTGAGTTTCATCATTGATCGAGATAATATTGAACCATACGCTTTCGTATACCATTCATTTGAACGTCCCATTAAATCTACACGACTTAAATGTGTTACTTTCGATTTTCCACATCCTAATAGATTAAGAAAATAATTTTCTTCTTTAACAAAAACAAAAAAAATTTTACCATTCGATTGAATTAAATATCGAGAAGCTAAAGTTACTGCTCGAACTAAAACGAAAACGTACAAAATATGTTTAAATAAATGAGTAATGGATTACCTAATGTTGGTGGACAATGTGCTTTAGGATGTTCGATCGATGTACAAACGAAAACACAGGCATCACGTTTTTGATTATTTGGATTTTGTGTCGTAATAAACGATGCAATTGCACTTGATGACGCAGACGATGATGAGCCAACTGGAAGATTCATGGAATTATGTTGAGCTGCATTGGAATTTATTATTGTCTGATAAGTTCCGTTGGAATTTATTTGAATATTTGTTCTCCAACTGCGTACTTCACAGAAATATCGTGATGCTAATGGAGCCTGAAAATATTTCGAAAGGTTTTTTTTTCACAAACAAAATAAATTCTTTTTTTATGCTTTTGTTTTACCATTGAATTCATTGTGTATTGATAAACATGAGTATTTTGATTTAACTGTTCGATAATTGTACCGGATTGAAAATCTAAAAGAAGAATAAATAATAGATTCGAATCGAAAGAAGAAAAAGAAAAATTCAACGAACCATCATCCCAAAGATGTTGTTCATTTAACAATCGATTTAATATTTCAATCGGTGGTGCTTCGATTTCTACTGATGCTTTCCATAAACCTAACGGATGTCCATCATCTAATTTCTTGAAAGCTAATTCTAAATCATTATTTATTCCGAATGAAGTCCATCCTTTGATCTTAGTCGAACACGATTCACGCATAACTTCAACAATACAACGATCAATAAAACCTTGATAGGATGATGAATGTTTAGGATTATTATTATTGTTGTTATTATTATTTGCAACGGCTGTTGTCAGCGATGAAGACAATGAATATGACGATGTATTCGCCTCTGTATCAAGTAAACGTGAAGCTGAAAATGATTTAACCGTTGTTGGAGATGTTGGACAACGTGAAGAATTTAACTGATCATTTAATAACATATTTTCACATGAAGACGAAGCCGAAGGCGAAGAAGACAGAGAACCAATGGAATCTGATGCTGATATTGTTCCGATTTCTGTCGCGCGTTGTTGTGCTGTTCGTTTTCCAACAAGATTACTCGACGAACATCGACGATATTTATTCAATGCAGGTGTTGTCGTTATCGAATTAATTGTCGTTGATTCCGATACACGACGTGCTAATTCTTCTAATGTACATGGTTCACCTATTTCAATATAGGAAAAATGACATGCTTGATGTAATTCATCTGGCACAAGAAACAACAATCGAACATTATCGATCATAAACGAAAGTATTTCCATAGCTTTTCGTTGTTCTTGAATTTCACGCCAATCGGGCATGCCCATGACATTGGGTGAGAGAACTGTTTGATGATTTTTACGTATCGATGTTGGCACATCGACCATATCCATATGATGATGATAATTGTGAAATGAAAATAATGTAGGTGCGAAACATGTCGCAAGATTGACTGAACTCATTTGATTGGTTTTCGAATGTTTTGAAACATCATTGAGAAATGATAAAAGTAAATGTAAAACTAAACGATTTTCATCGGGTAATAAAAGAACAGCGTATTGTAATGAACGTAAACGACGTTCATTATTTAATTTAATAACTGTTGAATCAATGGATTGATTCGCAATTGAAGAGAAATGTTCGCTTATATTGAGAAATAATGCTGAAAGCTTGGTCGTAAATAAACATTCGGGTAATGTACGAAAATATTGTTTTAAAACATCGGATACATCATACGGACTGAAATCATCGAATTGATGAAATTCAAGATCAGCTTCGATTAAATCATGTAAACGTTTGATTCGATGTGAAACACCACTGAAAACGAAACAACAACAACAACAACAATAATTTCCTTCGAGAAGAGATTTAATCAGACGTAAAAATAAAAAAAAAAGTTCCGTCTATTTTTACTTCGCTTAACAAGATTAATCAAGCGAATGTTTTCTTGAGGATAGAAAGCTATTTTTGAAAGAAATTTTCTTTTTCATTTACGTCATATCGGTTAAAAAAAAACGTCGAACTGTCACACTCGTTAGACTCTAAGAACACTATCATATGTGATTATAAACCTTGAGATTAGAACTTGTATCAGTTTTCTGATATTTGATTCTCATTTATTTCTAATCCTCTCGACATACTCAAGGTTATATCTATATATATATAGAGAGAGAGTGAAAGAAGAGGGACTAAAAATATCAAATAACTCATCATGTTCGAATTATTTGTTACTTACGGTTTACGGAATATGCCGACACTGTCAATAGATGTTCGTCGAAGATATTTCATTGCCGAAATAATTGTAATTGGCACGGGATGACCAGTACGTTGTGTCATCGATAATAACGAAACACCGAATACGAATTTTTTCACATCTTTGATGTCATGATGACCTTCCTAGAAAAACAAACTCAGAATTTTGTTTCTAAAATAAGAAGATTTTTGAACAAACTTTTCGTTGTTGATGTCGACGAATGATTAATTTCGGTACGGCACTAAATGCTGAAGCTAGTAGACTTTGTGTTGGTGCAACTGTTTGATGAGTTGTCAATGGAGGAATTTGATCGTCTTTATTCATCGATAGGATTCTTGTTGTATCGAATAATTCCTGAATACGAATGGATGCAGCACGACGTAGAGCAAATAATTGTCCGACAGACATTTGTCCTAAATGATACTTCGATGAGTTAAAACTCGGACGATGAGATTTGGTAAATGAATGCCATTTGACACGAATCTTTCGACTTGTTGGTAAACGCGATGGCGTCGATGATGATGGAATCGTATTTGCTGTATCATTTTCCGATAATGATGACGATGATATGGAAGATGTTGATCGATGCAATGGATCAGTATTATTTGTGAGTACAATGGAATCGATTTGTCTTTCGACACTACTCGTTCCAAGACCTGAATCTTTTCGATCAGCTACTGAACGTTTGATATTGGTTTCGTCGATTGATGAAACGGATGTGCCTGTTGGAGAACGATTATCAATAAAGGATGGTTCACTTTGATAATCAAGTGGCGGAGGAACATTATCATAAAATGAAAGACGTGTCCAATCATAAACATGAAAATGTCGACGAGCTAAAAGCGTGGCTTGATGTGAAGGTGATTTGGTTGAATGTCTTGAATATGTCAATGGTGTTGTTTCAGTTGTGGTTGTTGTTATTGTTGCTGGCGGTGATGGTGGCGACGAAATTGAATTATCATCGGACGGAATAATGATAGGAAAATGTTCATTATTTGATAATATATTCGCTGGTGTTGTCGTTCTCGTTGTTGTTGTTGTTGTTATTAGTTGTTCATCACAGATCGGTGATAGACGATGTATCGATTGATCGAATGTAATACCCTTTAAATAGATAAATAAATTAGTCTTTGCCTTAGATAAACTCGTTTAAATTATTGCGTTTCTGTGCGTTTTGACAACCTCGAGAAAAACTAACTACGTCAATTTAAAGATTCATTTCATGGAATATTGACTTTTGTTTTTGACTTCAAGTAAAAATTTCATATGATCAAATGATTTCATGAGAATACCTACTTTTTGTTCGGTATCATGAGTTTCGATTAACGATTCATCAATAGTCAATGAATCACTATTCGTTAGTACGCCTGTTGATGATGATGTCGATGGTTTATGCCGACGACGATGTATGTCAGCTGTTCGATTACTATTGCTATTATTATTATTATTATTATTTGCTGTAATTCTCGATTTCGTTTCGTGTTGTCGATGCTGTGAATGTGTTTTATTTTCGGGACTACTACATTCAGCATCTTTTGACGAATAACCCGATGATTCATGATGATGATTATGATGATGATTATAATGCGTTTTCAATAACGATGTTGATGACATAGGTTCATTTATTTTTAATTCGAGACCATCATCATTCGAAGCAATCATCTGAAAAGAAAAGTAATTTATTTAAACAATAACAACAACCGAAGTAGTAGCAGAAACAAAAAGCCTGATTTCTCGGTGTTTTTTTTTACTTAACACTCATTTTTTCTCACTCACAATAACATTCATAGAGAACATTATTTGGTGTGGTGTTCGTCGACGCAAAATTAGTTCAACAATCTTCTCTTCGTCTTCTTCTTCTTCTTCTCTCTCTTGCGCTAGCGATATAGTTGTGAGTATGCATGCACGCGGCGCGCTTTTTTTCTCTCTTCACCCGTTTGCCTTTGCATTTGTGTGTGTGTGCATACATACATACATATATATATATATACATACACACGCCCGCATATAAAAACGAGGTCACCATCACTATAATATTGTACGGCATATAGCTAGTAGATGACAATTGTAACAACGATGGGAAAGAATAATGTATTGATGATTTCGAAATCGAAGCTATAAACATCTTATATAAATTTTTCTAACGTTTTCGTAGTGTTACTAGGTAGAGTAGGAGCTATATATATCAAGAATAATGACAAAATGAATAAAACACATGCAATCAAGGACAACTCACGCATGTCTCTTCACAAGTACATACATCAAAACTCATCTCTATTGATTCATTTTTCTTTGTCATCTTTTCTCTCATTTTTTTTGTCTTCTTAAGCAATAAGATGACAACAACTTCAACTACTCCTAACTATTACTGATACTGAATCCAATGTTTGATGAGAGCAAATGCGTGGGTGGTATTTTTTATTTTGTATCTTATACTTTCTTGTTGCAAACATGAAGATGATGATCATCATGAGCTAGCGAAGACGAAGAAGAAAATGAGAGAAAGAAAAATACTAGTTGGTACTTCATCGTTATAATATGATGAAGACAACGACAAGCAAACCGAAAACCCGCATCGGAAGATCGATAAATCACTTAGTCGCTATGCACATCTCGGCCTTCTCTTCGATCTGTGCACATCTAAATAGAGCTAGTAAAAGAAAAACGACGATCTAGCCGACTAATAGTACACAACGAAATAGAAATAATAGAGTGGCCACTTAAATCAACCCCTACAGCTGCTGTTTTAACTTGGTACTAGTCAATATATGTCTCAACTGTCCAAGACAAGAGAACATACTCACCTATATAAATCATTTCAATGAATGATTTCTTTTTTGTGTGTTGCTTATGAGTTTTATGCTTGTCTGTTTGTCTGTCTGCTTAACAGACGACAAAACCAAGAGGGAGAAGAAAAAAAGAATAAGAAAGAAAAAAACAGAATAAGAATCGATAGTCAAACAAAAGGAAAAAGAGAAAGATTAACGCATGAACACATGTGTGGCGTAATATACAATTATTATTTATCGATACACATATATTCACGCATTGGTTCATCGACAACGATGAGACTGAAGAAGAAGAAGATGATGATGATGATGATGATGACGACAGTGTGCCTACGAAAAAGGATTATATAAAAGACACCAACTCATATATAAATATATATATAGGCTTATATATAAATGTGTGTATGTATACATACATATATGTACATAGGAAAAGGAACACTTCGAGCGAGTTGGTAGTAGTAGTAGTAGTAGTCATCGGATGTTGTGTAATCACTACTATTCGAACATTATATACGTCTGTATGTTGTTCAATACTAAATGTATCTAGAGAATCAATCACAATATGTATATATACGTATATTATACATAATTTTACTCATCATGTCTGCGTCAGTTGTGTGGTTATCTATATATAGTTGACGGTTGTTATCTTCTGGTAAGAAACTTGACATATGTTTAAAAAAAGGGATTTGTTAGTGTTTCATACTTACTTACGGAAGCTACTTTTTCCATCTCCGTTTCTCTTCCTCATTTCTTTTTCTTCTATTTCTTTATTTCATAGATAGGTGTGCTTTTGTTCTATAGACGTGAATGCGCGCATGCTGAATAATAATGGCAAGTCGTTCTCTGTAAAAGAATAGAAAAATATTGTGAAGATAAGCGAGTGAAAAAAGCGAGAAGAAAAGAAAAACGTGCTTGAGGTGTAATATAACGATTATAAGCCAAGCAATAGATTGCTGATTCATAAGCAAGAAGAAGGAGAAGGAGAAGCATAGAATGAGAGATGAAAAAGCGAAGGAGGAGAAAAAGAGAAGAAGAAGAAAAAAGTTGAGTGAATGAAAGAGAGAGAGAGAAAAAAAAAGAAAAGAAAGAGGAAAGACACCATTTAAACGTCTATTGCTGAGTCAAATTACAAATAAAAATGAATAGTATTCAGTTCGATATCAAATTTACATCAAGGATGTCTCATTCTCTTGTCGTTTCTTTTGGTATTTTCTTAATTATTTCTTCTGTAATTACTTTTCAATAATTGTCGACGATATTGATAAGTGTTTTGAATGTACAAACGAACAGGTGAATATTTACTCAATTAAGATTGATTGACTCACATATAACGTACACCTGTTGTTTTTTCTTCTTTTCCTCTAATGATAAGAAGTATTTGTTCAGATAGTAAAACAAAGAAAAACACGCATAGTTCCTTAAATGTTTACTGATAAAAGCTAATCTTTTCTTTAAACTATGGCAACTATCGTTTGTTATTAACGATAAAAGATTGATTATTCCATTAATATAAAGTACTAGTTGATTGACAGGTTTTATTTTCTTTTCAAAAAGAAAGAAAAATGTTTGAATGAATTTCTTTTTTGACAACTTTTCCTGACATATAATATTCCAATATTTCGACTATAAAATCTGTCAAGATACTAAATAAACAAATCAATTTCTATTTCATCAAAACTATTTCATACTTTGTGCTCATCGAAATATTTATATATTAGCTCATCCGATAATGACTACTATATACATTGACGTCATATTAACTAAACAATTAGTTTTGTCTGAAGATTAGAATAAATATAAATAAGTAAATCCGTGTCACGTAGTATTTCGCATAGGAAAAAAGAAAAGAAACGTTTCTTTCTTTTTTTCTCTCTCTTGATTTAGTATACAATTGCATCATCCATTTTATTACACAATTTTCGTAAAGAGCACGAAACTTTCGTTTTCTCTGTCTCTCTCTCTCTCTCTTGGGTCTATTAACATCATTATTAAAAAAAAGTACGAGACGAATTTGATAGTATTCTTACTCAATATGAATGGGATCAGTTTGTTCGATTGGTATGAAGTAAAAAACCAAATGGTAACTTTCTTTCGTTTCAAGTGCATATGCAAATAGAAAAACAGACTTTTCATAAATAATCAATTCTCAACATCGATTATTGACAACATACGCATAAGAATGATACAGTTATCAAGGTACTTGACTAGAAAATGAAATAAGATGATGTTTTGTTTATACCTATTGACCATTGTCGATGACATGATTTGTGTTAATGCGTCTGTTCAAATCTCAAAAGACGAATGGCATAATATGAAAAATACGTCGATTTGAAATATTGTCTAGACAGTTCTTTGCTCTTAGATCAATAAAAATTCAATCAGTTAATCATTCTCTTTTATTTCCAAACGGATAACAAATACATATCGAAGATTTACAATTGATTAATATTTAGCCAAGTAATATGTTTGGAATTTAACTGTGGATATGCCCAATGAAGAAATGTTTTCAACCAAATTGGATTTAGATAAGAGATATTTTTATATTTTGGATAATTGATCATAAGAATCGATTGAATATATTCCAGAAGACATTTTTCAATATCAATTAATTTTCGAAATTTATTTTTTAATAACGAATGATTGAGATGTTCGAGTAGGAGATGTCGTTCGAATGGAGTTAACATCGGTTGACCTGAGTTGATCTGTTCTTCGACGAGATTGTTTTCTTTTGTTTGATTATTGAGAAAATTCTTCGGATTAAAATCATCGAGAAAACGATTCAATGCAGATGTGATATCTTCATCGGCAAGTGCTTGTTCAACATACACATACGGAATGTGATGAGCAATAGCCGCTAGTTAAACAAATCAAATCATGTTTTTGTTTTTTTTCTTTGTCAAATAATTTGTTTTTCTTTACCAAGTGTCGGTTGAATATTATCTTGTTGAATTTCTTTCATAATGATTTGAAATTGTTTTTCGATATCTTTTCGATTTTTAAGATTCAATTTCGTTTGTAAATAATCGAAATTTCCTTTCCAATCTTGTAAGAGAATCGTGTCGGATAGCCGATGAATATGACAAATTGTTTCAATATCATGACAATCAATGCTAATATCATAGACAGCAGCAGCACGATTTTGATATCGTCGATGACTTATTGGAATATGAAACGATGAAAGCATAGGCAATTTACGAACGGTTGATTTAGTTGACATATCTAAAAATATCGAAAAGAAATTTTTTGGTTATGATCATGGCCGTGAAATTTTCGAAGGTATTCGCCCATCGGGCGTGAGAAATGATCGATTTCGATAGATAAATTAATAATAAAACAAGGAGTGAATCGATGTCTATCAAACGTTAAGAGAAACAGAAACTATTCGTCAGCTATGTGAACCTTCTCTTCCTTTCTTTCTTTTCTTCATGCGTGTTCCTCTCTCTCTCTTTTTCTATTTTTCTCTCTGTTCATTTATACACTCGGTTAACTTTAAAACATTTATATTTTAGTTGTACGAAGAAGATTAAGATGGTGGGGAAAATATTTCATATTGGTTCATTTACCGGGAAAGAAAATGATAATTCGACATCGAATGGTTTCAAAACATTTTTTGGTCGTCTAGTTCAAAGAAAATCAATTAATCAGTTACAAGCAGAAGCAGAGAATAATAATGAATTAAAACGAACATTGGGTTCATTTCAATTGTTAGCTCTTGGTGTCGGTGGAATTATTGGTAAGTTTAAACAACAACAAAAAATACTGAAAGAATATTAAAAAAAACAAATGAATATAGGTACTGGTATATTTGTTTTGAGTGGTGAAGCAGCAGCAAAATATGCTGGTCCATCAGTCATCATTTCATTTATTCTTGCAGCTATTGTTGCAGGTTTAGCTGCATTTTCCTATGCAGAAATGGCATCAATGGTGCCCATATCCGGTTCAGCATATTCCTATACCTATGCAAGTATGTTTGAAATTTTTTACTTTTTAATTAATAAATCATTGATCTATCTTTTCTATTTAGCCATGGGCGGTAAGCGAAATTATAAATAATTGAAAATTGATTTTTGTTTTCATTTACTAAATATAGAATATTTAGCATGGATTATTGGCTGGGATTTAATTCTTGAATATTTATTAGCTGCTGCGACTGTTGCCGTTGGTTGGAGTGGTTATGTCGTGCATTTTATTCAGACTGTATCGAAACATAATGCAACGAAATTGATTGTCGAAGCACCAGTTGCTTGGAATGAACATACCAATGAATTTTATGGAACAGGAAAAGTTTTTAATCTACCAGCAGTAGTCATCGTAATTGTATTGACAATTATCTTACTTATTGGCATTGGTGAATCGGCTAAAGTCAATATTGTTATTGTCTTTATTAAAATTCTCGTTGTCTTATTATTCGTTTTTGCATGTTGTGGTTATACACATCGAAGTAATTATACACCGTTTATTCCACCTAATGAAGGCAGTTTCAATAAATATGGAATAACGGGCATGCTGCATGGAGCAACAGTTGTCTTTTTTGCTTACATTGGCTTCGATTCTGTAACAACAACAGCGCAAGAAACAAAAAATCCACAACGAACATTACCCATCGGCATTATTGGGTCATTAATCATCTCAACTGTACTCTATATCGCTGTATGTGCAGTTATGGTCGGTGTCGTACCCTATCAAACACTTGATTCACCAAATCCAATCTCTGAAGCCATGTAAACATTGTTTTTTATGTCAATTGTAGAGAACACAAAAACTGTCTTTAGTAAAGGAACACCGCACGGCATTTGGCTACCGATTATCATCGATTTAGGAGCCATTGCTGGCTTGACTAGTGTTGCTCTTGTCAGTCTTCTTGGTCAATCACGTGTGTTCTATTCAATGGCTCACGACGGTCTTCTACCGAGTATATTCGCTCGAATTCATCCACGTACAAAAACTCCATGGATATCAACGATTATCATCGGTACAGATCCAACGAACAGTTTCTTCATTCGAAAAACACACAAACAATCCTTTCGTTTTTTACTTAGGTATTGTTTGTTCACTTTTTGCCGCTGTTTTTCCATTAGGTATTCTCGGTGAAATGACATCAATCGGCACGTTAGTCGCTTTCTTTCTCGTTCATCTCGCCGTTATTATCGTAAGTTAATAATTCGAACGATGTTCGTCCCATTCATCGTCTATTCTAGATGCGTTTTACGCACAAAGATGTTCCACGTGGCTTTCGTGTGCCATTAGGGCCCTGGGTTATTCCTCCAATCGGTGCTTTTCTCTGTATTTTACTTATGGTAACATCATCGAAGGAAACAGGCATTCGACTTGCTGTTTGGATGGGCATTGGCCAAGTGATTTATTTTACTTATGGTTATTGGCATTCGAAATTACGATACTCGAACAAACCTAATGTCGAGATTGTCGTATCAAATGTCGAGGATCCAGTTGAACTCCCAATGGCTGATCTTTCCTCGGAAGATAAAACTGATAAAGTTTAACTTTTTTTTTAAAATTAATTTTAATTGATAATTTCATTTTTTTTTCTTCTTTTTTTCTGAGTAATGTAAATTAAAAATCTATTCCAATGACATATCTCAACGAGTTTATTTGCACAATGAAAACAAAATATGAGAGAAAACTGTACTAAATATTTATTTGATTCTATTAACATCGAAATTTAAAAAAGAAAAAGAAAGAAAAGCGAATCCATGATTTCATCGAACGAATATCGTTCAATATCTTCGTTTCGTAGTACCTATTTCATTTGACTCGAAAGACTAGCTAAAAGAAAGAACACACACACACACACACACTGTTATGAAAAAATATTGCTTGGAATAGATTATCACTGGTGTAGATAGATTCTTATTTCACTGATTTCTTCGGTGATGAACTCGGTTGATATTCTTGAATACAGGTTTCAATATAATTTTTAATCATAAAATCCGATGTTTGCGGACGTTTCGGCTGAAATTCAACGAGAATTACAGCTAATAAATTCGTCGAATGAGATAATTGTGGCGATGTTTTTCGATGTGGAACGGATTGATGATGTTTGAGAGAAAACCGTTTGGTTGTTGCGAGAGGATTGATCAGCGTCCGACGAAGGATCTTGGAAAATGAGTTTATCGATGAACGAGCTTTCTTTTGATTGACGACAGGAGGAGTTGTGGTTGGGGCGATTTCATTTGGCTTTTCTTTTGGAATATTCGATAGAACGAGTTCGTTGATCGAAGAATATTGTTTAGCTATGTGCAGATATTTCTCGAGAATTTCCATTCGAGCTTCTTTGGAATTCGAATAGAGATCGATGGTTTC
>Ga0209914_1000964_pt1 | contig 33088 bp, 32 predicted proteins | sample ThiBiot_500_plan_FD_183949 | JGI IMG/M metagenome (GOLD analysis project Ga0209914, IMG submission 183949) | Wastewater bioreactor microbial communities from Cape Town, South Africa - Thiocy_cont_500_plan (SPAdes) | ecosystem: Engineered > Bioreactor > Thiocyanate-remediating > Anaerobic-Aerobic...
TGCAGGGCTATCAACATGGCTTCACTCCCTGGGTGGATTGCAAGGACTCTATCAACTCCTTTAGAACGGCTCGGGCCATGAAGAGTGGATAGCGTTTAGAGTCTATGCAATCGTCCGGGATGCGACACCTATTCTCCAGTTCTTAGGACTCAGAGACCTGAAGTATCGCTGCGCCTAGGAAAATTCTGAACCTGGGCGAGGCTTGGATGTAAGAACTAGCCGCCTGATTCCCAGGCCAGGTGCAAGCACTTGCGCGCAGACAAACGGAGTCCAGTGTTCCCCATGAAAGACATGGCTGCTACCAGACCAAGCATGCGTTTGTAACGTAAAGTACTATTTCTTTGCAATTTGCTGTGTGCTGCTGCGGACCTAGCCCGTGGGTATTGATTCCGCATGAAGATACTTCTCCCAAACGCTGATGGCTGTTGAAATCTCTCGCCTTCAAAGTCCTGCGGCCGTTCAGGCGGCGTTGGACGAGTTTTCACGTCTTGGTCGGACGGCATTCCTGAAGCGATACGGATTTGGAAAATCGCGCGATTTCTTGGTTCGCAATGCAAGAACCGGGCAGCTATGCGACTCCAAGGCCATCGTCGGAGCTGCGTTCGGCCATCAGTTCCCGCAGGAGGGACCGCTCAAGCCGACTGATTTCTCCGGTGGAGAGGCCACCGTCGTTCCTCGATTGCAGCATCTGGGCTTCGATGTCGTGCGCATTGGTGAAGACTGGACCTTCGATGAGGTGCAGGCCACGGTCGCGTCATATTTCGAGATGCTTTTGCTGGAGGCCGAGCAGCAGCGCTACACCAAGACCGAATTCAATGCGCAGTTGCGCCAGCGGCTGCGTGAGCGCAGCAAGGGATCGGTGGAGCTGAAGTTCCAGAACATCAGCGCCGTCCTGCATGACCTGGAGCTGCCCTTCATCCGCGGCTACAAGCCCCGGAGCAACGCTCAGCTTCTGTTGCGTCAGGCGGTGCAGCAGTTCGTCCTGAATCAGCCGGGCCTGGTTTCCCGTGTGGTGGATGCGATGGAGGAGGTCAAGACGTCTGCTGAGCAGAGTTTTCATGCCTGCCTGGTTGAACCGCCTGCGCTGGAGACAGTGGCGCAGTTAGCGAAAGACGGCGCCAAGGTCAGATTTCCACGCAAGACGAACTGGGCCCAGCGGGATGAAGCCAACCGGCATCTTGGCCGTGCCGGAGAGCAGTGGGTCATCGGATTCGAGCAGCGGCGACTTGTCCATGCCGGGTATCCGGAGCTTTTCCAGCAGCTGGACTGGGTGTCTGACCGGCTCGGCGACGGGAGCGGCTACGACATCCTCTCGCATGAGCGGCCCGGCGAGCATCGCTTCATCGAGGTCAAGACCACCAATGGCGGGCATGCCTCGTCCTTCATCATCAGCCGCAACGAACTGGATTTCGCAGCAGAGGCCGGGGATGCCTTCCATCTCTACCGGGTTTTTCAGTTCCGGGAGGAACCAAGGCTCTACATCCTGAACGGGCCGCTGGCGGACCAGCTGCACCTGGAGCCCATCGATTTTCGGGCGTCGTTCCGGCGCCTGGTGGGCTAACGCGCAGGTCGGCCGGGCCAGAGCTCCCCGCAGCTTTGATCACAGGCACATGAAAGAGGGCTGAAGAGGGCTGCCCTGCGCATCCTCTGGAGCGCGACGACAATAGCCCATGATTCAAGAAAAGCCCCTGGCGGCAACCGAACTGGAGCGGCCTGCCATGGCCTTGCGCACTCTTGCGAACGGAGTCCGGCTGCTGGCGCTGCCCATGCCGCACTTGCAGAGCGTCAGCGTGGGCGTGTTCCTGCGCGTGGGCTCCCGCGACGAGACCTCCACCAGCAACGGGATCAGCCATGTGCTGGAACACATGGCGTTCAAAGGCACGCACACGCGTTCCGTGCAGGAGATCAACCTGGATGCGGAGCGGCTGGGCGCGGAGGTCAACGCCTTCACCGGCAAGGACATCACCGGCTATTTCATGACCGGCCTGGGCTGGCATGCGCAGGCCTTGCTGGGAATGATTGCGGACATCGTGCTGAACAGCGTGTTTCCCGAGCATGAGCTGCAAAGGGAGCTGCAGGTGATCCGGCAGGAGGCCATCGAGTACGAAGAGGACCCGGAGGACAGCGCCGGCGATCTGCTGGACCGCGCCATCTGGGGCGACGACCCCATGGGCATGCCGGTGATCGGCACGGTGGCCAATATCGAAGGCTTCACCCGGCAGGATCTGGTGCGCCATGTGCAAACCCATTACGTGGGAGAAAAGACCGTCGTCGTCGCGGCCGGAAACTTCGATGTGCCGGCCTGGCTGGAGCAGGCGGCGCAGCTGTTCGCCGGCATGCCTGCGTCGGCCGATCCCGCTGTGGCGCTGCCCCCTCAGCCCGCAAAGTATGTGGGGCAGGCCCTGGCGCAACGCTTCACGCAGGTGTCCCAGGTGTTCGTGAACCTGGCCTATCCCCTGGTGTTCGAGCAGCTGCAGGGCGAGCACCCGCAGCGTGCGCGTCTCGTGGCCTCGCTGGCGGCCCATCTGCTGGGCGAGGGGATGTCGTCGCCCCTGGTCGATACCGTGCGTGAACGGCTCGGACTGGCCTATACGGCCTATGCGGCGATGGAGGGCGGTGACGTGTGGGCCAATTTCATCGTGCATGCCGTCACGACGCCGGACAAGCTCGAAGCGCTGGTGGCTGCGACAGGCGGCCTGCTGCGCGCCCAGGCTGCCGGCATCGACCCCGTGCATCTGGAGCGGGCCAAGAACCAGCTGGCGGTCTCGCGGGTGCGTGCGGGTGAGCGGACCTACGCCACCATGGAGCGGGCTGTCGAGGACCTCTTTGCCCATGGCAGCGTGACGTCCGTGGCCGAAACGCTGGCGATGATCGATGGCATCGGGGCCGAGGAAGTGCGCAAGGTCTTCGAGCGCATGCTGGCCCACCCTCCAGCGGTGGCCATCACCGGCAAGGGCGCCAATGCCCGGACCGTGCGGCAGCTGGCCGCAGGCCTGGCGGCCTGAGCCGGCAGCGCGCGATCAGCGGCTAGCGGCCAGCGGCCAGCCGCAACACATGGCGCTTTTCCCGTTGTCATGGAATTGGGGGAGCGGACTGCGGCGCGTTCCATTGCCGCTTGAGGTAGTGCGACTTCGGGTGCTCCTGCAGGAACACGCAGCACTGCACCCACGCCGCTGACTCCGGGTGCGCGTCGACGGCGCGCGAGAGATGCTCGAACACGGCCTCGGCCATGGCCGAGCACATCTGCGGCGGGCGCGGGTTGGTCAGCGTCAGGGTGGCGATCAGTTGCTGCGCGTGGGGGTCGTCGCCGCACAGTCCGACGGCGATGGGGGCCACGCGCGACTTCAGGTCCGCGAGCCGTGCCCATCCGCGCTCGGCCAGCGCAAGGTGCATGGCGTGCAGGACCGGCTCCCACTGGATCGACGGGAGCAACGATGGCGATACCTCGATGGCGATGTGCGGCATGGGGCGGCGCCTTCAGTCGAGCTTGATGCCGACTTCGCGGATCAGCGTCTGCCAGCGTGCCCGCTCGCTGTCCAGCAGGCGTGCGAATGCCTGGGGCGAGTTGTCGATGGGCACCGAGCCGAGTTCGGCCAGCCTGTCCTGCGTGGCCTTGGCCGCCAGCGCCGCGCCCATGTGCTTGACCAGCCAGGCCTTGCGGTCGGCCGGGGTCGCGGCGGGCGCGAGAAAGCCGTACCAGCCGCTGATCTCGGCGTCCACGCCGGATTCCTTGAGCGTGGGCACGCCGGGCAGCGCGGGAATGCGCCTGGCGGACGTCACGGCCAGCGCCTTGAGGCGCCCGCTTTGCACATGCTGCAGGATGGCCGGCGTGGCTTCGAACACCATCTGCACCGTGCCGCCCAGCACGTCGTTGAGTGCAGGCGCGGAGCCGCGGTAGGGAATGTGCAGGATCGAGGTGCCGGTCTGGCGCTTGACGAGTTCTCCCGCCAGGTGCTGCGGCGTGCCGTTGCCGGCGGATGCGTAGGAGAACTTGCCCGGGTTCTTGCGCAGCCATTCGAGCGCCTCCTTGGCCGTGGTCGCCGGGAAGGAGGGATGCACGGCCCAGATCAACGGCACCGAGGCGGCCCATGCCAGCGGTGTGAAGTCCTTGGCCGGATCGAAGTTGAGCCTGGAGTACAGCGCCGGGTTCGCGGCCATGGGGCCGAGTGCGCCCAGCAGCAGCGTGTAGCCGTCGGCCTCGGCGCGTGCTGCCGCCTCCGTGCCGATGTTGCCGCCCGCACCGCTGCGGTTGTCGACGATCACCGTGCTGCCGCTGTCCGACTGCAAGGCATTCGCCATCAGGCGGGAGACGGCATCGGTGGTCGCACCTGCCGGATAGGGGCAGATGATGCGGATGGGCTTGGAAGGGAATGCCTGCGCGCGCGCCGAGGGGCTTGCGCCCAAGGCTGAAATGGCCGTCGCCGTGCTGGCGTACTGAAGGAAGTTGCGTCGTTTCATCGGTGCTCTCGTGACCAGAGTTGTCTCGTGGCCGTAGTGTCGGCAGGCCCTTGTTTCTTCGCAATTCGCATTTTCTGGCCGCGCCTATCGGATAATCCGATGGCCATGTCCGCACGCAGCCGCGACCCCCTCGATCTCGTCTCATTGCGCCAGTTGCGCTACTTCGTGTCGGCGATGCGGGCGCACAGCTTCAGTGCGGCATCGCGCGATGCCTCGATCTCGCAGGCGGCGCTGTCGGAGCAGATCGCCTTGCTGGAATCGACCCTGGACGTGCAGCTGTTCGACCGTGCGAGCGGGCGCGCCGTAGCCACTGCCTCCGGACATGAGCTCGACCGCCGGGTGTCGGCCTGCCTCAGTGAGCTGCAGGCGGCGCTGCGCGACGTGCAGGCGCGTGCGAGCACCGTGGCGGGCCTGGTGCGCATCGGCCTGGTGCAGTCCTACGCGGGATGCTGGGTACTGCCCGTGGTGCGCAGGGCCCAGGCGCAGTGGCCGCAGCTGGCGATCGCACTGCGCAGGCGCACCGCACAGGCCTTGGTGGAGGGCGTGTTGCGTGGCGATTTCGATCTCGCCGTCAGCTTCGATCCGGAGCCGCATGCCGATCTGGAGATCCTGGCCTGCTTCGACGAGCCGGTGGTGGCCGTGGGATTGAAGCCCCGCCGGCGGCGACGCCTGCTGGAGCTCAGCGAGGTCGCGAACCACCCCCTGGCCTTGCTGCCAAGCGAATACGCCATGCGCCGCCAACTCGACAACGCCTTTGCGGCGCAGGGGCTGAAGCCGGGCGTGCATCTGGAGTCCGATACGCTGGAGGACCTGGTGCATGCCGCCCGTGAAAACGGCATGGTCGCGCTGCTCAACGGTGCCGCGGCAATGAGCCTGGACGTGCAGGACGCAGTCCCGTTGGCCGAAAGAAATCTGGGCCGGCAAGCCTGCCTGGTGCGCTCGCGCAGCCGTCACCACGGCTTTGCCGCCCAGTACGTATGGGACCAGCTGTCGGCGGCAACCCCCACGCTGCCGCCAGCGTGGGGGCGGCGCGTTGCAGCCGCGCGCTAGTCGTCGGCCGGGTCCGTTCCGCCCAGGCCCGTACCGCCCGTCAGGGCACTTCCTTCAGGCCCACCAGTTGCAGGGGGCGTGCCAGCAGTTCGTCGAAGCGTTTCTCGAACGCCTTGAAGTACGGCATGCTGAAGTGCGCATCCAGCGCTGCCTGGTCCCTGAATGACTCCCGCATGTAGAAGGTGCCGGGGGTGTCCGCCAGTTCGAACAGCGTGTAGTCCAGGCATCCGGCCTCTTGCCGGGTGAATGGCACCAGCGCGCGCAGGGCGTCGCGCAGTTGGTCTTGCTGGCCGGCCTTCGCCTCGAGGATGGCCAGGTTGAAAATGGTCTCTGTCTTCATGGCTCAGCCCCAGTTCTCCAGCACCACCTTGCCGCGCGCCTTGCCCGACTCGATCAGGGCATGGGCGCGCTTGAGGTTGTCGGCGTTGATGCTGCCGAAGCGCTCGGCCAGCGTGGTGCGGATCAGGCCGGCATCGACCAGTGCGGCAACCTCGTTGAGCAGGCGGTGCTGGCCGATCATGTCGTCGGTGCCGAACAGGGCGCGGGTGAACATCAATTCCCAGTGCACCGACACCGACTTGCGCTTGAGCTTGGTGATGTCCAGCGACGCGGGATCGTCGATCAGGCCGAATTTTCCCTGGGGCGCGATCGCCTCGACGATCTGTGCGAAGTGCAGGTCGGTCTGCGTGAGGCTCACGATGTGGTCCACCGTGGGAAAGCCGATGCGCTTGAGTTCGTCGGCAATCGGCTGGCTGTGATCGATCACGTGGTGGGCGCCGAGCTCCTTGACCCAGGCCTGCGTCTCGGGCCGCGATGCGGTGCCGATGACGGTAAGGCTGGTCAGCCGCGTGGCCAGCTGCGTGAGGATGGAGCCCACGCCGCCGGAGGCGCCGATGATGAGCAGCGTCTTGTGGCTGGGGTGCTTGCCCGGCGCGATGCCCAGGCGGTCGAACAGCATCTCCCACGCGGTGATGGCGGTCAGGGGCAGGGCCGCCGCCTGTGCAAAGTCCAGCGACTTGGGCGCGTGGCCCACGATGCGCTCGTCCACCAGGTGCAGTTCGCTGTTCGTGCCAGGGCGCGCAATGGAGCCGGCGTACCAGACGCGGTCGCCCGGCTTGAACAGCGTGACTTCGGGGCCCACGGCCTTGACGATGCCGCTGGCATCCCAGCCCAGCACCTTGTGCGTTTGCCCCTCGGCGGGCGCGCCGCTGGCGCGCACCTTGGTGTCCACCGGATTGACGGACACGGCCCTGACTTCGACCAGCAGGTCGCGGCCGGTGGCCACGGGATCGGGCAGGGTGATGTCGATCAGCGATTCGGGTTGGCTGATGGCCTGGGGCTTCTGGTATCCAACGGCTTTCATGGTCGTGCTTTCAAAGGTTGAGGAAGAGGGGAGAGCAGGGAGGGCTTCAGGCGGTGGCGAGGGCTGCGTAGTCCGAGTAGCCGCGTGCGTCGCCGCCAAACAGGGCCTTGGGATCGAATGCGGCCAGCGGCGCCTGGGCGGCGTAGCGCGCCGGCAGGTCCGGGTTGGCAATGAAGGGGCGGCCGAAGGCGACGAGGTCTGCCAGGCCCTCGTGCAGGATGGCTTGGGCGCGCTCCGCGTCGTACTTGCCCGCAACGATCACCTTGCCCTGGTAGGCGCGGCGCAGCGCGTGGCGGAAGTCTTGCGGAATCTCGGGCGCATCGTCCCAATCGGCTTCCGACAGGTGGATGTAGGCCAGGCCGATTTCGTCGAGCCTGCTGGCCAGATGCAGGATGGTCTCGATGATCTGCGGGCAGTTCATGTTGCGCTGCGTGATGAAGGGCGCCAGGCGGATGCCGGTGCGCTCGGCCCCGACCTCGCCCGCCACGGCGGCCGCGACCTCTTCGGCGAAGCGCGTGCGCTGGGCGATGCCGCCGCCGTAGGCGTCGGTGCGGTGGTTGGAGGTGGTGCGCAGGAACTGATCTATCAGGTAGCCGTTGCCGCCGTGGATTTCCACGCCATCGAAACCGGCACGCATCGCATTGGCCGCGCCCCTGCGGAAGTCGCCGATCACGTCCTGGATGTCCTGTGCGCTCAGTGCGCGCGGCACGGGGCAGTCGACCATGCGGCCGACACCGTCGTCGCCGACCACCCAGACCTGCGCTTGGGGCGACAGCGCCGAAGGCGCGACCGGCAGGCCATCGGGGTGAAAGCTGGCATGCGACATGCGGCCAACGTGCCACAGCTGCAGCACCATGCGCCCGCCGGCGGCGTGCACCGCGTCCGTGACGCGGCGCCAACCGTCCACCTGCGCCTCTGAATAGATGCCGGGGGTGAAGCTGTAGCCTTGGCCCTGGCGGGAGATCTGGGTGGCTTCCGAGATGATCAGGCCGGCGCTGGCGCGTTGTGCGTAGTAGGTGGCCATCAATGCATTGGGCACGTCGCCTGGCTGGCTGGTGCGGCTGCGCGTCATGGGGGCCATCACCATGCGGTTGGGCAGGCTGAGCGGGCCGAGCTGCAGGGGGCGAAACAGGGGCGTGGAGGCGGTGGTCATGCGGTTCCTTGGCGGAGCTGTAGAGGTGTTGGGGCGGTGGCGGAAACCCGGTTCGCAAGTCGTCTGGGCATGGAGCGATGTTGACCTGGGCGTTTCAATTGAAAAAGACCCGCAAGACTGAAGGCGGCTTCAAAAGAAATTTGACGATGAGGTCCAGGCGCGGCCCGCACAACACCCGGGCGGATGGCCGTGCAGCGCCTGCCTGGCTACCATCTCCCCCATGAAGACCCAATACTTCGCCGCCACCTCACTCGACGGATTCCTGGCCACGGAGGACGACTCCCTGGACTGGCTGTTCCCGCTGGGCGACATGCAGGCCACGGGCTACCCGGAGTTCATTGCCGGCGTGGGCGCGCTGGCCATGGGGTCCGCCACCTACGAATGGATGCTGCGCCACGCGGACGCGGTGGCCAGGGAAACCGGGGCGGCGTGGCCCTATACGCAGCCTGCCTGGGTGTTTTCCAGCCGCACGCTGCCTGGTATCCCGGGTGCCGATATCCGGTTCGTCAGCGGTGATGTGCGTGCCGTGCATGCGCAGATGCAGGCTGCGGCCGGCGGGGGCAATCTCTGGATCATGGGGGGCGGAGACCTGGCGGGGCAGTTCTACGACGCGGGCCTGCTGGACGAGATGATCCTGAGCGTGGGCTCGGCCACGCTGGGCCGGGGCAAGCCGCTGTTTCCGCGCCGGGTGCTGCATCCGGTGCTGCGTTTGTTATCCGTGCGGCAGATTGGCGAGGGCATGGCGGTGCTGCAATACGAGGTGCGCAAGAGCACGGCCTGACGGGCTCCCTGATTCGGTCTGCGCGCCGCTCAGTTCGCCTCCCCGCGCCCAGGCGCCGTCATGCCCGGAATGTATTCATTGGAGATGAAGCTGCGGCAGCGGTGCATGAAGGCTTCCACCACATGGCGGGGCTTTTGTTCGCGGGCCCAGGCCAGGCCCAGTTTCATGGGGCGGTGGTTGCCGTTCAGGTGCAGGTTGACGATCTTCTTGCCGTCCAGCGCATGGGAGTTGCGCGGGCGCACGTTGACCAGGGAGTAGCCCACGTCGTTGGCGACCAGGGAGCGCACCACGTCGGGGCTGGCGCTGCGGGCCGCGATCAGGGGCGAGACGCCGGCTTCGCGGAACAGCGACATGAAGTATTCACGGCTCAGGGGCAGGTCCAGCAGGACCATGGGCAGCTGGGCCAGCGCCTCCAGCGTGGTGGAGCGGTGGTTGGCCAGCGGATTGAGTTCGCTGACGATGACCATGGGCGGCAGCTGGGCCAGGGGCTCGAAGCAGATGTCCGATTCGGCCACCAGCAGGTCGTAGGTGATGGCGACATCGATCTGCGCGGTGCGCAGCTTGTGGATCAGGCCTTCCTGGTGGTCCTCGATCTGCGTGACCGTGGCCTTGGGGTGGGCGCGCGCGAATCCCTGGCACAGCTCGGGGGCGACCATGGCCGCCAGCGTGGTGAAGCAGCCCACGCGCACGGGGCCGCGCACCTGGCTTTGCGCGCTGCTGGCCACGTCGTACAAGGCCATGGCCTGGTCGAGCAGGCTGCGGATCTCCCGCAGGACTTCGGCGCCTGCGGGCGTGACGGACAGGCCTTGCGCATGGTGGCGCACGAACAGCGGCACCTGCAGCTCGGCCTCCACCTGGGTGATGGCCGATGAGATGGACGAGGGTGAGACGTGGATGCGGTTGGCGGCCTCGGCAATGCTGCCGAACTCGCCCGCTGCCACGCAGTATTCCAATTGTCTGAAGGTCAGTCGTGTCAGCACGGTGTGCAAGAGGTGGAGAGGGGGAGGGCGGCCAGGGTGATCCGCCGCGTAGTTGACCAAGCGGCGGACCGCGCTGCAAGAGGCCCTTCCCGCAAGACGCCTGCATTGTGCGGCGGTCGGGCCCCGGCAGCCTTCAGTCGCTGGCGTTGTGATTGCGAAACCATTGCGCCACCGCACCGTCGCCCTGGGCCGGCGCCTGCGTGGCCTTCACGCGGTCCGTCAGACCGGCGGACTTGCCCACGAAGTCCAGCGGCGCATCCCAGTTGAAATGCCGGTACACGGCCGCCGTCTGGGCGTAGGGCGGGCATTGCGCAAACAGCTGGAAGCTGAGCCGGTGGCCGGCGTGGTCGGAGTCGAGCAGGTCGCGCGCATAGGCCAGCAGCCTGCGGCGGTCGTCGGCCTGCCATTGCGGGCCGAGGGTGTAGAACTTGCGCAGCCAGGGGCCGGTTTCCTCGTTCTCGAAGCTGGCGTGGTCCGGCGTCAGGCAGACCTGGCCGCCGCACAGCTCGCGCACGGTGTTCATCATGTGGTGCAGCTGGCCGGTGGCCAGCGACCTTCCCGTGAACAGCAGCGACTGGTTGGGCATCATCAGCCCGGCCGGGCTGCGCTCGGCCAGCGCGATGGCGGCCGTGAGGTGGGCGTTGATGCCTTCGCGGTAGCAGGCCAGGCCGGCCAGCCTGTCCTGCACGGCCTGCAGCTTCTCCACGCCGGTCTGGCGCGCGTTGTGCAGGGCCGTGCCTATCAGCATGTCGGCCAGCTTCAGGCTGCGCTGCAGGAAGGTGAAGGCCGAGTAGCGGTGCAGTGTCTCGCGCAGGAAATGGGCGGCCCGGGTGTGGCGGTAGAACAGCACGTTCTCCCAGGGAACCAGCACGTCGTCGAAGACCACGATGGCGTCCACTTCGTCGAAGCGATGGCTCAGCGGGTGGTCCTGGGCCGATGCGCGGGCGGCCAGGCCCGGGCGGCAGATGAAGCGCAGGCCGGGCGCGCCCAGGTCGCAGATGAAGCCTATGGCGTATTCGGACTGCGCCGCGTCGCCCCAGTGCGCCAGCCCCGGCTTGGTGAAGGCCTGGTTGGCATAGGCGGCAGCGGTCTCGTACTTGGCGCCGCGCACGATGACGCCTGCATCGGTCTCCTTGACCACGTGCAGCAGCACGTCGGGGTCCTGGTCCTGCGGCAGGCGCGAGCGGTCGCCCTTGGGGTCGGTGTTGGCCGATACGTGGAACAGGTCGCCACGCACCACGCGGCGGATGTGGGTGCGGATGTTGGCGGAAAAGCGCGGGTCCAGCTCGTTGAGCACGTCCTGGCCGTCGAACAGCGACCACATCTCGCCCACGCTCTCGTCGCCCACGCGCATGACCACGCCGCCCATGTCCTCCAGCAGCAGATCGGTGGCGCGGCGCTTGTCCCACCAGTCCTGGCGCGTCAGCGGCAGCTTGTGGGCGATGGGGTGGCGCTCGCCGTCGCCTTCGTCGTAGGTGAGCGCGTCGCGCAGCGCGGCCTCGTGCTGCAGGTCGTACATGCGTGCACGGATGTCCACCAGCGGCTTGAACATGGGGTGGGTGGTCACGTCGTTGACGCGCTCGCCGTTCATCCAGACCCGCCGGCCATCGCGGATGGAGTCGCGGTACTGGCTGCCTGTCCTGATCATCAGCGGCTGGCCCACTTGCCGTCTTTGACCTCGTGCAGTTGCAGCTCCACGGGCACCTGCGTCTGGCCGTTGGCATCAAAGGTCACGGTACCGGTCACGCCGTCGTAGCGTATGGCGCGGATGGCCTTGGCCACGGCCTGCCGGTCCTTGGTGCCTGCCGTCTTGAGCGATTGCAAAAGGATGCCGGTGGCGTCGTAGGCGTACTTGGTGTACGGGCTCTCGGAGTCGGCATAGCCCTTGGCGGCATAGGCGCGGCTCATGGCGTCCAGCCGGGGGTTGGTCTGCGATTTGGGCGTGCCGACGATGGTGCCGTCCGCGGCCGGGCCGGCGATCTGGATGAGCTGCGGATCGAAGATGCCGCTGATGCCCAGCATGGGCTGCTTCATGCCCAGCTCGGCCATCTGCTTGCGCACGATGCCGGCCTCGGTGATCACGCCGCCGAAGTAGACCGCGTCGGGGTTCAGGCTCTTGATCTTGGTGAGGATGGAGCGGAAATCCGTGGTGCCCACGGGGTAGCTTTCCTCGGCCACCACGCTGCCTTTTTCTGCCTTGTAGAAGCTGCCGAACGAGGCCAGGTTGGCGCGCCCGTAGTCGCTGGTGTCGGCAATGATGGCGATCTTTCTTGCGCCCAGGCCCGTGGCGGCCCAGGCGGCCAGCGGCTTGTTCTCGTTGACCAGGGTGGGCGTCACGCGCGTGGTGTTGGCGAAGTTCTGGTCGGTGATCTTGGGGCCGATGGCGCCCCAGACGATGAAGGGCATCTGCACGCGGTTGAACACCGGCAGCGTGGCCAGGGCCACGGGGCTGTTCCAGTGGCCTATGGCGCCCACCACGTCGCGGTCGTTGACCAGCTTGAGCGCGGCGGACACGCCGGTCTGCGGGTCGGAGGCATCGTCCAGCACCACGCCCTCCACCTTGAACGGCACGCCGGCCGTGGCATTCCACTGGTCGATGGCCAGCAGGAAGCCGTTCTTCGCGCCCAGGCCCTGCTGTGCGTTGCCGCCGCTGACGGGGCCGATGAAGCCCAGCTTCACGGTGGACTGGGACCAGGCCGCGCCGCAGGCCAGCGTGGCGGCGGCCAGCGCCAGGGCGGATGCGGCAAGGCGCCGGCGCGATGGCAGGAGGGCGGTGGTTGTCGTGAAGGCTTGCATGGTCGGTCGGTCCTGTTCGGGTGAAGACGAGGGGCAGCCATGGCGGCCCGGGCGGGGCCCGGGGCGGCGGGGCGCCACGGTGCATGGCGGGCTGGCCGGCGCTGTCTGGCAACGCCGCCGGATCAATGTATCGCCGCACCGGCCCGGGACTGGATCGCGTTTTCCGAAGCAGCGCCTCGGCAAAAGCGACGCAGGTTTTGCGCGGTTTCTTGCTTCAATGGCTGCGTGACATGGAGACAAGCGAAGCCCCGCCAACCCGGCCGAACCCGACACAAGAGGAACCCTATCGATGCATGACGCGCTGTTCCAGCAACTCATCAACTGGCTGACCCTGGGCTGCATCTACAGCCTGCTTGCCCTGGGTTTCAGCCTGTTGTTTGGCGTGCTGCAGGTGATTCACTTTTCCCATGGCGACGTGGCCATGGTCGCCCCCTTCATCGCCCTGGCGGCCGTGCAGGCCCTGGCCGCCGCGCTGGGCGGCTCGGCCCCCTGGCTGGTGCTGGGCCTGGCCTGCCTGGTGGCCATTGCGGCGGTGGGAGGGCTGGGCGTTGCCCTGGACCGGCTGGTGATCAGCCGCTTTCGCAATGCGCCGGCCATGATGCCGCTGGTGGCCACGGTGGCGCTGGGCATCGTGATCCGCGAGCTGATCCGCCACCTGTACCCGCAGGGCAGCAATCCGCACGCGTTCCCGGCGATTGCGCAGGGGGCCGTTCCCACCCCGTTCGGGCCGCTGCCCCTGATCAGCGTGGTCTCGGTGCTGGTGGCGGTGGCGCTGGTGGGCGTGCTGCTCTATGTGCTGCACCACACGCCCATGGGCATGCGCATACGCGCCGTGTCACAGGACCGCGAAACCGCGCGGCTGTTCTCGATTGCGCCGGGGCCGGTGTTTCGCAACACCTTCTTCATTGCCTCGGCCACCGGCGCGGTGGGCGGCATCTTCCTGGCCAGCTATGCGGGCGTGGTGCGCTTTGACTTCGGCGTGCAGGCGGGGCTGATCGGCTTTTCCGCCGCGGTGGTCGGCGGCCTGGGGCGGCTGGGGGGCGCCATTGTCGGCAGCCTGCTGATTGCGGCCATCGAGACCATCGTGCAGGGCTATGTGCCCAACGGCACCTCGTACCGCCTGGTGTTCGTGTTCGCCCTGGTGATCCTGGTGCTGATCTTTCGCCCCGCCGGCCTGTTCGGCGTTCAGAAAATGGAGAAGGTGTGATGCAGACAACGACGATACAGGCGCCGCCGCAGGCGGCACCACGGAGTGCGGGCTCTGCCGCCATCGTGCTGGGCGTGGCCCTGGCGGGCGCCGTGCTGCTGCGCCAGTTCCTGCTGGCCGAAAGCTGGATCACGGTGCTGGCGCTGCTGGCCTGCTTTGCCGTGGCCCTGGTCGCGGTGCAGAAACGCCCGCTGGTGGAGGACCGCATCGTGGCCGCCTTTGGTCAGTGCAGGCCGCTGGCCGTGGGCACGGGCGTGGTGCTGGCCCTGGTGTTTCCGTGGGTGCTGGGCGGTGACAGCTACGCCATGCACCTGATGATCATCGCCTGCCTGTACGCGGTGCTGGCGCTGGCGCTGAACTTCCAGCTGGGCAGCGCCAACATACCGAACTTCGCCACTGGCGCGTCCTACGGCATCGGCGCCTATGCGTCGGCCCTGCTGGCCATCCACTTCGGCGTGAGCTTCTGGATCTGCCTGCTGGTGGCCGCCGCCGTGGCCACGATCTTCGGCTTTCTGCTGGGCCTGCCGTCCATGCGCACCCGCGACAGCTATCAGGCGCTGGTGACGATCGCCTTCGGCATCGTCGTGCACCAGCTGCTGATGAACCTGGAGTGGACGGGCGGCGCCAACGGCCTGGTGGGCATTCCTTCGCCCACATTGTTCGGGCATTCGTTCAACGACCCCATCACGCTGTGGGGCCACAGCCTGCCGGGCCAGGCCAACTTCTACTACGTGGCCGTCGCCCTGCTGGGGCTGGCCATCGTCTCGGCGCAGCGCCTGCACAGCTCGCGCGTGGGACTGGCCTGGAATGCCCTGCGCGACGACGAGATCGCCGCACGCGCCTGCGGCATCAACGTCACCTGGTTCAAGGTCAAGGCCTTTGCGGTGGACGCCTTCCTGGCGGGCTTCGCGGGCACGGTGTATGCGTTCTATGTGAGCTTCATCTCGCCGGACAACTTCACCTTCCTGGTGTCCGTGACCATCATGACGCTGGTGATCGCAGGCGGCATGGACAACACGCTGGGCGTGATCGTCGGCGCCTTCCTGCTGACCATGCTGCCGGAGAAGCTGCGGGCGTTTTCCGACTACCGCATCCTGTTCTACGGCCTGGTGGTGATCGCCTTCCTTATCATCCGCCCGCGCGGCATCTTCCCCCAACGGGTGCGCAACCATGAGCATTGATTCCCATCCCACCCACCATGCCGCGACCGCAGGCCCGCTGGTCCTGGAGGGGCGTGGCCTGACCATGCGCTTCGGCGGCCTGACGGCGGTGCAGGGCGTGGACATCCACCTGGCGGCGGGCGAGGTGCTGGGCATCATCGGGCCCAACGGCGCGGGCAAGTCCACCTTGCTGAACCTGCTGACCGGCATCTACCAGCCCACCGAGGGCGAGGTGCTGCTGCAAGGCCGCTCGCTCAAGGGCATGGCCGCGCACGACATCGCGGGCGCCGGCATTGCGCGCACCTTCCAGACCAGCCGGCTGTTCGGCTCGCTGAGCGTGCTGGACAACGTGATCATCGGCATGCACGCGCGCACCCGCTGCGGCGTGCTCACCGCGCTGCTGCGCCCGGCCGTATCGCGCGCCGAGATGAAGCGCTGCGCCGAGCGCGCCTGCGCGCTGCTGCAAAGCGTGTCCAGCGACTTGCACCAGCGTCGCAACGTGCTGGCCAGCAGCCTGCCGCAGGCCGACCGCCGCCGCCTGGAGATTGCGCGCGCCCTGGCCGCCGAGCCCCGCATCGTGCTGCTGGACGAGCCCTCCAGCGGCATGGACGACCGCGACACCGATGCGCTGATCGCCGACATCCAGCGCCTGCGCGAAGGCAATCCGGCGCTGGGCTTCATCATCATCGAGCACGACATGCGGCTCATCGCCACCTTGCCGCACCGCGTGATGGTGCTGGACTACGGGCGCAAGATCGGCGACGACAGCTTCGAGGCGGTGCGCCGGCTGCCGCGCGTGCAGGAAGCCTATCTGGGCAGAAAGGCCAGCCATGCTTGAACTGGACTCCATCAGCACGCGCTATGGCGTGGTGAACATGCTCAACCAGGTCTCGCTGCAGGTGCCCGAGCACAGCATCGTCTGCCTGCTGGGCCCCAACGGCGCGGGCAAGACCACCACCTTCAAGGCGATTGCGGGCCTGCTGCCCGTGCACCACGGCGCCATCCGCGTCATGGGCCAGCCGCTGGCGCGCATGCGCACCGAGGACCTGGCCGGCCTGGGCGTGGGCTTCGTGCCCGAAGGGCGGCGCCTGTTTGCCGAGCTGACCGTGCAGGAGAACCTGAAGATCGGCCACGACGCGCTGCGCCCGCAGCAGGGCTTTGCCCAGGCGCTGGAGCGCGTGGTGGCCCTGTTCCCCCGGGTCGGCGAGCGCCTGTCGCAGGCAGCGGGAACCCTGTCCGGCGGCGAGCAGGCCATGGTGGCGCTGGGCCGCGTGCTCATGGGCGAGCCGCGCCTGGTGGTGATGGACGAGCCCACGCTGGGCCTGTCGCCCAAGCTCATCGAGGAGTACTTCGAGACGGTGCAGCGCATCCACAGCCAAGGCATCACCGTGCTGCTCATCGAGCAGAACGCTGAGGCGGCGCTGTCCATCGCCCACACGGGCTATCTGCTGCTCAAGGGCCAGCTGGTGGCCTCGGGCACGGCCAGCGAGCTGCTGGCCAACGACGTGGTGAAGCACCTGTACCTGTAGCGCCGCACGGGCGGCCTTCACCTCCTTCCCTTTTTTGTTGCGGACCACACCAAGGCAGTCGGCACCGCGCCGATGCGGGACGGCCTGCGCCTTTTTTTCCTGAGAGACCCACACCATGACAGCTGAAATCCAAACCATCAACACGCTCGTGGTCGGCGCCGGGCAGGCCGGCATCGCGGCCAGCGAACACCTGAGCCAGCTTGGCGTAGAGCACCTGGTGCTGGAGCGCCAGCGCATCGCCCAGGCCTGGCGCACGGGGCGCTGGGACTCGCTGGTGGCCAACGGGCCGGCCTGGCATGACCGCTTTCCAGGCCTGGAGTTCAAGGGCGACCGCGACGGCTTTCCCGGCAAGGACGAGGTGGCCGACTACTTCGAGGACTATGTCCGCCAGATCAAGGCGCCCGTGCGCACCGGCGTGGAGGTCAGGCGGGTCACGCGCAACCAGGGCCGGCCGGGCTTCACGGTGCAAACGTCCGAGGGCGTGATCGAGGCCCGCAACGTGATCGCGGCCACGGGGCCGTTCCAGGTGCCGGTGATCCCGCCGATAGCGCCAGCTGCGCCCGCCGATGGCCGCCTGCTGCAGATCCATTCCGCGCACTACCATCGCCCCGCGCAGCTGCCCGAAGGCGCCGTGCTGGTGGTGGGCGCAGGCTCCTCGGGCGTGCAGATTGCCGATGAGCTGCAGCGCGCGGGCCGCAAGGTGTTTCTCTCGGTAGGCGCCCATGACCGGCCGCCGCGCGCCTACCGAGGCCGTGATTTCTGCTGGTGGCTGGGCGTGCTGGGCGAATGGGATGCGGCCATTGCCAAGCCCGGCCGCGAGCATGTGACCATTGCCGTCAGCGGCGCGCGCGGCGGCCACACCGTGGACTTTCGCGCGCTGGGCCACCAGGGCATCACCCTGGTGGGGCTGACCGAGTCCTTCGCCGATGGCAGTGTGCGCTTCCGGGACGACCTGGCCGAGAACATCGCCAACGGCGACGCCAACTACCTGGCCATGCTGGATGCGGCCGACGACTACATCCGCCGCAACGGCCTGGACCTGCCCGAGGAGCCCGAGGCGCGCAGGCGCCTGCCCGATCCGGAGTGCATGACCCATCCGCTGCGCGAACTCGACCTGGCTGCCGCAGGCATCACCTCCATCATCTGGGCCACGGGCTACAGGGTGGACTTCAGCTGGCTGCAGGTGGACAGCTTCGAGCCCGGCGGCAAGCCACGCCACCACCGCGGCGTGGGCCATGAGCCGGGCATCTACTTCCTGGGCCTGCCCTGGCTGTCGCGCCGTGGCTCGTCCTTCATCTGGGGCGTGTGGCATGACGCCAAGTTCGTGGCCGACCACATCGCCAAGCAGCGCCGCTACAGCGACTACGACGCCGCCGCCCGCAGCAGGTAGCAGGTAGCGCGCTCTGAGACACCTTCCCATCCACCCCCTGCAGGAGCCAGACCATGCCCACCCATACCCGCATCCGCATGTTCAACACCAAGGACACCTATCCCAACCAGTCGCTGGACAACGACCTGTGCCAGGCCGTGCGCGCCGGCAACACCGTCTATGTGCGCGGCCAGATCGGCACCGATTTCGAGGGCAACCTGGTCGGCCTGGGCGATCCGCAAAAGCAGGCCGAGCAGGCGATGAAGAACGTCAAGCAGCTGCTGGAGGAAGCGGGCAGCGACCTGTCGCACATCGTCAAGACCACCACCTACATCATCGACCCGCGCTACCGCGAGCCCGTCTACCAGGAAGTGGGCAAGTGGCTCAAGGGCGTGTTTCCCATCTCCACGGGGCTGTGCATCTCGGCCCTGGGGCAGCCGCAGTGGCTGATGGAGATCGACGTGATCGCGGTCATCCCCGATGACTGGCAGCCGCCGGCCAGCGCCTGAACGTCGACCACAGCAAGCACCTGGTACAGCCGCATCGGCAGGAGGAAGAAACCATGACTTTTTCGATTGTGGGGCGCTGCGAGCGCACCGGGCAGCTGGGCGTGGCCATCAGCTCGTCCAGCATTGCGGTGGGCGCGCGCTGCCCCTGGGTGCGCGCGGGCGTGGGCGTGGTGTCCACGCAGAACATCACGCTGCCCGCCCTGGGCCCGCGCGTGCTGGACCTGCTGGAGCAGGGCGCCGACCCCCAGGCCGCGCTGCGCCAGGCGCTGGACGACGGCAGCTGGCCCCAGTACCGCCAGGTCACCGTGGTGGACGCGCAGGGCCGCACCGGCGTCTTCAGCGGCAGCCAGGCGCTGGGCATCTTCACCAGCGCCGTGGGGCGGCAGTGCGTGGCGGCGGGCAACCTGCTGGCCAGCGAACGCACCATCGAGGCCATGGTGCCGGCCTTCGAGCGCAGCGCGGCGCTGCCGCTGGCCGAGCGCCTGCTGGCCGCCATGCAGGCCGCCATGGCCGCAGGCGGCGAGGCCGGGCCCGTGCATTCGGCCGCGCTCAAGGTGGCGGGCGAGCACAGCTGGCCCATGGCGGACCTGCGCGTGGATTGGTCGGAGCACGATCCCATCGGCGCGCTGCAAGGCCTCTGGGCCGCCTACGCGCCGCAGATGCAGGACTACCAGACGCGCGCCATCGATCCCACGGCCGCGCCCAGCTACGGAGTGCCCGGCGATGAGTGAGGCGGGATGGACTGCCTGTCGGCATGTAAGTGCCGCATCAAATTTTTGGAGAGATCCGGATCTGGGCAACAGGCTTGGGGGCGGCACACTCCAGCGAAAGTTTTTGCGCAGCGCCCAGTGATCCCAGTTTGTCGAGTTCCGTGAGGAAGTCTTTGGCCAGCGCCATCTGGGCCTGGGTGTAGTCGATGCGACTGGCCAGCTGTGTCCAGCGCTCCACAGGAGTGGTCTTGTACAACGCTGCGCTCCCTGGCTGCATGGTACCGAGGAAGGTGGCCAGGCGGGTTTTCTGGTGCTTGGTCCATCCCTGGCCGTTCTGGGCCCCGTCCGGATGGAATCGGTTGATCAGGCGATGCGCCGCCATGCTGCCTGCGTTGCCCAGCGCAGCGATGGTTTCCTTGGGCATGTCCAGGTTCAAGCCTCCTTCATTCTCACGCAGGCTGATCTGCACGATGCGGTCCTTGAAGCTCGGATAGGTGAACTGGATTTCGTCGCGCCAGTTCTGCATGGTGTTGAGGATGCTGACCAGGAAACCCGCCAGCCCGGGAAGAGGTTTCTCGTCCTTCGGGCTCGTCCAGGGCCGCAGGTGGCCGCCGCCGTTTTCTGGCAGATAGATACGGCCGCTCTGGTTGTCCTGGATTTCTGGAGTCTTGATCTCGATGTCGGGGTGCTTCGCCTTGAGATTGATGGCGAAGGTCGGGTGTCCTGGAAGCAGTGCGTCGAACATGTGCAGTGGGATATTGCTTCCGATGCCGCCGTCGGAGAACCAGATCCGGGTGGCCTGTAGAGTTGCCTTGGCAGGTTCCCCAGCCTTCTTGGCCGCCCGCACGCGGTCTATCTCAAGCTGGTTGCCCTTGCGGCTGAAATCCACGGCATACAGAGGAATCGCTGACAGCAGCAAGGGGAAACTCAGGCTCATGCGCACGGCGACGACGACAGGAAGATCGGCGCCATGAGGAAGTCGATGCAGGACTCTCGCATTCGTGCCCTCGCCAACCTGGATGTTGGTATCAGGTGCATAGGCTTCGGGAGCAATGCCACACTGCATGTCAGCCCGAACGGCAGTCCTTGCCAGCCAATCCATCACGCGCTTTGGGAAGTAGTCTTTCAGCTCTTCGGGGTCGTAGCACAGCGGTGGCATGCCTTCGCGAAACGGGATGCCGTAGATCATGTGCTGGCTGACAGCGCTGGTCATGACCTCCAAGTTGATATTGCGCTCCTTCTGGAGATCGCCGCCCCAGAGGTCACCGAAAGTCAATGGGTGTTCGCGCTGCTTCAATCCGGCCAAATCATCGAAATACGTGGTCAGCCAGTCCGTGAGTCCGGGAGAAGTACTTTCGGAATCCGGTGGGGTCGGCATTGTTCTTCCGCTGCAAAAACCATAGCGGTTGCGATGCAGTCCTGCCAGCAGGCTGCGAGCAAAGAGAAAACCGACCAGTGACAAGATGAAGGCCCAGGTCAGCACGGCACATGCCAGCAATGACAATCCAATCCCGAACAATGCGCAGTGCCAGGCTAATCCACTGACCAGCTTCAAGCCGATGACCAACAGCAGGTATATGCCCACACACGCGAGGAGCATAGAAAACCGGGAAACGGCAGACGCAGCAGCGCAACGCCACAAGGCTGTCCCAACCAATACCAGGGCGCAGAGGGACGTGCCGGTAGCCATCCAGAAATTCACGTTGCCTGACAGGGATTGGATGAGTGGTCCCAAGAGGACAGCACCGATCAGAAGCAACGCCAGCACCGCAACGATTTTGCCCGTGAGCATGCGTATGAGCATGTCGATGATGGCGGAATGGGGCTTCTTGTTCAGCACCTGTAGCAAGACATCGAAATGCTGCCGCAGATCGGGGGACGGCTGGAACAGGCTCAACAGCCGAGAGCGCTTGCCCGGCGCCACGGTCTCCCCGAGTTCCTCGGGCAATTGTTTCAGCCGTTCGAATGAGCAGGTCTGCCCATTCTGGCGGCCATATTCAGCAGCGGCACAGGCTCCAGCAGCGATTGCCCCGGCAGATGTCCCGCCAATACTCTTGAACTGATAGCGCTGCGACAGTTCATAGATAAGTTTGGGATAGACCACACCACTGGTGATTCCACCTTTCATGACAAGGTCGCAAAGTGGCTTTTGCGGATTCAGTGTCTCGCCTGTCCAGGTCGTATCGCGAAAGGGTGTTGCGGTCATATGTGCCTCCGCTGGCATTGTGCATGGACCGCATGGTTTATATGGCCCAAGATGGGCACGGTCTGGCCATGCCCTGCTCGGATGGAAAAACTCCCGCCGCATGCTCCCATGCGTCTGTCCAGGCCTGCCACGGATCGCCAGTCCCTGGAGACGGCGATCGGGTTATCGGCGAGCACACCTCTGCGCCGTGGGCTGTAGTGCCGCTACGCCAGCGCGGCGGCATTGATGCCCGGTTGCCTTGCTCTTCTCAGAACCCTTGCGATACCCCCAGGTCCAGGGCCGTGCGCCCGCCGGCACTCGCATCCCGCCGGTATCCCAGGCTGGCGTTGAGCGTGGTGCGCGGCGACAGCGCATGGTCCACGCCCAGCGAGGCGAATCGGCTCGTGGAGCCGTCCAGGCGCTGGTGACCATAGCCGGCCTTCAGCGTGGTCCGTTCGATGCGGTAGGTCGCGCCCAGCGTGGTGGCGCGTGATGTGCACGCATTGCGGGCAGCTCGGCTGTCAGCCAGGCGCACGCTGTCGCTGTGCTGCTCGCCAGCATTCTCGGCGCTGTGGATGGCGCACCGGCTGCAAGGACTGTGTGATGGCGTGCCGCTCAACCTCAGCCCCTATGTCCGCTCCCAGATCGCTGAGCATGTGGACTGGAGCGTGTGGCTGGCCCACCATCGCCTGGACCGCGAGGCCGGCCTGCCCGGCGGCGGCCACTACTTCAATGCCAACGACTACAACCTGCTGATCCCGATGGTGCTCAGCGACCAAGGCGTGGCCCTGGGCTGGGACCATCTGGTCAGCCCGCTGATCGCGCGCGGGCTGCTAATCCGCCCGGTCTTGCAGGAGCTGGTGCTGGAGGAGTCCAGCCACTATCTGCTCTGCCGCGAGGACAAGGCGAACGAGCATGCCATGGGGTGCTTTCTCAGCTGGTTCCTGAAGCGGGGTGGGTTGGCTGCACGGGGATGAAACCCGGCCGCAGGACCAGGCCTTGGGGGGGCGGAACAGGCGGCGATCCGACGCGTCGCGCTCAGGGCTTGACCTGCGCCTGCGGAAACACCCGCGCGCACAGGAAGTCCACCAGTGCCCGCAGCTTGGGCGAGGGGTGCCTGCTGGCGGGCCACAGCACGTGGAAGACATTGGTGTGCTCCATCCAGTCCGCCAGCACGGGCTGCAGCCGGCCGTCGGCCAGCGGCTCGCGGATGGAAAAATCCGGCAGGTAGGCGATGCCCAGGCCCTGCAGCGCAAAGCACAGCCGGGTTTCGATGTTGTTGCAGATCATGGAGGTGGGCAGCTGCAGCTCGGGCGCGCCCGCTGCGCGCCGCAGCACCCAGGGCTCCAGCTTGCCGCTGTGGGGGTAGCGGTAGTGCAGGCAGCTGTGCTGCAGCAGATCCTCGGGCACCCGGGGCGTGCCGCGCTGCGCCAGATAGCCGGGCGAGGCCACCAGCAGGTAGCCGAAGGCGCCCAGCCGGCGCGCGGACAGGCGTGAGTCGGCGGGCGCGCCCGTGCGCACCACGGCATCGAAGCCTTCCTCGATCACATCCACCAGCTGGTCCGTGAAGTCCAGGTCCAGCTCGATCTCGGGATAGGCGCGCATGAACTCGCCCAGCACCGGCAGCACCAGCGAGCTGACCAGGGGCAGGCTGACCCGCAGCCGGCCACGCGGCGCGGCGCTGGCCTGCGACAGCTCCAGCTGCGCGGCCTCGATCTCGGCCAGGATGCGGCGGCTGCGCTCCAGGAACAGCGTGCCCTCGGCCGTCAGCGTGATGCTGCGCGTGCTGCGGTGGAACAGGCGCACGCCCAGCCGGTCCTCCAGCCGCGCCACGCTCTTGCCGATGGCCGATGCCGAGACTCCCATCAGCCGGCCTGCCGCCACGAAGCTGCGGGTCTCGGCGACCTGCACGAACACCAGGAAACCGTTGAGGCTGTCCAAGGCCACTCCTTCATTGCGGACAGAAAGCTCCGCATAACCCGGAAATCTACCCCACTTTTTCTTTAATCGAGGGCTTTCTATCGTCAGGACCCTGTTCATTGATCCCGGGAATTCCCATGACGATTGCTCTTTCTGCGGCATCTGCTGCACCCGCTGCGCTGCCTGCAGCCCCGTTGAACTCGCCCCTGTCCGACCGCATCCAGGCCGTGGTCCGGCAGGCGCTTGAGGCGCAGCGCCTGGTCGGCACCGTGGTGCTGGTGGCGCGTGGCGGCGCCCTGGTCCACCGCCAGGCGGCCGGCTGGGCTGACCGCGAGCGCGGCCTGCCCATGGCCGTGGACACGGTGTTCCGCCTGGCCTCGGCGAGCAAGCCCATTGTTTCGGCGGCGGCCCTGGTGCTGGTGGCGCAGGGCCGGCTCGGTCTGGATGAGGGCGTGGACCGCTGGCTGCCGCAGTTCCGGCCCCGGCTGGCCGATGGCCGGCCGGCGCGCATCACCGCGCGGCAGCTTCTCAGCCACACGGCGGGGCTGGGCTACCGCTTCTTCGAGGCCGACGCACAGGGCCCTTATGCGCTGGCCGGTGTATCGGACGGCATGGATGGCTCGGGCATCAGCCTGGCGGAGAACCTGCGCCGCATCGCCAGCGTGCCGCTGCGGTACGAGCCCGGCACGGCCTGGGGCTACTCGCTGGCCACCGATGTGCTGGGCGCCCTTATCGAACAGGTGCACGGCAGGCCGCTGGAGCAGGCCGTGCGCGACCTTGTGGCCGGGCCGCTGGGCATGGCCGATACCGGCTTTGCGGTGACCGATGCACTGGCCGCACGGCGCGTGGCCACGGCCTATGTCAGCGATGTGCCGCAGCCCCATCCGCTGGCCGACGGCGAGACCGTGTCGCCCTTCGAGGGCGCCATCGGCATCCCGTTCAGCCCGGCCCGCATCTTCAATGCGCGGGCCTTTGCCTCGGGCGGCGCGGGCATGGCCGGCACGGCCGGCGACTTCCTGCGCCTGCTGGAGGCCCTGCGCCAGGGCGGCGGAACGCTCCTGCCCGACGCGCTGGTCGCCGAGATGGCGCGCGACCAGACGGGCGGGCTGGAGCTGCCCGATGCGCCCGGGTTCGGCTTCGGACTGGGCTTTTCCGTGCTGCGCGATCCGGCGCTGGCCGCATCGCCCGAGTCGGCGGGCACCTGGCGCTGGGGCGGGGCCTATGGGCATTCCTGGTTCGTGGACCGGGCGCAGGAGCTCAGTGTCGTGGCCTTCACCAACACCTTGTACGAGGGCATGTCGGGGCGCTTCGTCAACGATTTGCGCGACGCGGTCTACGGGGTTTGTGAGGTCCACGGGGCTTCGGGAGAGCCGCAATGAACGGAACAAGCCAGGACCGCCTGCCCGTTGCCTCCCTGCTGGCGCTGGCCATGGCAGCCTTCATCACCATATTGACGGAGGCGCTGCCGGCCGGCCTGCTGCCGCAGATGGCCCAGGGCCTGGCCGTGACCGAGGCCTGGGTGGGCCAGACCGTCACCCTCTACGCCATAGGTTCCCTGGTGGCCGCCATACCGCTGACGGCCGCCACGCAGGGCATGCACCGCCGCCCCCTGCTGCTGGCGGCGATCGCCGGCTTTGTCGTCGCCAACACGGTCACGGCCTTGTCCACGCACTTTGCGCTGACCCTGGTGGCGCGCTTTCTGGCGGGGGTCTCGGCCGGGCTGCTTTGGGCGCTGCTGGCCGGCTACGCGGCACGCATGGTGCCCGGCCATCTCAAGGGCCGCGCCATCGCCATTGCCATGGTGGGCACGCCGCTGGCGCTGTCGCTGGGCGTGCCGGCCGGCACCGTGCTGGGCCAGTGGGTGGGCTGGCGGCTGTGCTTCGGCCTCATGAGCGTGCTGGCGCTGGCGCTCATGGTCTGGGTGCGCGCCCGCCTGCCCGACTTTGCGGGGCAGGCGGCAGGCCGCCACCTGCCGCTGAGGCACGTGTTCACCCTGGCGGGCGTGCGTCCCGTGCTGTTCGTGGTGCTGGCCTTCGTGCTGGCGCACAACATTCTCTACACCTATATCGCGCCCTTCCTGGCGGTGGCGGGCATGGCCGCGCGCACGGACCTGGTGCTGCTGGTGTTCGGCGCCACCTCCGTGCTGGGCATCTGGATCACCGGCGTGCTGATCGACCGCCACCTGCGTGCGCTCACGCTGGCCAGCATTGCGCTGTTCGCCTTGTCCACGCTGATGCTGGGCGTGGCCGCAGATGCGCCGGCCCTGGTGTATGCGGCGGTGGCCGTCTGGGGCCTGGCCTTTGGCGGCGCCGCCACGCTGCTGCAGACCGCCATTGCCCACACGGCGGGCGAGGCCGCCGACGTGGCGCAGTCCATGCTGGTCACGGCCTGGAACCTGGCGATTGCCGGCGGCGGCATCGTGGGCGGCCTGCTGCTGGCGCGCATGGGCGTGGGCGCCTTCACGCCCGTGCTGCTGGCGCTGCTGGGCGCATCGCTGGCCGTGGTGTGGGCGGCCAGGCGGCATGGGTTTCCTGCGGTGTGCAGGTAGGTAGGGAGGGAGCAGGGCGCGGCCTGGCCGCCTCAGGGGAACTCAGAGGTGCCAGGCTGCCGCTGAAGCGCTTCATTGTGCTGGCCCAGCCAGCCCAGCAACTGCGCCTTGTCCATGGGCCGGGCAACGTGATAGCCCTGTCCCTCCTGGCAGCCCATGGTGCGCAGGGCCTGCCAGGCGCTGGCGTCCTCTATGCCTTCGGCCAGGACCTGCAGGCCGAGCTTGCGGCCCAGCTGGGCGATCATTTCGGCGATGCGCGCTTCCTGTGATTCGCCAAGCTGGCGCACGAAGCTGCGGTCGATCTTGATGCGGTCCAGCGGCAGGCGCTCCAGGTAGCTCAGCGAGGAGTAGCCGGTGCCGAAGTCGTCGATGGCAATGGTCACGCCCAGCGTGCGCAGGGCGCTGAGCGTGGCCTGCAGCAGCTGGGTGGGCAGCACGGCCACCGACTCGGTGATCTCCAGCTCCAGCTGCGCGCCCTGCAGGCCGTGCTCGGCCAGGGCATGGCGCACCGTCTGCAGGAAGCCCGGGTCCTGCAGCTGCACGGTGGAGACGTTGACGGCCATGCGCCGGGGCGCGCGGCCGGCGTCCAGCAGTTCGCGCATGGTACGGCAGGCCGTGGCCAGCACCCATTGGCCCAGCGGCACGATGAGGCCCGAATGCTCGGCCACGGGAATAAAGCGGTCGGGCGGCACGAAGCTGCCGTCCTGCCGTGGCCAGCGCAGCAGGGCCTCCAGGCCGACCAGGGCATGGGTTTCCAGGTCCACCTGGGGCTGGTAGACCAGGAAGAGCTGGGCGCCGTCGATGGCCGCGCGCAGGTCGGACAGCAGCAGGGCGCGGTCGCGTGCCTCCATGCCCATGTGCTCGGAGTACTCCAGCAGCTGGCCCCGGTGGTCGCGCTTGGCGCGCTTGAGGGCGATGGTGGCGTCCTTGACCAGGTCGGTGCCGGCCTGGCGTTCACGGGGCAGGTGCACGTAGCCGCAGGTCAGCGAGACCTTGTGCGGCACGCCGTCCACGGCCAGGGGCTGGCGCGCGCAGTCCAGCAACTGGCCCAGGGCCACTTCCCTTGTGGGGCCCAGGATGCCGAAGGTGTCCGAGCCCACGCGCGCCAGCAGCACGCCGGCGGGCAGGGCGCCGGCCAGGCGGCGGGCCATGGCTTCGAGCAGGCGGTCGCCGAAGCGGTGGCCCATCACGTCGTTGGTGGCGCTGAAGTCGTCGATGTCCACCAGGGCCAGCACATGGTCCTGCGTGCCACGCCACACGCATTCGTCCACTTTTTCCACGAAGTGGGCGCGGTTGGGCAGGCAGACCAGGGGGTCGAAGTAGGCGGACTGGTGCAGGCGCTCCAGCAGGCCGCGGTTGTGCAGCAGCGTGCGCAGGTTGGCGCAGAAGACTTCGAGCAGCTGGCGGTCCAGTGCGCTGTGCGAGGCTGGCGCATCGATGAAGACGGCCATGTCCTGCTCGTCGCCCCGGCCTATGTACAGGGCCACGCCGCGCTGCACGCCATAGATGTTGCGGCGGGTCTGCAGCGCCTGGCGCAGCAGGCGCAGCCCGCGCGAGGCCAGCACGGTGGCGATGGGCTGGTCGATGAGCCGGGCGAACGGCCCCGTGGCCGCGAGCACGCGGTAGGGCTCGGCCGGGTGCGTGCCCTCCGAGCAGACCAGGCCTTCGCTGGCCACGCCCAGCAAGGTGGCCAGCTGGGTGATCACGCCGCGTGCGAAGGCGTGCAGGTTGGTTTCCTCCAGCAGCGAGGCGCTGGAGCGCACCATCAGCTCCAGGCTGCGGCGATTGGCCTCGATGGCGCACAGCTGCTCGTAGGAGCGCACGGCGGTCACCACGATGGCCAGCAGGCGGTCGGGCGTGAGTTCGGTCTTGGTGCGGCAGTCGTTGATGTCGTAGCGCAGCAGGGTTTCCAGATCGGGCGCCTGGCCCGGGCGGCCGGTGCGCAGCACGATGCGGCTGTTGCGCAGGCCGGCCGTGTAGCGGATGAAGTCCACCAGGTCCAGGCCGGCGCCCGTGCCGTCGGTCACGGCGTCGAGCACCACCACGGCCAGGTCCTGCTCGCTGCGCAGCAGGTTGCGTGCCTGCGTGCCAGAGCGGGCGTAGAGGAACACCAGCGGCCGGCCGAACAGGGTGTGGCCTTCCAGCGCCAGGCGGAAGGCGGCGTGTACGTCGGGGTCGCTGTCCACGATCAGCACCCGCCATTCAGGCCCGGGCACGGGCGATGGCGGGGGCGGCTGCAGAGCCGGCTGCAGCGGGGCGGAAGCAGGGGCGGGCGCCCTGGGCGCCCGTGCGCGCATCACGAAACTCATGCCTCAGCCCTGTCTGTGTCCGCGCCGCTCAGGCCGTGGCATGGTCTGCCGCGCGCACGACCTGGTTGCGCCCGCTGCGCTTGGCGGCGTACAGGGCCTCGTCGGCCAGGCTGTAGGCCTCGTCGAAGCGGCCGCCGCTCGGGCGCCAGCTCACGCCGAAGCTGGCCGTGATGCAGCTGGCGTCGGGCAGGCCGAAGGGATGGGCCTCGATGGCTGCGCGCACCTGCTCGGCCACGCGCACGGCGCCGTCGCTGTCGTGCTGGGGCAGCAGCACGGTGAATTCCTCGCCGCCCACGCGGCCGATGTGGGCCGTGTCCGGCACGGCGGCCTTGAGGCAGCGCACCACGCCCAGGATCACGCTGTCGCCCACGGGGTGGCCGAAGCTGTCGTTCACGCGCTTGAAGTGGTCTATGTCCAGCACGATCAGGGCCAGGCCCTGCTGGGTGAAGTGGCGGTTCACGCGCTCGATGATGGCCGCGCGGTTGAGCACGCCGGTCAGCGGGTCGTGCGTGGCGCGGTACTCCAGCTCGCCGGCCAGCTCCTGCAGGCGCTGGTTGAGCTGGGTCATCTCCAGCTCGGCCCGGTCGCTGCGGCGCACCAGCCGGCGCGTTTCGCGCAGCAGGCGGTCATAGGCGGCCAGCAGCGCGCCCAGGGCCTGGTGGCAGGCCCGGGCGCCGGCCTCCTCACCCAGCTCGTGGGCCGCGCGGGCCGCCAGCAGGGCCCGGTGCTCGGCATCGAAAAGATCTGCAGGAGCGGCGCAGGCGGCGGGTGCTGCCACGGTGTCCATCACGCGGCCTTCACGGGATGGCCGGTGAAGGCAATGGCGGCAAAGTCGTCGCGCAGCTCCTCGCCGAATTCGCAGATGGTGTCGTCTTCCTCGTCGTAGTACCAGTGCAGGGCCACGGTGCGGCCGGCCTCGGCGGCCTCGCTCAGCGCCTCGATGAGGTTGAACAGCATCTTGGTGCTGGAGCTGTTGAAGTAGGCCAGCGCGATGTGCACCTGGATCGGTGCCTGCTGCTGCGCGGGCTGCGCCAGGGCCAGGTAGTCCTGCAGGCGGGTGAGGATGCCACCATAGAAGGCGGCGGCGTTCTCCGGATAGGACTCGCCACGCAGGTGCAGCGTGTGCGTGTCGAACCGGAAGTCCACTTCCGGGGAGCTGGGGGTCGGAGCGATGTAGAGGTTGTCCATGCGTGATCTCGGTGCGTTGTCCGTGCCTGCGCGCCCGGCCTGTCCAGGTCCGGTGCCGGAGCGTTCCTGGCTGGCCGGTGCGGCTCAGAGCGTGGCTTTCAGGTAGAAGACGGGACGACCGTCCACGGTCTGGGCGGGATCGAAGTCGAACTGCAGCGGCTCGCGCGCATCGCGGGCCAGGGTCAGGAAACCCATGCCCGCGCCCTTGCTGCCTTCGGGCGCGTCGTCGCGCAGCGACTGGCGGCAGGCCTTCTTGATCTCGTCCAGGGTCATGCTGCGCAGGGCGTCGAGCTTGGCGCGCAGCGCCTCGCCCATGCCGGGCTCGATGGGGTTGGCGCACAGCAGCACGAAGCTGCCGTCGTCCTCGCGGCGGATGCAGACCGCGCCGTGGCGCAGCTCGCCATCGTCCTGGTGGGGCGGGGTCAGTGCATCGGCCGAGTAATGGATGATGTTCTGCGCCATCTCCACGAAGGACGAGAACAGCTTGCGCCGCGTGGGGCCGGGCACGCCGGCCACTTCCAGCTGCAGCCGCACGGCCTCGGCCATGGCCGCGACGATGTTCTGCGAGAAGTAGCCCACGTAGTAGAAGATCACCTGGTGCTGGCGCGCCAGGTGGAAGAAGCTGCCGTACTTGTCGGCGATCTGTGCTTGGGGCATGGGAGGCATTCAGGTTCTGAAGCAGAAGAAGGTCAGGTCGTCACGGCGGTGGTGCTCGCCTTGCCAGGCCTGCAGGGCGTCCAGCAGGGCGCGGTTGATCTCGGCGGGCGTGCGGCCGGCCTGCTCCAGCAGCAGCTCGCGCAGGCGCTTCTTGCCGAAGGTGATGCCGCGCGGGCCGCCGACCTGGTCGATCAGGCCGTCGGTGGTGGTGAAGACCAGGGTGCCTGCGGGCAGCTCCAGGCCGATGTTGTTCCAGGCGAAGTCGAATTCGCTGTCCACATAGCCCACGCCCTTGCGCTGGCCGTCCACCACCTCCACCGCCTCGGCGCCGGGGCGCAGCAGGAACAGCGACAGGCGCGCGCCTGCAAAGCGCAGGCGCCGGTGCGCGGGCTCGAACCAGAAGCAGGCCGCGTCCAGCCCGTCGTCCGAGCCCGGCGTGCCGTCCTTGCCGTCGAGCTGGCCCAGCATCTGCTTGACGCTGCGGTTCACATGGCCCAGCAGCGCGGCCGGGTCGCGCGGGCCGTGTTCCTTGATGGCCTGGCCCAGGCTGCTGGTGGCGATCAGCGTCATGAAGGCGCCGGGCACGCCGTGGCCCGTGCAATCGGCCACGGTGGCAAACCAGCCGTCGCCGTCCTGGCTGAACTGGTAGAAGTCGCCGCCGACCACGTCGCGCGGCTCCCAGACCAGGTCGGCGCCGGGGCAGGCGCGTGCCAGGGCCTCGCGCGAGCTGCGCAGCAGCGACTGCTGGATCACGCTGGCGTATTCGATGCTGTGCATGATCTGGCGGTTGCGCGCCACCTGCATGTCCGCCACCGCACGCATCAGCTGCAGGCCGTGGCCCACGCCGGCGAACAGGCCGCCGCGCGTGATGATGAAGCCGTCGGTCAGCGCCTTTTCACCGTACTCCACGGTCTTCACGGTCAGGGTGTCGATGTCGGTGGAGGCGTCGACCACCAGCGGCTCCTTGTCCATGAAGGCGATGCAGCTCTTCTTGCCGTACAGCTCCATGCGAAACGGTTTGCTGAACTGCGACAGGAAGATGCTGCGGTTGATCAGGCCGATGGGGCGGTCGCCCTCCACCACGGGCAGGCTGGCCAGATCGCGGTGGCGCGTGAAGACCTCGAGCACCTTCTCGTTGGTCTCGTCGGCGGTCATGCAGGGGACGGGGGTGCACAGGTCCGCGGCGCTGGGTGGGCGGAAACGGGGCCGGGAATCGCTCAGGTAGGCGCGGGACTCATCCATGGAATGCACATCGCAAAATTGTTAGGGAATGTTACGATTTCCCTGTTTCAGTTTTGTGACGCGGATGGGCCTGAGGGGCAGGCACCTCTTTGGAGGACTGTGAGCCGACAGCCTTCGTCCTGGCGCGGAATGGCCGTTCGCGGCCTGGGGCTGCCGTCCATGCAGGCCATCGGGGTGGAAAGGCAGCCTCGCTTCAGCTCAGGCCTTCGGCGCGCTGCCTGACGGCGTCCTCGTGCAGCGACTCGCTGAGCTGGTCGACCACGATGGACCACGACGCATCGGCCTTGAGCTGCTCTGCCAGGAACTGGCGCTGCGCATCGCTCCAGTAGGGCGCATCCACCACATCCACATCGGCGGCCAGCTGGTGGGCGCGGATGAAGTCGGCAATGGCCTGGTCGCTGGCATCCAGGCCCAGCTGCAGGAAGAGATTGGACATGCGGACGACGGAGTTGTTCATGGAGGCGTGTTCGGTGCGTGTGGGATCAAAGGGAGCCGGCGGGCCGGCCGCAGGAAGGGGCCAGGGCGCTATCTTCCCCGATTTGCAGGGCGCCGCAGGCCAGTTGCGGCAGCATGGCAGCGCGGGTAGGTGCAGGCTGACAGCCTGCCGCGCTCCGGGCCAGCGCGCGCCCGTCGACTGCCCCACTAGCATGGGGACATGAGCACTGCTTTCCCCGATCCCGCATGCCCGCCGACCTGATCGTGGCCCGTCCCGAAGGCCTGTACTGCGCGGCCGGCGATTTCTACATCGACCCCTGGCGGCCCGTGGACCGGGCCGTGATCACGCATGGCCACTCCGACCATGCGCGCGCCGGGCACGCCCATTACCTGGCCCATGACGACAGCGCAGGCGTGCTGCGCGCACGGCTGGGGGCGGACATCACGCTGCAGACCCTGCCGTATGGCGAAGCCATCGATCACCACGGCGTGCGCATCTCCCTGCACCCGGCCGGCCATGTGCTCGGATCGGCCCAGGTGCGGCTGGAGCATGGCGGCCAGGTCTGGGTGGCCTCGGGCGACTACAAGACCGAGGCCGACGGCACCTGCACCCCCTTCGAGCCCGTGCGCTGCGACACCTTCATCACCGAATCCACCTTCGGCCTGCCCATCTACCGCTGGCCCCGCCAGCCCGAGCTCATGGCCGACATCAACGCCTGGTGGCAGGCCAACGCGGCCCAGGGCCGGCCCTCGGCGCTGCTGTGCTATGCCTTCGGCAAGGCCCAGCGCATCCTGCATGGGGTGGACCGCCGCATCGGCCCCATCGTCGTGCACGGCGCGGTGGAGCCGCTCAATGCCGTGTACCGCGCAGCGGGCGTGGACCTGCCGCCCACGCTGCGCGTGACCGACCCCGGCGTGGATGCACAACGGCTCAAGACCGCCCTGGTGCTGGCGCCGCCCTCGGCGCAGGGCACGCCGTGGATGCGCCGGTTTCCCGGCCATGCCGATGCCTTTGCCAGCGGCTGGATGCAGCTGCGCGGCACGCGCCGCCGCCGTGGCGTGGACCGGGGCTTCGTCATGTCCGACCATGCCGACTGGCCCGGCCTGCAGTACGCCATTGGCGCCACGGGCGCCGAGCGGGTCTTCGTCACCCACGGCAGCGTGGCCGTGCTGGTGCGCTGGCTGCGCGAGCAGGGCCTGGATGCGCAAGCCTTCCAGACCGAATACGGCGATGAGGACGAGGCTGCCGCCGCCCAGGCTGCACCGGATGAGGCGCCCGCCCCATGAAGGACTTCGCCGCCCTCTACCGCGCGCTGGACGCCAGCACCGCCAGCCGCGACAAGCAGGCCGCGCTGCAGGCCTATCTGCGCGCCGCCGCGCCTGCCGATGCGGCCTGGGCCGTCTATTTCCTGGCCGGCGGCAAGCCGCGCCAGCTGGTGCCTACCAAGGTCTTGAAGGAGCTGGCGCGCGAGGCGGCCGGCCTGCCCGAATGGCTGTTCGACGAAAGCTACGAGGCCGTGGGCGACCTGGCCGAAACCA
>Ga0209914_1000972_pt1 | contig 32971 bp, 29 predicted proteins | sample ThiBiot_500_plan_FD_183949 | JGI IMG/M metagenome (GOLD analysis project Ga0209914, IMG submission 183949) | Wastewater bioreactor microbial communities from Cape Town, South Africa - Thiocy_cont_500_plan (SPAdes) | ecosystem: Engineered > Bioreactor > Thiocyanate-remediating > Anaerobic-Aerobic...
TGTTTTAGAGGATCAATCGAATCTCTATCGGACTTGAGTCTTAAAGAAGATAAAACAATAAAAAGTGAACGAATTGTTCTAAATTCAAATCTTGAATTGGATTGTCCTTTTTTTGTATAGTATAACATAATAATACTTTCATGTCGGATAAATTTATTGTTGTATCGTTGACAAATATAAATAAAATAAAAACAAAACGCCTCTTATTGACAACCTACGGCCTCTTTCGTCTAAAAAGAAAGAAAAGATTTTGCTTCGACAAAAAAATCTAACCTATCAATAATATCGAACGGTGAATTTACGAAAGAGAACAATTCATTTTCACTTTACTATAGTGAACTTTTGTCGCTGACTCAAACTCATCATGTGATAAAACTTATGATTTTAGATATCATTTCATGACTAGTCTAATTTCAAAATTTGAACATCTTCCTAATGAAATTCTGCTCGATGTATTTACCTATTGTCGTCCACGTGATTTATTCGTTTCATTATACAATCTAAATAAACGTTTCAATTCTCTGATATTAATTCAAAAATTGAATATTGATCTTGGTAATGCACTGCCAAAATATCTTCTCGATTTGTACTATAAATCAATTCTACCTAATGCACATCAACAAATCGAAAGTCTACGTTTGTCCGACACTTACGGACGTTTAAATCGATTTGTTTTCAATTTGAATTCGGTTGATATCGATTTATCAACTCGAATATGTCTTTTCAATCGTATTAAATATTTAATTCTTTGGGATCCGCTCATGGCAAGTTTACATGAAATTTTAAAATTTGTTCCCAATCTCGAATATTTTCAAATGACATCAATCGGCCGTGCACGACATACACCGAATTATTCCGAAAATCTTCTTAAAACACTCTTTGAAATGAACAAATTGAAACGAGTCTATCTCGCTCTACACGATTCGATTATCTTCACAGATGATATCGGTAAATCAAATCAACTTTTGACTTCTTGATCAAGTTTTGATTTCATTTTCCTTAGAAATCAATCAAACAATAACACATATGAATTTAAACGGTTGTCATATGCAACATCTTTCGCCTCTACTTCAGCGATTACCAAATCTTCAACGATTGAATATCATGTGCTACAATCGACCGAATATATTCTCGATAAATCAGAACAATTTCGATGCAAGTCTATATGATGGTCTCACTGAATATCTACCTCATTTAACACATTTATCTTTACACGTTACGCATACACCTTTCTATGAAATCGAATATGTTCTTCGTCAATTAAAAAATCTAATTAAATTCTCATTTTCATCTCTTCTCATCGAAGATTATTCGAACGGTCAAAATTGGGAACGTCTAATCATTGACTATCTTCCTAAATTGCAAAAATTCAGTTTATTTATTAATGAAACACATATTCCAGCACGTACGCAAATCGATACCAAACGAATCATCGAAACATTCTCGAGTTCATTCTGGCAACGATGGCCAGTCGTTGTGGATTATTACGTTGAATCAATGACAAAAAAACATGTCATGCTGTACACATTGCCCAGTCAACGAGATAGTCTACGAACGTATTTATACGGCGTTGAAAGTCGATCGTCTCGAGATTCGAAGTAAGCAGTCCAAAAGTAGACAAGAAAAGATTTCGAAAATTATTCATTTAGTATTGATAATGATCGAATGAAATGCGATTATAAGCACGTGTCTGAATTACATTTAACACTTCATACGAATCCACCATCGAAAACGATCTCAACTAATCGTATTTATACGAATTTAAAATCACTTGCATTCTCATCCGATTTGACAGATACAAATGTACTCGATTCAAATAGTCTCTTGAATGATTTACAAAAGATGTGCCCAACAGATGTGTTAGCAAATATCAAACGAATTTATTTGTACAATGAAGTCTATCCGACTGATTTCTGTAAATTAAATTCATTTTTAAAAATAATTATTTTCATTTCTTTTGTTGTTTAGTTTCGAATTTCATAAATCTTCTCCCCAATATCCAAAGTCTTCGTTTACCTGCATGCATCCTTCATCTTTCAACTGTTCTTACACGTGTAACAAGTTTAACAATCGATTTCAATATCAGTCAACCATATGAACTCATCGATATTCTCAAACAAATCAGTCAATATTTGCCTAATGTTCGTTATCTTTATTATGATTTAAAAACAACTCAAGACATCTATATTCTATTGATATATTCTCTTCGAAAATTGACGCATCTATTAGATATTCATGTAACACTTCCTCAAACCAATGGTGACAGTATTGATCAAATGAATTTCATTCTCTGGTTTACTGATTTTATATCATTAAATGGATTGAATCAACGTGTACAAGTCGAATTTGGTGATGACGATAAACGTTTGCACATATCTTTGTGATAAATCAATTTAAATTGTTTGTTTTTTTTTGTATTTAAATCTTAATAAATTTCAATGATAAATCTGTTTTGGAAGAGGCAACTGATGCCTTTAGTATTCACCATATTTTTTTTCAAATAAGAAGATATTAAATTCATTTTAAATACATAGATACTCTCAGTTTGTTCTTATAATTGATTGTATTTCATGAATGAACATGGTGAGTTATTCTATTTTCTATTCATTCATTGTTGTATAATAAAAAAAGAAAAACAGAAAAAGCCTTTTGTACTGAATGAACAAATAGTTCATTTTAAATTCAACTAATGCGAATATAAAATAAAATAAAATATGAGCACATGCTCTATTTTGTTTTCAAGGACGTTTATTCTATTTGACACATGTCATAATTGAGAACATATTCGAATGTGGAATATTTTTCATCAGAATTTAACAACGGAAGTAATATTTTAATTGTATTGAAATTCATGAATGCACTTCATGTCCGTATCCACAAGGGGATGTCTGCAGTTGAGTATTTAATAACCGATACTGTGCTCGACGGGCAGAGATTAGAAATCGTTAATTAGGTGTTTTTTTTTTTGCATTTGAGAATGTTCTAGATGAGGAGTAGGACCCCGCCTCCTTATTGTATCGACGTAACCTATAGCAAAAAGTAACGCATTTTAATATTATAGATCAGACATGAATGCTCAGGCAATTCTTGATGCATCAAAAATTTATACATTATCAGTTTATTTTCTTATATTATTCAGTGGTCTCATTGGAAATCTATGTTTAATTATTGTTTTTCGTACTTTAAAGCTTTTTCGACACACTCATTTTCCATTTTATTTAATCACTGCAGCAATTGCTGATATATTTCTCTTGATTATTGTTCTACCATTACGTATTGTTGAATATGTTTTTTCTTACGATGTTCTACGTCTGTCACTTGCCTGGTGTAAAATTCGACAAACAATCGTTCCAATATTTTCTCTCATGTCATTTTCAGCGATATGTTTCGTTTCAATCGATCAATATTTTTCAACACACTATAGCCCACGCTTACGGCAATTGAGTTCTCAAAAATTAGCTCATTATTTAATTTATATTGCGTGTATTGTTTGGACATTGCATGGCATTCCATTTCTAATCTTTTTTGAAATTCAACCAACGACTGGATGTGGAATTGTTAATGTTGGATTTTCACATTATTATTCGTTTGTACACTTTTGTGTATTAAGTGGAATATTACCGATCACCGTTTCGGGCATTTCAGCCGCTCTAGCTTATGTAAATGTTCGTCGAATAATTCGACATCAAGTTGTTGTTGTTCGAAGACGATTAGATCGACAATTGACAGCAATGGTTCTAATGAAAGTAGCATTTCTTGTTTGTACAACATCGCCATTTGTTCTATTTCGAATCTATATTCTAAATCGAACGATTGATTCCAATAATCAATTACAAATTGCTATTGAACAAATGGCATCAACAATAACTTCGTCATTATTTTATCTTAATTCAGCTGTATGTCTATTATTTAAATATAAATCGATTTGATTGGTTTGTTGTTGTTTTTGTGTTCGATTGTAGGGAACATATTTTGTATTTATCATTGTATCAAGGCGATTTCGTCAACAAGTGAAACATGTATTCATCAAAAGTTTCTGGAGAAAATTAAGAATTACTCATCACAATCAAGTTGCTCCGGGATCCGAAGGAAATGACCTCGAAATCGACGAATAAGTAACCTTTTCAAATTGTCATCATATATTTCAATACTTGTTTTTGTATAGAAAACGTGACGTTTTCAATTAAATTCAAATGTGCATAAATTTCTCGTTAATTTAATTCCGTTTTCGCCGAAAATTTCTTCAGCGAATTAGCATTTCGGCAAAAACGGACTAAATTCATTTGAGTATGATATAGAAAGATCCTTATTATTGGTCTATGTATATGAAATTTAATTATCAAGTCACACGGTTTAATGTATAAATATTAATATGTAAAACAAATTAAACCCCTCAGTGTTTTTTTCATCAATTAATAATATTTTTTACGCAAATCTTTTCATTAAAAACATTGAACATTTCGTATAGAAACAGAGCTTTGATCACGTACAAAAGACCCTTGTTGTTTATATGTTAACTATTCTCATACAAACTCATTGAACTGCAAGAACTTTTGATGTGAACATAAAATCAAAATATCTGCAGCGATGTTATATTTTTATTGAAATATTTTCTAGAATTCTAGTTTTCAAGACTCTCTTTCTCTGACTTACAAATGGAATAGACGCATTTAATGTCATCATTTGACAGTTTACGGCCATGAAAGAAATAAAATCTTACATTTTTTTTTCTAGAATAATCTAATCATTGAAAAAGCAAAAAAATGTCAACAGTTGCAGCAACAATTCTACTGATTTCGAAACAATTTGCAATTTACACATATTTTTTTATATTAATCGGTGGATTGATTGGTAATTTTTGTAATGTTCTCGTCTTTACTTATGTAAAAGTTTTTCGACATCATCAATGTGCATTTTATCTTGTTGTTGGTTCGATTATTGATTACGGTTTATTATTAACAGGATTACCATTTCGTTTGACTGAACTCGCTTTTTCTTATGATACAACACGTCAATCAGTTATTTGGTGCAAATTAAGACCAATGATGAATCATACAATGGCTTTGATTTCATTTTCGATCATATGTTTTGCTGCTATCGATCAATATTTATCAACAAATCATCAACATCGACTGAAACAAATGAGTACTCTCAAACTCGCCTATCGATTAGTGTTCAGTTCGATTATTATTTGGACATTTTATGATTGCATATTTTTCTATTATTTCGATCTTCGAGCAACATCTGGCTGTACGATCTCTGATCCGGGTTTTTCAATTTATTATTCATTTGGTCATTATATTACATTGAACGGAATCATTCCATTGTGTGTCTCGTCTCTGTTTAGCATTCTCGCTTATCTCAACGTGCGTCGAATAGTTCAATTACGAATCCCTATTTTTCGACGTAAACTCGATAAGCAACTAACTGCTCTTGTTCTAGCAAAAGTTGTTTTCGTTGTTGTAACTATTTCACCATCGATTATCTTTCGAATTTATATTCTTAATGTTACTGTCAGTCCAACTGACTTCAATCGAATAGCTATTCATCAATTTTTATCAAATATCGCATTTGCTTTATTTTATATTAATTCAGCAGTAAGATGGCGTTTTTTTTGTTATTGTAACATTAAATAAATCCTTATGTTGCGTGTCTTTTAGTGTAACTTCTATTTATTTCTGTGCGTTTCACCACGGTTCCGTCGACAATTTAAATACAGTCTAGGAGTTTTGAAGAACTTGAAGCGTCTATGCCAAGTGACACAACATCATAATCAAATTGGTCCTGAGCCTCCTCAATCAAGTGAATTTGAATAGCGAACGGCATTGTTGTCTCGTTGTTTTTTTTTCTTTAATATGTGAATATTAAATTGACACATAGAATTCCGTAATAAACACAATTCAAAAGTGGTTAACTGGAATAATTGATCATATACATTGTTTTTCTGATTGTTGTTTCTTTTATATTACCAAATAGATGAATATGATCTTAGTTCATTTGGCTTATAGTGAGGGTGGAAATGATCTGCATGAAATTAGTTTTGAAATCGAATATGTTTTGAGCATGTTATTCTCTTTTAATTAGATCTCATATGAAAATGAACAAGAAAAATATTTAAATCTTTTGAGATCATTTTAGAACGAGTTGAAACAAGCATGAGCAGGGAATCGATTGCCGATGAAATTCTTTTTGCATCTCAACAATTTACTCTCTACATAAGTTTTATTATACTTTTTGGTGGAATCATAGGTCATACGATTGATATTCTTGTTTTTACAAGTTCAAAACCATTTCGAAATACACAATCAGCATTCTATCTCACAATTGAATCGATTGTTAATTCAATTCATTTACTTTTGTCATTTTCATCTCGTATTGCAATTAATGGTTTTAATAATGATTTAACACGAACATCACTTGCTTGGTGTAAAATACGAAGTTTCGTCGGTTCCACTTGTACATTCCTATCATTAATAATCGTTTGTTTAGCAGCTATTGATCAATATCTAGCAACAAGTTATAACCATCATTTAAAACAATTCAGTACATTAAAATTAGCGCAACGTGTAGCAAGTTTAGCTATTGTTCTTGTGAGTTTACATGGTATACCGTTTTTGATTCTAATAAGAATCGATCCAATACGAGGCTGTGTACCATTTAATGAATACTTTGTTTCCTATATAACTTATATTTATTATTTAATTCTAACTGGATTTTTGCCTATTTGTATAACATCATTATTTGCAACATTAGCTTATACAAATGTTCGACGAATTATTCGAAGTCAAATACCGATTGTTCGACGTCGACTTGACAAACAATTGACAGCAATGATACTTGTTCGTGTTGTGTTTCTCGTCACAACAACTTTACCTTATATCATGTACCGAATTTATTCATTGAAAACAAAAATCAATTCAAATAATCAAATTCAGTTTGCAATCATTCAATTAGTTGGATCAGTAACCTATTCGTTATTTTATTTAAATTATTCCGTATGATGTTTGAATTAAGATTTTTGTTTTCTATTGAACGATGTTGATTTTCTTTTCAGGGTTCATTTTATTTATTTTTAATTTCATCTGCACGTTTTCGCCGACAAGTTAAATATGTTCTTATGAAAAAATATTGGAGAATGTTTTGTAGAAACACGCATGCTAATCGTATTATTCCAATATCACATATATCAAGTGTGGCATTAGATTAAAATTATTCGTCTATTCATGACTTTATTTCAAAAGATAAATAATCATCTTTACGAACTTTCATAAGAATCCTGTTAATATAAAAAGATTAACGTCATCGAAATCGGAGTAATCCGATGAAGACTTACGTGAAGCTTCTTGTTTATTTGCAATTAATAAAGCAGCCATGTATATATATATATATACATAAACATTATTTTAGTACTTTTAAATTTGAAATATGTCAGAAATAACTACAGCTCAGCGAATACTTTATATCTCACAACAATATACAATCTATGTCAGTTTTGTGATATTGATTTCGGGAGTAATTGGTAATATTTGCAAGATTATTGTTTTCTCTCAATTGAAAATTCTTCGTAAAACCCCATCAGCATTCTATATCATATCGGAAGATATTGTTAATCTTATAATTTTATTCATACCATTCGTATTCCGTATTGGTATCAATGCTTTCAATTATGATCCATCACAAACATCAATTGTCTGGTGTAAATTACGACAAGCTATCGGTTTAACATGTACATTAATTACTTTAACTATAGTTTGTTTTGCTTCAATTGATCAATATTTATCGACAAATCATCAACCGTATATAAGACGATTGAGTTCAATTCGATTAGCAAAGATTTTAACTATTAGTTCAATCATTTTCTGGTTATTTCACAGTATACCTCTTTTAGTTTTTCTCGAAATTCAACCATCTGCTGGTTGTTCAATTTATAATCGAGGTTTACTAACCTACATCACATTTTTCTATTATCCAATTCTTAGTGGTTTACTTCCGCTTTTATTATCGTCATTTTTCAGTTTATTAGCCTATCGAAATGTACGACGACTAGTTCGTCGACAAATACCTATCGAACAACGTCGACTCGATCGACAATTAACATCAATGATATTAACTCGTGTTTTTCTTCTATTTATTCTCGTTTTTCCTTATACAATTCAACGTATCTACAGTTTAATTTCACCTGCACCCAGAACTGAGTATGTACGAGCAGCAATCGAACAATTCGTTGGCGCAGTTACAATTTCATTTATATATTCAAGTCATATAGTACATAGATACGAATTTTCAGTTGAAATCTATCTCATTGACTTCTATTTAGGTGCCTTTTTATGTGTATATTTTAATATCTCGACGATTTCGTCGGCAAATTAAATTTGTTTTTGTAAAAAAAATCTATCAATCTTATTGCAAACGACAACGAACTCGTATTGGTAATATATGCGAACCAATTTCACGTATTTCTAGTGTGGAATTAGATTAATTCAGTCAATGAACTTGAAGTGCATTTACAAAACGAGGTCGTTCTCTTCCTGGTAAATAGAATTGTAAAACCTTGAAATTCTTTCATTTATTTGCTTAATTAAAAATTATAATAAAACGAATGAAATTTAGTTTTGAAGTTCTTTTTTTGTTTTCCTGATGAATCTATTAGGTGTGTCGATTTGCCATATATGCACAAAACTAAAAAAAAAAGAAAAATATTTGAATAAAATTTCTTCGGAAAAAAGCCGATTTGTTTGACCTACTTCATCAAATAAAATGTAACCGCCTTTGTTGGTATCGATTTTATTGAATTCTTTTCGTAGAAAGTTTTCATCCGATGTGTCCTCACCAATTAATTCAAAACCTTGTTTAAATTCACTGAATGATACACGTTGATCATTGTTTGAATCGAGTTCTTTGAATAGTTTACTTAAGTGATCATAATAAGTAAGAAAATCAAGAATTTTTTCGAATTCTCGTAATTCAACAAAACCATTCTTTTAAAAACAAAGATATTTTTAGTTTCTATAAAAACAAAACGATTCATTTCAACATACTCCACTTGTATCTGCAGCCTTATATGCTCGCATAATAGCCTTTTTATTTGTGCCAAGTTGAGGATAGAAATGCGTTACAGCTCGATCGATTTCTGCCAATGACAAATGTCCGTTGCCATTATCAAATTGTTTGAATAACTACGATAAACGAATTTTAACTTCTTCTATGTCAAGATAAAATTTTAAAAAACTGTTCGTACTTTTTTGACCTCTTCTTTGCTGTACTTTTTTGCCATAGTTCCCACGATAAAGAAAAAAACGAAGTAAACTAACAATTCACGCTCAACTCACTGACGACTATAAGATATAGAAATGCGGAATAGAGCAAAAAATTTTTTTTTTACTTCTTCATATGACACAGAGAAAAGAAAAAAATGCATCTCCTAGACAACGTGCGTGTAATCGAACCGATTTTCTTTCCTTCAAAGGACGAGCTAATCCCGGCAAGACGTAGTAAAATACTTATAACTAGAATCTTTTCACCATCGAAGTATGATAATTTTTTTTTGAAGACAAAAAAAAAGATCAATACATCAGCTAAAGAAAAATCACCAGAACCAGAAAAAAAAAGAAAACAAGAATCCACATCGGAACAACTAAAAATAATCATAGGGAAGAAATGTTTGATAGATGATAGATTGTCATATGTGTACGAAAATTGAATTTGCATTTGACTAGATTTACCAAAATTCTGGATGATAACGAAGAGCATCGATCAATGATTTGGGATCGGCTCGACGTTCGCAAATATCATGTACAGCAACGAATAATGGAAATCTGTTCAAACACGAAATTAGACTTGAATCGATAAAAACAAACGCTAGTTTTCTTTTACTTGTTTGCTTGTCCTTTGTCTTTTAACCATTTTTGAACTTCTGCAGCTGCATCAGGTCCTTGTAGTTTTTGTCCATTTAACATTTCTGCTTCCAATGTTTTGATATCTTTGCCTGATTTAACGAAAGCTGCAGCAACTTTACGATTTCGACCTCCGTAACACGTTGTAACGAGATCGGCAACACCACATGATTCTAAAAATATTTGAGGATGATGTCCTAAAATGAAACATATCTCGTCGAAATCTTTTCTCTCGTATCGATTGATTTCTCAAACCAGGAAAGAATTCTTCGCAAAATTTCACCATTTCTTTCAAACCCAAACGAATAACTGCAGCTTTCGTATTATCACCGTAGCCTAAACCATCGGAGAAACCAGCAGCAACAGCAACAATATTTTTCAATGCACCGAGAACTTCAATAACTTCCGAATCGGGCTTAATCACAATTCGAAATTCATCGGTTTGAAGTAGACCTTTGACTAATTGGCCATGTTCGTAGTTTCGTGAGCCAACAGTTGCTTCACAAAATGTTCCTGCAGCAACTTCATTGGCAATATTAGCACCCATAAGAACATAACAAGGAACTTCCAATAAACGACTGATAACAGTCGAAAGAAGCTCAACAGTTCCTTCTTTTCCAACATAAAAACCCTTTTCAAAAAACAACAAAACATGTAGATTTTATGTAAATCTCGATTGAAATCGATCTACTTTCGAAAATGATACAGCAAATGCATTCTTTTTCACATGAGATTTAATTGCTAAACATGATCGTTCAACAAATTGATGTGGCAAGACAAAAAGTAAAATATCAGCATCTTTCACCGCTTCGACTATATCAGCATAGGCGACCTAAAGATCACTTGAAGTGCTCCTGTTTTTTTTGTTTTTATCTCGGATTACTCACAACATTCGGTGTAAATTTATGTCCGGGTAGATATTTAACATTTTCATGTTCTTGATTGATAATATCAGTTAATTTTCTTCCATCAACAAGTTCTTCATAGACATACATTCGAATTTCATTTTCGAATGTATTAAATTTATTGATATTATTTCCAACAATTTTAGCAATTGTCGAGCCCCTAAGAAGAAAAAATAAACCAACAATTATGACTTGTGATTCATAGGAAATTTGTCTTTTCTTTGTTATTACCAATTACCACTGCCAACAACTGCAACACGTTTGAGTGGATCCGTCATCTGAAACAAACGAAAAAAAATGAAATATTCAGCTGTGGTCGATGGACTTTAACTACTATTTAACGATTTCGATAAGAAACAGACTGTTGCCTATGTCGACTGGGTCGAAAAAAATGATAAGAACACGTGGAAATAGATAGATAGAAGAGAAAGCGAGAGAAAAAATCGATGATAAAAATTTCATCGACACGCGCACCCATTCAACTAAAAACACAAGTGTCAATCTCATCGAAATAATAATTGAAATCGAATATTATTTCTTTCCTTTTGTGAGAAAAAAATACATTCTTTGTTTTTAATCATTATTTTCTTATCGAATAAATTCCAAAAATACGAATCTGTCGCTATTTGTTTACTGAAATACACGCATGAGAAAGAAAAAGAGAGAGAGAAAACAAACTACACGACGTCTATTTTTATTTTACTACAGTAACGGAAAGCGTATTTATGGGGGCCTGGTACCATATCGAGATGGAGCTATATAACAATGTCGATACATGAATAGAATAAAGAATAAGACGATGTCTTTTGTTTGAATAAATAGATCGATTTACTTACAGGAAAATTTTTTAATCGAACAGATTTTCCGTTGATAAAACATCGTTGCAAATATGAAAATGAAGATGTTGATTTCAATAGAAAATATGTTCGTAACATTTTCGTATTATTTCAATTTTCGATCGATCAATTGCTTTCAAACATACACACAGAATGGATTAATATAAAACCAATCAAAATATAAACTTGTCACTAATGTATTAAAAAAATTTGTTAGATTTAATTTTTTCTAAGCTCGAGATTTGAACTAAATTAAGCTTCATAATTGACGCTTAAAAGGGTAAATGTCCTTGTTACGGAAACATTTTTATTTCATCATCATCAGAAAAATGTGAAGTACTATCTGTTTGTTTTTTGTTTCTTAATATTATTCAAAATAAAAAAAAGCCATACGTGGTCGTATCATGATTTGTGAATAATATGATAGATCATGTTCGTAAACAAAACAAAATAACGAAAACAATCCCACTATTCACCTATAGATTGTTTACTTTTATAATACATCAAATAATTCCTTGTTGAGGTCCACTGAAATGTATATTCGATTATTTCTACAAAATATGTTTCATATTTATTGAAACCTCTTTATAAAATTCGTTTTTTTTAAATGAAGTTTGTTTTTTGCGATTGCTCATTCGAGATCTTAAAATTATTATGTAAGCGTCATCAAATATTTGCATAAATTATATATGTATGATTGAATAAATGAAATCTTATTTAAAATGATTTTTAATATCAATTCGGAAGAAAATTGTTGAAAATTTTGCCCTATCACTTAATTAACCTGTGATTGGTCGGAAGAAATATATTCAAGTTGGAAATTGGGGAAAAAACCGACTAAAATTAGGCAGATTGCAAGAGCATACTCTTTCAACTTGTTCTATGCCGAAGTTGGATATTTCTATCGGAAAAAGTAAGATTTTGCATATTTTCATACAATACTCGATCAATAGTTCAAATTAAGAGTCTGATTCGTTCGTAGGAAGGAATATTTTCTTGCAAATATAGTATAAAGTTAATTGATTTTGTGTACGTTGCGGAATAATAACAAAAACTCTTATTAGGTTTTTCCACGGGTATTTTCGTCTATTTCCGCCTTGTATGATGTAATGTTTGTTAATTATATTTAATATGCAATTTTTATTTGCTGATAGTTATTTTGTGTCAACAGAGAGCAGACATAAATTTAAATAGATGTCATATAATTGTTTTACGAGTCAATTTATCGATATTTTTACTCTTCGCAGACCTTTTATGTATAATTGTATGATAGATGCTCAGTCATGCATTAGTAATAAACTACGTATATATGAATATATCACGATGTCTCACCATTGGTTGTAATCTTTAATATAGAGAATAGCATATGGCCCTGTCAAAAACGAAAATCGAGAACAATCAAGGAATACGAGCGCGTAATCTTCATCTTATTGATGCCATCTACCGTTGCGGATCATGTGAATCTTTACAACATCACCCAAAACAATTTTACTGTTGTGGCGCTCGTCTCTGCCGATTTTGCGCAACAATAACCTTACCAGATTCGTTAGTATCTATATTCATATGATTTGTTCATTATCTATACGATTTTCATATTTAGTGAACCATTCATTTGCCCTTTTTGTCACAAACAACAACCTCGCAAAGAAGTAAATCATTTAAAATATGATCACAATGAGAATAAACGATCGTTGTTTACCTAAAAATAGATATCGGATGATCGTGGTTTCCTTCAAGATTTGTATAAGGTGAAAGTTGAATGCTATGCATGTTCTTGGGTTGGTTCATACAAAGATTATCTGGTAATCGATTCACATAAAGATAGCTTTCGGATGAATGATTAATTTTCTATTTTACAGGAACATTTAGAAAACGAACATGCTGATTTCGAATGCTCTGATTGTCACGAACGATTCTACACTCTAAATATGCTTGAAGAACATCGACAATTAAACTGTAACTTTCGACCTATACAATGTCCAGTGCCAGACTGTAATACATCTGTACGTATTCAAAATTTTCATTCAAATTCACTTAAAAACAATTTTTCTTGTATTTAAGATTAGATCTATGGATGTCGATCAGCATTACTTGACGAGTGAACATCAAATTGGCATAGTGAAGATGATTGTTGAATATATTTATAAATTTCAACATAAATCTACCCGAAAAAAGCAAACGACATTTATTTTAGAAAAACTGGACCTAATCCGACCTGGAATAGAAGTTTTATCAGATTTTTGTCATAAACTACGAGATGAATGCAATCAATCAAAGACAAAATCAACGAAACTCCTGTCCGATCTTGATGAGACACGAAAGCAAATTATTGAAACCAATGAAAAAACCGTACAACAAGAACAATTACAACATCAACTGTTAACTCATATTGAGCAAACAAAAATCTTATTTACACTTGCACGCATACGCTTATTAGATTCTGACGGAATGATTATTTTTTCATTCTGTAAAACGAATGAAGAAATAACTTCGTTGTTTTCAATTGATTCACCCAAATTTAAAACATCTCCATACGGATACATTTTCAAGATTCGTGTTTTCACAACTATTGGTTCCGAAGATGAAAACGAAGGATTTCTGTCTATTTCTCTTCGAATTTTCCGAAGTGATTACGATTCGATCTTAGTATATCCATTTCCTTATAATATTACTGTTTCATTATGTGATCAATCGAAAAATCACAACGATATCAGTAAAATTATTCAAGCTTTTCAACATGCAGCGCCATTTGCTCGTCCAAATGATGATGAAAATGACGAAATTATTCTTTTCAGATTTTGTCCTTTGAAATATTTAACCAAGACAGATAGTGCTTACTTCAAAGAGGGTATTTTTTTTATTCGATTACAATTTAATTTCTTGGAAACACTGACATCTGCTCACATGTAAATCGAAGAAAATAGGTAAAATAGTATCTCTGCATTCTGTTTTTCTAGTAAACAAATCGAATTAAAAGAAAAACTTTTTTGAAAGACAATAAATTTGATTGCAATTAAATATTTTTCTGTCTTCTGAATAGACCAGTTAATTTCCATGATTGATATCGATTATCTGAATTAATATCGAATTCGAAATTAAACTTTTGAAAATCTTCATTAATCGTTCGAATAGCTTTATCATCGAATTCATCCAGATAAAATTCTAAATCAATATCAAGAATTCTCAAATGAGGTGTATAAGTATCGATCAATCGAGTCCATGTTTCACTTTGTAAAAATTTCAAATAACATTGAGTTGTTGGATCAACAGTCGACGTCAATTTTAATTGACGTAAAACAGGAGTTTGTGAAATTAAATTTCGAAGAAGTTCAGGTCGTAGTCCATCTAATCGAAAACGAAGTTGCCGTAGATGAGAAAATGGTAGAAATAATGTTTGTTTTTCTGAACTGATTATGCTCGATGAAAATTGTAAATAACGTAAATGAGGAGTATAGGAAAGAATTGACTGGAGAGTTTTCCAATTGGAATAAACAGTTAAAATTAATGATTGAAGATTTGACGATTGAAATTTCGATGGAAGAATCAATTGATCGGATAATTCGACCATTTTAAAACTTGATTTTGATTCATGTAACTCAAATGATTTCAAACGTGTCAATTGAAGAACTTGTTCAAGTACACGTGTGCCAACATTCGATGGTTTTGTATAAACATCGATATTTCGTATATGAAAAGAGAGATGTTCAAGATAATAAGGTGGCCAATCTTGACTTTTTTCGAGGAGTTTCAAGGGTTCATCAACATCACGTAGCACCAATGATCGAAGGCCAATAAATCGAAATAACGATGGATTATACGGTCGTTTAGGAAGGTCCAATGAAAATACTTGAGATAATTGAATATGTGGCAAAATCCAACGAATAAAATAGGCATTATTTGATCTGACATGAAGTCGAATATATCCATCGATTAATAATCGTGGTAAACGAGGTATTAACACGCAGAATGAATAGAATATTTCGTGAATATTAAAATAAGAAAATAGTTCGAAAACAATATCTGGATATAAATCATAGAAAGTTGTCACCATCTTGTCTTTAAAAAAAAAGTTTTCATATGAATGATTCTCGATGTTTTCTATTACTCGATAGAAATGCTATGTCACCCTTGCATTGTCATTTTGTACCGACGAATGCAACGCAATCGCCATTTTTCTTTCCGTTCTTTACTTTCACCGACCCACGAGTACAGAGAAAAAAAACAACCAAAATAGATGCGTTTTTTTTTCGTTGATAAACAATCTATTCTATGTAGTTTTTTTTTACAATGAACTAATTTTAAAAGAATGAATGTTCATAGTTTTGATTATTGAGCAGTAGTAGAATTTGCTGAAATAGATGATGATGAAGCTTGTAATGTTGTTACAGTGGCCATTTGTGCGTTGGAAATTGATGCCGAAGAATTGCCTAGAAAAATTTGTGTTTTTTCTTTCGCTCAAAAAGTAAAACGAAAATCAATTTCGACACTACTTTTAACTGTATTCGGAAACGGCCAATAGAGTGGTGATAAACCAGTTGCTATTGCAATAAGTGCAAGTACCGTTATGATACCGATTAGAAGAAGAAAACTCTGCTTGAATGTTAACATTTCTTTCTTCGCATTGCCTGTTCAACTGATCGTATTTTTTTTTCAATCGTTACCTCATCGAGTAAAGAATGTTCATCGTTATTTAAATGTTTGTCAATAGATTAAAGAATAATCATTCATGACCTTTGAACAAATCTTCATCCTTGTTTTATTTCAATGATAGATGTATTATATATATATATATTGTTTCTTAGCTGTACAATAAAACACAAAAAAAAAGAAACTACAGGACCGGATAAAAGAAAAAAAGGAAAAGGAATTCAATCTTCGAGTAAATCAATATTTTGTTCGCTTGTATCATCCGAAATGTCTTCGTCTTTTTCGTAAATTTGTTCATCTTCCATTTCTTCTTCTTCCTCATCTTCATCATCTTCGATTTCATTCTCAGCATGATTATTTGCAAATAATTTCACTTCTAGAAATAAATCAATTCAATTTATCTCATTTTTTGTTCTTTCGATTTTTAATCTACCTGAATTATGCAAAGCAGCAATATGTAAAGTTAATTCAAGTTTATGTCCGAATACTTCATGACAATGTTGACATGTAAATGATTCGTGTTCATTTTTATGATGAAGATGATTATTGTTGTTATCATTAGTTGCGGCTGCTGCTGCTGCTGTTGATAATTTCGTACTTGTCGGCAAGATTCCCGTGTGTGTACGTTGATGTGAATGAAGATTCGACGCTCGATTGAATGCTCGAGAACAGATATTACATGCGTAAGGTTTAGCAGCTGTATGCGTTAGTTTATGTCGAGTTAAATTTCCTGGTTGACGAAAAGCTCGATCACATATTTCGCAAACAAATGGTTTTTCACCTGTATGAATACGCTAAGAAAAAGAGAACAATAAATCCTTAGTTGAGATAAGTTATTCTTCAATCATCGATAGTGTTAATCTGTCAAAACGTTTGTAACGAGCCGACATAAGTTCACACTAACTTTAGTGGACATATGCCACGATTACATCAAACGTTCGTTCCTTTTTTTTTCGAGTAATATATGTGCTAAGATATTATATGTATACATTTATTTGCTAACACACAAAAATCAATGGTGATTGAAATTTCACTTTCTCGTCTTTTGTTTTAAATATTCTTTCTCTCCCGCGCCTGTTGCTAACTGTTTAATGAAAATAAACGGAAGCAACAGTCGTGTTCTTTTTCTCGTTCAAATCGGTTCAATATCTTATTGGTTAAAATAGAATGAATTGTATTGGCAGAAAAGTTCTCTTACTTTATGTGTAACTAATGTGTTGCTTCTCGAGAATGCTCGTGAGCAGATATCGCATTTGTATTTTTTCAAATTTTTCGATTTTGTGCCATTGGTATTGTTGGTTGTTGAATGTGAATTTGTTGATTGACCATTGGCTGATGATGAACCAGGCCGACGAATAAAATCCATCAATGTTGCCGATGATGGAACGAGAACATTGTTGTTAGTGATCGTATATTGATGATAATGTGTTGATGCTGAATTGAGTTTCTTGTTGTTTGCATTGTTTGATGTTGTTGCTTTGGGTTGAACGGATGATGACGGAATTGGCGGGATCGTTGGTGGAAGAAGACCAGGTGGACGAAGAGCTGAGAGATACGGATGAAGAAATGGGATTGAATGCCAATAGGTTGGAGGTGGAATAGGAGGTACGAATGGTAATGTTTGAGATAGGAATGGACGTAATAGAGCAAGATGTGAATGAAAATCTGCTGATGATGTTATTAATGGTGAGAGAAATGGATTTGATATTGAAGTTTTATTTGCAAGTAATTCTTCAGTTGAAAGTGATGAACCATTTTTTGTTGATGATTTATCTGTAAGTTTGTCGTTTGCATCCGATTTCATTGATGATATACGACGAAATGCTGATTGATTTGATTCAGTAAAATGATGACCATTTGTTGATGTATCATCTTTCGTAATTGGACTTTTCGAATCTATGAAATCGAAATCGAAATTAGCTACATTGATTGTTTTCATCGGTTGACACTTACTATTCATCTCGACTTGTTTATAGCTAATACTTGATTTGAAATTGATTGATAGACAACTAATTTCAATTTTCTATTTTGTTTCTCTTTTCTTTTTCTCTCTCTCTCGCTCTCTTTTCTGTCAACCTGTTGGCTAAAAAATGTTTCTCTTTGCTTTTTTGTCTTCTCTCCGGAAAATATACGTATTATATATCGTATGCACGCATGCCACCCTATCACGTACATATACCGTATGCATGTTCATCAAAGAGAAAAGCGCGACCGACTGTTCCAATATTGAAAAACACGTCGTCATCGACAATTGTAATTAACAGACTAGAGAGGAGAAAAGAATATCTGAAAGATGAAAGAGAGGATTTCAGATTTGGATACTTCTTTATGTTCTTTCGTTCTATGACTCTTGGGATCACCCAGTAGGACATCAGATTGGTTGTGTATCGACCCTGATCATGGTCAATTGAATGAAGAAGATTGTTGACATGGTATTATGCCGCTTAATCTACTTGTTCGTGTTCAAACGGGAGATGACGACTTGTTGACTTCGTCAATCAGAATATTATGTCTGGCTAATCAGCCGAAATAAGTTAAAACAACTTGTTTCTTAAGTCTCTATGATCTTCGTATGAACTAATCACGAGCAGACATTCGTTAATTGATTAGCGAAATTCAAAAAAAACGAAAGAAACAGAACTATCATCGGGTGTGAAGTGATATTTGTTTATTGTGCAAGCACGATCTACCGATATTATGTATTGAAAAGATGACAAAAAATGTAAAGGAAGTAATCGATTGTTCGATTATTGTGGGACAATATTGACATTTGATAGACCTCGATAAATTGATTCACTTTTGTTTTCTTTTTCTATTTTTAATGAAATCAATTTGATAAGAAAAAAGTCATGAAAATCGTTTTTTCCGCTGTCTCTCTTTGTTCTTTATCAATGTTAGCTTTTCAAATATCAGTAAAACATGATTATAAATTACATCAGCAACTGAACAAATATGAGACATGCATTTTTCTTTTCATATGATTAATTTTTTTCAAATATCAGGTAGCTGGGTGTTGTGTTCCGGCGTTTTTTTTATGAGTATATATACTCAACATCAGTGCTACAATTTTTCATCAACAAAAAACAAAAAAAAAGAGACAAAATAAGATTATGGTATCTCGTATGATTTTATTCACATTAGCTGCAGTTTTAGTTTTAACTGTTGCTAAACCAATTCATCAGAAATCATCTCATCGAAATGATACAGACAAACAACATAAAGCAGAGAAGACCAATCATTTGACGAGAACAATTCTATTGGCATATCGTCATCGACATTATCGACAGTAAGTTTGAAATTGATTTTTGATTTAATTTTGAAAATAAAACTAATGTTTCTTTTTCAGACATGTTGTTAAACCAAATAAATCGGACAATTTTGATGATAAATCAAATGATATCAGTCCACTTGGAATTGCAGTTCAACACGATGACGAACATATTGAACTGATGTAAATAACTATAATCTTCTTTATCGTCAATGTATTCTTTTAAATAATTTATAAGCTGGTTACTTATATAACATAGACAATTCGTTTTCTTTTTCTATCTATTGTATTGAATACAAAACAAATGTCTTTCTTTCAATAAATGTATTTATTTGTTTGTTAAGAAACAAAAAAAAACACGTTTTAGTTTTGGTCGAGAAGACCATCAGGTGTTGCGTCAAGTTGCCCAGCTTTATCCAAGATGAAATCTGTAAACGATGTAGGCAACATCGAAAGTGGAAAAAAGAAAAGACTTGATTGCCAACGAGGACGATAGCGAGTTTTCGGTACACTATTCATAACAGCATGACGAAGTGCTTTGACAACTTTATGTGGATTTTCTGCGTTTTGTAACAATACGCTGTGTGTCACATGTTTAACATAACCTCGAAAGTAATTTTCACCCCAACGTTTTTGAACAGCAGAATCAAGTGTTTCCCAGATTTCTTGATATTTATGATCGATTCCTTCGATGATCGATGTTCGCATATAACCTGGCTCGATGATTGATACGTGCAAACCCCATGCACGCATTTCTCGTCGAAGACTATCAGAAAACGCTTCGAATGCAAATTTTGATGTTGAATACGCCGATAAACTAGGCAGAGAAATATAACCAGCAGCTGAGCATACATTGACGATACGTGATTCACGACGAGATATTAATAGTGGCAGAAATTTTTTGGTCATCGAGACATGGCCAAAAAAATTGACATCCATAACTGTTCGCATCGTTTCAATTGATGTCCAATCGATAAAACCAACTCGTAAGATACCGGCATTGTTGACTAATGCAAAAAGTGAGTTTGTTTTTTTCATAACCAGTTCATATGCTGCATCGATTTCTTCTTGTCGAGTTATATCAAGACAAAAGACTGTGGCTCGATTTGATAATTGTTGTGTTAAATGTTTCTCATTATCAGAATTGCAAACACCAGCTAATACATGAAAACCAATTTTATCCAATTCAATCGCTAGTGCATGACCAAAGCCGGTATCACAACCGCTAATGAGCACATATTTACCATTGGGACTAAGATTAGGTGGTGGAAATAAATATTGATAGATTCGATAACCTACATAGAGAACGATGAGAATGCCAATAACGATAGAAACACTCGTCATTTTCGATAAATAAGCAAAAAGAAGTAGTGATAAGAGAAATCTTTGCTTCTTATTTTTTTAACAGTACTTGTTTTGGTACATCACTATTGACGAAAAATAAAAAATCGCTTGTTATTCGAGGTTTTCGCTAATTTATATGGTACATTGGCTACGGTTGGTTTGTCGGAGAAACGAAAACGATTTTTGAATGAGTTACTGATCCTTTCTGTACGTATAATACACAGAAAAAGAAATAGTTAACCTATTTTGTGCAATTAATCGAAGGTACGTTACAATGTTTCTAGACTGCAATCTTAAGACTCCCTTCTGAGAAAATAGAATCTTTTGAAATTTCTTTTTTTTGGCACAAAAGTATCCATTTGAATCAGTTTTTTCATAATACACATATAATTTCTAGGGCAGATTTAGTTTTACGACATATTGAGCTTTAAAGGAATTTTATTTTCATTTTTTCGAATCTTTTGAAGGTTTAAATGACCGCAATATCGAAATACTGTTGGTGAGACGCGGTAGAAAGGTGACAAGTGAAAAATATTTACCCACAAATTTTGCAATTGCCTTTCCGCCGAACTTTTCTACATTTTTACATGTTTGATGAAAAAACACTAGAAAATTCTGTCTCAAAACTATGCAATTTTTCGAAAAAGTTTATTTAATTATGAAAAAATAAGGGAGCGACGAAAAAAGCTAAAATAAGATGTGGTAGTTTCTAATAACAAAGTTAATCTTGTTGTTCAAGAAGACCGTCAGGTACTACATTAAATCCACCTAATTTAGCTAAGATATAATCTGCAGCACACGTAGGCAACATCGAAAGTGGAAAAAAGAAAAGACTTGATTGCCAACCAGGACGATAACGAGTTTTCGGTACACTATTCATAACAGCATGACGAAGTGCTTTGATAACTTTATGTGGATTTTCTGCGTTTTGTAACAATACGCTATGTGTCACATGTTTAACATAACCTCGAAAGTAATTTTCACCCCAACGTTTTTGAACAGCAGAATCAAGTGTTTTCCAGATTTCTTGATATTTATGATCTATTCCTTCGATGATTGGTGTTCGCATATAACCTGGCTCAATAATTGACACAAGTAAACCCCAGGCACGCATTTCTCGTCGAAGACTATCAGAAAACGCTTCGAGTGCAAATTTTGATGCTGAATATGCCGATAGACCTACTCCAGCTACGTAACCAGCCGCTGAACAGATATTAATCACACGTGATCCACGGCGAGAAATTAACAATGGTAAAAATGTTTTGGTCATCGCAGCATGTCCGAAAAAATTGACATTCATAACTGTTCGCATCGTTTCAATCGATGTCCAGTCGATAAAACCTGATTTTCCTATACCGGCGTTATTGACTAATGCAAAAAGTGAAGTCGTTTTTTGTGCGATCATTTCATATGCTGAATCGATTTCTTCTTGTCGAGTTATATCAAGACAAAAGACTGTGGCTCGATTTGATAATTGTTGTGTTAAATGTTCTTCATTATCTGGATTGTAAACACCAGCTAATACATGAAAACCAATTTTATCCAGTTCAATTGCTAATGTATGACCAAAGCCGGTATCACAACCGCTAATGAGCACATATTTACCGTTGGGACTAAGATTAGGTGGTGGAAATAAATACTGGTAGATTCGATAACCTACATAGAGAATGATGAGGATGCCAATAACGACAGAAACACTCGCCATTTTCGATAAAAAAGATGAGAGTAATCGTGATAAAAATAGCCTTTAATGCTTGTTTCGTTTTTCGTATTTATTTTAGTGCAATACGATCGAAAGAATAGAAAGAAATCACTTGTTGCCCTTTTTCTGCTGTGATTTGACTTTGACGCAGTTAATATGATATGGTTGATTTATTCGAAATGAATCATCAGAAGAAAACAGCTTGATTATTTAAAACATAGAAGAAGAAAAAAAGAAACGAACAAAAATAATAAACAAATACGTATTTATTTATTTTAGTCCGCCAGATTGTGGTCCTTGGCCTGGTAACGGTTCTCGTTGAAAGCCAATTTTTGGAGCATGATCACGATTTGGACTAGAAATAAAGAATAGAATAAAAACAAGAAATGACAGTAAATGAATTACTCAGCTGGTTGACCTGGATTTACAGGATCAGTTCGAGCGCCAGGTGGAGCTGAACTAAAAAAAAACATTTGAATATTTCGAAAATCAAATCTTTTTTTTTGTTCTTTGATTCGTACGTTTGAGAATCTGGTTTTTCTGGACCTTTGATTTTGCCAAGCATTGAATCATTTGATCCTATACAAACGAAATTCTCTCGATAATTTTTTAACAGAAAACAAAAACTCTCGTATTCTACCACTAAATGCTCCACCCGTTGGATCTAAATCTTTCGACATGAGAAAATCTAAAATCTTGATAGATGATATTCAACTAACGAAAAAGAACTTGGTTTAAATTTTATTTATCCCTGAATAACTAATCAAAAATCCAATATACATAAAAGAAAAACGAAGCACGTAAGATATCAATAAGTGAGCAATGTTCATGGGAAAAATTTCGATCCACTTTTTGATTAATCTTGATCTTTTCGTCCGTATTTGAGAATTTTAACGAATTCTTGATAATCGAATAAGCCGTTTTTAATCGGAGCTTCTTTAAATAATTCTTCGACTTCTTCGTCCGTATATCGATCTCCGATTGTCATTAACAATTTTCGTAAGCGTTCTTCCGAGACTTTGCCTGTGCCATCTTCATCCAAAGCCATAAACGCATTTTTAATGACGTCTTCTGGATCTGTACCAGTTAATTTCTCGCCGAACAATGTTAAAAACATGGTGAAATTAATATCACCCGGTGCTTCACGTATCATAGCGTCGATTTCAACATCACTAATGACTTTACCAAGTGAAGCAAACATATCTTTCAAATCATCACTACTAATAAAACCATCCTAAAGCCAAATAAAAATATTCGTGAAATTCTTCGACGACAAAAGTTGTTTTTTTTTGTTACTCGATCATGATCAATGATATTAAATGCTTCCTTGTATTCTTGAATTTGTGATTGATCGAACATAGCGAATATGTTCGATGTTGCACGTTGTTGACGCTTTTTAGCTGGTTTAGCTTTGGCTCTCGATGCCATTTTTTTTGTTCTAGATCTACAAAAAAACACGTGCTTCGTTTCTTCGTGATTAATCAACATATTATGGGCAAAGGTTGTTCAGTTTTTTTTTATTAGTAAAAAAATCTATTCGAAACAAAAACATTTTAACATATTCGACAAAAATTTCCGAAAAGAAAAATATTCTATACTAGCCAAAGGGAAGGGTATTTTATTATAGATATAGAATACTTAATATAACTAGTTTCGATTTGAAAAATAAACTAAAGATCACCGTCGGATGTTTGTTTTCGAATTTATTCAGTTTCAGTAAGTTCACTATTTCTCGGTGAAACTAAAATATATAGAAATTTGTTAGTTTATTTGTTTTTTTATTCACTATACAACTAAAATAGAGAACAAAACGACTTGTTATTAGTAATTGTATTTGTCTGTTTTTTTAGTATTAAGTCAGAGAACGAAAATTATTAGATAAAATAAAAATTCAAAAGAAGAAAAAAAACAATAAACAATCACAAGTTGAGATTTCTCGAATGAGAGGATGTATAGGTCGTAGTATTTCCAACCGGATAATGAGTAAATCCGGTCCAACTATGATAAAGTGGTGAATACATAAGCAATGTACCGTACAAACCGCAAAGTATCACAAGACTAATCAAACCATGCAATGCACTCGTATTTGTTTCGGTTTCTGGAAGATGGAAAAAGTAAAACATACACGGCAAACATCATGCAGATGAATTCTACGTACTATCAATATATCGTCGTGCGATGAATTTTAACAGTTCATCGAGCAGAACGACGGGAACGGAGATTTTTAAGACAGCAAACCATTCTTCCCATGTTAATGGACAAATTTGAAAAACGGTCTATAAAGAATTTGTTCAAACATTTTCAAAAAATCAAAATCGGTTTACATTAAACATAGGAACGTAGAGAATCATCATATGCAATGACATTGATAATGCAATAGCATACAAAAGATATTTATTTGTCCATGGTGGCATTTTTATAAGAGATTGATTTTCAGATAAACTAAATGAAGTTTATGAATTGACCGAAAAGAAAAATCGAAATCAATACCTGTTAAGAGCATTTAACATTTCGATGGTGACGAGTACTGAAAGTGCCATTGTCATCGGATGTGGATCGTCGAATACATCGCAATCGATATCTTCCCATTCTTTACCACCTCCACGACATTTAAAATGATGTGTCTAAAGAGAATAAATAGATTTACATGCAAACATTCTCGAGCCAATTGTTTTTCAATATTCGTGTTAAGTTAGACTTATAACTCAAGCAAGACTAGCTACCAGTTGGTTGTTACATGATTATAGAAGAAGAACGACATCACCACAAACAAATATAGGACAATATATACTAATAAACACTACATTCTAACAGATAAATATATATATATATCTCACCAGCTGCGTCCACGACAACAGTGGCCCATCGTGATAAGAAACGTACCACCTATAATCAAGTATCGAGATGTTTTTTTTTGAATTAGTTTTAAACTATACACTTCACTCAATGGGTACAAACTCTTACCAGCATGATGCACCGACAGTGCCTGCTCCTACGTAAGCTATAAAACAAAGCAAACGATTAGTGAAATCAAGTACACACCAAATGCCAATAGGTAAGTTTAGGACCATTGGTCGCATCCATCGACCACCAAGTTGCACTCCAAACAACAGCAAATCCGACATAGGCTATTATTACAGAGACAGATAGTAAAATCAACAGTCAACTTAGAATTCTCGCAAATTTTAACACCAGAAATTATTCGATCATGTAGCTGAAAAAAGTCAAAATTTCAAAATAAATATGCAACGTACTTCCGACGGCCATATATCGAAAGAATAACCAAGGTGTAATAAGAGATTCTTTTGGATTACGTGGAGGTCGTTCCATAATATCTAAATCCGGTGGATTGAAACCAAGTGCTGTAGCTGGTAGACCATCAGTAACCAAATTAACCCATAACAATTGAACGGGAATTAATGATTCAGGGAGACCAAGTGCAGCTGTCAAGAAAATGCAAACGACTTCTCCGATATTTGATGAAATCAAATAACGAATGAATTGTTTCATGTTGTTGTAAATAGCTCGACCTTCTTCAACTGCAGCGACGATTGATGAAAAGTTATCATCAGCCAAGACCATTTCCGATGCAGTTTTAGCAACAGCTGTGCCTGAACCCATAGCAATACCGATTTCAGCTTTTTTAAGAGCTGGAGCATCGTTGACACCATCGCCTGTCATAGCAGTGATTTCACCATGTGATTGAAGATATTCGACGATCTTCGATTTGTGAGCTGGATCGACACGGGCGAACATTTTTGCTTGACGACAAGCTTCTGATTGATCTTCTGAACTAAGATCATCGAATTCACGACCGCTAAATGCTTTGCCTAGAGAATACAAAGGAAATGTTTTGAATTTTCGAGTTGTGTGATGTACCTCGAGTATTTTGATTCTCTTTGAAGATACCAATACGACGACAGATAGCTTCAGCGGTATTTTTATTATCACCAGTAATCATGATAACACGAATACCGGCATCACGACAACGTGAAATAGCATCGATAACTTCCGAACGAGGTGGATCAAGCATACCAACAACTCCAACAAATGTGATATTATTTTCATAACCAATAAATTTTCGTGAATCTTCCATGTCCATATCTTCTTTTCTTGGTGGACTATCAATAGTTCCCAAAGCTAAACAACGTAATGTATCACGGCCTGTACCATATTGAAGAACTAATTTCATAATTTCTTGTTTCAATTGTGGAGTCATGGGTACTTTTTCTGTTCCAACTCGAATATGTGTGCATCGGTCAATAACTGATTCAGGTGCGCCTTTTACAAACATTTTACTGCCTGCTGCTCCTTTAGCAGTTGGGGTAATATAAGTTGACATTGATTTTCGATCTCGAGAGAATTCCAATGTAAAGTCTTTTCGATATTTTTGACGAATAATTGTATTGCATGCCATAGCTAAATCTTGTGGTGATAAACGAGATTTATCTGTATTGAATACATTCATTTTTTCGACTAATACTGTCAATGCAGTTTCAGTTGCTTCACCAACTTTTTCAAAGACTTTCTTTGCTTCATTGTAATCCAATGATGAATCATTACACAAAGCAGCACATTCAGCTAATTCAATTAATCCAGACTTTTGTGAACAATTGAATTTCTCTCCATTGAAGATGATATCACCTTTTGGTTCATAGGTTGATCCAGTAATTTCAAATTGATCAATTTGACTTCCACTGCCATCAGCTTTACTGAACACAAACATTCGACAAACAGACATTTGATTCGTTGTTAATGTTCCTGTTTTATCCGAACAGATAACTGATGTACAACCAAGTGTTTCAACTGATGGTAATGAACGAACGATAGCATTTTTCTTTGCCATTCTTCGTGTTCCAAGTGCGAGACAAGTAGTGATGACAGCTGGCAAACCTTCGGGAATAGCAGCAACAGCTAGAGCAACAGCAATCTTGAAGTAGTAGATAGCACCACGAAGCCATGATCCACCGTGAACTGGATCATTGAAATGACCGATGTTGATAGCCCAAACTGCAATACAAATGATGGTAATAACCTGTAAATAAGACGTGAATTAATTTAGTTTTTCATATGAATGTGATTTACTTTAGATAATTGTTCACCGAATTCATCAAGTTTTTGTTGTAAAGGTGTTTTTTCTTCTTCAGCTTCAGCCATTTCCGATCGAATCTTTCCGATTTCGGTATTCAAACCAGTACCAATAACAATACCTCGACATTTACCTGCAGCAATATTTGTTCCCTAAAATAAATAAATTCCTAAATCGTTTCCAAAATCCCAAATGAATAGAAGTCTACCGAAAACAAAATATTCTTCTTATCCTGATTGACAGCTCGTGGGTCAGGAATCGGATCAGTATGTTTAATAACTGACACACTTTCACCGGTCAACAATGATTGATCGATACGAAGTGTTGTTGAATAAATTGTCGTGATACGAATATCAGCCGGTACTTTATCACCAACTGCGACTTCGACAACATCGCCAGGAACAAGATCTCGTGCTTTAATTCGTTGAATTTGTCCTGGTCGATTTTGTCGGACAACTTTCGCCGTTTCGGGTTCGTATTCTTTTAATGCTTCGATTGCACTTTCAGCATTACGTTCCTAGACATGATAAATATGTTATTTAGAATTAATTATCACACGCAACAAATGGAAAATTTCTCGTACTTGCCAAACACCGACAGCTGCGTTGGCAATAAGAATAAGAAGAATGACAAGCGGCTCGACGAAAGCTGCTATTAAACTGTCTTCTTCCTTATGTTCTTCAAATAAAGCTAAAACCTACATTGATCGAGTAGAAAAATACTTCGATTTCTGATTGAAAAAATTCAACATACGAATGAAATACATGCTGCTGCAAGTAAAATTTTGACTAGAAGATCATCGAATTGTTCTAAAATAAGTTTCCAAAGTGGTTTGCCTTCTTCAGCAGGAAGTTCTACGCAAAGACAATGAACAAAATTTAACAAAACAGATTTTTCTTTCGTTTTGCTGATCAATTTTACCATTGGGACCAAATCTTTCAAGATCACGTTTAACACGTTCTTCGGAAAGACCTTTGGATTCTTCGACTGTATAGAAAGCTGCAACATCTTCTTTCATTTTCGTCCATGGATAGTCAATGACTAGCGCTGAAGTGGACGAACGACGCCCCACATTTGACCGATGCATGGCTATCTGAAAGAAAGTTCAAATGAAAACGAAATATATTTCGAACAGTTCGCACAGTTTGAAATGATTTGTTTTTATATTCGAAACGCACTAGTCTTTGATAGGTTTCTTTCTTTCTCGTAAACGAAATCAATCAATCAAGACAGTGACTCGTTCGTTTGATTTATGTAATTAATCAATCAATCAATGGGCGATCTACTCCAATCGAGTAAATTTTCGATCTAGAAAATATTTACGAATCAATTTTTTGTCTTTTTTCTAGAAAGAATACACGCACTTTTTTCAATCAACTCGAATCTCTAAAGAGGTCGCTAGACATAAGAACAATTCACTTATTCGAATCATTGTTTATTCGATACGGATGATTTCGTTTTTATATTTTGCGTACATAACTTTACTAACAATGAATAATTACCAAAAAGTGCATATCTTGATTTTTTTGAGTGCACAAGATGCAAAAAACAAATATTCAGTTGAGGACTCACCCACTAATGTAGTTCAATAAAACTAAATAAAGGAAATATGATAGAAACACAATTGATACTATCTCTATATAAAAAGAAAAACAATGAAATGAAACAGTCATTCAATCAAAGATCGAAGGAGAATTTCTCGTGAGTGTGTTTTGTTCTTCGTCTACATTACTACTAAAACGACGAGTACATCTTTGATTTGGTAAGAATCTATTCTCTTTTCTGTCTTTCTTTCTTCTTCTCTCTATTCCCGTGATTTTCTTCCGTTTCTTCGCTTTTTTTTGTGTTCTGCGTATGCACATATAAGAATACAACAGTTTCTCGATGATACTCATGCACCTTTTCCTTTTTATCGGTTCCTATCGATATGGTAAACAGCTTGTTTGCTTATACATACAAACAGTACCTTCACCATCGCGCGTTCTATCGTCGATGATAATGATGCTTCGATCGATTAGAGGAAAAAATAGAGATCGACGTCAGTCATTCAGTGTGCTAGTGTATATAGCGATGAAAATGATACGATGAAGAGAAATGATTGTCGTCACAATACTGTTTTTGTATGGTAACATACTGAGCGCAAGGTTAGCTCTCTCAAAAGCAAACGATTCATAATTAAAGTCAGAAGAGAAAGAGTTTTCCTCGTTTCTTCTTTTTTGTCCTCATTTCTTCCGTTGTGTTTTTAATGTCATTCAATCAATATGATACCGGCTACTTTACATGTAAATACCAATACAGACTGTTCGAGTCTAACACGCTTGTTCTTGTCAATAAAAAAAAAAAGAGAATTATTTAATCGATAGAAAACCGAGACTATTATATTCGTATCTATGTGCCCTTGGAACCAGCTACGTGACTGCTTCTCACACCTTTTACTCACGATCTCTTGATAATAATTCATATTTTTTTATATATTTTCTGTCGTTTACTATTCCTGAAGGAATATGAAAACTAAATATTTATCTTCCAAGGCTCTTTTTGTTTCTGTCTTTGACATATGTTATTGAAATATTTTCTCGATACGTTCCGATTAAAAACTACAATCAACTAATGATATCGAAAAAGAAATAACTTACTCAGTACAATCACGCACACGCACGAAAAACAAAATGGCAAAAGCTTTTAAATAATTGCTAGACATGCGTCTCATTATCCTGATGTTTCCTACGAGAGTGACGAACGAATGACAACAACATCGAGAAAGATCTTTTCTTTTGTTTTACTGATCAGTGTCGTCAATAGGAAACGATCGATCTAATTCCATCATCATCATCACCACCCACCGTTCTCGTTTCTATTCCTTCGTTTTCTTTTCCTTTTTTTTGTGTGTTGTCGGTGATTGTTGTATATTTTTCATCATCTCGCATCTGCTACAAGACGTGCGCGTCTATTAAATATCAACGATGATCAGATTTATATCTCTGATCCATCAAGAAAAAATCTTTTCCGTATATAAACAACAATAAGGTTGTTCATGGACATTCGACTGTCGATAATGACAATCATGAATGTCATTGAATTAGAAGTCGTTAGCAATGGAATTCGTTCGTTTGAATTTCGCCCTAATTTGCTTATTCAAATTAGTTTCCATTAGATGATATTAATCAGATTTCGAGTCTATACACTCCAACTAATTATAGATTCAACAAGTCGTTATTGTTGCTGTTTGCTAGACTTATGTGTATTCATTTAATCAAATAATAATAATAATAATAAGAGAAAAAAAAAGACGAAAAAAAACGAGAGAAAAAAAGTGAATTGAACTGTTTGTAGTTTATCAGCCAAACTTCTTCTTTCGCTGTTTTACAATACAAATTCTTTTTTTGTCTTTGTCTCACGATGAGATAAGAAAAACGATGAAGAAAAAGAAAAAGAGAGAGAGAGAGAGAGAGAAAAGAAAGAAAGAAACGTTTGAGTCTTGTTCGTTTTATTCAATATGAGCTGCTTGTTGATTTGATAATTTATCATTGGTAAATATTGACGTAACATTACCACGAACATTTTTTGATTTTGGTCCACCTAAAAAGTCAAAAACAATCGTTCGTTTCGACAAAATGAAAAAAAACAGATCTTTACGATCAATATATCGTCGTGCAATAAATTTCAAAGTTTCATCGAGTAATATAACTGGTAAAGAGATTTTGATAACAGCCCACCATTCTTCGAGCGAAAGCGGACAAATTTGAAACACAGTCTAACAAAAATCGCAAAGTCAAATGAAATCAGTAGCAAAAAAAAAAGAGAATCTATTTTACATTAAACATTGGAATGTAAAGAATCATCATGTGTAATGACATTGACAATGCGATGGCATATAAAAGATATTTATTTGTCCATGGTGGCATTTTTATAAGAGATTGATTTTCAGATAAACTAAATGAAGTTTATGAATTGACCGAAAAGAAAAATCGAAATCAATACCTGTTAAGAGCATTTAACATTTCGATGGTGACGAGTACTGAAAGTGCCATTGTCATCGGATGTGGATCGTCGAAGACACCACAATCGATATCTTCCCATTCTTTTCCGCCAGCACGACATTTAAAATGATTTTTCTAAGAATACGAAAAAAAAAGAAAAGACAATCATCAAATGTAATCTTTAATCATCTTCTATCAATCTCAATCATCTAGTTTTATTTTTAATAACTCGAAATCTTTGTACCGATATGATCGATTGAGCTTTTCGAACAGGAAATCATAAGAAAACAAATAACACACGCGTTCATTCAAGAGAGACATGCTAATTTTCACTATGGTTGCATTTTTTTCGTCATTCAAAACCTTACTTACGAATGATATCATCATCGACCTTAAAATATGAGTGTTCGTCTTTCTTTTTTTTGACAATATTTTATCAAACAAATAAGAAGTGCTACGAATTTGAGGAAAGCTCTACGACTGAATAAGACAGTTGATACATACCAAATGCCAGTAGGAGAGTTTGGGTCCATTGGTTGCATGCATTGACCACCAAGATGCGCTCCAAACAACGGCAAAACCGACATAGGCTAAAAAAAAGAATTTTCCGAAGTTGAAAATCAAAAGAAAAATTCAATAGTTACATCCGATTGCCAAATAACGGAAGAATAACCAAGGTGTAATAAGAGCTTCTTTCGATGTTCTGGGTGCTCGTTCCATAATATCTAAATCCGGTGGATTGAAACCAAGTGCTGTAGCTGGTAGACCATCAGTAACTAAATTAACCCATAACAATTGAACGGGAATCAATGATTCAGGGAGACCAAGTGCAGCTGTCAAGAAAATGCAAACGACTTCTCCGATATTCGATGAAATCAAATAACGAATGAATTGTTTCATGTTGTTGTAAATAGCTCGACCTTCTTCAACGGCAGCGACGATTGATGAAAAGTTATCATCAGCCAAGACCATTTCCGATGCAGTTTTAGCAACAGCTGTGCCTGAACCCATAGCAATACCGATTTCAGCTTTTTTAAGAGCTGGAGCATCGTTAACACCATCGCCTGTCATAGCAGTGATTTCACCATGTGATTGAAGATATTCGACGATCTTCGATTTGTGAGCTGGATCGACACGGGCGAACATTTTTGCGTGTAAGCAAGCTTCAGCTTGTTCGTCCGGTGATAAATCGTCGAATTCACGACCACTAAAGGCTTTACCTAGAGAAAAAACGCGAATATTCAAGTTAAGCAAAAAAAAGAAATGTGAGGTTATTTGATCTACCTTGTGTATTTTCAAATTCAGTG
>Ga0209914_1000986_pt1 | contig 32721 bp, 26 predicted proteins | sample ThiBiot_500_plan_FD_183949 | JGI IMG/M metagenome (GOLD analysis project Ga0209914, IMG submission 183949) | Wastewater bioreactor microbial communities from Cape Town, South Africa - Thiocy_cont_500_plan (SPAdes) | ecosystem: Engineered > Bioreactor > Thiocyanate-remediating > Anaerobic-Aerobic...
CACATATATAGACGAAAAATTAAACATATCTCAACTGAGACATACTGTTCATAGCTATTTCATGTTTCTAAACATAAGTAAATCCGCGTAAATAGACACTTGATGAAAAGATATTATAATAGACTAAAGATTACTATGCGTCTAAAAAGATTCTTCCCATTCGTTTCACCTGATCTCTTCAGATACGAACAAATAGGCAACAGCACAATAATAACCTCAACACCCTCAAACTCTATATAGTAGATTTTGTTAATCATTGAATGATGCGTTGGTATAAAGAAGCAAAAGAAGGCAATATTATTATTGGTGGAAATGATCAAGGAGCACAAGAAAATTCATTGAATTGTCCCACAGATTTATATCATTTGATCAAGAAAATAATATTTATGTCGTTGATTGGAACAATTAATTAATACAAAATTTTCTTTTTTTTAATAATTAATAATAGAAGAAATATTAATTATAAATGAAAAGTTTTCAAATGTAAAAAATAAATAAATTATTTAAATAAAATTGAAATGAATAAGAAAAGATATTTGATTTAGATTGAATACTGAATTGAAATTTTTATTGATAATTAAATAATTATTTGAATATATTGACGTGGTCAAAACTTCAGTATTGGAAGTATGATGTTAAAATATTGTGGGTCTGTTTTATACTCTGATTCGTTGAGCTAATGGATAACATTAGCTTCACTTTTTTCTTATTAGACGTTCTAAAACACAATAACTTTGTAGTTTCATCAAAATGATTATTAAAAATTTCAGTAAAATGTCTATACAATGATAGAACAAAACTAATTGACTTATACGAAAAAAAAGTAAGATTTTATTCTTAAAAACATTGTATGAAGATCGAAAATTGGTGAAATTATGTAATGTTTGGATTCACCTGAATAAGAGCGAAAGTGAAAATGTCGAAAATAAAAATAGCGAAAAGTAAAACAGCGAAAGCTAAAATGTGAGACGATTATATATAACACTAATAGCCAAAGACATACTACACAATGCAGTCATAAATCACCCTAATGCTCACCCTCACACACCCTTAAATGATTTAATATACCTTCAAACGTGTATCGTGAATGTATATAACATTGAACCACGTATATAAATACAATCAATTGTTTTTTCTCATTTTGGTATTCAATTCAAATAACTAAGTTCTTTATATCGAAAAGATACCTTTCTCTAAAGATGAATACTTTAGAATATAACGGTAAAAAAGAAAAATAGTACACGCATGAATGACTACACAATAATGATTCATTATACATCCCGAGTTTCACCTTCATACACTTTTTTAATAAAACAACGAAAGAAAGAAAGAAAGAAGGAAAGAAAGGAATGATAAAATGCAATCGTGCTCAAATCATGCATGACATTATTTTGTACAGATCTTTTTTTTCGTTCGTCGATTGGTTTTTTCGCCGATATTAATATTTTTTTCCAACATACTACATAAATAGCATCACTTTTTTACTTATACAACATAATACATTACATTTGCATTCATGGCAACTTCAAACACACGACCACGTCCAATTCGTATCATTCAAAATTTTCATCTAGTTTGGCTAGATGAAAACATTGATGAAAATAATGACGACTACCACAATTCCATTACAAAATTTCGACAAATCATCAACACAGTCAATACATTCACGGATATTGATGAATGTATTGATTTCATTACCACCACCAAAGAAATGGTTTTTATGATCATTTCTGAAGCATTTTATGAAATGGTCCTGATGGTTACATCTAATATATCAAATGTAAGTTCAATTTACATTTTTTCTCACAATAAGATGCAGGTCGAGACATCGGACAAAAAATTTCCAAAAATGAAGGGTATATTCACCGATGTTAAACTTATGTGTGAAGCACTCAAGCAAACTGCATACGAATGCGATCACAATGCAGTCTCCATCAGCTTCATCAAATCGACTAATACAAGTTCGAAAAAAGAACTCGATACATTGGATTGCTCCTTCATGTATACGCAAATACTGAAGGAAATTCTACTTACTATTGACTTCAACGAAGTGCATATAAATGAATTTTTAACATATTGTCGTGAAAACCTCGATGGGAATACTAGTGAACTTAAAAACGTCGACATAATTAAAAAAGAATATCGCAACCACCCACCGATTTGGTGGTATACTTATCAAAGTTTACTTTATTCGATGGTCAACAGAGTATTACGTTTAATGGAAGTCGATGCAATAATTAAAATGGGTTTCTTTATTCGAGATCTTCATGAACATATTACTACATTACATGCCGAACAATTTCTTCGAATAGATAATAAGAAATCATTTACTCTTTATCGTGGTCAAGGTTTGTCTGAATCGGATTTTAACCAATTGAGACACACATATGGTGGACTGTTAGCATTCAATAATTTTTTATCAACCAGTTTTGATCGCGCCGTATCCAATGCTTTTGCTGAAAGTGTTACAGATAAACCTGATTTAATAGGTGTGCTGTTCATTATGAAAATTGATCCTTCCATATTAGGTACACCTTTTGCAAATCTTAAAGATATTAGTTATTTTAAACAAGAAGAAGAAATTCTCTTCTCCATGCATTCAGTTTTTCGTATTGGGGAAGTGAAACAATTGAATGGAAATACACGACTTTGGCAAGTCGAATTAGCATTAACAAGTGACAATGATCCACAACTAAAACAACTTACTGAAAGAATACAAGAAGAGACACAAGGAGCAACAGGATGGCTTCGACTTGGTAAATTATTGATAAAAATGGCACAGTTTGACAAAGCAGAAGAATTATATAAAATACTATTGAAAGAAACAACTAATCAAGGTGAAAAATCACATTTATTTCATTATCTTGGATATATCAAAGATAATCAAGGAAGATATACAGAAGCACTTGAATATTATGAAAAATCACTTGAAATCGATCAAAAAACTCTTCCTACAAATCATCCTGATTTTGCTCAGTCTTACAACAATATCGGATCGGTGTATGAAAAGATGGGCGAGTACTCAAAAGCACTTGAATATTATGAAAAATCACTTGAAATCTATCAAAAAACTCTTCCTGCAAATCATCCAAGTTTGGCTACTTCTTACAACAACATCGGATTGGTGTATGACAGTATGGGCGAGTACTCAAAAGCACTTGAATATTTTGAAAAATCACTTGAAATCTATCAAAAAAATCTTCCTCCAAATCATCCAAGTTTGGCTACTTCTTACAGCAATATCGGATTGGTGTATTCCGAAATGGGCGAGTACTCAAAAGCACTTGAATATTATGAAAACTCACTTGAAATCTATCAAAAAGCTCTTCCTGCAAATCATCCTAACTTGGCTAGTTCTTATAACAATATCGGATTGGTGTATAACCGGATGGGCGAGTACTCAAAAGCACTTGAATATTGTGAAAAATCATTTGAAATCTATCAAAAAGCTCTTCCTCCAAATCATCCTGATTTGGCTACTTCTTATAACAATATCGGATTGGTGTATGACAGTATGGGCGAGTACTCAAAAGCACTTGAATATTATGAAAAATCACTTAAAATTAGGAAAAAAGCTCTTCCTGCAAATCATCCTGATTTGGCTACTTCTTACAACGATATCGGATTGGTGTATAACCGGATGGGCGACTACTCAAAAGCACTTGAATATTATGAAAAATCACTTAAAATTAGGAAAAAAGCTCTTCCTGCAAATCATCCTGATTTGGCTACTTCTTACAACGATATCGGATTGGTGTATAACCGGATGGGCGACTACTCAAAAGCACTTGAATATTATGAAAAATCACTTAAAATTAGGAAAAAAGCTCTTCCTGCAAATCATCCTGATTTGGCTACTTCTTACAACGATATCGGATTGGTGTATAACCGGATGGGCGACTACTCAAAAGCACTTGAATATTATGAAAACTCACTTGAAATCTATCAAAAAGCTCTTCCTGCAAATCATCCTAACTTGGCTAGTTCTTATAACAATATCGGATTGGTGTATGACAGTATGGGCGAGTACTCAAAAGCACTTGAATATTTTGAAAAATCACTTGAAATCTATCAAAAAAATCTTCCTCCAAATCATCCAAGTTTGGCTACTTCTTATAACAATATCGGATTGGTGTATGACAGTATGGGCGAGTACTCGAAAGCACTTGAACATTATGAAAAATCACTTGAAATTAGGAAAAAAGCTCTTCCTGCAAATCATCCTGATTTAGCTACTTCTTACAGCAACTTCGGATCGGTGTATTACAAGATGAGCGAGTACTCAAAAACACTTGAATATTTTGAACGTGCTTTGGATATTTGGCAACGTTCACTTCCTGTTAATCATCTGGATATTAAGATAGTGAAACAGTGGATTGAAATTGTTAAAACGAAATTGTAATTGATGTTTTTTTTTATTTGGGAAATGAAAATAAAGATTATTAACATATTAACAAAGAAGTGTGCGAGCCCGTCTACAGAAAAACTGTTTTTCTGTTGCTTGTTGAATACAGAAATAGGACGCGTTGCACTGATCAGGTTAATAATACATGTAAATAAATGCATACGCACATGTGTTATGAAAAGTACTTTTTCGGTTTGTTTGTTTTTTTGCATATGAACAAGAAGAGAAATTTTGTGTGTCAGATGACAAAGAAAGAAAAACAGAGATATCTTTGAAACAACAATGAATGATTGTTCATGTTCCACTGTAACAATAATTGATTGTATTAACAAAGATAAAGATTCCATCAATAGAATAAAATAAATTAAATAAATATTTGATTTACTGATAAAATTCGAAGAGAAAGAAGTAAATTAATTATTCATTTAATTTATTTTATTCTATTGATGAAATAGAAAAAATATTATGTTTGTTGAGAAAAGAAGTGAATTTCCATATACGATACGATGAAGAGATGATTAGTTGAATTACATATCAATCAATATGGAACAAATGAGATTAAATGGTTAGACTTAAAAAAAGATTTGATAATTGGATATAAACATATGAGTTATTTATTTTTAAATATTGAGATAAATATTTCATTTCACCAGGTAAGAAGGCTAAATGTGTAACTTGTGAAAAAGCAAAAGTAACATTTAGATCAACCTGACCAGTTCAAGATATGGACGTTTGTGTCTGTTCTTTTTCTTAGCAATATCGATCACTAGATATAAACCATATACGATATCAAAATAACTCGAAAAAAAAATAAGAAGAAAATTTTAAACAAATAGTATTCTACAAAAAAATTAATCATAGAATCTATTAAAAGATCTTTTTTTTAAATATTCATCTTGGACAAATAGCTAGATCTTTAAAATTTGGGATATATGAAACTATACTGAAGTCGATATACATCTATATGTATATACGAAAGAAATTCTTAGACTATATTGATGCCAGCAATGTTATTCGATTAAATATTGATGGTGAAATTATTTTCACAACTCGTCAAACTCTTATTTCTCTTCCAAAATCATTATTTTCAATTTTATTTAATGGTCGATGAGAACAAAAATGACATCAAGATCAAATTACTCTTCCTTCTGATTCATCTTTGATTTTATACCATTTATAAAAATGATTCAAAAATTGAGCATGAAAATGTCGAAATTTAATAAAAATGAATTAGTAAATCAAAATTTGAGATGAATTATCTCGAATTGAAGAACAAAATAAATTAATTTTATTAAAAAATCATTTAAAAATAAAAATAAAATTAGAATTTGATGAAAATTACAAAAATTTAATTAAAAAACTTCGAAATCAAACTTTTTTCTTTAGAATTCAGAATAAAAAATGAGAAAATTTTATTAAATTTAAGTATTTTTTTAATTTTATAATTAAGAACAACAGTCGAATTTAGATTGAAAACATTTAATTTCGAATAAATTTCATTGAAAATTCAAAGTTTTCATCGAATTTTATTCAAAAATGCAAAACTTCATAATTCAGAATGAAAACTCAAATTTGATTAAAAATTAAAATAATTTCGATCGAATTTTATTACAAATTTTTCTTAAGTGAAAGACGTAATATCATGTTTATGAATTAATAAAAATACATGTAATTAAAATGGATTTCTTTGTTCGAGATCTTCGTATATCTTGTTGCTTATGATGATATGGGTGTATCACCTATTCAAACAGATGCTAAATCTACAATAGATAGAGAGTATTAACAAGAGTTAAAATAGAAAATGCAGCAGCTGTATTACATATTCATGATATTCGTTATGCAAGAGGTACAGGAGTATTTTGGAATGGATTTATGAGAGGTGACAAAAATCCAAGTCGGGCACCAGGACCTGGAGAATTTCGATCATCATGGTAAATTATCTCTTAGGTTTTAAAATATGTTTCTAAGTCAACATATATTTAGGGGTGATTATGGCACTCGTTTAATTTATCTTTCAACTGAATATGACTTTCTTCCATCATCCATCACAATATAATTGTCTTGAAAAAGATCTTAAGTCGAGATAAATCGTGCACATGTAGACCAATGTATTGATCATTAAACAAATATGTAAAGTATATCAAAATAAATATATTAAAGATGATATTGCACAAGAAGATACTTATAATAAAGTTGATTGAAGTATTTATCATGATATTGATTTTGGTTATGTACATTTATGGTTTAATAAAATACATTTAGGATTTTCTTATTATCATACTTCATATGATTCAATTCATGATCATTTTTACTTTAAATAAATAATCAAATATATTTTCTTTTTAATTCATTTTTATAATTTTTTAAAATAAAATAAAATATATTTATTGATAATAAAAATTGATTGATTTTTTAAATTGTTTTCTATAAAAGTCTGATGGAAGAACAAAAACAAAGAAAAGAGTCATTTATTATGATATATTCGTTTTGATAATAAATATGAAAATTTTTCTTTTTCTAATTGATTATCTACTGGTAAAAGTCTTTCAATTTTTCCATAATCTTTTTCTACTCCAAACCATTTTTGTGCAATAAAATGAAATTTTTTCATTGTTTGTAAATCTTGAATAATTATATATTTTAAAAATCATGATGATGATGAACCTTGACCCGAATTATCATGCCACATATGAAGATAATTTAATAAATCTAATGATTTTGGAACAGACATTATAAATGCATTTATTTCACCACCAATTACAAAATAAACGTTAGATTCTGTTCCTCAATCTTTTCTTTGACCATTAAATACAATTATTTCATAATAATATTTATCATATTCTTGATTATCAGATAAAGGTGTTACATCTAGTTTTTCAATATCTTTTTTATTTTTATGATGTGAATAAATTATTAATATTATATAAATTAATATAAAACTAATCACTGTTAAATAAATTGTTTTATTTTGAATAAAATCCATATTAGATAAAACAAAATATAAATTGATGGATGGTGGTAAAATTTGAAGACTACCAGCAAATGTTGTTAATGTGTTGAATAACAATGTGTTTGATGAAGATTAGTTAATGGACCAACTAATAATCTATCAGATTTACATTGATTTTCATCATGTAAATTCAAATCGATCAGTGATTATTGGAAGAGATGTTTTTATTGAAATATTTCAACAAAAATTGTTTGTTTCTGTAGAATTTAATTCTCGTAAACCAAATAAGATCGATTGATAATCAATTGTATGTTGATTATCAATGAAATATCGATAAATATTATTATTTGTTAAATTAAATGGACTAAAGAAAAGTTCATTCATCAAATTTATAAATTAATAAATAGGAAAGATTTTTATCCTCAGGATCTATTTCAAAATGATTGGTTATGAAGAATTGATGTTATATTTTGATAAATCATTGATGGAATTATTAAATTCAAATGGATTTTAAATATTTGTTTGAATGTCAATATCATTTCCATAATGATATAATGTACATCAAACAATTCAACAAAAATTTCCTTTTAACAGGATCAATTTAGAAATTGAAGCATCTAGTTGTTGTGTTGCTGACCGTCTTTTATGTACTTAATCAAAATGTTATTTGCTTTATATAACATTCAACCAAATATTTCTAATCAACAAACAAATCAGAAACTCGAATTCAAGCTGAAGGAATAGAATATTTAGCTAATACATTATGGAAAAATCCAGTTAATTTTCATTTGTTTTATTCTTAGACACTTAAAATATTGTATATTGCATGCAATGAAATTGGTGATGAAGGAGAAAAATATCTCAGAGATGTATTACAATATAATATATGCAGACAGTTGAAAAATTGATTGCTCATCCTATATCAAATAAGTGATCAAGATGTTGCATATGTAATGAATGGATTTCACAATAATAGAGTAAATAAATAAAAAAAAAAGATATTTTTCATCTATTTTCATATTTTTATTATAGATATTATAAATATTTCCTACTGGTTTATAAAAAAAATAGTGATGAGATTATTTATATTTATTGATTTAAAATATAAAAGTAAGGAATATATTCATGAATTTGAGAATTTTAATAACGTAAAAATTTTTGAATTCGATGATTGTATGTGTCTGCTACATAAAGATTTAGTTGACTGTCGAGTCTTAATGAATTAGGTAAAGCAAGTGTAGTAGAATTAGTACCATTTACACTTGTAATTCCAGCTATAGTAGTCCCATTTAATTGTCCTGCATAAAAAAATTGAATACGATGATTGCTTTTATCAGAAACATATAAATTCCCCATGGGATCAAATGTTGCCTCAGTAGGATTAGCAAATTGTGCTGGTGTTGTACCATAAGCTCCTCCAACAATCAATGTCGACAAGCTCGAACCCAACACATATCGTACTATCTTATGAGCAGCATGATTGGTAATAACTAAACTGTTTGTCAATATATCAAAATGTAAGCCTACAGGCCGATATAATTGTGTATTATTATTTCCTCCTCCATTAAACCCGAATACTAATGTACCAGAATTATTACCAAGTATATATGACATGATTCGATTATTAAAACTGTCTGCAATATAAAATGTATTTGATGTTGGATGAAGAACGATACCATAAGGGTTATCTAGTTCATTGCTAGAGTTACCAGCAGAACCTAAAGACAAACTGTTATATGAAGGAAAAATAACCTTGTTTTGTTTATTTTTCTTACCTGTACCGGCAACTGTTGTTCCGAAATTATCACCTTTACGCCAGAATTGAATTCGATGATTGAATGTGTCTGCTATGTATAAATCTTCATTTGAATCAAGAAGAACTCGTGACGGGAAACGTAATTTATCTGAAGATGAACCAACTGTTACATTGCCAGCCACTCTTTGACCTATTGAACTACCAAATAAATACTTTTGAATTCGATGATTCTCTCGATCAGCAATATAAAGATTATTAGCATAGTCCAAGAATATATCATGGGGAGTATTTAATTGATTGTTAGCAGAACCAGGACTACCACTAATTCCAGCTACTGTGATACCAGTTGAATTCCAACGAAGTGCAGGTATATTGTCTAGATTACTTGGTATTATTGTTTTTGTTGGAGATTTAATTAAAAGAACTAGTAGAATAGTAGCTATGATCAAAATAACAAGTACAGCTATAAGCACAGATGTAATAATATATCGACGTGAACATCTATAAATATGATTAGAAATGAAAACCAGCAGTCCTCGTCCTCGTTCGAAAAGAGTTTACTGACTTTTTTCTTTTATTTCGTTCGGATCGTTGATGATAATCTTGGATCATTCCTGTTCGATCTAGTTCATCATTATTATTCAACTTGATGTTTGAAAATAAACTGGTGGTCTCATGAGGAGTGACTCGAGAAGATTTTGATAACGATGATTTGTTCATCGAATAATCACTTTTCTTCGAGCTTTCATGCAACTAGAATAATAATATCTTATAAAAAACATCTAAAGAATATATATTTCTAAAATTCCAACCGATGATAAATTGCTATTATTCAATTGAATCTTTTTTGATAATCCAATAGTTACATGAATGATATTATTCGATCGTTTCTTTTTCAATGGCGATGGATATTTATGCTAAATTTTAATCAATTGAAAATAAAAGTAGAACATAAATTGGTCTCACTTTATGACCAATTGATCGATTATAACGACGATGATGTCGTTTTTCCATTACTCTACAATTCTTTTGTTCATTGAATTCCAATATCTTATTCAAATGAAACTGTTCTTTCTTTTTTAATGCATTAATTAGAATACATTAGTCTATAATGAAACCATAAAGAAGATATTTTGTCTAGAAATATAATCAAGCCCAAACAAAAAAATATCCATAGAATAGGCAATTTTTTAAAATCTTTTCATAATTCGAAAAAAGATTCAAATGTTCAAAGATCAATCATCTACACAGACAAGCACAAGTAAAACATAAATCGCACTATTTAGTTATTGATTAACCTATTTTCATTCATATCATTCAAGATAATGTCATTCGAAAAAAAAGTGCCCCAAGGTCAATTATTCATATCAGAATTCGACCAAGGAAAACTTCTAATTCTGATATAAATGACAAATCCACATATAAATCAAAGCAAAGATGTGCTTCTCAAAGCTTCATTCAATTATCTAAAACTAACACTGCTTTCAATCATTCGGTTTCATCAATTCGAGTAAGTTCATTCACAGAATGTGATATATTCATGAATGATTCTTTCATCTTTTGATATTCTATAGAAATTAGATGCATGGTCTGATAAAAACTGTCTTACAATTGATCATCATCGAAATATAGAAAAAAAGAAAACAAAGTCAGTTCTAATATTTACTAAAAATGAAATATTCTTAATTTATTTTTATCGATAGATACTCAAAACAATGTATCATTATCTTTATTATTGTTAGCATTTTATTGATAGCAATAATTACCGCTGTTCTCTTGGCATTATTGATAAAACCAAGAAGAATAGTATCAGGTAAAAGTAAGACAAAATATATGTGAGAATTATTTTCTTCTTATAGATCTTCCAGTTCCACTTCGTTGGAACTCTACAGGTATAACAATACTGGGTAAAGCGGGTGTACCAGGTTCAGCTCCTAATGAAACGCACCATCCGTATGGTTTGGCATTTGATTCTTTAGGTGCATTATATATAGCTGAATATACGAATCATCGAATTCAAAAACTCATCATAGGTACTTCGATTGGTATAACTGTTGCAGGTCCGGCAAACGCAGCAATAGGAAATGATTCTTATCATTTATATAACCCAACTCATATGGCATTTGACTCCAATGACAACATGTATGTTTCAGATAGAGTAAATAATCGTGTTCAATTTTTTACTCGTGGTAATCTGTCAGGAACAACTGTTGCGGGTATAACAGGTAACTAGCTGTTCTTTTATAAACTTATATCTAGTCATAAGATATTCATAGGTTTACCAGGAAGTACTAATGACAAACTGTCTTGGCCTACTGCTGTTGCATATGATTCACAAACTAATAATCTTTATATTACAGACACTCGGAACGACCGTGTTATGCAATATCAATATGGAGCATTAGTAGGTAATGTGATTGCGGGAGGTCATGGATCTGGTTTAGGTGCCTCTCAATTGTCTATTCCTAATGGACTATATTTTGATACATTTTCAAATAGCTTGGTTATTTCTAATTACAATACGTCTAGAATAGTGTGGTGGAAGATTGGTGACTATAATGGAACAATTGTTGCTGGTAGTTTTACTGGCGTTGCTGGAAATGATTCAACATCTTTAAACAATCCAGTTGGTGTGAGTCTTGACCCTATGGGTAATATTTATGTGGTTGATGCGGGAAATCATCGTATTCAATTTTTTCTATCTGGACAATCTGTTGGTAGAACCATTGCTGGTATAACAAATGTATATGGTACAAATATGACTCTATTATACCTTCCATACTGGGTCGCTCTAGACAAGCAACTTAATCTTTACGTATGTGATACACATAATGATCGAGTGCAAATGTTTAAACGTTATTGAACGATATAGTTTTTTTTTCATTATTATTCAGCTCTCTTATCTTTATATAAAAAAGTGCGTTTGAAGAAGATACACAAAAGTCATAAGTATCAAATATATAGTACTAAAAATTTGATAATCAACACAATACAAAACGTGGGAGGTGACGATTTATTTCTCATCTTGTCCTCCATTGACAACAAGCAAACGTATTCGACAATCCAAGAGAGTTAATTATCAAATCTAATAATTTTGATGCAGGTGACAGAAGCCATCTAATAACTCATTGGAATATTTTTTGCGCACGTCAAACGAGTAACAACAACGGTTGCATTTGTGCTTATTCACACTGTGAAAATAATTTTTTAATGAAAGGCACCAAGAATACTTCAAATGTTAAAATTTCATATTCTAAAAAATTTCATAAACGCAAAAGACGATCACGACACTATCCATCATCGAATAGAATTCATGTTCAAGTTAAATCTCAAAATAATATCCCAACTATTAATAGAACACCTCAATCTTCCAGCTCATCTTTTCAACGAATTATATATAATCAAAATTCTCTTTCTTCACTTAAAACAGTCGAACTGTTGGATAATAAAGTATGTTCAACTAATATAGAAACATGCATTTAATAATTTCTTTTTCAGAATGTTACAAATAATTATCATCGAGTTTTACAAACAAAAAAGAATAAAAAGCATTCAAGACGACGGATGGTTAACTCATTGATAATTGGTTTTCTTTTGATGATAATATTAGTAGCTACTATTCTCATCATAATGTTGACCAAAACAAACCAAACAAAAACTATCAATAGAAATAAACCTGCTCTATTGAGATGGAACTCAGAAGGTGTCACTGTCGCTGGTGTGAATAGCACAACTGGATCTGCAGCGAATCTATTATCTTCCCCTTATGATCTGGTTGTTGATTGGTCATATTCATTATTTGTTGCTGATCGATATAACAATCGAATACAAAAGTTTTTGAGAGGAAGTTCAAATGCAAGAACTGTTGCTGGAAGAGCTGATGGAGTTGCTGGTTCAACAGATACTACTTTGAAGGAACCTACTTCTCTTCTAGTCGATGATCATGGTAACATCCATATTTCCGACGTGAACAATAATCGTGTTATGTTCTGGAAGAAAGATGCTGTACAAGGTACTATAGTAGCTGGTAATGGCGTCAGTGGCAGTTCTAACGATCAATTAATGAACCCTATTGGTCTGGCATATGATTATCGATCAAACTCACTTTTCATAGCAGACTATGGTAATTCTAGAGTTATGAAATATTTATATAATAGTTCAATCGGTATTCGAGTTGTTGGAAACAATACATGTGGTACAAGTACAATCCAATTGTGTCAACCTCATGGCTTGTTCTTTGAACAATCATCAAATAGTTTATTGATTGCAAATGCCGGTGCATATAACATTGTTCGATGGACTTTGAATGATACACAATGGTCGATTGTTGTTGGTAATAGTGAAGGAACTAGCGGAATCTCACCTTCAACGTTTGGCTATCCCACCGATGTGATGCTTGATCCGATGGGTAACATTTATGTTGCAGATCGATTTAATCATCGTGTTCAATTCTTCTTGGCTAATCAATCAAATGCTACAACGATTGCAGGTAAAACTGGAATGGCTGGTAGCAGTGCAACATTGCTGTCTTCTCCTAACGCAATGACATTTGATAATCAACTGAATTTATATGTAGCAGACTGGCACAATCATCGAATTCAAAAATTTTCACGTTATTAACTACTCTTAACTATTGCACGTATTTTGTAAAATTATTTTCTAGACAACCAACGTGAAGTTGTTTTTTTCTACAAATTCGTCATCACAGGTAATGAACATACTCTATCACAAAAGATATCCTGAACAGCTTCTCTAAAATGGTCGCACAACACCTTGATCAATTGAATAGAGTCTCAATTCATGATATATTCTCTCTGATTGTCTCACATATGTGAGTTGAGAGCAGCTAATATTCAGTTACCGAAACCTTTTTTTTATTGAAAGAAGTATATACTATTAATTGAATTTCTTTCTTTCTTTCTTTCTTTTCTTCTAAACAAATCATAATGTCTATATAATATTTCATTTTTATGTTTCTTTTCTAATCTAAATTCAGAATGCACTATTATGTCTGCTTATTATCATAATAATTAAATCGAAAAAAATATATGAACGTTACAGTCTTCTCTACTTGTTTATTTTCATTCTGCACGTAAAGTCAATTTGAAATATAGCAGAAAAAAAATAAGTCAGAAAAGCGGAATTCTCTCTAGTGATTAGTCGACGATTGAAATTCAAGAATGTCCAACACTCAATCTCCTGCATTTGGACGACAGAGTATCAGAAATATTCGTTCTCAATCATCCGTAAATGGAAAATGAAGTCTTCTAAAAATATTCTTCAACTTCTTTTTTTTTCGATTAAGATGTGTGGCACAAGAAGAATTATTCGAGTGTCAAGCAAAAATTCTTTCAAGCGGAAAACGAAGAATAAAGTAGCTGCTCAATTATCTCTGGTAAGAGATTTGAGGGTGTTTAATATATGAAATAATGATCTATTTAATTAGACACCATCGTATTTGACCAATTCTAATATGTCATATCAAAGTCAGTGACTTCGTAATAAACAATGGTGAAATGAAATATCATTTTTATTGCTAGATACTATCGATGGTCAAACTTCTCAATCGTCCTTATCAGGGAAAGAGAGCAAATTCAGTCATATTGGGAGTGTACAGAAAATAGCAAAATGCAAACATAAGTTCTTGAAATTTAATGAACGTAGAGACGCTAAAGTAATACGGTTAATAGTTGCGATTTAACGTCTCCATAGTTGAATTTCGATATATTTCTGATAGAAACTGGTCACTCTGAATTCCGTGATAATTGATAGTCCAACGAATACAATAGTGAGACGCAATGATTTTTCGGAAGTTTGCTTCTTTATGATTACATTTAGGACAATCATAGGTCAAAATTAAAGGATAAAGATCAACGAAAGTAATTCATTTGTTTTAATAACTCTCTGTACAATAAAAGTATGAAATAGGATATATCGTCGTCGCCGATCCTTGTTTTTTTGTTGGCCATGCCCTTGTGGATGTATTTGTGCAGTTGCACTTATCTTACTCTTGGCTACGATTGCTGCAATTCTGTTAGCTTTATTGACTACAAAAAAAACAGCAAGTAGAGGCAAATTTTTGTTGGAACCCATAAAAACTATATTTTGAAGTATTTTGAGAAAGTTACAAGTTGTTATGAGTGCTTTTAATAGAACTTCTAATAACATAAATGGCTTAGGCGTATATTCAATAGTGGAGCTACAAATTTTTATATATTTCGTTGTTAACTTTTCCTTCTGACAAACAGCATATAACGTAGATAAAAGAGATAATTGCATTTCAGTTTCCACCACTTCAACTACAGCAACAACGACAACGGCAACAACTACGACATCAACAACATCGACAACAACAACAACATCAACAACATCGACAACAACAACAACATCAACAACGACAACAACGACATCGACAACATCGACAACGACATCAACGACATCAACAACATCGACAACAACGACAACATCAACAACAACAACAACGACATCAACAACATCAACAACATCGACAACAACGACATCGACGACAACGACATCGACAACATCGACAACGTCAACAACAACGACCACAACATCAACAACAACAACAACATCAACAACGACAACAGAATCAACATCGACAACATCAACAACGACAACAACATCAACAACAACATCAACAACAGCGACAACAACGACAACAGAATCATCAACAACGACATCAACAACATCAACAACAACGACAACATCAACGACGACAACAACGTCAACAACAATATCAACAACATCAATAACGACATCAACAGAATCAACAACAACAACAACGACAACGTCAACAACGACAACAACATCAACAACATCAACAACAACAACAACAACAACGTCAACAACGACAACAACATCTACAACGACGACAACAACAACCCAAAGTGAGTTTATTCTTTACTTTAATTTCATCTTGGTACAATTGCCTAGTATGCATACATCTAACTATCTGTCTTTCAAAACAAATTAAATAACAGATGTCTAAAATTATATACGAATCGATCAAATAATGTAGTTCGCCTTTAATAGTGATGTTTTTGTTTGCAATTAGGTTTGGTACCAATAAATGGTCCGGGCACAGCTTACTATGCCATATGGGACACTGTAGCGGGTGGCAGCAGTAGGCCATCAAAACGAGGCAACGACATTGGTGATTATGTTGACTATGAACAACCTTGTATGGCCTTCGATGGAGTTAATGAAAGTATATATACAAATTTTGGTTATTGCACTTACTTGGATTTTGGCAGTAATTGTGGTATTAACACTGGTATTTATTTTATACCATCACGTGGACTGTCATCAATTCAATCTTTTCGATTTATGACAGCTGGTGATTTACCTCCGCGTGATCCAATAACAGTGACATTGGAATGTACCAATGAAACTTCGTCACTTACGCTAGGTTCAAGTTGGACTCTGATTTATAGTGGTACAAGTGGCCTAGATGTTGATCCAGGACGATATGACTATGGAATAATGCAATATCTGTCAAACACTCTATGGTGTCTTAGTTATCGAATACTAACAACATCGAAACGCGGTGATTCCAATGCTGTACAATACGCTGAATTGGAACTTATGGGCTATTGACATGTTGATTTTATTATATCATTTTTTGTTTGAAAATTTTTATTAAGTAATAATGCAGAGAGAAATAGTAAAAGTTGAGAGTAAGATTGAGTGTCATTTGTCCTAGAAATTCACTTTCTACGCGTTTTGCGTATAAAAAATGCCCTTGATATGCTTGTTATCGAAATAAAAATAGATGCATTGAGAGCATTATAGCTAAAATGTCTCATTGATTTATCAGTTGACTTTTAAAGAACAAATATCGCATAGCTTAATTCGGTTATCAGATAAGTAAAGAAATGAAATCTATATATTACCTTTAGATTAACGTACGAAAATACAAAAAATAAAAAAGCAGAAATCAACATACATGTATGAGCGATTAGTTTTCATTCTGAACTTATGTTCGGTTGTTTTGGGTTGGTATTCATGTCCGTTTAATGATGGATCATTCAATAAAACAATCGAAAATAATGTTACAATTGAATCTGAATGTATGTATTTAACTAGTCCACTAGAATGGAATGAATTTAATCCAAATACATTTGATGGACTGTATTTTAATTCAACAAAATCGATTTCACTCACAGATTTACATATGAGACGATTATTTCTATCAGATTTACCACCACGAAATACTTCAACCGTAAAACATATAATCAATTATTGGCTTGTCAATGGCGGTGGTGGTTCTCAATTTTTAATGGAAGCATTTGGAATATCAATGTTAAAACAAATTATTTGGAATAATTATCACAATATATATTATCAATCAAATCCAATAATGTATCTATTTCAGTATAGAGGAGCAGGATTAAGTAAACCATCGATTCATTGTCATACAGCAACAACTTGGATTGATTGTGCACGAGAATTAATTCGAACGACAGTACCAGAATCCGTAAATGAATCATTGAGAATAATTCATTCAATATCAAATCAAAATATTGCTCAAGATTTACAATATCAAATTCAATATTCGATTAATCAATCGAATTTAATATGTCCTACTACATCAACTTATATCTATGGACTAAGTCAAGGTATGAGAAAAATTTGATTGAGATGATATGCTTTCCTTTTCAAAATATAGGTACAGGCATCATTCAATATTATTTATCAATTCAGTCGATTAATTTTCAATTACAACGAATTAATGGAGTCATTCTTGATGGAGTCATGTCAATAAAAATGAATGATTTATTTGAAAATCAAATTAAATCAATAAACAATCGATTTTATATGTATCTATCAAAATGTCAAAATGATATTAAATGTGCAAATGCTTTCAAATTTGTTACTAACACTGATCATGATATTATAACTGTAACGTTAACATTACAAAGACTTTTTTTCTCAAATATGACCAATCCTCTCTGTACAACTAATTTGGGATTAAAAAATTGGGTGTTATTTTCTCTTATTGTCAATCAAGGAATAGAACCTATTACTACTCGACCAATTGCTGCTATTCTTATTGCTCGTATATATCGTTGTTCTGCTGAAGATCAGCGTGTTTTGTCCCAAGCATTGCCAATTCTATTGAGATCCGTAGAACAATCCTTATCTTCACAATTGATCGATCCACCCGATAAATATCAAGATGATGGATCGGTTTTAGATATTGTAACAATATGGAGTGATTTTGTTGGACGTACTGTAAATGAAAATATCAAAACGAATTCGACTTTTTTTAATAATCTTTGTATTAATGTTAATGCAATCAATGAATTTTCTTTCGCACCTATTGATCGAATACCACTTTGTCATGAAACACAAATATCAACAAATAATTATTCGATACCATCTGTATTTCAAGATATTTTATATTCCAAAAATCCACGTTATTGGAGTCAGTTTAAAATCAATCCAGAAATATTTCAATCACGTCGAGGTAATGTATTAATGTTCAATGGTGATTTAGATGCCAATACACCAATGCATAGTGCACATGAAACTCAATTATTGTTTCAATCAGAAAATATTCGAACCAAATTAGTCGAAATGAAAGATTTAACACATGTTACTAGTATTCAATCATATATGAAAGATGCTGTGGTTCGATCGGCAACATGTACAGAACAAATTATAGTTCAATTTTTATATCAACAAGAATTGAATTTAGATTTGGAAACGATAGATTATAATTGTAGTTTAAAAGAAAATTTGTTTGGAATCGATTGGTTTTATTCAAGTCCGGTTGTTAATGCAACATTATATCAAATGTTCGGCGGTTCTACAACAAATTATTGGGGAATAAATATAACATTCGACGAAGCAATAAAACCAATCTCAAATCATTCGAGTGGACTGTCGTTTGATGGATTATTCATTTTTTTGTTTATGATTATATTTAGTTGTGTTTCATTTGTCTATTAATATGGAAGAAATAAAAATGATTCGGATAATATACTCTTTTAAAAACAGTATACTGTCTTTTCGTTTCTTTCTAATCAGTCAAGGTAAAATGTTGACAAGCATTGTCTCGTTTTTTTGATCGATGCGTTTTTTCTTGATTTATCTACAATCATCACTATTTTATTTTTTCCTATTCTGTACGTTTACATAGTTATATTTTTATGAGTATAGACCATCAGAATGTATATTTTCGATTGTGATGTTACAATATCAACTGTAAAACACTTATAAATGTAATCTCACCTTGTTTTAGAATGAAAAAAAAGTAATTAGAATTTAATTTGCTGATACTCGACATTTCCATACAGTTGCCAATGGAATAATATATTCAAATTTTCGGCGATGTTCTCGAAGGAGAAATGGTAAATTCTGTTGATGTACTAGTTCGAAATCAGTAAGAATGGCCGCAATATCTTCGACACTATTCAACCAATTTTCCGGAGGTGTATATTCAGGTAACCAACTGAATGGTGTTGTCATTACTAGAATACCACCAGGTTTAACAAGATCATTAACACCTTGCATACGTTTTAAACGGCATAATACATTCGCAAGTACTACAGCATCGAAATCACTGAGAGTAAGTGACAATACGCATGCATCACCTACTTCAAAACGAACACGGTTACGATCGATCGAAGGATGAACAGATGCTACTAATGAAGTGACTTGCATGCCTTGATCTTTACGGTTATATTTTAATGTACCATGCAATTGTAGATGACGAGCAGCATCAATAAATTGATGGCTGTAATCAATACCGATAATTTCTTTGAAATCGTATGCTAATTCAAAGGTAGTACGTCCGACAGCACAACCTAAATCTAAAGCACGATCTTTACCAGTAGAAAAACGTCGAACAAGTTCAGCACATGCAATAGGTAATTCGACGACTTGTGGAAAGACAACTTGTGTTTTGAATGAGTCGTCAAAACGTTCATTATCTTCACTTCGAACAAGTCGAAAGCCAACATGTTGCATAAAATGTGGACGAAAATGAAATCGAGCCCAGATACTTGATTCATTACCTGTACTAACAAATGAACCACCGAGAATCATTTGATGTTGACCATCGTAACATGACACACTAAAATCATCATAGTAGGGATGTGGAACACTGCCTTGTAATGGATGAAAATGATCTTCACACCATTGCCAAACATTACTGAATACATCATGAAATCCTTTCTCGTTTGCAGGACTGCGAGAAACATCGATTTCACTACCATAACGTAAATCATTGTTCCATGAATAGTCTTTGCCGTCTCGAAGTGCATGATGTTCGGTCTCAGTCATTAGTCGATAGGGTACAGATAGTTTTTCTTGTTGTGTTCCATTGCATATCAACGATTTCAAAGATTGTTCGAAGTTTATATTCGTGTAAACCAGCAGGGCCAGTTTGTATCCAAAAACTTGGTGCTTTTATATTTCGAAAACTACGCCATGCCCAACCGTCACGAGACCAATACCGTTCCTGTGTATAACCGTTTGCAATAACAAACTCATAAAATTCTGCATTACTAATGAGTTTCGAACTTGCAGTAAACACACGCACTATTCTACTTTCTTTACCATATTCATTATCCCAACCAAAACTCAACCAATCTGCAGGTTTGCCAATGGTTACGACGGATCGTTCGAGTCGAATCATTGGGTTTTCAACATGTTGTCTATCTTTTTGACTCAAGATCAATGCAGGCCATGCAGAAGGAGTACGCACACATTCAATAGGCAGTTCACGTATTAAAACCGATGAAGTTTCAAGATGGATACGTTCATGTTCAAAGCCCATGACTAATGCCCATGATGGTTTAGTCATTGTAATCGGCATTTGTTTTTCATCGAACGATGGATGATTTTCAATAAGTTCACAAATAGTTTGATAGACTTCAGCACGATAATCACGCACCTCAGAAACTGATGGCCATATGTCTTGATTATTTTCATGTAAATCATTCCAACGCATTTCATCAATACCTGTTTCAAATAAGTTCTCGAAGTTTGTTAATATACAATACAGCTGGATGTCCATAGTAGAATATCATTGGATGACGTAGTTTATGATAAGGTTGTCGATAGAATGCATCATCGTTGACTAATGCATCGAATAGTACTTCAGTCAATGCCTATGTATTGTCAAAATAATCACGCAATTGTTGACGAGTACAATTCAATTGTATTTGTGGCAATGAATTGATCTTGCCATCTTCATCAACACCAGGACAGACACCATAACTTGGTATTTTACCTGTCCACAGTGTACTCAATGAAGCTTTAGCCATTGTAAGTAAATAATAACACATGCAAAAAAAATGACTGTATTTATATGAAGAGTACGCAGTAGAGCGAAAAGGTAAAGATTAATTAGAAACTTCTTTATTAGTCATTGTCTGTTTAATTCAAGTGAAACGAAAAAGAAAAAAGAGAGGGAGAGGATTATTGTCGCTCTAACAGATCAAAACATGAAAATTAACTCTCTCTTTATTGGCAAAAATCATGATTATATAGAGGTGAGAATGAGCGAGGACAAAATCACACTAGCTAAGAGAAAAACTAACATACTGGGAAGAAAATATAAATATTTAGACATGATAGCGTTGTGGAGCTATTTGAATGAGTTCGTCGGATATGATAGCTAGTTTCAGATTAGCCAATGTATCTACGGTCGATTGAGAAATTGGAAAACCCCAGAATCTGAACAGCGGTATGAGATTTTGTTGAACCTGCTGAGAAAAGGTTTTGATCCAATAGTCGATCTTTTCTTGATCATTAGATAGATTCGGTTTAGTATTCTCATAATGACGAAAAACGGACTTGTAGCTTTCCCAACCAAATTCACGCGCCAATTGAGTATAGATACGGAGACCAAGAAACGCATCCTGTTTCCATCGATTAAAATCTGTTCCATTTTCAATGTATTGACGTGTACTCGATATTGCATCTTCGTTCCACTCATGAATCCCTGGACGTACGTGACAGACAGTGTCCAGAGCGTGCAAAGTGAAGATATTCGCAGTCACCTCGACAGTACCATGAAATGCTAGAAAACAAACCGTTCAAAGAAAGGGATGCGAAATTAATAACACATTGCTTACTCCACCAATCCCGTTGCAGATTACGACCGATTTCGTGAAAAATTCCCCGCCAGCCGTTCTTCTTCAGAAAATCGGTGTTAAGAATAAACGATTCAGACTTCGAATTAGCCACATCCATATGAGTGACTATCGGATAACCGGCATCTAAAATAGTTCTCAACTAGTCAAATATAGAACGATTGAATACGCTTACGCATGTAACCAGTTCTAGGTTTTACATCGGAGACGACTCGTTCTCGATGGGTCGGCTTTGTTCCACGTAGATCATGGTGAGCCAATAAGACAGAATCCCAGAATTGAAGGGCATCATCCAATTGAGTGCTTGTCATATGCAATACACTCTTCGACGGCAGATTAAAAACCATATAGCGACTAGCAATATCTGCCCAAAGCCCTTGAGCATGATGTTGCCGATGATGCCAATTGATGGCTCGTTTTGAATCATTTAGGTCGTAAGTCGGTGTGAGAACAACATGGTGTAAAGAAACAGTGATCGAACATCCAGAAGTCCCTGGACTTTTAAGAAACAGAAGACCGCCAAACGGTGAACTCATCTGAGTACTGTTCGAGCTCAACGATTTACTTAGAGAAATGCGAGGCGGTCGGTGTTGTTCCTTCAAATTCTGAAACAGCCGTAAAAGGAAGAGTTAAAAACCGGTGCCAAGTGGCAAACTTACGATGAGGTCATCGGTATGACAGCCGATTTGAACCGACCATTCACAGGCACCCACCTGTTCCAATACGTTGATTTCGATGGGAATATGAGCAGCGACATAGTATCCTAAAAGAGACTGGTGGTTAGAATAGATGCGCACTTCTTCCAAAAAAAAACATCAATGAAGAGGTATTTTTACTCGGATCACAATCAATAAAAATCTGTATCTATTCTCTCTACAAGACAAGAATCTTCTTGTAATCGGCTAATATATAGGAAAAGCATTTCATTTATCAACAATTCGTAGACCCATGTAATTTTAAATCACGTTTTATCCCGTCTGGACTGTAAAACATTAAATAAGGAGTCGTTTGAAATTCAATAACGATTCTTGCAGTCAAAAGTTGCACGAATTTTGTATCTAATTTCCAGCAATCGGTAGATTTTTGAAAATGTGCATATTCCTTCAAAGCTATTTAATCACTATAGCAGCATAGAAACGTACCAGTGGAGTGCCATTCACTTGCATTCGATTGAATATGATAAGTAACATTTGTTTCAATGCGCGGTGGTCGTTGAAAACTACCAGGAAACTTACTGTCATCTTGATCTAGAACATACATTTGAATGAAATTAGTTTCATTATTCGACTTCTTAGGTACTGTCTTATACAGTATCTTAGAAATTGCATATGTAGACGAGACTTTGTCCTCAAATTCTCAAATTCTTTTGATTAGTTAGGCTGGTTAAAGTCTTCATTTCAACAAAGTTTCAGGTTGAAATTCGAAAATGTCGTTTTGTTGGGCAATATCTTCCCAGGAATAAATGAGGTTATACCTCGAGAGTTTTCGTCACTAGTGCGGAGAATTACCCTTGTGTTCGCAAGAGGGAGTGTGTATATATGAGATGACTCGTCTGTAAGGGATGGAGGTGTAGAAAGTTTTCGAACATAAGCTTATACTTACTATTTTCATAGTAGCTTCCACAAAATTTCAAGATTCTAAACAAGACCGTAAGTATTACTTTTACTATACTCATCAACACAATTCACTCGTTCTCGTCGAATTAGTAGATCTATGTTCTAGATATAGTTCGATAGAAAATTTAAATCTCTATAATTTCTCTACGAGCCATACTTGTGTGTCTTGCTTCTTAGTGAAAGGAACACCATCAGTTAAACACCTTCGATATTACCACGATTATTCGATTCCCTTTGTCTATATTTGAAATGAAAGATCTAACCAGGTTATGCTTAAATCCAAAACATGATACAAACAAAGAGAATCGAACAATCGTGGTTTTTTTCGCATGAAATCACAGAAAACTGCTTCTCTTTGGACTCAGAAGTGAAATACAAATATTACCACTTGCTTGTGGTTCATCAACAAATAATATGATTGAGTTCTATTTTAAAGTTCAGTCAATAAGTGGCGAATAGAAAAGACAATTCTCGATTGAATAATGTATAAAAATCTATATTTTTCTTATATTTGACGTTCGCGAAGAGCAAAACAATAGGTACACTAGAGGAAACATTTTAGTCAAGAACTCGCTCTTGTGATCGCTATGGCTCATGATAGGATGAAGCTCAGCGAATAATTCTACTAGTGAACGCATCAGACAGTTCGCGCAAAACAATGACGGGCAAAAATCCTTTTCGAAAAAGCAAAAAAATCGATCAATTCGACTCACCGCAATAGTTCCGATCCAAAATAAACTTTTGAATGCGATTGTTATCCGTGTCACTGACAAACATGTTTCCATAGCTATCAAAACTCATCGTCCGCGGATGGTACAGTTGGTTTGATCCCGAACCCGAGGTGCCCGAACATCCAGCAATACATCGAAACCCGAGTGAATCCAATCTGATTATACGATTGTTTCCCGTATCAACGATGAAAAGGAAACCATTGGCGTCGAGCGCGACTCCTGATGGAAAATTGAGCGTTAACGTGCCCGAAGCTCCGGCTCCGGCGACACTCGTACCATTCAACTCTCCGCGATGAAATCGCTGAATTCGGTGATTGAAGGCGTCGGCCACATAGAGATCGAAGTTGACATCGACGAAGATTCCACGAGGATTATTGAGCATGTTTGATGCTGACCCAGGAGAGCCGATGCCTGCTGCGACTGCGACTGTCACTGTTGTTGTTGTTAGGTCTTTGTAGAGCGATCTCTCCATCACTTGATGGTTCTGTGGCATGGAACAGTAGAGAGTCGAGTTTGTGTCCACAAAGAGACCCTCGCAGTGGTTGTCAATGTAAACATTGCCATCGATGGAAACGAAGACACTGGCTGGCTTACCCAAATATCTACTGATCGTTCTTGCTACAGTGTTATTTCCTTCGAGCCATACTTGAACTCTGTTGTTCGTTTTATCGGTCACATAAACAGAGTTGTTCACATCGACGAAGAGCCCAACTGGTGAAGAACCAATGGTGGTTGAATCAGCAAAAGTGATCGCATCGGGATTCCAAATTGCGCACTGGGACAAATTCGGTCGATTGAGTGAAAAACCTATTCAAAGTTGACATTTATTGATCATAAGAAATCTCTTTCGATGGCGTAATATATTCGCGTCAAGCGAACAACAGGAATTGAGAGCATCACTTTTGCGGGAATGTCGAACCTTTAGCTACCGTCACTTCTCTGAACGATCGGAAACTCTGCCAATGACAATCAAATCTTGCTTTAGATACAGGAAGACGGTCTAAGTACTCACTCCACCAAAATTCTGCGCCAGAAGATCGTTTTCAGAAAACACCCAAGAAGAAACAGTGAATCTCCCGTATTCTCGAGAAAACCTTAATGGGATACGTTGGGATTAGGGTATACCTATTCGTGAAACATGTTGTCAAAAAGTAACAAGTTCTTCGCACTGAGAATAATGTTTTTCTTTTATTACTTGTAGCAGTCATGGCTAACTCTTGTTTCTTTATGTGATGCAGAGGTAGAAATTTATAGTACCAAACGAACATAATGGAATAGGCCTGTGACTCGGTCGAAAATTCGTATTTTTCATCGTTTCTGACCGATTTTCAACATCATTTCGGGTTCTCTCTATCTGTTTTGTTGATCGCAATACAGCTGTGAGATACCTCTATGCAGGAATAATCAGAAATTAAAAGGTAGTTGAGTTTGATTGAATATTATCCAGAGGTAAATCGAAACGGACATGCTCACCTTCAAGATGGTATCGACGTAGTCGCCACTTTTGAGTCGGCATATCATTATCTGACCAAATTTGCAAGTTCATTTCTTCGCTTGTTCCACCATTTTTGACATCTAATACCTTGCCAGAGTGCGGATTAATTAACTTATATATTCCATCTCCAAGTGATTCGATACGCCACTTCTGTGCATTTGTTTCATTGTCTGTCCAGAGCTGGACATTGGTGCCAGCAGCAGTGCCTGCGCCGGATACATCCAATGCTTTACCACTCTTCGGATTAATTAGTTTGACGGTACCGTCGTTATTCATATAGATTACCCAAAGAGGATTTTCGTCTCCAAGATTGGACGTCATCTTCAGAACCTTGTTTGAGGCAACAGAAACAAGTTGATAAGTGACACCAAAAACCACATCACTAGTGTCTACATAAAAAAAATTCATTTTAACAACTACAATACTATGCAATGGAAAAGTCATGCTCCTAGCCGGATACATCACGGAAACCTTAAAAAGAGCTTCAATTCTATAAATAAATCACTAATTAATTTTTTAATTCAGTGAGATAAAGATCCGACGTACAAAGAGGCATGGACAGCACTGTTTGGTATATTTATCTCACCTTTAAGATGGTATCGACGTAGTCGCCACTTTTGAGTCAGCATATCATTATCTGACCAAATTTGCAAGTTCGTTTCGTCGCTTGTTCCACCATTTTTGATATCTAATACCTTGCCAGAGTGCGGATTAATTAACTTATATAATCCATCTCCAAGTGATTCGATACGCCACTTTTGTGCATTTGATCCATTGTCTGTCCAGAGCTGGACATTGGTGCCAGCAGCAGTGCCTGCGCCCCATACATCCAATGCTTTACCATTCTTCGGATTAATTAGTTTGACGGTAGCGTCGTTATTCATACAGATTACCCAAAGGGGATTTTCGTCTCCGAGATTGGACGGCATCTTCAGAACCTTGTTTGAGGCAACAGAAACAAGTTGATAAGTGACACCAAAAACCACATCACTATTGTCTACATAAAAAAAAATTCATTTTAACAATTACAATACTATGCAATGGAAAAATAATGCTTCCAATTGGATACATCATGAAAAACTCGCAGGTTATCTATGTAAAAGTTAATCCTGGAGAATATTACTATATCCTGTCAAAAATTGATATACACAATTGAGTATAGACCGTTTAGAAACCAGAAACCGAAATCGAACGGAATCCGAACTAATTTTTCAAACGTCAATCCTAATCGAACCGAACTGAAGCCAGGAAAACCTGATTTGATTCGATCTCTGACATCGACAAGAAGGATAAAGAAACTGAAAGTTGTTTCTTATACACTTCACATTGTGTCTCCTTGATTCTATCGAAAGAGTCATTTACCAATTCTAAGAAAGAATTCGACAGAATACAGCGTTATTTAAATCTTTTCTTTACGCAGATCTTTTGAAAAAACTGTGATATCTCGTATCTATCTGTCTTACCTCGACGGCGTCCGGCAATAGTATGAGGATGTGATTGTCCATCATTACCAATACTTGATTTGAGATTACACCCTTTCGTCAGCCGATTCCACGTGAACGTATTACATCTGCTATCATTAGAGCATTTACCACAACACTCTGCATAAGTGGTTTGTCCTGTTGATGAGTAAAGATCATATCCCCAGTAGTCCCAATTCGGTTTCATGGAGAAATCGGGAAATCGATCTAAATAGAAGTAAACGGAAAAAATAACGTAGCTGACCAGATTCAATCGACTTGAGCCAGAATCCTGGCGCCTGGAAACCGATCAGAAATTTTGCTTGAATCTGATCATCGGACGCAAGGAAATTCCGAGTTAAGCCGGTCTGATTTTGTCGGTTTGAAAACCATCCGACAAGATCTGACAGCTCACTTTCGACCTGGGAACTTATATATCTAATACAGATACACATAATTCAGTGATTTCTGAACTTTCTTCAAATTGTCTCCTAAGATTGCTCAAATATATTTCTCGATCAATAAGAAGCAGATCCCCTGAGTTTTCCCATTGAAACATTTATCAATCAATTTTCTCTAAAAGGCACATAAATACAAGCTTGAGTATTTTTAGAATGAAGATGCACCTCTGAACTGTCTCTAAGATAATAAATAAAGGCATTCTTTCTCAATCGACATTCTGAAGACTATTGAGCTATGTGACTAGCGAGGGTACCACTTAGACAACATTCACACCCTTACCCTCAAAATAATACCGAACCAGTCGCCATTTTTGAGCCGTTCTACCATTTTCCGACCAAATTTCGACGCTCCTTCGATTGGATGTTGCGACACCTGTGACATCTAGTGCCTTACCAGAGGACGCATGAATCAGCTTATATAATCCATCTCCAGCTGGTATGAGACGCCACCTTTGTGGATCTGATCTATTGCCTGTGTTGAGTTGGACATTGGTGCCATCTGAAATATGATCTCCGTTCACACCCAACGCCTTTCCATATTTCGAATTAACCAGTTGAACGGTACCGTCTCCATTTTCATAGATGACCCAAAGTTGATTGTCGGTTTTGTAGTTGGTGGAAAGCTGAACATTTGTGTCATCTGTTGCGCCTTCCCCATAGATATCGAGAGTCATCTTCGAGGCGGCATGAACTAGTTGATAGGTCCCACCGGAAACAATGACACCTCCTGCAAAAAAAAGGTTGCATTTTAGTAGCAGCAACATTATTGAATGAACCAATGATACTACTAGCAGAATATATCATGAAAACCTCATAGATTAGCTATACAGAAAAGTTCTGGAAACACTAATTCTGAAGAAAACTACTATATCTTGTCAGAAATTGCACAATGAAAAGTAGATACCCGTTAGAATGTTTTTTCCTTCTGTATATGTGACTTATGTGCAGACCGTTTAAGAACTAGCTCACTACTGTATTTTACTCTATATCATATTGTATGAGTAACTGCATTCTCTTCGTCGTCATCGCTTAAATGGGGGAGGGGGGATCTTAAACATAAAGCTCACACAGTTCATCGATTGTTTTGCATGTCATTTGATGGAAACTATCAACAGTGGAAATCTAACTGTCCAAGCGTGATTGACGTAGTTTTTGTAAGCTACAGAGTCAATTTTCGCCCAATAGCGTAAGAGTGACAAAGTTGCTGCGAATCTGAAAAAAATTCCGATTTTCCCTGAGAAAAACTATCTTTCGATATACTGATATTAATGTTTGTGGTTTCCGTAAAACTTTCTCGATTGATCGAATCAGATCAAATAACAAAACATTCGCTAGCGATAATAGTGGTACAGAGTGAACCAAGAGTAAGGAAACACCGAAGTCATTTCAATTTTTTTTAATCGATCGATAGTTAGATCTTATATTTGGTCCACATATACTTCATGGTAATTGTTAGAAAAGTAGCCTGGGATATTCCATCGTAACATCGATGAGGTAAAAAATTCACTGTCCATCAGCGTTAGGACAAATTGTTGAGGTCGTTTCATCTTGGAAGTGAAGTAAAACAACGAAAAAAGATTACAGTTTCTAAAAACATTGAATACGAAATTGAAAAAGAATAACACATGTACCAAATTCTCAAAGGTTTTTTGTAATTACATTCGAAGAAATCTTGACAAAAGCTATTTTAAACTACGTAAACAACAGATTCGTTTTCAATTCAGTATCCAATGTTTCTAGAAAGGGTAGTCTTTTTTTTTTTATTATTTTTCTTCACTCTTTATTATCACTTTTTACAAAAACGTTTTTTGATGCATATATACTTTGTGCTATAAGATGTTACAACATTTTGTCTCCGACGATCTGTCCGATCACCTGTCTATTATCTTGAGCATGAGGATGTGAGAATGAAGATATGATCATCACTCATTACTAGTGAGACTGGTTTAATATAAGTACCTACAGTGGTTATCGATATATTAGCACTACTGACTTCTCTTTGCAGAAGAACATATGAATAATATGAAAAACCGATTATCACGGTAGATTTTACACATGTTACGCATAACATGAATGTGGATGTGCAAAGTCAGCGGGATAAATACGATACCTACAGCTGAATCATGAATCGAAATCACTTTCATTCTCATACTGCACAGAAATAAGCAAAAGCATAGCCAAACTCACCATCAAGCGAAAAACGTTGTACTCGATAATTTCTGCGATCGACAACGTAAAGTTGACCATATCGATCAAAAAACAAATCCGCCACACCATTGAATTGATTTACCCTTTGTCCTCCAGCATTTCTATCCACAATAACAGTACCTTGTTTCGCTCCTTTAAGCCAACGCATGACTCTATTATTGACGTCGTCTGCCACATACAATGTACCTCTCGTATCGACGAATATTCCGTTGGGATGGTGCAATTGAGTGAGATTGTTTCCTGCACCATTTCCTCCAGCAATAACAATTCCTTTTTTTGCACCTTTTTTCCATTTCATCACACGATGATTTCCATTGTCTGACACGTAGACATTCTGTTCTTGATCGACAAAGATGAAATACGGCGACTGGAGTTGATTGAGGCCAGCACCTGGTCCATGGCCACCAGCCACGAGAGTTCCAATATTGTCTCCAATTTGATATCGTCTTACTTCACATTTTTCGATGTCAGAAACGTAGAGATATCTCTGATCATCCATAGCCAAACCCAAACAACTAATATTACCGAGAAGAATTTTTCCTTCAGTTGTGTCATTACGACGAGACCATTGTACGACTCGTCGATTATACAGATCGCAGATAATGAGACTATCCGTCTTTTTGTCGATTAGAACATGTGTCTCTTTGTTCAATTGATCCAAACGATTTCCTTGGCCATTGCCACCAGCTACTACTTTTCCGTTCGTATCACCCACCTTCCATTGCATGATACGAAAATTGCTATTGTCAGAGATGACTATTGTTTGGTCATCATCCACGAAGAGACCCCTAGGATCATCGAGTTGATTGGTGGCATTGCCTCGTCCGTGACCTCCAGCAACAATCACTCCGTTCTGTGTCCATTGAGCATTGACTGGAATATTGTGTATGACTGCAATGACCGAGAAAAAAGGAAAAGAAATCGTCATTATCACTATTATTGTTTTTGTTATTGTGTGTGTGGAAAGACTTCTCTGTCACAATACAGAAAGACAGAACTACTAATGATACATTTCTACATCTTCTTGGTGAAAAAAGGAGATGCACTTCTGTTTTTCCTTAACGCTGTCTAAAACCTTGACAAACAGAAACGGATTCCTCTGAGAGGAATCCTCTCTGGATGACGATGACGAGTAGAGGAAAATCAATGTGTTTCGATGAACACACGACTACACTGGCCGACACTAGAGCCCATCGGATCCAAGATTTTTTCAAGATTTTTTTTGTTTAATGTTTACATCTAGTTGTCATTCTGCAGATACGAATTTTTTCTTTTCGGCTTGTCTGTATCGGTGACTAGCAGACTTCGCACATCTCTCAGATAATCTTGGTGATAGTTTTCATTATATTCAAAATTTTTGGGCCTGCACTAGGATCTACCCGATAGGCTCTATCTCACACTTCCACTCGCATCCATCATAAACTCTATATGCCCAATAACTTTCCGAACATCGCAGCCGACTCTCCTAGATCTTGCCAAACTTTTTCTGGACTATTATAGATCGTATATATAAATTCTATATAGATTCCAGAAGATGAGGGTGTCAGAATCAAGATATGAGTATCATTCTTATACCCTTCCATCATCTATCCTCGTTGTTCCAGAAAATAAATAGAGAGCCAGCTCTCAATAAGATCTGATGCAAAATCTTGGATACTTCTTATTAGATTCTTAATATCAGCAAACTTTAAGAAAACGTGTTCGATCTCGACGAGATCTGAGCATGATCCTAGTGTTTTCGAATTCTTACACGTAAAAATCAAGAAAAGTAAAGAATTCCATATAATATAGGAATTCTAGAAACTGATTTTATCAATCAACTTATAGAACAGAGCGAATCCAAGGCATTAATGGATTTCTAGTAACTCAAATTACGCGAAACTCCCAAAGAGTTCAAGAAACTAATGAAAATTGAGAAACACACAGAATCTACGAGTATGAAATAGTTCAAGAAATATTAAAAAAGATAACAATTCAAACAACTAACGAAGTAGACGGAACCTAAGGCATCACTAAAGGAAGCCAAGCGAGTGGAAGAACTTCTCCCAGACAGTAAGGGTATTCCCACCAGAGGTGAATATCATATTCATGTCCTCACTCGAATATACTTCTCTATCCATAAGAAGCCAACCATGTTATCTTCACCTTTTCAACACAGATTAAGTCGACTACTGTTTTTCAGTGTAACGGTTATACAACAGTATTCTAAAGTGTTTTTTTATGGAATGAAGAGCTTGCAATGTGATGAATGTAAAAATGACTTCTGATTCTCTCATTCGACCAGTCTCACTGCCATGATTCTTTGCCTACAAGTTTAGCATTGAATTCGTTTGCTTAATGAAGATATGGCTAATTCTACAAATCGACCAGAATAAGCTATTTCTGCCAATGTACCGCCGCAGACGATGCAATTAAATGTAGCAACTGCAAAGGTAATCATTTAGCAAACTCGTCTGTCTGTTCAGTATATCAAGAACAACAGAAAAAAATGTTAAAAATGATCAACCAATAC
>Ga0209914_1000992_pt1 | contig 32585 bp, 31 predicted proteins | sample ThiBiot_500_plan_FD_183949 | JGI IMG/M metagenome (GOLD analysis project Ga0209914, IMG submission 183949) | Wastewater bioreactor microbial communities from Cape Town, South Africa - Thiocy_cont_500_plan (SPAdes) | ecosystem: Engineered > Bioreactor > Thiocyanate-remediating > Anaerobic-Aerobic...
CTCTGGATGACGTTCACGCCATTGTTGAAGCACGCCAGCACGTTTGAATCGTCGATTTCCACACCATAACCCCGAATATCGCGCGAATTGCGCAAAAAATACAGCAGCGAACCATCGCCGCAACCCAGGTCGAGGACTTTCGCGCCCGGTTTCACCCATTTGGCGATCGCTTCGAAATCCGGCCTGGTACCGGTGAGTAGGGTGGGAACGCTGGTCATTTCTTCAATACTTGCAGGATTTGTTCGTGGGGAAATATATTATCCTAAATTGGGTAGCACTACGAGACACTCGTCCCCGGCAAGTGGATTCCTCGCCAGCTTTCGCGCACCCGTGTCCGGTTCAATGGAGGGCTACCACCACTGGCAACCCAAAAATCAACCAAAAAGCCAATAATGCCAAAGCAATTAAGAGGCGCGATTTTCAACTACTGGGGTAAGGCTGACCCTGCCTACCCGCACGAACAAAAGTGGCATCCACTCGCCTATCACAGCCTGGATGTAGCGGCGGTAGGTGTGGCTTATCTTGAGCGGTCTTCTTTGCTTAAATTGTGCTGCAAGTTGTTGAACTGTCATGAACAGGATTTTTTATCCTGGTCGGGTTTCTTGCTGGCATTGCATGACTTGGGCAAGTTTAGCGAGGCGTTCCAGGCACAGCGGCCCGATTTGATCTCAGCATTGCAGGAACGAGAACCGAACGCGGGCAAAATATACAACGAACGCCATGACTCTCTGGGTTTCTGGTTGTGGGATGAATATCTTGTGGATGAGGCGCTGCTTGAAATCGGAATCGAGGCTTCTCGCGCCACTCAACGCAGCCTTAGGTGTTGGCTATCGGCTGTGACCGGGCATCATGGGATGCCGCCCCGACCAAGTGGAAGTGGCAATGTCGATAGTTTCTTTCGTAGGGAAGACAAGCAAATCGCTGCCGAGTTTGTGCAGGCGATGGCCGAACTGTTGCTTACAAAAGACGCCAGGCGTCTTCCTGCCAATCAGAATTTTAAGGATGTTGGCGAAATGCTGTCGTGGTGGTTTGCAGGAGCCACGGTACTGGCCGACTGGCTTGGTTCGAACACCCGGTATTTCCCATATCAAAATCCATCAATGGATCTAGAAGAATACTGGGAATACACAAAAGGTCGGGCCGCTATCCCATTGGCCCATTCAGGTGTTTTGCCCGCCGACATTCAAAAAGGACGCTCTCTCAAGGATTTATTCCAGAATATCCTGGAGGCGTCGCCATTGCAACAATGGGCGGTATCAGTGGACATTCCGCAGGCGCCGCAAATTTATTTGCTGGAAGATGTGACAGGATCTGGAAAGACCGAAGCCGCGATAATGCTGGCTTATCGTTTGATGGAGCAGGGGTTGGCGGAAGGTTTTTTTATTGGCTTGCCGACCATGGCAACAGCCAATGCCATGTACAAGCGCATGGCGGAAGTTTATCGAAAGCTTTTTGCCGGGAATGCCAATTTGGTGCTGGCCCATGGTCATAAAAAATTGGTGGAAGAGTTTGCCGCTTCTATTTTACGTGGCGGGTCATGCGAACAGGACGTTGCCCAAGTGGATGAAACCGCTTCGGCACGTTGCAGTGCATGGCTGGCTGACCATAGCAAACGTGCATTATTGGCGTCCGCCGGAATCGGAACGGTAGATCAGGCGCTGCTAGCTGTTTTGCATAGCAAGCACCAGTCTCTCCGGTTACTGGGCTTGTTCAACAAGGTGTTGATTGTTGATGAGGTGCATGCGTGTGATGCCTATATGCAGGGCGTCCTGGAAGTGTTGCTGGATTTTCATGCGCGCAGTGGCGGCCCGGTGATTTTGTTATCGGCCACATTGCCTATTCACATGAAACAGGCACTGCTCAACGCCTATGCCAAAGGGCGAAAACATGTCTCCGCGCCGGCGTTGCATTCGAGTGCCTATCCGCTGGCAACCCGCTGGCATGACGATCAACCTGTCCCGGTGGAAAATGCGCTGGCCTCACGGCACTGTGTTTCGCGCACGGTGCGGGTACATTACGAAACCGATCTTGAAAAAGTTTTTGCGCATATTGGCGCCGCGTTGCAACAAGGCCAATGTGTGGGATGGATTCGCAATACCGTTGCGGACGCAATGGCTGCTTACGAGCACGTATCTCAAACCATTCCCCGTAAAAAAATAACGCTATTTCATGCGCGTTTTGCCCTGCGGGACAGACTGGAAAAAGAGGCGCAGGTATTGGGCTCGTTTGGGGAAGGCAGCAATCAACAAGATCGGCAAGGATGTTTGATGATCGCTACCCAAGTTGCCGAGCAATCATTAGATCTGGATTTCGATGTGCTGATTACCGACCTTGCACCGGTAGATCGCGTCCTGCAACGGGCGGGCCGGTTGCAGCGGCATGTGCGCGATGCTCAAGGCAATCGTTTGCCTGCAACTGATGCCAGGGATCAGCGACCGGCACCATGCCTATGGGTATATGCCCCGGCCTGGACAGAACAGCCGAAGGCCGACTGGTACGCTGCTGTATTCGAGAAAGCTCAATATGTTTATGCTCACCATGGGCAATTATGGCTAACAGCAAAGGTATTGCAGAAAGGAAGCTTTACTATACCAACGGATGCAAGAGAAATGATTGAAACCGTGTTTTCTGAAAAAGAGGTTTTGCCTGAATCGCTAGCCAGAAACGCCATCAAAGCAGAAGGCCAAGAAATGGCGGAAGCGAGCATGGCGCAGCTCAACGCACTGAAAATAGACGGTGGTTACAGGCGCGGCGAGATCGATGATTGGTGGAGCGATGCTAAAACGCCTTCCCGCCTGGGCGAAGAGACCGTGGAACTCATGCTGGCAAAGTGGGTTGATGGCCGTTTGGAGCAATGGGCGGAGGGGATTTGGACTTATAGCATGGTAAAAGTGTCAGCCCGATGGCTTGTAAGCGTCGATGCCCCGTCCGACCCGATGCAGAAATCGGCTTACGTACATTTGCAACAGACCTTGCCCAGCCAAGGTAAATGGTGCGTGTTGTTGCCGTTATCGCAGCGTTCGGATGGCACGTGGGAAGGCCGGGCGTGGACTGCTGGTAATAATGAAAAATCAAGGAAGAAGCCGGAACTTCTGAGCTGGATTTACGATGCGGATTTTGGTTTGCGAGTAGAGTCCGATGCAATGATTGCATCGGACTAGGCCCCGCAGATGTGGGGGAACATACAAATAAACATGCACTAAACAACTAAGCCAATGGTTCATCCCTCTGCTAGGGAACAAAAGATTCACAGATCAGTTTTTTGGAGTAACTGAAGAAAGCCATGTCAGATTTGGAATCTTGTTTCATCAAATGCTTTCTTAAATCCGGAAATCAGTATATATTCTACTCATATATTAAAAGTTGGCATAGTTTTTTTAAGATATTCTTACTAATAAAAACCAAGGTGAGTTTTAAATTGAATTTACTCGAAGAAAAATGGCTACCCATTCGACGCAGCACAGGGCAAGTCGACTGGATTGCGCCGCACCAGATTGCCGAAGCGGATATTGTTGCGTTTGCGTCCAACCGCGCCGACTTCAACTGCGCACTCGCACAAATGATGATTGGTTTGCTGCAAACGACTACGCCGATTGATGATGAAGACGGCTGGGAGGATTTGCTGGAAGCGCCACCTGCTGCTGAAAGTCTGAAAAAATGGTTTGAAGTCAATTCTGATGCATTCGTTTTGGATAGTGATGGCGCGCGATTTATGCAGGATTTCAGCTTAACCGCTCACGAAGGGGCGGAATGCACAATTGATGCGTTATTGATCGAGGCTGCCGGAAGTTCGTCGGTTGATAAAAATATCGACCATTTCGTCAAGCGCGGCACTGTCAACGCAATGTGTCCGCATTGTGTGGCGACAGCCTTGTTTACCTTGCAGACGAATGCCCCCGCGGGTGGCGCGGGACATCGCACCAGTCTGCGCGGCGGCGGCCCGCTCACTACGCTGCTGGTAGCCACTCCATCGCAGAGCTTGTGGCAAGACTTATGGCTCAACGTCAAGCCGCAACGCGCTTTCCTGCAACAGGGCGGGGATGAACAAAAAACGGCAAAGTACTTTACCTTTCCTTGGCTGGCAGACATCAGCCGGATTCAGCCTGCCGGCGGGGAGACACAGCCATTGCAAGTGCATCCCCATCATTTATTTTGGGCCATGCCGCGTCGGATTCGCGTTGATTTTGCAGATGTGAAAAATGGATCGTGCGATGTCTGCAAACGCGATTCGAGCCAACTGGTGCACCGATATGTCACCAAACCGCAGGGCCTGAATTACAAGGGCGTGTGGCGACATCCGTTTTCGCCTTATTACGAAACCAAGGAAGGCTGGCTGCCTGTGCATCCTCAACCCGGTGGCTTTAGTTATAAGCACTGGCTGGCGTGGGTGCTGGGCGTTAATCAAGGGAAGAAATCCGTTCAAGCCGCCGGGATCATTAATTATTTTTTTCAGGAGCGCAAGAAATATCAGAAATCAGGCCAGTTCAGGCTGTGGGTGTCTGGCTATGACATGGACAACATGAAACCCCGCTGCTGGTACGAAACGACTTTCCCTTTATACAGCTTGCCGGACGCTACGCGGCATGCCCAAAGTCAGATTGAAAATCTGGTCGCTCTTGTCGCCAATAGAATCGAGGCCGCGGAACAAGCCGTCTTTTATTTGCGCAAAGCGGTCAAGCACGCGTGGTTTGGCGAGAGTGAATTACGCGGCGATTTGAGTTTTATCGATAAGGCATTCTGGGACAGCACAGAGGCAGTTTTTTATCGGCAGCTGCAGGATTTAATGCAACAGGCGCGCACCGGCTCGGGCATCGACATGGACGACGCCAGGTTCATTATCGACCTGGGCGAAGCATGGCGCAACGTTTTGATCAAATGTACGACGAAGCTGTTCGATGAAGATATGGTTGGTGCCGGCGCCATCGGCCAGCAGGATCCGCGCCGAATTGCAGAAGCCTATAACACCCTGCAAAGAAATTTGTGGGGTGACGCGATGAAAACCATCTTGCGTTTGCCAGTGGGCCCGAAGAAAAGCAAGTCTGCTAAAGAAAGCAGGAAAGCGGGATCATCCGCCGATGGGCAAAACCAATTGACACTGTAGGGGAAAAATAATGGAAGAAGAAAAATCAACGTCCGTCAAATCCCTTTTTGCCAAACCGTTATTCGATTGGTGGCAAGGGTTGGAAGACAATGACCGCGCCAGCCGTGCCGTGTTGCGGCGATGCGCAACGCTCGATGCCGTGACATTAAGCGACGCTTACCAGCGTTTTTATCGCTATATGCTGGCTCGTGGCTGGCCGGAAAATGCCAGCGAATGGCAAAGAGACAAACTCGCCGCGATTGCCGGATTGGTGGCCCACGTCAAAAAAGAGGACACGCAACGCTTGCCTATCAGAATGTCTGAATTAAAGGGCGACAGGCCCCTGGTATCGGAAATGCGTTTTCGGAACCTGCTCAAGGTTGAAACCACCGATGATTTGTTTACCAGCCTGCGTCGCATCCTACCCTTGGTAGATCATCAAGCCGATATTAAACGGTTGGCGGACGATGTCTATGGGTGGAATGACAATATAAAAAAGCAGTGGGCCTATAGCTATCGATGGCCGGTCAAAAAGTCTGCCTAATAACGCCAAAAAAAACATTTACGGAAATTACCAGAGGAAAAACCATGTCCCGTTTTATCCAGTTGCACGTCCTGACCAGCTACCCTCCTTCAAACCTCAACCGCGATGATACCGGCCGTCCAAAAACCGCCGTGATTGGCGATTGCACCCGTTTGCGTATTTCTTCACAAAGCCTTAAACGGGCCTGGCGCACTTCCGATATTTTCGAGAGCGCACTGAAAGGGCATATCGGTACGCGTACCAAGGAAATGGGCATTAGCATTTATCAATCGCTGACCCGGCAAGGTGTCAGCGAAAAAAATGCGCGTGAATGGGCAAAAACAATTGCCAGTCAGTTCGGCAAATTGAAGTCCGACAAAAAAACTGAAAACAACGAAGATCTGCATGTCGAGCAACTGGTGCATTTCAGTCCCGAAGAAGAAAAGGCGATTGCTGATTTGGTGACTCAACTGGTATCGACGGCGGCTGCACCAACCGAGGAAGATTTGAACCTGCTGCGCAAGCAGCACACCGCTGTGGATATTGCGATGTTTGGCCGAATGCTGGCTTCATCACCGGCTTTTAATACCGAAGCCGCCATACAGGTCGCGCACGCCATTACCGTGCATAAAGCCGCGGTAGAAGATGATTATTTTATTGCCGTCGATGATCTCAATACCGGCGAAGAAGATCGGGGCGCGGCGCATATCGGCGAGCTGGGTTTTGGTGCGGGCGTGTTCTATTTGTATATCTGCATTAACCGTGAATTGTTGCAGGAAAACCTGGAAGGCGATGCGGCGTTGACACGAAATGCCTTGAACGCCTTCATGCAGACGGTCGCAAAGGTATCGCCCATCGGCAAACAAAACAGTTTTGCTTCGCGCGCCTATGCAGGTTTTGTGCTGGCGGAGAAAGGTGATCAACAGCCGCGCAGTTTGTCGCAGGCGTTTCTCAAACCCGTAAAACCCAATCAGAAAGAAGGCGAAGATACCTTGAGCCGTGCCATCAAGGAATTAACCAGGCGCCGCGACAACTTCAATGCAGTGTATGGCGATTGCGCCGACGCCTGCGCGCAATTCAACGTTGAAACGGGTGAGGGGAGCCTGGGTGAATTAGCCGAATTTGTTGCGAACTGATTTCCATGGAGACCCTGGTTTTTCAACTTCATGCTCCGCTATCCTCGTGGGGCGAAGCGGCGGTAGGCGAATATCGCCCGAGCGCGGAATACCCCAGCCAGTCCGCCATACACGGTCTGGTGGGTGCGGCATTGGGCATCGATCGCGGCAATGATGCAGCACAGGCAGCCTTGCGCACCGGCTATCGCCTGGCAGTGGGGGTACTGAGCCAGGGGCGACTGCTGCGCGATTACCAGACTGCGCAAGTGCCCGGCCGTGCTGATCTGAAAAAGTGGCCGCACGCCACGCGACGGGATGAATTGTCATTGCCCAAAACGGATCTTAATACCATTTTGTCCAGCCGTGATTACCGGCAGGATGCCGCCGCCTTAGTGGCGGCGCAAAGCATGGCGAATGCGCCTTATTCATTAACGCAATTGGCCGGGGCATTAAAAATACCGAGGTTTATGCTGTATCTGGGACGCAAGTCCTGCCCTGTTGCGGCGCCTTTGCATCCCTGCGTCCTGGATGCTGAAACCATTTGCGCGGCCTTTACGGATTACCAGCGACAACTGGCTGCTCTGAGGCAACAGCAATTGCCAAAACATATTGAGCCACACGATTTATCAGTCTATAAAATCGCCTGGGGTGATGATTTTGGCGCTGACGACCTTTCGGTCGTGGGAGTGAAACGCGACTTGAGCATTACCCGCAAGGACCAGGTGATTACACGCCAAGGCTGGCAATTTGCAGGCCGCAGCGAACATATCGCTTTGCTGGCAGGGGATGAACGTCATGTATTTTAGCGTTATTACGCCAGAGGAACACTTGTTGCGACGGGCCGCGTATGAACTGGCGAAATCGTCTTATGACGTCCATCAATGGGTATGGAAATTTTTCCCCGGCAGTGCGGATCAGCGGCGCGATTTTATTTTTCGCCGCCATGAGCAGGAACAGATGCCGCGTTTTTATGTGGTTTCGCAACGGCCTCCCACAGCATTCAGCGAGGCGTGGCACGTGGAAAGCTGCCTTTATGCTCCACAATTGAGGGAAGGCCGGCGTTTGTCTTTCCAACTCCGTGCCAATCCGGTGATTACAAAAAAGGATGCCGCCGGAAAATCCCGGCGCCATGATGTGGTGATGGAGGCCAAAAAGCAGTTGCTGGCGGAACACGGATTCGGCAATGGAGCAAAATGGGCGCACTGGAATGACGAAAGCAAAAAGCCGCTGCTGTATGAATTGGTACAAAAACAGTGTGCTGAATGGCTCGACAGGGTAGCGAAAAGAAATGGATTTGAGGTTGCGCTGACGGATGAAGAGGCGCCGCAACGAAAGCTGCAGGTGGATGCCTATGAGCAAAGCGTAGCGGTCAAGCGTCCTCATGATATTCGTTTTAGCACGGTGGATTTTTCAGGCGAGCTACTTGTTACGAATCCCCAGTTGTTTAATCTGGCTTTATATAACGGACTCGGCCACGCGAAGGCCTTCGGTTGCGGCCTGTTGCTGGTGCGGAATTGAGCGGTTTGGCATCTTTGATCATATGTATAAGGGAGAGCCAAGAATGAGCTGGAAAAATCGGGGTATGAAGTTTTATTGCGGATGCTTCTTGCTGCGCCCCTTCCCGGGCTGATCACACCGATATATGGCCGATCTCCTGCCGCCCCTGAAACCGATTGCCATAAAGGAACGGCTTTCCATCCTATTTATAGAAAAGGGCCAACTGGACGTGTTGGATGGCGCGTTCGTTGTGCTGGATAAAAATGGTGTCCGCACGCATATTCCTGTCGGTGGTGTGGCCTGTCTCATGCTGGAACCCGGTACAAGGACTTCTCATGCCGCTGTAGCGTTGGCCGCGCGAGTGGGTACACTGTTGGTTTGGGTGGGTGAGGCAGGGGTGCGTTTGTATTCTTCGGGTCAACCAGGCGGGGCGAGGGCTGATCGCTTGCTCTATCAAGCCAAACTGGCGTTGGATGATGCCTTGCGCCTCAAGGTGGTGCGTAAAATGTATGCTATCCGCTTCGGTGAGGAACCCCCGGCGAGGCGCAGCGTGGAGCAATTGCGTGGCCTCGAAGGGGCGCGGGTGCGCGAGACATATAAGCTGATCGCAAAAAAATATGGTGTGGAATGGAAGTCGCGTAATTACGATACCAGTGAATGGGACAGGGGCGATTTGCCCAATCGTTGCCTCTCATCCGCGACATCATGTTTGTATGGAGTGGCTGAGGCTGCAGTGCTGGCAGCAGGGTATGCACCCGCTGTGGGCTTTATCCACACAGGCAAGCCTCTATCCTTCGTTTACGATGTGGCGGATATCTACAAGTTTGAAACGGTGGTGCCGGTGGCGTTCAAGATTGCTGCCAAAGGCACGCAAAATCCGGAACAGCAGGTTCGCCTCGCTTGCCGCGATGTGTTCAGGGAAAGTAGATTGCTTGAGCGCATCATTATGAACCGCAGACAAACCGGCCGAACAAGCCGAAATGAGCGTGTTCCCCACGTGCGTGGGGATGAACCGAATGTATTGTGCTTCACCGTCACACCGGTGCAGTGTTCCCCACGTGCGTGGGGATGAACCGAATGTATTGTGCTTCACCGTCACACCGGTGCAGTGTTCCCCACGTGCGTGGGGATGAACCGCCAGCCCACGAACCGATATGCGTAGCCAGGAAGTGTTCCCCACGTGCGTGGGGATGAACCGGTACCCGTAGTAGACGCAGGGGCCAGCTATCCGTGTTCCCCACGTGCGTGGGGATGAACCGCCACATTCCTTTAAAACGCTGGACGCAAGCAGGTGTTCCCCACGTGCGTGGGGATGAACCGAGCAAAAAATTTGCTCCGGAAGTAAATGTGCGGTGTTCCCCACGTGCGTGGGGATGAACCGCACAAAAGTTTCATAAGATCGTTTCGCCGCGTCGTGTTCCCCACGTGCGTGGGGATGAACCGGAGGAGGAATGCGATAGCTGATATGGATCGACGTGTTCCCCACGTGCGTGGGGATGAACCGGCGTGAGCCTGGATTTGGTTACTGGCGCACCAGTGTTCCCCACGTGCGTGGGGATGAACCGGCGACCTCGCGGCGCGTACCGCCATGTTCAACGTGTTCCCCACGTGCGTGGGGATGAACCGGTAGCGGCATGTCCAACCAAATACCAAGGTAAGTGTTCCCCACGTGCGTGGGGATGAACCGTCCTTGCCGGCTACCGCGGCGTTATCCGGATTGTGTTCCCCACGTGCGTGGGGATGAACCGGCATCCACCTCGACTTCGAGGCGATCGCCCTGGTGTTCCCCACGTGCGTGGGGATGAACCGTATAATCAAATAAGAACGTTATCCATACCTAAGTGTTCCCCACGTGCGTGGGGATGAACCGTCTTGGTCTGCTGTATACTTTCCCATCAATATGTGTTCCCCACGTGCGTGGGGATGAACCGTTACTCTCATCCCAATTTCTAACATATTCAGAGTGTTCCCCACGTGCGTGGGGATGAACCGTCACAGCCGGTCACGGGATCGAACGCTGGAACGTGTTCCCCACGTGCGTGGGGATGAACCGACGAATCAGGAACGGGCGCAAAATTTGGGGAAGTGTTCCCCACGTGCGTGGGGATGAACCGTGATGTGGTAGCAGTATTCCGTCACTTCAAGAGTGTTCCCCACGTGCGTGGGGATGAACCGGATATTGGAGGCTACGGAAAGATAGGTTTTTACGTGTTCCCCACGTGCGTGGGGATGAACCGCTCCAGCGGCAACTGGAAGAGGGGGTAGTAGAGTGTTCCCCACGTGCGTGGGGATGAACCGCAAGGACGGTCATTGAGAACTCGGATAAGTGCGTGTTCCCCACGTGCGTGGGGATGAACCGACTTTCTGGATGATGCTGGAGACTTTAGCGATGTGTTCCCCACGTGCGTGGGGATGAACCGTCCTTGGTGACAGTATCGTTCTGCACGCCGATGTGTTCCCCACGTGCGTGGGGATGAACCGAGACGGGTGTTTGTTCATTTCTCTCTCCAGGTGTGTTCCCCACGTGCGTGGGGATGAACCGACATGCGTCCATCGGCGGCCTGCTGGGCCGCAGTGTTCCCCACGTGCGTGGGGATGAACCGCGACCTGCCGACCGAGGATACGCTGCAGGATCGTGTTCCCCACGTGCGTGGGGATGAACCGCGTTTTGTTGCTTACCTGCATGTTCTTGAGAAGTGTTCCCCACGTGCGTGGGGATGAACCGACAAGGGTTCGCGGGCTTCCGGCAACCGTCAGGTGTTCCCCACGTGCGTGGGGATGAACCGAACAACCGCGCGACTCCAAAACTGTGCCATCAGTGTTCCCCACGTGCGTGGGGATGAACCGGCCCGGAGCGGATGAAAACAAGGCATGGAAAAGTGTTCCCCACGTGCGTGGGGATGAACCGGGGCACTGCTGATGGGAGTGAGGCCCCAATGAGTGTTCCCCACGTGCGTGGGGATGAGTCAAAAATTGAAAGTGGATAATTTCAGATTCTGGCGACGATCTTCTTTATATGACAATATTGTCCATATAAGCACGCACCAGCTTATGATAATGGCGATCTTCCATCAAAAACGAATCGTGTCCATGACTGGAAGTAATTTCCGCATAACTCACGTTCAATTCGTTATCGAGCAGGGCTTTAACAATGGCGCGTGAACGTTCGGGGGAAAAACGCCAATCAGTGGTGAAAGACAGCACCAGGTAACTGGCAGTGGCGGCGCGAAAGGCCGCGCTCAGATCGTTGTTGTGCTGGTGCGCCGGATCGAAATAATCCAGCGCCTTCGTCATGAGCAGATAGGTATTGGCGTCGAATTGATCCGCGAATTTGTCTCCCTGATATCGCAGGTAGGATTCGATTTCGAATTCCACGTCGAAACCAAATGCGAGCGCACCGTTGCGCAGTTCCCGTCCAAACTTTGCAGCCATCGCATCATCCGAAAGATAAGTGATATGACCCAGCATGCGGGCAAGCCGCAAACCACGGCGAGGTACAACTGCATGCGTGTAATAATCTCCGCCATGATAGTCGGGGTCGGTAATGATGGCCTGCCGTGCAACATCGTTAAACGCAATATTTTGCGCAGTCAGCTTCGCAGCGGCAGCAATAACGAGCGCATGCCGCACCCTTTCGGGAAAATCGAGCGTCCACTGCATGGCCTGCATTCCGCCGAGGCTGCCACCCGCTATTGCGGCGAACTGATCGATGCCCAGGTGATCCGCAAGCCTTGCCTGTGTCTTTACCCAGTCTTCCACAGTTACTACCGGAAAATCCGGGCCATAAGATTTACCGGTCCTGGGATTAATGCTGGCCGGGCCGGTGGAGCCGTGACAACCCCCGAGGTTATTGACGCCGATTACAAAGAATTTCTCTGTATCGATCGACTTGCCCGCGCCGATCATATTGTTCCACCAACCGCCACTCTTTGGATTTTCGTCGTAAAAACCAGCTACATGATGATTACCCGAAAGAGCATGGCAAATCAGGACAGCGTTGGACCTGGCGGCGTTAAGTTCGCCATAGGTTTCATACACCAACTCGTAACTATCGATTACAGCGCCACTTTTAAGATGCAGGGGCGCGTCGAAATGCGTGCTCTGGGGTGATACTATGCCAATGGAATTGGAATCCTGCATTAACGTTTATGGGTTGCTGAAAACACTCTTATGACCGGAGCTGGCGCCAAACAATTCCCGGACGCGCCTGAAGACCGCATGGTTGACGAAGATTGCACGTCAAGCCGCCATATAGTCGAATAATCCGCCTGAATCGAAACCTGCGATTATAGTCAAATGTTTTCCATTAAACCGAGGAAAACCAGTAAATACGTGCCAGGCAGCTCCGCCCGCGACATAGCTCGGCGATTTTTCGGCAAGAGACACGTTTTTATTGCAACCTTCATGCGGCATGGCCATTCAGCTTCGACAGGAACGTATGGATTTTCGCCGGATCGTCAGCTTTAAGCATCTTTTGAGTAAACGGTATGATGTCCGGCAAATTGCTTCTCAATATCTCGCGCTTCACGGTCAGCAGTTGTGCCGGATGCATGGAAAACTGGCGCAGGCCAAAGCCCAGCAGCAATCGGGTGAATAATATGTCCCCCGCAATTTCTCCGCAGACCGAAATGGGGGTTCCGCCGCGGTTGGCGCTGCGAATGATGTGAGCCACCAGGCGCAGCACCGCGGGATGCAACGAATCGTAGAGGTGGGCGACGGAATCATCGGCACGGTCGATGGCAAGCGTGTATTGAATCAGGTCGTTGGTGCCAATCGATAAAAAATCGAGCTTGCGCATGAAAATATCCAGGCACAGAGCCGCCGCTGGAATCTCTATCATGCCGCCTACCGGTATCTTCTCCTCGAAGGGTATTTTTTCCTGGCGCAAGCTGTCTTTGGCATTTTCGATCGAATGCAGCGTCTGGGTGATTTCATGCACGCTAGAGAGCATGGGCACCAGAATACGAATCTGGCCGTAGCGTGACGCACGTAAAATCGCGCGCAACTGCGTATTGAACATTTGCGGCTCGGCAAGGCAAAAACGTATGGCGCGCAAACCTAGCGCAGGGTTGGCAGCCACCCGCTTGGCACTGTCGAGATTCTTGTCCCCTCCGAGATCGAACGTGCGTATGGTTACTGGAAGTCCCCGCATCTTTCGCGCCACCGTCCGGTAAGCTTCGAATTGCTCATCCTCGCTGGGCAGGCAGTCTCGATTGAGAAAAAGAAATTCGCTGCGAAACAGTCCGATGCCCGTCGCGCCGCTCTCCTTCACCTGCTCCACATCCTGGGGCAGTTCAATGTTGGCATGCAGTTCCACGGTTGTACCATCGAGCGTAGCGGAGACAGTGGTCCTGATGCGTTTAAGTTTCTGCTTTTCGAGTTCGAGCTGGCTCTGGCGCAGGCGGTACTCCGACAGCACGTGCTCGTCGGGATCGACGATGACCACACCCTGAACTCCATCCACGATCAGCAGATCATTGTCGCGGATCAGCCGGCGCGCATGATGCAGCGCCAGGACGGAAGGAATGTTGAGGCTGCGGGCGACGATTGCGGTATGAGAAGTCAATCCGCCCAGATCGGTCAGGAATGCGGTGAACCAATGCTGCTTGTATTGAATGACATCCGCGGGACTCAAATCGTGCGCCACGAGAATGCTGTCCCCATCTCGCTTCAACGGCGGCGGAACGTAGCCCGGGTGCCCGAGCAGGGCCTTCAGCACACGCTCAACCACCTGTATGACATCGGTTTTTCGCTCTCGCAGGTAAGGATCTTCAATTTCCTCGAACTGCGCCATCAGCACATCCATCTGTTGGGTAACCGCCCATTCGGCGTTACACTGATTCTGCGCAATATAGCTTTTGGCCGCTGTTGAAAGAGTGGGGTCGTCCAGAATCATCCGGTGCAGATCGAGAAAGGCGCCATATTCGGCCGCTGCCGGCCCATCGATAACGGAAGCGTGCAAGGACTCGAGTTCCTCGCGAACCGCGTTGAAAGCAGTATCGAGCCGCATTATCTCGTTGGCGACCTGCTCTTCGGGCACAACATGATGAGCCACTTCGATTGCCGTATGAGATGCTAAATAGGCGTGTCCTATAGCGATCCCGCCAGAAACGCCGACGCCGTGCAATGCAAAGCTCATTCGCTTTCTCCAAAGCGCTTCTCGATAAGATTCACAAGGGCTTCCATAGCCTCGACTTCGTCCGTGCCCGTGGTTTCTATTTCGAGCACAACCCCCTTGCTTGCTGCCAGCATCATCACGCCCATGATGCTTTTCGCATTGACTTTGCGATCATTTCTGGCCAGCCATACCTCGCAGTGGTACTGGCTGGCCAATTGGGTAAGTCTCGCGGATGCTCGCGCATGCAATCCCAATTTGTTCATTATTTCAATTTTCCGGTTTTGCATTGCCACCCTCTGGTAGTATTCTCAGGACGCCTTCTTTACCTCCCGCCAGTGCTTTTTCGCTTGCCATGGCCAACGGTTCGTGACGGTAGGTAAGCGCCCGCACCAGCATCGGCAGATTGACGCCCGCCAGGCATTCTACTTTACCTTTCCTGACCAAGCGGCTGCCAATATTACAAGGCGTGGCGCCGCAAATATCGCTCAGGACCAGCACACCGCTTCCACTATCGAGTTCGCGGATCAACTTCAATGCGCCGGACAGAATGACATCCGGATCGTCGCCCGCATTGATGCGCAAATGCGTCAATTGTGGGGGTTGATTGCCCATGATATGGCTTGCGCACTGGACAAAGCTGTTTCCCAGATCCCCATGGGCAATAATCAGCATCCCTATCACGCCTCCAATCGCCCCCTTTCAGTGGATAATTTCAAAAAAGCCATGGATACAGCCCTATTCCGCAGCCCGCGGCCCGTGTGCTGCAAAAATTGCAGCAATCCATCTTGCAGCGAACTCACCATGAAGATGAACGTCGAGTGCCGCGAAAATCTTTGTGGATCATGGACAAGCGAAGAACCAATTCGATCTATGATCTATGACGTGCGAAGCTTCAAAAGGCTCGACATCTACTGCATTTCTTCCAGGGTGTATATCTCAAGGTGGAAAGCTTCCTGATATTTCTGGGGAAGATCGGACGCTGCAGTATCCGCCTGCCGGCGGGTCAAATAGACGCCATATGCCACCCTGAACTTGGCCTGTCCCGCTGTAGTGACGGAGTAGACATAGAGATTCGACAGATCGACCAGGTTCTGCGCTCTATTGAGGAAGCGTTCCATGCGATCAGCCTGAATGTTGTCGGTGGAATATAATTGAATGGTGTAGTGCTGCTTGTCTGTTGTCTTCAGCACTTTTGCCGTAGCGTCCAGGCGCTCATGCAGTAATGGATGTTCAGCCAGCTTAACCCCGGCCATCGCTGATTTTGTTCCGCGCTTTTGTCCCGTTGCTGCCGCCAAATTCTCTCCTTCGAGGGTATCCGCTGCTCGCGGACGATCAGATGCGCCGCTGGGAGCCGTATCGCCGGAAGCTGCATTCCCGGGGGAACGGTTTGGTTGAGGCGCAGGAGGCGGGCTGGATGGAGCAGGCGGAGCAGAGAGCGCCGGTCTGGCGGAAGTTGGGGCGGGAACGGTTTTATAAGCAGGCGTGGCCGCAATAAGCGGCGGCGAAAGGGGTGCCGGCGAAGGTGTTTCGGAATATGCCGCGACGTTCCCGGAAATGTCAGGGTCGGGAGCAGGACGGGTTGGCTGCCGGTTAAATTCACTAATCGCGAAACCTGCTATCACCACGGCGGCCAGGCTTCCGCCGGCTATATACTTCGTGGAGGCTGGCCAATCCCGATTGAGCGTAAAACCGGCATCCTGCATGGCGCTTCTGATATGATGCGGCCTCACATTTTTAATATTCTCTCGATATGCCGCCAGCAGGGATTTATCGGCAAGAATATTTATGCGCTCGATAAGCCCGCTGGACGCCGAGGCAATCAAGCGCAAGGCAGAGGGCGTAAAAATATTCGGGCCACGATAGCCTGCAGCGTACAGGCGATGCAGCAGATAATCCTTGAGCGATGCCGCAATGATGGGCTGAAGGAATAAATGATGCGTTATCCTGCTCTTGAGGGTGCGCAATTGGGACAAGGCAAGCAGCTTATCCAGTGAAACCTCGCTAAATAGAACAATCTGCAGCAATTTGTGATGGGACGATACGAGATCGTAAAGCAATCTCACCTCTTCCAGGATCTCGGGCGACACGCTGTGGGCGTCATCTATCAAGAGCAAGAATTGAACCCCGGCGGCACATTTCTCGATCAGGGCCTCCGATAGCCGTTCCAGGTGGGAAGCGGGCGGCTCGGTGCCTTCGGAGTCATCAGCGAGTTCCAGATTCCAGGTTTCGACAAGGGAGCGAGCAAACTCTTCCTTCGAAATATTCGGATTGTCGATGTAAATTGTCCGGATGTGCTTGGGCAACCGGTTGATTGTCAACTGGCATATGCGGGTTTTACCGCTGCCCACCGGGCCCGTCACCTCGATGATGCCTTCTTTCCCTTCTCCATGAGTCAGCGTGTAAATCAGGATATCCAGCGTGGCACCGCGGCTGGCTCCCTCAAAAAAAAGGCAGGAAATGGAAGGAGGGGGAAAAGGCTCCCCGGTCAATCCAAAGTGGTCTAGGTATGCTGGGGACGTTGTCATGTCAAGCAGTGTCCTCCGAAGGAAGATGCGGCCCTGTAGCGGAGTGGGCATCCCGCGGTGCCGCGCCGCGGTCTCAGTGAACCCTGGCCCGATGGCGCCGAAGTACCGTTCTGCCGGCTCGATATCCGTGCCTCGATGTGCGGCATCATGCTCGTATCACGCAATCCCATGCTCATAGAAAAAACGAGTCTGCCCGCATTTCCATCGAATTCAGGTCATCCCGATACGGTATCATACGGATAAAGATACCATGATCAGGTGAAAATTCCTTGCCTGCGATGCCGCAGCCCTGGCCTCTGAGGCAATATCGCTTGTCTTAATCCTTCCTGCTGGAGTATAGTTCGAATTCTGCCACTATATCAAAGCGGAAGAGCGCGCCGATTCAATCGGCGCGGCCGAAGGCGCAACCCCCCGGAATCGCTCAGGCGCGGTCAATCGATCGTTAGGAACCGCTTTCGACAGGCAATCTGGAGAGTGCCGACATGGAGTCGGCCACCGAAGGGGCACACGGACAAAAATCCGTAATCTCTCAGGTAAAAGGGACAGAGGGGTGAAGTCATGGATATGACTTCACCTTTTTTTTTAAGCATAGGGCTATGAAAACGACTCCTCTCAATCAGACTCATCGCGAAATGAAGGCCAAAATGGTCGATTTTGGAGGCTGGGATATGCCTCTGCATTATGGCTCGCAGCTCGAGGAGCATCATAAGGTGCGGACCGACGCCGGCATGTTCGACGTATCCCACATGCTGGCGGTGGATATAAATGGCGAGGCGGCACGCAGTTTTTTGCGCCATCTGGTGGCAAACAACATAGACAAGCTTACCCAGCCGGGCAAGGCGCTTTATACCTGCATGCTCAATCCGGAGGGAGGGGTAATAGACGATCTCATCATCTATTTCCTCGATGAAACCCATTTCCGCATGGTTGTGAACGCGGGAACCGCGGAAGGCGACATGGAATGGATTCTTGCCCAGCGCGATGCGATGGCGCGGGGGCTGGAAATCGTTCCGCGCCGCGATCTCGCGATGATTGCGGTCCAGGGGCCGGATGCACGCGCAAAAGTCTGGCGGGTGATCGAGGGTTCCCAGGCAGTGACCGAGAATCTGAAGCTGTTTCAGGCCGTGTTGTTCGATAAATACTTCATCGCCCGCACCGGCTATACCGGAGAGGATGGCTTCGAAATCATGCTGCCTTCCGTTGACGCGGCGGATTTCTGGAATGCGCTGCATGCGGCCGGGGTAGCGCCCGCGGGACTGGGAGCCCGTGACACCTTGCGTCTCGAAGCGGGGATGAATCTCTACGGCCAGGACATGGATCAAAACACTTCTCCCCTGGAATCAGGGCTTGGCTGGACAGTAGACATGAAAACCGATCGTGACTTTATTGGCAGGAAGGCACTGATGGAGGCACCAGTAAAACGCCAGCTCATGGGATTGATTCTGCTCGACCGGGGCGTATTGCGCAGCCATCAGAAGGTTGCCATGTCTCCCGGAAAAGGCGGCGAGGAAGGTGAAATTACCAGCGGAGGTTTTTCCCCCACATTGGATAAATCCATCGCGCTGGCGCGCTTGCCGCTGGAGACTGCCGCCGGAGATGAAGTTCACGTAATAGTGAGGGATAAAATGCTGCGGGCGAAAGTGGTCAAATATCCTTTCGTGCGAAATGGAAAGGTTCTGGTTTAGCCCATTAACCGGGCAATATCATTTAATCGTGGAGCAAAAATATGAGTATTCCAAACAACCTGAAATACACCAAATCTCATGAATGGGTGAGACTGGAAGATGACGGCACAGCAACGATAGGAATTACGCAGCATGCGCAGGAATTGCTGGGCGACATGGTATTCGTGGAAACCCCGGATACGGGGCGCAAGCTGCAGCAGGGTGAAGAGTGCGCGGTGGTGGAATCGGTAAAAGCCGCTGCCGACGTATATGCCCCCATTGCTGGGGAAGTGATTGGAGCCAACCCGGATCTGGAGGCCGCTCCTGAAAAAATCAATCAGGATGCCTATGCTGCCTGGCTCTTCAAATTGAAACCGGTAAATATCGCGGACCTGAATAATCTGCTTGATGCCGTGGCGTATCAGAAATTACTGGAAAGCGAACATTAAACCCTTAGCGTAAAAAACCAGCCGGATATGGCACTGCGCCATATCCCGCCATACTCACCATCCTGATTCCCGGAACAATATGCCGTTCATTCCCCATACTGAAGAAGACATACAGGCAATGCTCGCGAGCATTGGCGCTCAATCCATCGATGATCTGTTCGACGAAATCCCACCTGCTCTTAAAACGGGCCGATTGAACCGGGTGCCTCCAGGCCTGAGCGAAATGGAAATATCCCGCCTGATGCTGGAGCGGGCAGAAAGCGATGGGCGCTATTTCAACTTCATTGGGGCGGGCGCATATGAACATCATATTCCCGCAGCAGTATGGCAAATAACCACTCGTGGCGAATTTTATTCTTCCTATACCCCCTATCAGGCGGAAGCAAGCCAAGGCACGCTGCAGCTTCTGTATGAATATCAGACGATGATGGCCTCGCTCACTGGCATGGACGTGTCGAATGCAAGCATGTATGACGGCGCATCGGCACTGGCTGAAGCCGCGCTGATGGCGGTTCGCTCGCATAAATCCTCACGCCGTATCCTCATGCCGGCAACCGTGCATCCTATCTATCGGAAAGTGGTGCAGTCCATCGTCAGGAATCAAGGCATCGATGTAGTCGAACTCCCTTATTGCAAACAGTCTGGCCAGATCTTCCCCGATACCCTGGATGAGTTCGGCAAGGACGAATTCGCGGCGCTGGTCATTCCCCAACCCAATTTCTTCGGCGTACTGGAGCAGGTGGATGCTCTCACCGACTGGGCGCATGCAAGGAATGCATTAGCGGTCGGCGTGGTCAATCCTGTCGCCCTGGCGCTACTCACTCCTCCTGGCGAATGGGGCAGTAACGGTGCGGATATCGCAGTGGGCGAGGGCCAGCCTTTGGGCATTCCACTTTCCAGCGGCGGGCCCTACTTTGGTTTCATGGCATGCAAACAATCACTGGTCCGACAAATGCCGGGGCGCATTATCGGCCGCACGAGCGATCAGTCGGGCAATACCGGTTTCGTTCTTACGCTTCAGGCACGCGAACAGCATATTCGCAGGTCGAAAGCCACGTCCAATATCTGTACCAACCAAGGATTGATGGTTACTGCAGCAACTATCTATATGGCTTTGGTCGGGCCTGAGGGATTGCGGCGGATTGCGGGCAAATGCCATGAAAATACACTGGCCCTGCTGGAAATGCTGGAGACGCTGAAGGGCGTAAAGAGACTCTTTACCGGCCCGCTATTTCATGAGGCGGCAATTTCGCTACCGTCTCCGGCATCCGATACGCTGGCCTCGCTCAAAGCCCGGCGAATCCTGGGTGGCTTGAATCTGCAGGAATACTTCCCCGGATTCACCAACTCCATCCTGGTCTGTGCTACAGAAACAAAAACGCCAGCCGATCTGGAGCATTATGTAGGCGAACTCAGCGAAATCCTCTCTCCCGGTTCATGAAAGGGCTCTCTTAATAAGCAGCGATCCGTAGTTTCCGATTATTTCAACTCAAGGAGAACAGCATGGTAACTCTTGCAGGAAACCCCATAACCGTTGAAGGCACTTTCCCTAAAACAGGCAGCAAGGCGCCGTCGTTCTCGCTTGTCAACCGGGACTTGAAGGATGTCACGCTCGCCGATTTCGCTGGCAAGAAAAAGGTGTTGAACATCGTTCCCAGCCTCGATACCCCGGTTTGCGCCCTTTCCACCCGAAAATTCAATGAGAAAGCCAGCAACATGGACAATACGGTGGTTTTGATCATCGCTGCCGACCTGCCTTTTGCAATGAGCCGCTTCTGCGATACCGAAGGCCTGGATAAGGTCGTACCGCTTTCGACAATGCGTGGCTCGGAGTTCATGAAAAATTACGGCGTCGCCATCACCGACAGCCCTCTGGCCGGCATCACCGCCCGCGCGGTCATCGTCCTCGATGAACAGGACAATGTGATTCACGCGGAATTGGTCCCGGAAATAAAAGATGAACCCAATTACGATGCAGCTTTAGCGGCTCTGAACAAGCATTAGCCTCCCGTTGCAGTTTTCCTGCCCGGCGCAAGCGGGGCAGGAATGGAGAAACCGTCTGGTAGATCTTGTAACAAATACGTGCTCCGGAATGAACAGATGGTTCGCAAAAACCCGGCGCGAATAACGCATCAAAAAACCTTTTACCCGCGACCTTAAACGCTAGATAAACTCGGATTTCACATGTTGATATTTGAACACGCCCGTCCGGGCCGCCGTAACTACTCTCAATCCCCAGCAAAGCCCGCCGATACGGGAAGCATCCCTTCCAGCCTGGTGCGCAAAACGCCGCTTCTGCTGCCCGAAGTTTCCGAAATGGATGCGGTGCGCCACTACACGCGGCTGTCGCAAAAGAATTTTTCCATAGATACCCAGTTTTATCCGCTGGGCTCCTGCACCATGAAATACAACCCGCGGGCGTGCAATTCGCTTGCCATGCTGCCGCAATTCCTCGCCCGGCATCCGCGCGCGCCCGAAAGTACCGGACAAGGTTTTCTGGCATGCATGTATGAACTGCAGGAGATACTGAAGAATGTGACAGGCATGGCGGGAGTCAGCCTCACGCCCATGGCTGGCGCGCAGGGCGAGCTGATTGGCATTGCGATGATAAAGGCATACCATGAGTCGCGCGGAGACACTGCCCGCACTGAAATCATCGTACCGGACGCAGCTCACGGCACCAACCCCGCCACCGCGGTAATGTGCGGCTACAAGGTGGTCGAAATCGCCACCGATAAGGAGGGGGACGTTGACATGGCCGCGCTGAAAGCGGCTGTGGGACCGCAAACGGCGGGACTGATGCTCACCAATCCGTCAACACTCGGCGTTTTCGAAAAGAATGTCGCGGAAATGAGCAAGATCGTTCACCAGGCTGGAGGATTGCTGTACTACGACGGCGCCAACCTGAATGCGATACTGGGCAAGGTAAAGCCAGGAGATATGGGCTTCGACGTGATTCACATCAATCTTCACAAGACTTTCTCTACTCCCCACGGCGGCGGAGGTCCGGGTTCGGCGCCAGTCGGAGTCGCGGAGCGCCTGTTGCCATTCATGCCAGTACCGGTGGTGGCCTTTGAAAGCGGCCAATATCGCTGGCTCACGGAAACAGATCTCCCGAAATCGATTGGCAGGCTTTCCGCACATATGGGGAATGCCGGGGTGCTGCTTCGCGCCTATGTGTATGTACGCCTGCTGGGCTCGGAAGGCATGCACCGCGTAGCCGAGTTCGCTGCCCTGAACGCCAATTACCTGATGGCGGAGCTGAGCAAGGCGGGATTCGAAATCGCGTATCCCACACGTCGCGCAAGCCACGAGTTTATCGTGACCCTTAAAAGCCTGAAGGAAAAAACAGGCGTTACTGCGATGAATGTGGCAAAACGGCTCCTGGACAAAGGCTATCACGCGCCTACGACCTACTTTCCGCTGCTCGTGCCGGAATGCTTGCTGATTGAACCCGCGGAAACCGAGTCCAAGGAGACGCTCGACGCGTTTGTCACGGCCATGAAGGAGATTCTGGACGAGGCCCACAGCCAGCCGGACTTGGTGAAAAATGCGCCCCATACCATGCCGGTGCGCCGTCTGGACGATGTAAAGGCCGCCAAGGAACTGGATCTGGTCTGGACAGGTTCCTGATAATCAACAACCAGCAAAACCGGTTGTGAAACCCAAGACACACTTTGCTTTACGGCCATCCACATGCATACACTGATCTGCGGTTCCATCGCCTATGACACCATTATGGTGTTCCAGGACGTTTTCAAAAACCATATCCTGCCGGAAAAGATACATATTCTGAACGTCGCTTTTCTAGTACCGGATATGCGCCGGGAATTAGGGGGCTGTGCCGGCAATATAGCCTATAACCTGCAGATGCTTGGAGGCCATCCACTTATCATGGCGACCGTCGGCGACGATTATCAGCCGTACGCCAGCCGGCTGGAGAGCCTGGGCCTGAATCAAAGCCACGTGCGTCATGTGGCCGGAACCTATACCGCCCAGGCATTCATCACCACCGATCTCGCAGATAACCAGATAACCGCTTTTCATCCCGGCGCAATGAATTTTTCGCACGAAAATCACGTAGCGGATGCGAATGAGGTCAAGCTGGGCATCGTCGCTCCGGACGGGCGGGATGGGATGCTGCAGCATGCTCGCGAATTCCACGAAGCAGGCATTCCCTTCATGTTCGATCCAGGCCAGGGACTTCCGATGTTCAATAGCGAGGAACTCATGGATTTCATCCAGAAGGCCGATTATGTGGCGGTCAATGATTATGAGTGCCAGTTACTGCTGGAACGGACCGGCTTATCCCTGGAAGCATTGGCGAAGCTTGTCGATACCCTGATTGTCACCCTGGGCTCGGATGGTTCGGTAATTCATGCAGGAGGCCGGGAGATCCGCATACCGGGCGTCAACGCCGAACAGGTGATCGATCCTACCGGCTGCGGCGACGCATATCGTGCAGGGTTGCTTTATGGCTTGGCAAATGGGATGGATCTGGAAAGCACCGGAAGACTGGGTTCCCTGATGGGAGCGCTAAAAGTCGCGCAACGAGGGGGACAGAATCATGCTTGTAGCCGCGACGAAATCGATCAACGCTATTTTGAAACTTTCGGACACCGGATTCTTCCGTAGCGTCGCCCGGCAGCAAACTTCTTGTGGAATGGAAATACCAGCCTGCTGCGATCTCGTTGCGGCCGTGAATGATCACGGATTCTGGCGGCCACTTATTGCATCGGTGCGATAATGACGGTATGGAAAATTTCGCCGCCAGTGCCAGGACGAACCGGCTGACAAGAATTGTCCGCGCTGTCCGCCTGTTGTTGCATGTCATTTCCGGACTGGCGCAATCTGCGATTTATCCCCATCTCGATCAGCCAGCGCAAAGGCTCATGGCTCAGAACTGGTCAGCACGCCTCCTTTCCATTTTATGCATCCGCATGCGGTACCGCGGAACTCCTCCTCCACCCGAGGCGCAGCGTGTAATGCTGGCAGCCAATCATATTTCATGGCTGGATGTTTATGCCCTGATCGCGGTATGCCCTGCCCGTTTTGTCGCTAAAGCCGAGATCAGAAGCTGGCCGCTATTGGGATGGCTTAGCCGCAATGCAGGAACGTTATTCATCGAGCGCACCAAGCGCAGCGACACCGCCAGAATAAATGAGCACATCGGCAATGCGTTGACGACCGGGGATCGGGTTGCAATATTTCCCGAAGGCACCACCAGTGACGGGACCATCCTGCGGCACTTTCACGCTTCGCTATTGCAACCCGCCATGACGGTTGCAGCCACGCTATATCCGGTAGCGATAAGTTATACCGACACTGCGGGAAAAACGAGTAAAAACGCGCCTTATGCAGGTATTTCCATGCTGAAATCGGTGCTGCAAATATTGACCGAGCCATGGATCGACGTGGAGCTGATCTTTACCGATCCTATAAGCAGCGGCGGGAAAAACCGGCGCGAACTGGCGCGCGAGGCCGAGCATGCTATTGCCATTGCCTTGTCCCTTCCCCTGCCGCACACGGCACCTGGAAAATCTTCCGATCATCGAGGCGAATAGCTGTAAGACTTCCGCCCCATAGGCACCCGGTATCAAGCGCCAGAACGTTATCGGTGATTTTGAGCCCCAGCGCCGACCAGTGCCCGCATAGGATGGTCGCTTCCCGGCTTGCGCGGCCCGGCGCTTCAAACCACGCTACATATCCCTGGGGAATATCTTTTTCCAGCCCCTTATGAGCGAAATTCATTTTTCCGTCAGGCGTGCATACGCGCATGCGCGTCATGGCATTGATCACGACCCGCAAGCGCTCATAGCCCTCCAGGTTTTCATCCCAATGGTCAGGCTGATTGCCATACATATGAGCACAAAGCTCGTGGAAGCCATTGCCGCGCAGGGCATTCTCGACCGATTTCGCAAGCTGCGAGGCTTGCCCGATACTCCAGGAAGGCAGCAGTCCCGCATGGACCATGACATAATCCCCGTTGATGTGCAGTAGCGGTCGCCGGCGCAGCCAGCAAAGCAACTCATCCCGATCGGGCGCTGCGAGTATATCTCCCAATGTGTCGTTCCGATTCATCTTCCCGCAGCCTTCAGCCACCATCAACAGATGCAAGTCATGGTTGCCCAGCACCATTACCGCTGTTTCATCCAGCGCTTTCACATAGCGCAATACCGACAGCGAATCCGGGCCACGATTGACAATGTCGCCAACCAGCCATAGCTTGTCTTTCGTACGGTCGAACCGGATCAAGTCAAGGAGCTGCCTGAACTCGGCGTAGCAGCCTTGCACATCGCCGATTACAAAAGTAGTCATGTATGGAAACGCATGGAACTGGCGGAAGCAGCCACAGAAGCCCGTGCTACATAAAAAATGAGGCGATATGCGCTGCCTATCGCCCCGTTATACCAATTCCTCGATTCTCGAGGAATCAGCAAATCATCGCCACCTTATGATCACCGACTTATCAATAAGCCGATCCGCGGAGGTTTGCTGAAGGTTGCCTGAATCATTGCGCCTGAGTCACCATGTAATCCACCACCTGCTTGACGTTTTCATCAGACAGGCTGGCGTTGCCACCCTTCGGCGGCATGGCATTCTTGCCCTTCAATGCACTGTTGTAGAGGGAATCCTTGCCGGTCTTTATACGTTCCCCCCAGGCCGCTTTATCGCCAAGCTTGGGCGCACCCGCCGCACCAGAATCGTGGCACGCGGCACAACTGCCTGCGTAAATTGTTTTGGCCGCGTCGGCGCCGCCTGCTGCCGCTACCGGAGCCGGAGTCGCACCGGGCGCCTGGCCAGTAGCATCGCTCACGGTTTCTTCCGCCTGTGGCGAACCGGACGCAATGACCAGGGTACCCTCGGGTTTCAGACGGTTTGCTATCGCCTTGTCTGAAAAAGCGGGGTTATTCTCGTCTATAGGGACATCACCGGTCGCCAGTTTCGCCAACAGCAGGATAATCGCAATGGGAAACGCGAAGGCGGAGATGAGAACTGTAATCAGCTGTTCCGGCGTCTTGATGGCCGTGGAATGACCTTCCTCTTCTTCAGCGTCGCTCACAATAACTCCCTTAAGAAAAAATGGTCATTGTATTGCATAGAGACATGCTTGTTGAAGCAAAGCGCAAAATTATCTGAATGGACGGCAGAGAGGAAAAAAGCTATCCTATTCGTTTTCCCCAGCCCCGCATCCTGGATCTTACGCGCCCATAGCTCAGATGGATAGAGTACCGCCCTCCGAAGGCGGGGGTCACACGTTCGAATCGTGTTGGGCGCGCCATAAAAACAATGACTTAGATACATCCATTCCTTCAAATAAATCTTCATGTAAGCACCATGTAAGCAAAGCAACGCTCTTGCATACGGTGCCGAGAATCAACTGCGATATGTAATATGCAGCGAGAAACCAGGAGGATGACTCTTCTCGAGCCCTATCCACCGCAACTCGAACAAACGCTAAAGGTTTTAGACAGATCGCCAAACTATAAAAAAAGGCGATGGCTTAAGAGTGGTGATAAAACTCGATATCCACGTTTCGTCTACAGATATCTTGGAGAAAAAATCCAAGATGAGTACCTTTCTGATTATCTGGTTGAGTCGCGTTTTTATTTGAGTTCAGTCGCGGACTTCAACGATCCGTTTGATATGGGCGCCTATGTGATAATCAGCCCCGATCGAAAGAAACGCAGTGAAAAGTTTAAAAAAATTCTCAAGGTTCACAGGCGAGAATTGAAATGGAAACAACGCCAGGCAGAAATAAGCAAGATGATGTTAGCGCCAGATCAGTCGGCAAACATTAGGTTGGCGTATGAGAAAAATGTTTTGGAGATGGGGGCAATCTGCTTCACTAGCAAACCTAAGGATTTATTAATGTGGAGCCACTATGGAGGTCACCACAGAGGAATTTCATTGCAGTTCCACCTCGCTAATGACATCAGAACCATGGGGAGGTTATTAAGGGTTAATTATTCTCCTACATACCCAACAATTGATTGGGTTGGTGATACCGAGAAAGCCCTAGGAGAAGCATTAGGTACAAAAAATCTTGGATGGGAATATGAGAAAGAGTATCGAATACTCATTGCCGAAGCGGCGAAATCGTATCTTCCTTTTCAACCCCGAGCTCTTACCGGGTTAATTTTTGGTTGCCGCGCGGACCAGAAAATGAGAGAAAGAGCTTTAGATATTTTAGAGGCAAGAGCAGCCAAGAAATTGAGCCCAGTAATGGTTTACAAGGCTGTTAGACATCCACGAGAGTACAGGGTCACGATACAAAAAGACGTTTCTCTAAATTGGCCTTCGTGAACCTGCCATCGCCCTCCTACCCAAACTCAACGTAGGGATTCTCTCCCCCACGTTTGATAACGGTCACCTTAGTCCGATCTGCAGGGCTCATTCCGAGCTTTCCCAATACCGTAAAATGGTTCAGCAATTCCCAGCAATGAAGAACAGGCAATAAAAACCCGCCGAAGCGGGGCTTGGTGCTTATTTATCCCATCCGCCCCAGAACAATGAGGGAGGAGATCGATCGAGCCAGGCAACGGGATAATGTGAGAGGCCTGGATAAAGACGGCTCCATATAGCCGCCACCAAGGCGAGGCTTAGCACACCGACGAGAACGGGCTCCCAAAGCGCCAGAATGTTGCAGTTGCCGTGGATCATGATGATGGGATTGGCTCCCGCGGGAGGATGTACAGTTCCGGTGAAAAGCATATACCACAAGACTAAAACCTGAGCCAATATGTAAACCCACAGCGCATCGCCGAAGAACTGGTAGCAGGCAATGCCAATGAGAGCGCCACCAAGGTGTCCTCCGAGCAGGGCGCGGGGCTGCGCTGCGGGAGCGCGGGTAAGACCGAACAGGAAGACCGCGGAACCCCCGAGAGAGGCGAAGAAAAGCAGCGAGGCCGGCGGAGAAGATAGAAGCAGCGCTAGACCAATGCCTGCTGCGGCACCCAACGCACACCATAGCAAACGAATTATAGGAGAACGATGCATGAGGTCTATGGTATCGAAACCAAACAACCTGGCAAGCAAAAAAAAGCCCTCGGACGAGGGCGGTAAGGGGTATATTTTTTGACGGTGATATTGGAGCTGATCTCGAGGTCACTGCAAGCTGGCCGTTAGTGAGCAGGCGCTGGGATAATGACCTTCAGAACCAATCGGATATTGGTTGAGCGATACAGCAGAGATGATCTAAGGTTATGCCTTTTGAGTCTGGGGTAGGTCAGTATTCTGCTAAAAAGCTAACTGAGTAGGGAATTTATAGATGGTTTTCAAAAGAATCTAGCAAGGACAAGACTAGAAGTTCCAAGGAGAAACATTGTTATCCACCTCCAGTCTGCACGACAAAACAAAAATACCGATTTGGCGCTGCGAGCGGTCCAATGCCTCTGACGGGTTAGACCACTCAAAAAGATTTGACTGTCGGGTAAATTTTTATATGGAACGGAGTTTCCTTTATACCAGTTTTTCAGTTTTTGTTTAAAAGTTAATTTCATCGTGTCTGCAAGCAGATTCCTATCAGGAAATAGTTAAATATATTTTTAAAACAGAAGTTAGCAATAGTAGCATATAAAAGACAGCTAACTTGTTTTTAATTAGAAACTAGAATAATTCCATGTCTAATTTATTGAAGATGCTCTAATTCCGCTTCTAATTCCTTGACCCGTTTCTGTAGCTCTGCATTATCTCTTCGAATCTGTACGGTAAGTTGTTCTGCAACAGCGGTCAACGCCTGTAACTTGGCAGCCTTCTCGCGCATTTTGGGCGATGTTCTAAGTTTAAGAATTTCTCTAGCAATACCATGAATCTCATTAAAACTTTTGATGAGATCGTCAGTAGTCGGGGAATTCATTAAAAAACCTCCAATGAATGCTTCTCAGAGTGTATGTAAAGACATTTTATATCCACGCAACTACCTTTGTTGTCTCTAGTTTTCGTTTCTCAATAGCATCCGGTTAAAGCTCTCGATAGGACTATTATAAAACGCACCGAAGCGGGTTTAAAGAGATCTCCCGCGGTGGGATGAGTACCAAGGGGATTGGTATCTGGGAAGGAAGGTAGAGTATGGGATTATCACCCAGCTTTCTTATGAGGACCTTTGATCTGTTTTGCCTTTGTCCCAACAGCAGAGGACGTTCGCCCCAGTATTTGGGAAATCTGTCGAAGAGGCATTCCTTGACTGAGCAGGTTGATCAATAATTTAATCTGCTCCTCCGTCCAAGGGGAGCCATGATTGCGGTATTCCTTCCCCATCTTTCAATTCCAGGACTGCGGCATCAAACGCTGCCGTGTACGCCCTGAAATTGTCGCGTGACATTAATGAGATTCCCATTGGACTAAAGTACACCGAAGAAACGATAGATAAGGTTAATCTTCGATTTCCTTTATTTCACTCTCGCTTTGCTCCCTTCACTCTTTTGAACCGCTGCACGCCAGCAGTTCAATCTAGGTCGGCGCTCTGAATAGGGAGGGTTCGGGCTCGGTCACGTCAGTGCCCAACTTTCTTATCATGGTCACCGATTTCTTTTGCCTTGTCCTCGATATCGGATGGAGTGCGGCCAAGTATCTGCTCGAGCTGCCTTAGAGGGGCTTCCCGGCTGAGCAAATCCTTCAATAGCTGAATTTGTTCCTCAGTCCAGGGTGTACCATAATTACGGGGAGTTTTTCTTCTATCGGATGTTTCCCGCCGCTCACTTTCCCTCCGTTCCGGCTCGTCGGATGGAGTATCGCTCTTCCGTTTATTCCGTTTCATGTATCCCCCGATTATCAATGCCAATCTCCGTATCAAATCCTTCGATGACTCTTCCTGGATGCCCAGGGTATACATAATGGTACGCGAAAAGCGGTTCGCTTCCGTACCTAATAGGAGTGTACTTGCATGGTGCAGATGGAGCGGGAGAGACAAGAGGCCGCTTGGGCATCCCAGAGGACGAGCGCGTTACTACACCGCCTCCTTGACATGCACCATCAGCACTGACACATCGAGGTTATTGGTGGTGCTTCCGCTCTCCAGCCTGATCTTGAACTTCATCGCCCTGCAGGTCAGGTTCGCAACCATGAAAGACATCCATTCGCCATATACCGGCATGCCGGATCATCGTTGGTGGTGACAACATAGACCGTTGCATCACAGTCATTCACCGCATCGCCATCCACCGAAGCCCAGGTGTCCATGTTGCCGGCCTGAACACGGAATGGGGTCAGCTTGCACGGCCAGGTAGTCGTAATCTGCTGCCTTGCCTTTTCCCGCTCTTCTACGGCCCGTGTGATTACCCCGACAGCGGACTTCACACCTTCGATGTCGGTAGCGCAGTTGCTGTTGGCAGTACCAAGGATGAAATTACGCGATTCGAAGGTAGCTTTCCGTGAATTATTAATCCGGCACAAAAACACCAACGACCAATTTAGCTATAAGCTACTGATTTCTATAAATCTGATACAAGGGTATTAAAGAACAGGGTATTAAAGAACATCCTTAATAACTATAGCGACTTCTGCACTATCTTTCCATCCCTTGACACCCCAGCCTGGTCCGAAACCTACCGCAAAGAGCGCTATCGCACCGATAAAGATATCCAACATAAGTACGTTTGATTTTTAATAAAATAACAAAAGCTCTTTCAGAATTTAAAGGAGAAAATATGGCTTCATACGTCCTTTACGTTCGCGCCAAAGGCGTGATTACGCGTAATAGCCGCATAATTCTCCGTAACTACTCCTCGATTGAACCCTATATTTACGAACAAACCTTGATCGGCTGGCCAGAAACTAAAGTCTGGGAAAAAGAACATGGCGACAGTACCGGCCTGGCGCTCGTCAGTTTTTCCTCTGACACGCAATAAAAATCCTGCTCTGAAGCGGAGCATCGATAAGACTTTTACATTCCCTTTACACAAATATTGTAAAGCCTCGCTTATAATATTTGCTCCCTTCTCCCCTAATACGTGCCTTTCCCATCTTTTTGGAGGTATTCGTCATGGGCTCATTAGTACCCTACATCCGCAATGCGGATGGATCGTTCGTTCGCGTCACGGACGGTATTTATGAATCCACAAGCAAGGAACTTGATCCATATTTGTTCGAAGAACAACTGAAGGGATGGCCTGAACCGAAGGTTTATTGGGCAAAGCAGTCCGGGCCATGCCTCGGGGTCGCGCCTTACGATGGCAATCTAAGCTCAACGAGTGATATTGCGAAGCCGGACGCTCAATAAAAATCCGCTGATTAGGCGGGTTCCAAGGCAGGAACGGTTATGAACCATAAACGCGGAAAACCCAAGAATGCCAGGGCAGGGTGCCTCATGTGCAAACCCCATAAGATGAATGGCGCGAAACGAGGAAGGGGATTGCAACCGGTCGGGAAAACGGGGGCGAGTAATCAGAAGAATGAGTTTCTGGCCCGCATAGACGTGAATGAGGTGGCGTGAACCATCCTTTATTCCTTCCTCCAATGATGCCGGGGGTCCAGGGGAAAACCTTTTACATCGCAGCCGATGATCCGGCCTGACTTTTCCAATCTCTGCTTGTAGCTGTTGTGGCAATGCCGGCATAAGGAGGCATGATTTTCCTTATCCCAAAATAAGGTCTGGTCGCCTCGATAAGGCTTGATATGGTCCACCACGCTTGCCACCTTCCCGCATTTCACACAGTAGGGATGGCTTAACAGATATCCTGCCCGGTACTTCTGCCAGGCACTGCCATAACCGCGCTGTGATGCGGTTGCGCGCTGCTTCATTTCCATTTCCTCGCGGCCTCAATATGTCTGCGCTTGGCTGCAACTGGCCGCCTGGTATCGACCTCTATCCTGTTCAAACACTCGTCCAATGGAGTGTTCATCACCACAATGTCTGAGTTCATCTTGAGATGCCAGAATATCCGCTCATAGATCGTCTTGCCCGATACTATCAGCCAGCATTTGGTATGCCGCGTGGGCATGGCCAGGGCTGCTAGCCGTGTGTTGCGCGTCTTCAAGGCCATTTCATAGAAGGCTTTATTGTTGTTGTGGTAGATCGGCAATCCGGTTATCGATGCAATGATCTCATCCAGATCAAGAACCAGATCGGTAGGGGTGGCATGGTTTTTGACATAGGTTGATTTTCCTGATCCCGGCCTGCCACATACCACCGTCACAGGAATACGAGGTCTTGGAAGGAAGAACGGCATAGCCAACTGCCAGTAAAGCCGCCTGTTGTGTAATAGGAATAGCTTTATCGAATTGTGAAATTTACATAAGGCAATCGCGCCATCACGACGCTCCTCTCTAGCTGAATAATCGCCAGACTCAGCCTTGCAAACCGCGCATAAGGCTTGCTCGGCAGGCATTGATCTCCTGAATTGGGCGATATGTTCCATCAAGTAGGAACACTGAAAGACCATTCTGTCTTGCCGTTCCTGTTCGTTACCGAGAAGTCGCCTTGGGATATGACGTCCATGCCGATAAGCACATCCCACCAAACCATCCTTCCGGGATTCTTGGACACTACGGTCAATTCATGAATGGTGATTTTGGAAGGCAGGGAGAGATTGATTTCATACGCCGCACTTTGTTCAACCCTGTCCACACCTTGTAGAAGTATCGGCCCTACGCGCCTGAGAGGCTGCAATCCTA
>Ga0209914_1001013_pt1 | contig 32297 bp, 33 predicted proteins | sample ThiBiot_500_plan_FD_183949 | JGI IMG/M metagenome (GOLD analysis project Ga0209914, IMG submission 183949) | Wastewater bioreactor microbial communities from Cape Town, South Africa - Thiocy_cont_500_plan (SPAdes) | ecosystem: Engineered > Bioreactor > Thiocyanate-remediating > Anaerobic-Aerobic...
TGTCGTTCGAAACAAACAAGTTCGACACGTTGTTCTTGTTCAGCTTGTTTGAAAGCAAGTAATTGAGATAAACCGGATGGACCAGCACCAATAATAGCGATACGTTTTTTAGTTATATTTGCCATCGTTTTTGTTTTTCGTGCTTTATTTTATCACGCTCTTATGTTGAATATATGTAGGACAGAACAGAAGAAAAAGCATATATAATCATTTCTCTATTAAAATTCAAGCGCTTATCATCTATCTATCGTCCTCTTATATCTTTTTCTCTCGACTGTAAGGAGGGCCATATGAAAAAAAATAGGTTGTGTGTTTGTTTGCATTTGGGGTCAAAAGAACATCGATTTTATAAACTCGTAATAGTGACCGATGATAGTTGGAACTTGGTCGGACCTTGGGTAATCGAGGTCGGAGAGTTTAAATTGATAGGTAGATATTGAAAATTTTTAACTGAATATTTTTCGAAACTGACGATCTTTCGAAGTGTGGAAGTGTGTATTGCTCATTAGAAGATTCGTATTTTGGAAAAAAAGAGATTTTTCCTATGATGTGATTATGTTAAATCAGATATGACGTTTCCGGGTCGATTGTTGTCTTTAGAAAACTATAAAGTGGTCCTTCTCAGATATCTATAATCATTTAGACCTAGCTATTCGATAACTACCAATATTGGAGCCCGATATGATGTATGGTGAAACTTTATCATATATACGTATAGTCGATCGTTTTTAGTTCAAACTTTTATATGCGCTCACACTAACACATTCAGTCGAGGGTCAAGTGAATTGACTCTCGATGAACGTTACTTGTTTTTTGCAGTTGAATACCGAAAAGACACTCAAAACGCTTTTTAATAATACTCGAATTTTATTATGCAGAATTACTTTTTTATTTTTCGACTGTAAAAAATACAATTACAACATCAAGTTACTGTTTTCATAAAAAAAATGATACGAAAGATATACAAAAAAAAGCGAATAAATAAATACAAAACTAAAAAAAAGAGCACATAGTTCTTTTGTGATGAAACGATACTCGAAATTGTTTTAAATGATCACTGTTTGATCGACGAGATTTGAAAATAAAAACTTGATCATCGCATGTATCTTCAAACGAATAAGTTCAAATGTAATACCGATCTTTAAATTGATTTTTTTCAAAATGAAACAAAATTTTTACATAATCTGGTTTCATACGATACTATAATCATACTGTATAAATATCAGCTTATTTGAATGACGGTTAGTAAAGTGCATTACTGAGCGTCCTCCTCGATGAAATTAGCTAACGATTGTACAAAATGTCGGTCTCTGTGTATAGACTACACAGTGAAACAGTAACAGAACGAGAAACAGAGTCTATTGGTTCACCAATTAACCACAGACACAAGAGAGAGAGAGAGACATAATCGAATGAACAATTTATTTAGTTTAGTGTTTCAAATTGTTCTGTTGTTGTTATCGTAGTTAGAAAACTTGTTATGTCAAGTCAATCGGAGAACGTCGAAGAAAATGAACAACAAAAAAGCAAAAAACCAGCCGGTTTGCTCAACGAAAATTAATTTCGAATGGAACTGAAACATTTCAAAATGGTTTTCCCAAAGGAAATTATTTACTTCAAGTTGAATATAGTAAAAATCAACATTTTCTCTTTTGTTTTTGAATTGATCGATTGAATTAGATTATCCTGTGTCGAATTTCTCCAGTCGAAAACAATTCATAATCAGTACAACATCGTGGATGGGAGGCAAGAATCCGTTTCTTGGTTGGACTTATATTACTGTTGGTTATTTTTCTTCTTTTACATAAACTTTGGAAAACGTAAGATCATCCTTTTGTTTTTTTGTCGAAATAATCAAAGATCCTAAACTTCTTAAAAGTTAATATTCGCTCGTTGATTCATTCGTTTTGTCTTTTTAATTTCAATGTTTTTTTTTACTTCATTCAATTATTTGAGCAAAAACACAAATGTGATGATTTATTTTCTTTTTTTTTCGTCTAATTTTAATAAAAGTTTGTCCGCGTTCAATTGTGTTTGGTTGGTAATTAATTCTATTTCAGATTGGCCAAGAAAAAAAAGAAGAAGAAGGCGTAGTAAAATGAGTTCGTTGAATGAAATAAATCCATCGTGAGACGAATGTTTTCCAATCGATGAAATTGAAATTAGAATTTATTTTTGTGAATTAGTTATTCGCGTGAAGAGATTTTGCCTTCAAGAGATTTGTCGAATGTCAACGATGACAATCGTTGTTTGAGTTCGAGAGAAAAAGACGAATCAATCGATGAATTTAATCGTTTTTCAATAAATTATTTCGATAAGAAACAACGAAAGATCGATCATCGTCGAAACAAAAGCGAACCTTTGATTATTTCGAATCCAAATTTAACATTCGAATCTTCATCAACAAGTACGACGAGTAACGATTCCAATTGTCAATTGAATTCATCGATAAGAAAGAAAAAGAAAATTTGGTACAATGTAAGTTAACTATTTCCAAAGTCAAATAGTTTCGACATTGTTTCTCAACGCCTTCGAACGCAAATATTTCGTTTATCAATTCGAATAAATTTGTTTTGCTAAGCAAACGAATGTTTGCAATGGACACATTGAAAAGTGTTTCGATATCCGATCGAAGATATACGTGGCAAACCAAAGATCAATTGTCTCCTTCGTTTTCTCTTCGACGAACGAAATCAGCTTATCATTCAGCTCATTTCAATTCTTTACAAAACAATCATTTTCATAGGAAATTCCTCACAGTAACTTTTCTTCTTCATTTTTCTTTTTCATTTTTCTTGTTTTTTTGTCGAATTGAAATTGCGAATGAATTGGTTTGTTTAGCCGTTTCAATCGACTTATCGTCAACGACACGATGAATTCAAAAAACTGTTCGAAATTCTTCCGAATGACGAACGATTGATCGTTGGTAAACGAGTTTTGTTCGATTTCGAGTTTGAAAAAGTGAAATGGAAATATTTTATGTTGAGATTATTCGTGTGCGTGGCAAAAAGAAATTCTGATTCAAGGCCGAATGTTTCTTTCGCAGAATTATTTGTGTTTTCATGCTAATTTCTTGAAATGGGAAACAACTTTAGTGTTGAAACTCAATGAAATTCAATGGATAACAAGAGAGAAAACAGCCAAATTCATTCCCAATGCCATCGAAATCAAAACAACCAAAAACGAAAAATATTTCTTTGCAAGTTTCGCAACGAGAGACAAATCTTACGCGAGAATATTTCAAATTTGGCAAACTGTTTTGACTAATCAAGTTCGTTTGTTTTGTTGAATTGAATTGTATTTAGTTTTTGTTTAGCCATTGAATGGCGAACAAATGTTGAATATTATTGAGCAAACGTATGGAAATCAAATTGATTTGACGACGGACGAAGAAGAGAATTGTCAAGTAACGAATTCGTTTTGGTTTTTATCTCGAGATAACGTTATCAACTTGACTCTTTAGAATAAAACAACAAATTCAATTGAATCGAAATCAAGTGAAAAAGAAGATATCGAAGATCAGTCAAGTCTTTCTTCGCAAATCGACGACGAATACTTTCAACAACAACAACAACAACAATCACAAAATAATTCCTTTGCTCATTCATCAAGTTTGATTTCATTTCGATCGTTTGTTCTCTTTCGAATTGATTCGTATAGAAATGAATTATTTAAGTAAATGTTCGTGTGAAAAACATTTGTCAACTCAATTGATCGATCGAACATTTCCAATTTCGGTTGAAAATCTGTTCTCTTGTATTTTTAATAACAATGAATTTCTCTCTGCTTATCATCAATCACGAAGAATTCAAAGTTTGTTTCGTTTGTCTTTCGTTGAAACAAATCGAATTGTTTGTTTTGTCTCTCGTTCGAATAGATTATCAAGCAAATCAATGGAAAATCGATGAACAAACTGGTAAAAAAGAACGATTGTGCACGTATAATGTTCATGTCACAGCTGTTTTTGGTGAAACAACAATTTCTTCAAATGAAAAACAAGTTTCTTTTGTTTTTGTTCATTGATTTCACTTTGTTTTTTTTTTGTCTTTGAATAGATCATCGAAGGTGAATTAACAAATTCTCATTATATCATTGATACCGAAGTGCGAAACGAAGGAATCAAATATGCGGATTCATTCTTTGTTGCATCACGTTATTGTCTCTATCAAATTGGACCCAATAAATCACATCTAACAGTCACTTGCGAAGTTAGATATATTAAAAGTGTTATGATGATTATTAAATGTAACTTTTACGATTCTTTTCATTCGATTTACATTTCTTTTCTTTTCTTTTCTTTTCTTTTCTTTAGCTTTTATTGAAAAAAATGCAATGGCTGCTCTTCAAGATTCATTTACCGATTTAAGTAATTCGTTGGTTTGGTTTAAATCAAATAATAATCTTTGTTTTTTTTTCTGAAGATAATCGATTAGAATCTTGGTCATCATCACAAAGTCAAACCGAAGTCAAACATATTGAAACTTCATCGAATACTGAAGACAAATCGATCAATAATAAAAATGAAAATGAAAAACCTCCGAAGAAAAAATCGATTAAAAAACAACAATCAGTTCAAACAAATCATTTACCAAATAAAACATCTAATCCTCAAGAAAACCATCATCAACAACAAACGAAACAAACATCGAATGATTCATTTTATCAACTATTTATTCCGTCTTGTCTTTTTATGTAAAATCAATTGACCCTCTCTCAATCGTCTTAATTCACTTTTCTGTTTCAATGTAGAATGTTGATTCTTGTTTGTGTTAATATTTTCTTATTTGTTAAATTGAATTCAATCGATGAAATGACCGATCAACTTCTTCATCGTTATCCATCATGGTTATCTATCGAGCATCAGTAAGACTTTTAAAGTTAAATCGATTCATTTCCAAACGTTTTTTTTCTTCTTTCCATGAAAAGATCGTCGAATGATGAAAATCAATGGACAAGTTTATTAAAAAGACAAGAAGATTATTATCAACAAAGATTAATTTCTTTACAACAACTTTTAATATCAACTGAGAATGCTTTAAAAAATGTTTCGATTCACTTCTCGATTTTAATTTATTGAAAATGATTTCTTTTCTTTAATTTTAGGTCACCGAATCACTTCATCATCTAACCAAAGTAACATATCAGTCAAATGGCAATTCCATATAAAAATCAGATTTTATTGTGAAAACATTTTTATTTTTAATATAACAAAAAAAAAGATGAAACCGAAAAAACAAATTCGTCATTGTTTCCACTGGAGAACAAAAATCGTTAAGAATTGTTTGACTAATAATTGTGAAGAGAAAAGAACGAAAGAGATAAGATACGACGAAAGTGCATCACGCTTCAATCGTATAAACAACTTAAAGAAGAATCAATATAAGTATATATTTCTATTTAAGAAATGTTAGTGAGATTTGTTATTAAGTTAATTGTACTCGTTAGTAGTATCTCGTTGTTGTTTATCGAAGCAGATGATATTCGAGTTTAGCCAAGTGATTCATTTGTTGAAAGTATTGGAGTGAATACACATTGGGCATCTCACAATGTCTATTGGAATAATTATACTGATGTCAAATCGAAATTGACCGAATCAGGTATTCGTTATATACGTGATGGAACATTCAATGAAGTTTTTGTTCGAGTCAATGATCTCTATGAGAGTCTAGGTGTGAAAACAATAATGATAACAGAACGATGGAAAACTGGTTCAATGCCACAACCATTAGATCCATCACTCATCGATGATGAACTCAAACATTTTCAAAATCTAACAAATATCGATGCTATTGTCGGCATTGAAGCACCCAATGAATATGATGGTTCACATGGTTCGGAACTATTCGAAATTATACAATCAATGTTTATTCCAAAGTGAAAGCAAACGAAAGACTTAAAAACATTCCAGTGCTTGGACCTTCACTGATTGATTTGAAAGCCTATGAAGCAGTCGGTAGTTTAGATCTATCGATTGATTTTGTGAATCAACATATGTATCAATGAACATATTATTTTCGCAATCTTGATTTTGCCGCAAAATCAAATTCCCCATGAAGTCTTTGCCAAGAGTGACATTTGTATTGTCATTGTAGGATCCGCTCGTTTTTCTTAATCGATAGCTTAAGATCGAATTCAGTCACTTCTGTCTGTGTTCGGTCATTAGCAGTTTTTTGTTTGTTTTTGTTGTCCACTCTGAAGATTATCATTGAAAAAGATTTACTATTGAATAACGAAAAAACTGCTATTGATATCATTATTTTATCAACTCTTTTCGTTTCATTATTGATATTGAATTAATTGTTCATTATTTGGATTTCTATGGGAATACAATTCGATAAACTTAACGTATCTCGATCCTCAATGATTTGCCCAACCGATTATGAAAATTGGACAGAAGTCGGTTCGGTGTATCTTGTCGTACATAAATCACATGATGATCAAACATGCGGCATTGAGAAGAGAAAACACTTCTCATTGGCAACCGATATAACAGCCCCAGGGCGAACATGCCTCACAAGATCTTATCGGATCCTAACAAAATCCAACAATTTTCCATGGTGAATCCGACGGGATCCGACAGTCGGATTTTTCGTCCTGGGAGGTATTGAAAACGATATTTGTTCATATTTTATTTAATGAACTATCCTTATAGGATCGTCAACCACAACTGATTTTGTTGCTACTCATATCGATCTATACATCACAAGTTTAACAGATCATAGTACTTATGTCGGTTCAAAACTTAAATCTCGATCATGGAATGATTATTCATCAATAACGAAAGTTGGAAATATTCCAGTTACTGATATTCAAAAATTTCCATCACCGTTTTGTTTTGCGAAACATATAGAATATGAATTAATTTCAAATGTTTACATGCCTTTACGTAAAGCTAATGGAAGCTGTATGTGGTCCAGTACTCTTAACTGTCAAACATTTACTCGACTTTCTATTGAACATTTACAAATGAATTTTCCTCAAGATATCGTCTTTATTAGTGATATTATACCAACCATGGTTGATATGTATTTAAAAGAATCTTTATTAACCAATACAGCAGTTGAAAAAACAAACGAAGCATTAGGAATTTGAAAGACATTTATGTAGATATATTTCTTTTTTTTTTCTTCTATATACAACCTGCAAATAATAAATAATAATATTCTTCTCAGCGCGTACATAAAGTTTAAAAATGACTTGTCTTTGTTTTCAGCCTAAAAGTATTTTTAAAAAATCTCTTCAAAGATTATCTTCTGTGAATCTATTAAAATAATCTATCGAAAAAATTCGAATTCTCTCAGTTTTCTAGTAATTCAATTTAGCAGATAAAATCATTGATTTTTATTTCGAATGTTCAATTGAAAAGAACATCATCTCATAATTGAAGAATGGTTTTGCTCAACAGAAAATGGTTGAATTGTAGTCATAGTTGCTTTTATAAAATAATAGATTTATTTAAGAAATACCCTTATTTCATGTGAATTTTATAATATTCTCTGTAGCAAAAGAAAAACACGTCGTATTATTAAAGATATTGAAAATTTCTATACTGAACACGAAATATAAAATGGAAAGACGAATTCAATTATTATCTTCTTTAATTCTGATTGATTTTAAACAAATTCTAACTAACTGGAAAAAACGCATTTTTCCAAAGGTCAATTTCTTCTCTAAAGATTATCTTCACATATTTTCGTTCTTAAAGAAGATATTTGAAGCTTCTGTTTACTAGAGAATGATAGTTGCCGGTTCACCGTACAGTTTTATCTGTCAGTACTATCTGCTTATTTATAGTTACTCACATGGACTTCCAAAGTTATTTAACGTCAAAAATTGAGTACTGACTAAATAGCGTTAAACGAACCTATTGACCAATTCTCTGTAGAGATGACGAATGTCCGAGATACAACTGCAGAACAGCAACACTTCGCCCTCAAATAGATATCACCCTTTTTATATGCAAATTTATGCATGTAGAAACAATGAACCTAATCGTCGGACGATATTTTATAACTTACAAACTTCAGCATAAAAAACTCCTGATAAAATCCCTGATTTCTGAAGTTTCAATTTGGTAACCCTGTTTGAAACTAACAGTTTTTTTTTATTTGGATCAAACTAAGAAAAGTTGTTTGATGTTATTTATTTACACAATCAAGTTGTTTTTGGAATAACAGATGGACTAATTTTAGTAAAACCAAATGAATTTGAAAAATATTTTTGACTTTCAATTCCAGTTTTATCTTTTTCAATTGCATTTGGATTCACGATTTCCAATCCCTGAAATAAATAAATCGAATTGAAAAAAAGAAAAGAAATGAGAAAAGTCGAAATTACTTGTAAAGGTGTAAAAGCAACACTTGATGCTGTGCCACTAATTTGTTTTCTATGATGAACAGTTGTTGTTCCTCCATAAGTATTATTTTGTCGTTGTAATGTTTTCTAAAAAATGAAATCCAATGAAATGAAATGAAATGAAACGAACAAAGAAAACGAACTTGAAGTTTTTGAGAAATTTTGGCTTTAGTTTTTGAATCGACTTGTGCAGCTCTAACTTTGCCTGAACCAGATTTTCCAATGAGTCCAGTTGAATATCCGATGGCATCTTGATAAGCATCTTCTTCAATTTGTCCAAATTTCATTTGATTGGCTTGTGTTCGTAGTTCAGTCATTCCGAGACGTTCTTTCATTTTCCTATGTCTTCGTCCACCTCGTTTCTTTCTTCCCGGATCAATCGGTGGTGGCAATGCTTTGACAGCTTTGACAGGTGGTGGTTCAGTTAATTTCTCGATACGTTTTTGAATTTCAGCTAATAATTGTTGTCCTTGTTCTCCTTGAGGACTTTCATGAAAACTATCGACTCGTGCAGCTAATGTCACTTTACAAGCGACTAAACGTGCAACTCGAACACGAAATTCCTAAACAAATCATTTTCGTTTCAATCAACGAAGAAAACGAAACTTACAGGTTGACAATCTTGAACAATTTTCGAGAAGAAAATAGCTCCAGCATGTGGTCGTGCAGTTGTTGACGAAAAACCACCGAGAACTTTCTTATGAGCTCCCAATAATAAAATATTACACGATGGCATTTTCGTTAGATTAGTTAATCCACCAGCCATGCCCATTAATTTGGCAGAAGTTGATGCACCAACAATGATTGAGAGATTCGGTGCAATGAATGTCATTCGTGATTCGACATAAGACAGAATCGTTTGTTTATTTTCACTTAAATTGAATGCCTAAAACACCAATAAAATCAATGAAACAACGAAAGAGAGAATGTTACGATGAGACACGCTTCAATAACACGTTGTAATTCTTCATCGGTTAGATTTTGTCCTTGAGTTGTTGATGCAGAGACACTAACGATCATAATCGTTGCTTGAGTTAAGAATTTCGATAGATTTTCATTCATTTTAGCTTGATCAACTTGATTTCCTAATTCCTACAAAAGCTAACATAGATAAAAGAATTAAGTGAATAGATAAACTGACTTTGACAGTTTTGAGATAATCTAAAGGCAATTGAACAAGTTGTTCTAATTCAGGAAATCGTTTATGATAAATAGTTTTAACATAATTATGAATAATATCGATTTCATTATCGATTTCAACAAGTAAATTATTTGCATCAACGATAAGAAGATATTCGGGATCGTGTTCAAGTGGTCCTTGAATCTCGTTCGTTGATTTTCGTTGATGTTTCGTATAGAAATCGATTTTTTTCATTGTTTGAATGAGTAAATTCGAATCTTTTAATTTGGCAACCGAATGAACACTTTTATCATTTAGATTTGAACTTTCTTTATTTTGAATTGGATCGATTTCCATTTTGGAATTATCGTCAATCGATTGATTTTCTTCATTTGTTTCATTATGATTTTGATCGATTTCTTCGAGATCAGCTAAGAGTTCGTCAGCAAGTGACATTCTGTTTTGTTTATCTGAAAAAGAAACTCGAATGAGTCATCGGTTGATTTCAACGTGTGATGAAATGTAATTTCACAATCGAATGAATACGAAGTATATTTATTTTCAATGGATTTATATTTTGTTAGTCGAGAATGACTTCAATAAAAAGTGAAAAACGAATAAGAAAAGTTGTTCCTCGATTTCGTCGAAAAGATTTGTCAAAGAATTTTGTTGATTTCGATGATGTCGAAGCTCAAGCATTGATCGATCAAGATTTGAAAAGTGTTTATAAATGGAATTCCGATTTGAATGATGACGAGTCAATTGATTTACAAAATCAATTTCAATTCGAAGACAATTCGCAACAAAATCTGTCGTTGATCGATCCAACAAATCAAGAGAATCTTCTCGATTTAGAAGTCGACGGTCGAGATCAAGTGAATATCTTTGCCAATTCGGATGAATCTCGTCGAACTCAATATGATTTTCAATTTGAACACAAACAAATTCAATTGTTTATCTCGGAAAAGAATTTGAAAAGTCAACGTTGGTCAATCGGAGAGACTCGAGATGAATTTCAATTGAATGTCAATGATTCATCCGAACAAATATCGAAATTTGATTGTGATGAAACCAATTCGAATGAACTTGTTCAATTTATTGGTGATCAACAATTTCTCAACGAACGAATCTTTTCAATTGAAGAAGAAAATCAACGAAATCTATTTGTCAACGATGAAAATAATCTTCAATCGATTGTTCTCGATAGTTGTCAACCAACAATCAATTTAATTTTGAGTCTTCCTCAAACGATCACAACGAATCTTTGGATTAATGGACAATTCAATCTTAAATTTAGTCTAACTCAACAACAACAACAATCAACTCCAATGTTTTCACCTTTAACTTTAAATAAATTTGAATTGGATTTAGCCAATTGTTTTCATCGACCATCATCAATTGATTTGTTCACTGAAAATTTCATTTCTTCATATTTAATTAATCTAATCGAAGAAAATAAACAAATGATTTATACAATTGCTGAAGAAGAAATTCGTTTGAATTTGTCAATCGACGATCCCAACAATGGCAAACAAACATTTTCTCTCGATGATTTTCAATTTCAACAAAAGTTAAGTCTATTAAGTCGAAGTTTTTCTCGTCAATTGTTCAGTTTAATCGATTCGAAAGAACGACCAGTGAATTTTGATTTAACCGATCGATTGAAATTAATCAAATGGTCATTAGAAAACCTGCCGAATCTGCTGTTAAATCTTTGTCCAAACGAAACAATCGAACAAATCTATTCGATCGGTTCAGGTCAAGCGATTGACTTGGAGAAAATGCTTTGTTCAGATAAGGATATAACAGCTCGATCATTTCGTCGATATCGTTGTAAACATTTGTCAATGCAATCGAATGAAAATCAACAATTCGATGTTGACAAAGGTTTTCAATTGGTTTTTAAAAGTTTTCTTCTCGATCAACAACAAGAAAACGAGCCAATTGAACACGATCTCATTCTTCAACAACAACAATTTCAACAATTTTTCTTTTCGAATTTAATTCTCAACGAAGAATTTCTTCGTTCATTTGATTTGTTAACAACAACAACAACTTTGAAACGAAACGACGATCAACCTTATTTAGATCGAAATGATTATGCAATCGATTTCGATTTCAATCTGTTGAATAAACATCGACAAGTTGGTTGTATATCTTACGATAGTTCTCTACTCAATCCAATTTATTATCTCAATAAATCAATGAAACGTTTTGTTCATTTACCTAAATCAAAAGATTTATCTTCGTATGATGTTTACGAAGGTTATCAATTGTTTATTGATAAAGTCAAATTAAACTACGAGAACTATTTTCGTCCCTATGATTCGACTGATCTTCGTCATTTACTCGAATGGTATTCAAATAAACAAAGTCTCTTCTCCAATTCCAATCCTCAACTCTTACAAACACCAAATTTTCTCTGTCGACGAATTGTTCTTCGAACTCTTCTCACGAATTTATATTGTGACAGTCAACCATGGAAATTACTCGTCACAAGAATCAATTCACAATTCTATTTAGCTTTAGCTAATCAAAAACAAAATAAACCCGAAGAATTCACTCAAGATGAATACAGTGGATTTCGATTTGAACAATTATTTACAACTGATCAACCCAACACAACCAGACATCGAACTCCACCGACATTAGACAAACCACAACAATCATTTCACACTATCAGATATTGGCAATTCGGAAAATTCAATATTCTCTATTCTAATGAAATCGATGGAGAATTTATTTCTCAACAACCGACTTCACCATCAACAACGACCGAACAAACTCAGTAAGATCACAACAAAACATTCATTTTAACAATTTCTATTTAGAACGACGGACGGTTTGGAAGAAGAAACAACAACGACGAATGAAAACAAAGAAAATGAAAGTGGAATGCGAAATGGTTTCGTCGAAATGAAATGTACAAATAAGAAAATCTTCTATCGCGATCAAAATAAATTACAAACACTTTCTTGGTGGGCTCAAATGTGGTTGGGAGATGTTGAAACATTGATGATCGGTTACAAAGCCAATCAATCGGGTTCAATCGAACAAATCGATTATCTTTCCAAGAAACAACTCATCGGCAAATTTCTATCGAGTTACAATCTTCGTTTGAAATATTGTTTTTCTTATCTTTATTCATTTTTAAATCTCATCGAACGAACAGTTCGTGTCGATGATCCATTGACAATTCACGTGTTTAGTTATATTCCTCAAGATCTACAAAAAGATTCTCTTACTGGCAAAGCCATTCAAACCGATTTACCCGATATTGTTCATTTTCAATATCGACAAATCAAACGAACAACTCAACGATATCAATTCTACATTCCTCAATCCTATCTCGATTTTATCCTTCGGAATTCGTCGATCTATCAACAACAATTCGTCACTCTACAACAAGAATTCAAAAAGAAATATTCACATCGAGGAAGAAACACTTGTCCACTCAAACTTAACAAAATTCGATCCAAACAAAAACGTAAAACTTAATTTCGACTTTCGTTTTGATTGTTTTTATTGTTAAAAATAATGAAATAAATAAATAAATAAATAGAAGATTTGCCAAATCACCCAAAAATGGAATCACTTGTCTTTTGAAAGCGAACTAATTTAGATTTGAAATAATTGAGCTAGATAATCACGTGTCTCCAATGGATTCTTAACCGAATAACCTTTGGTTCGACTGTCACTGAAGATCTCAAAATCATTTCCACCCTGAACACAAAACAACTCAACTCAAACAAAAACACAAAACTCGACTTACCTCAAATGTTTTATCACCAAAGAAATAAACATTGCTAATTGAATCTTTTTCAAGATGTTTCAACGAATAAGTTTTATCCCAACCTTGTGGGAAAACATCGAAACTAATTTGTCCACCAATTGCATAAGTTAAATTGAGATGAGCAAATTTATCTTTCAGCTGTTGAATCATTGTACTTCGAATTTCATGTTTGACATCGTATTTTTCGAATTCATTTCGTTCTTCGGTTGAACAATTTCGTCCAATAGGCGAAATATTAATTAAACCATTTCGAAATTCAATAAAAGTTCCTCGTTTAACCGGTAAAATGATTTGTGAAAGATAATTCAAACAAAAATTGATAAAACTCTGTAAATTGTCTTCGCCAACATGTTTTTGAATACTTTCTTCGAAAACTAATTGACCTTGTTTATAAGCAACTAAACCATTTTCAGCAAAAACATAATCATATTTTTGAATAGCATTCATTCCTCCGATTTGTTCAGCGATTTTGACAATATTCGAACCACCAACAAGACCAATTAAACATTTTTGTTTGAGTTTCTGAAGGAATTGATCCATATCTTCAGTGATCAATTGTCGTGGCATGGTTATTGTTCCATCGACATCGAATAAACAAATTGTATCTGTTCGTCGTTGATCAGTATTCGTCATTTTTTTTTGTTATCTGAAGTTATTCAATTACAAAATAAAGAAACCAAAAAAAAAAGAAAAAGAAAAAAGAACTTTGTCTAGATCGAGTTTATACGAAGAACAAACATTTGTTGGAAAATAAAAAAGAAAAAAGAAAATTAAGTCGAAGATGTATTCAAATGAAAATCGGTTCCATATCTTCTGCAACGTTCGAGATGTGCATAATGAAGTAAAAGATTGGTATTGGCATAGATTGGATTGGTTTGTTGACTCAATTCAATTGGAAGACGATCTCGATTCGTCGATAAATGAACAACACAATCGGAGTTTGGACATGTACACAACTGATGAGACAGATTCACTGAACAACTACTTGTCGTTGACGAAGAAGATGACGAATCAGATCCAATTGAATTCGGAGGAGAATAATTTACATTTACAATTTCATTTCTTTAAATCAAATAGAAAACAAAGATTTCGAATTCGTTGAAATCAAAGCAAAGTGTTTTTACTTTGATTGAGAATTATTTCTTGTTGCGAATCGTTTTGGTAATGAATGATTGATCGAATCAATTTCATGACTATCTGCAGAATTATAAGGATTTTTATCTTCATGATGTCGTTTCCTACAACAAAAACAAAAACAATTGCAAAAGCGTTGGGAAATATGTAAAGATGTTACATTGTTAAATCGAACTGTACAAAGAAATGAATTCGACTGTTCGTCGAATTTCAATGAGTTTGACTACGTGTTGAGATTTAGAAAGTAAATCGAATCTTACCAAACATAAATGCAAATTAAACAAAGACAAAACAAATATTCGTTGAGTATTTTCCAACCGTCGAAACAATTTACAAATCATTTTCTTCGTTTTCTTTGTTTTCGATTTTCTCAATATTCTTCAATCGAAAAATCTGTTTTTCACTTGATTTCCCAAGATTTCGATTGTTTTTCTGTATTCGAATAAAAGATGTCGCTTGTCGCCATCGATCGATTGCGAAATTCGTCAATGAATTTAGTGAAGCATAACTTGTTCGTAATGTTTTTTCTTTCTCGTTTAATTTGTTTGTTTGTTTTAGTGTGTTGTCGACATTGAATGTTGTTCAATTCAAATAGATTTCGTTTTTATTTCAAATTCTCAGAAAATAAACGCAAATTAAGTTTAATTGGACTAATTCTATTGATTTTTATCTTTATTCAAAGTCGAAAATCCGCTGAATGTTGGAGTAAGTTGACTAATCGAATTGGAAAACAAAAACAAAGAAAAATGAAAATGTTTTCTAGTTGATAAATATCGATCTCGTTTGTTATGTTTTGTGTTAACAAGTGAAATTCATCTTGATAATCGAGCTCGTGTTGTTTATGAAACTTGGGGACAACGATGTGGCAAATTTCTTTTCATCGGTCGTTTTAATTCGACGAACATTCAAAAGAATTTCCCGCATTTGCCCATTGAAAATGTTCCGAATTTACCTCATGAAAATTATTCGAATTTACCTGAGAAAGTTCGTCAAACACTTTTACATTTCAATAGATTTCACTCTGATTATGATTGGTATTTGAAAGCAGATGACGATACTTTTATTATCGTCGAAAATCTTCTCAGATTTCTCATTTCCAAACTGAAGTAAGATGATTGACTTTCTCTCTCTCTCTCTCGAAGAAAAAGCCAAATCAATGTTTCGATTAGTGAATATCCGATGTCATTATTATATGGATATCGATTTCGTGAAGATTATTATGTGAGTGGTGGTGCTGGTTACGTGATAACGAAACAAGCCGTTGAATTGTTTAGCAAATATATGCATAGAGATGAACAATATCGAAAATGTAATTCATCAATGGAAGATCTTATGGTTGGAACTTGTTTACAAAAGATTCTTCAAATTGAACCTAAAGAAAAAAGCAAAGATTTAATGATCGTTGGAGATTCAGTCGATTCTCTCGGAAGAGAACGTTTTCATCCGTTAGCTTTTCGTCTTCATTTTGGTGGACCTCAAAATAAATTCAAACGAGAATGGATTCATTTTCGACCGTTTCATCATAATTTACACGTAAATCATTCACGCATATCTTCGATGTCATTTCAACCTTTGTCTCTTCTCTTTAGAATTACGATGGAATCAGTGAAACAACAATTAGTTTTCATTATACAGATATCAGTGATATGTATCAAACCGATACTTTTATCTATCAAATTCGACAATTTCATAAACATGTTTGTGCTGCTCAAGTATAAATTTCATTTTTCAATAGAAAATAAAAAGAAGAGATAATTAATGTACCTAGAAAGCACGAGAATAGAAGAGAAAAAGAAAAAAAACAAGTACGTATGTACGAACGAGATGTTTTTTCTTTCGTCTTATCGAACGACGAGCAGCAAAAGAAGAAGAAAAACAAGAGGAGTAGTTTATTTCTCGAATAGCAGGTACATTGTTTACTTTGAAATTTAACAAAATGGAATTGAATCGATCACACGATGTGCCTATATTTATTTCCCCTTTGAACTTTGAACTTTGGACTTTGAATTTCATTTATTTCTTTGATGAAAAAGTATGAATGTACTAGAAGAGGTCATGACGACCTAGTTGAATGAATGAATGGTACTATTCTGATTTATTTGTATTTACTAAGAGTGAATCTCTCATTGAGTCTACAGGTTGAAAAATACATAGAGAGATACAAACAAATCGTTGCAAAACAAGTGAAAAAAAGAAGTGAAGCAAGATCTGATTTTATTTTGATTTGTTTAAAATCGATCTTGACGAGGATGATGCCAAGAGCATTTGATTGGTACTGAATACTGAGAGACCAACGCCTATCAATGACATGAATACAGCTGCATGAAATGACAATCGTTCTCTTCGTATCGATGAATTGAGAACAACTGATTTCTATTCACAATCAAACAAAAAACATTTTCAATTTTGAGAAAAGAGACAAAATGAAAATTTGATTTACCGAAAAGAATCTTGATCCAGTTTTGGTTGTTAAAGTGAGACCCATGGTTTGATAAGGAGATGAAGAGATTTGATCTAAAAAATGAGATTTCTATTCATTGATTTTGTCGAAATATTTTGAAACGACAAGCAGACAGACGAAGAGAAACAGAACGTATCGTTCTTTTATATATGTACCAATCAACGTTGCCAACTTTTACGATGAAAACAAGTTTTACTATTGGTTTTGACTTTTCCAAATCGATTTCGTCTGTAGATGGAGTTCAATCGAATTACATTATTTTTATTCGTTTTCATTTCATTTTTAAAATCAATTTTACTTTTTTTTACTTTTAAAAATCATTCGAAATTATTTGAGAAAAATTCGTCGAAAAATCCATAAAATATTTAATTGCATCAGAATGAGAAAAGAAAAACGACGACTGAAAGTTGAATTCGAAAAAGATTTCGATCGAAAAAAAAAACAATGGATTCATCATCACAACAATCGATAGTAAACAGATTTTCAAATTCGACTTTGACAAAATACGACAAATTTTTGCTTTGTAATTCGAAAAGATTGACAATGAAAATATTCTCGAACAAGCTCTGAGAACTTACGAAGAAAGCGAACGATCATTGAAATCGATTTGTTTTTCGGTTGAACAAGAAAATTGTCAATTGGAAAATCAATTCAAACAACTTCAACAGATTTACAATCAACGAATTCGACAATCCAAACAAATTCAACAACAAATCGATGTCACACAAAAAGATTTCAATCATCTCAATCAAAAACTGACCATGTTTAATCAACAGACGAATTCATTTCATCAACGGTTTTCTCTTTTTCTCTTTTTTTTGTTTTTTCTCTCTGAATTTGATTTTCTTTCTATTTCACAGTTACGAACAAGTTCAATTAGCTTTCAAACAAATTCTTTCTTTGTCGATTTCAACAACGAATGATCCTCCTTTTCAAGAACAAACATTTTCACAATTAAATTGCAAAATAATTCCAATTTCGTCAGATAATTCTCATTCGACTCACAAAAGAAAAGCAACAAATCAACATTCAACTCCAAAACATCACAAAACTCTTTCCTAAGTCAACGATTTGTTCTCTACATAGTCTCATTCATATTTTAGATTTATTTATTTCATTTTCATTTTCCAAATCTTCTAATGGCAGACGAAACGAATAGCGACGTGTCTCTTGAAAATTCTCCTGATCAATCGAATTCGTTTGAATATATTCAACAGGATCAAAGTCAATCAGATTCACCGAATTCCGATGATGATGATCATCATCAAAACGAACCTCATCTTCTCAAACAACAAACCAACGGACAAGACGAAACACAACAAAATGGACTTAATGGTCAAGAGAATTCGAGTTCTTCCAACGACGACGAAGTAGAAGACGACGAATCAAATCAAGAGGAAACACGACAAAATGAAGTTAATGGTCAAGACAAATCAAATTCTTCAAATGAGGAAGAAGAAGAAGAAGAAGAAAAAAATGAAGTTAATAGTCAACACAAATCAAGTTCCGAAGATGAAGATGAAGAAGAACAAGAATTGAAACCACAACGTGAAATTGATAATGATGAAATTCCACCAGCTGAATTACCAAATGTTCAAAAAGAAATTCGACATTCACCACGCAGTAGTCCAACTCAATTCAATGAGAATAACAATAATCGTCCTTTAACTAAATTAGAAGATCCTTTTGGAACTCATCAAGAACAAGAAGAAGTAAAAGAAGAAGAGCTTTCTCCAATTGAAACTACAATCAATGAAACAAATAATAGTTCAACAAATGAAAATCTTCTCACCGAAAAGAATCCATTAGAACATCCAACATTATCATCATTTCTACCGGATGTTATTAATCAAACAACAGAACAAAATAATATTCCAACTGAAACAAATCCTTCCAATGAAAATCCAACAGATTCAACTGAAGTCGATCCAAAAGATTTTACTGAAGAAGATTTTCCTCCTCTACCGAAAACTGAACTTCCTATTCATCAAATTATCAACGATCAAGATTTTCCTCCATTGAATCCTCCGACAGAAACAACAACAACGACTGATCAACAAGCTGAACTCGAACCTCCTCTTGATATTCTTAAAAATAAAAGTCTTTTAAAACAAGTAATAACAAAATATCTTTCCAAATAGAAAAAGAGAAAACGATTGAATAATTTAGACATTAGTTAAAGGTGAAACCAATACTCGTCCAAGTCGTAGTACGATCGTGACAATCTCTTATAGTTTATCATTGATCGATAGTTTAACATCGAATACTCGTTTCATTGAACAAATTTCAAATGAAAAATATTTTATTGGCGAAAGAGATCTAATTGGAGCCATTGATGTTGCTCTTCTTTCAATGGATCGTGGTGAAAAAGCTTTAGTTGAATCCGATGTGAGACATTGTTATGGTGAACAAGGTTGTGAAGAAAAACAAATTCCACCTGTCACTACATTGAATCCCTATAAAATGTTAATTGAAATCGAATTACATGATTGGACTCAACCAATTGATATTCAACTTTTGTCTGTTGAAGAACGAATCTTTTGGAGTGATAAAAAACGATTAAATGGCAATTTCTATTATCGACGACAAGATTATAAAAATTCACTTGAATGTTATCAAGGTGCATCGAGATATTTAGATCTCGAATTGAATCCGATTGACTCGTCGATTGATCAAAATCAAATCAATCTTCTCGTTGAAAAATATATTCAAGTTCAAAATAATCTTGCTCAAACGTATTTATTAGTACAGAAATACGAAGATTGTTTCAATACGGCTGCCAATGTTCTCAAATTTGATCCGAAAAATGTCAAAGCTCTATTTCGACAAGGCAAAGCTTTGTTTGAATTGGGCAAATATCAAGAAGCGATTCAACCATTGAAATTATTTTTACAAATTCAAAGAGCGAATCCAAATGTCGATTCAGACAAAGCCAATCAAATGATTCAAATTTCAGAAACGAAATTGGCGAATTATCAAAAAAGTGAAAAAGAAATCTACCAAAGAATGTTCCGACCTACAACAGCAAACAATCAACAACAACAACAACAACAACAAACCAAATCGAAAAAAACAAAACAAGTTCGAATTCGATTTTCTATTGAATTTGTTGATTTTATTGGTTTTTGTAGAATGTTCATTCGAGTGATACGAATTGGCTGCCATACGTTGCTTTAGGTGCTGGTGCTCTTGCAGTTCTTGGTTATATTGCTTTCACTAAATATCACAAACTTTCGTGAATAGAGACTATTCAGTGATTATTATTGTTCGATTACGTTTTTCTTTTCGCACTATTTTTGTTTGTCATGTGTTTTTTTTCCGATGTCTTTTGTCTTTCAGTACAACAGTTGTTTAGTTTTACTTTTTTTTTTGTTTTCCCACATCAACACAAAACCAAGCATATTCACTGAGAAACAAGCATCAACAAATAAACCTATCCTAAAACTTATGCTGTTCTGTGTTTTGTTTTATTGAGAAATGAACAAAGAAGAAAAGACATGAGTTTACATGAAAATATTTACAATCGAAGTGTTATGTTTCGTTGAAGAGCATTAGTTGTCTTGTTGAGCTGCCTACACACAAGAAAATGAAAATTATCTTTCGATTAAATTGAAATATTTACTGGATAAATAAAAGATGATAAATGTTGACATTGATTTGAACAACAGATTTGACAAGTATATAAACCCATCTGATCATCGAAAGTACCATTGGAAAGAATTAAATCTGTTTGTTGATGAGGAAGTTCAATAAATTCATCATCGAAATTCAACCAACGAATTCGACATTGATCTTTATCATTCGACGCTATTCGACAGAGAATTGAAAGTGATCGACGAGGTTCAAACAAAGCTTGACTTGTATGAACTAAATTTTATTCCGAAAATAACTTCAAACAAAATCCATTCGAATAATTACTTATGATCGATGTATCTTTTTCGTAATTAATCGGAGAAGAATTCGTTGTCGAATTGATTTCAATATAAAATGTTTGTTTGGCATAGATTTCTTGATGAATAGCAACACATTGAAAGAATCCATTCGCATCAAAATGAATTTCATCGATCGTTAATGTTGAAACAATTGACACTGCTAAATAAGAATCTTCGTCTTCGTCTTTGGTTAAATTCTATTTGAATTTGTTTTCAAGAAAAATGAACAAAGAGAAAGAGAATTGAGTTTACTTTGGAAATAAATGATCGAATTAAAGTTCCATTGTGAAGCCAAAAAAGATTGACAATTGGAAAATTGGATAGAAATGAACAAGTCAATTGAAATGTTGAATTCGAATTGAAAATGATGTTGGTCGGAGAACTAAATTTGGATTGAAATAGAATTGTTTTCTGTTGTCTCATTTGTTTGAATAGAATCGATGAACAATCGGCGAGACAAATGAACATTGACAACTGAACAAGTAAATTCATGTTGATCGTCGTCGTCGTCGGTTGAATTCGTATTGGTGAAGATGTGTCGTCGTTAGATTTCAAAAAAATATACAAATGAATTGTCTATTAGCATATGATGCAATCAAATTAACCGAAAATCAAGGAACAAGATAGCACAAACGTTTCATGTTTCGGTCGACGTGACCAATTCGAAGATCTTCACTCAAATAAATCATTTAGATTTCATCAGAATTAAGACTCAAAGATCGTTTTTCTTCTTTTTCTTTTTCTAATCTTAAGAAACAAGATGAAAGAAAAAGAAAGACTAATTATCTTTGATAAATTTAGCATAAAACTAGTTTGACGTTTTTTTTTCTTCTTCTTTTTGACAAGTTTAACAAAGCGAAAAGAAAAAAAATTGTTAAACGAAGACGATTTGCAGATCAATCTAAAAACGACATTTTATTTCTAAACAACTGAACTTCAACATTGACGTAGAAAATATTAAAAAACCATCAGAGAATCGAATCGATCTTTTGTAAGACGTCAAACGAAGAAGAAGAAAAAAAACTATTTGTCAAAAAGCATTTGTTCTCAGGAATGCATATGTTACCTCGAGAAACAAAAAACAATTGTTGTTTTTTTTATGGAAAAAGAAGGAAAAGGAAGGAATATGTCATTTACTTTCTTTCTTTCTTTTTTTTCTTCTCTCTTCTCTCTTTTCAGAATAAGTCCATTAGCACTAATTAGACTTTTCTATAGACGAGAGAAGAAAAGTGAACCAACGAGACAAATTTGCAGATAGAACGTTTTTTTTTTGTTGTTGTTGTTCTTCACTGAGAAATGAAATTCGATTCATCTTCGTCAGTTCAACAGAATCCATCGGTCAATGGTTTACTTCGATCGGGTCCGATGTCGAATCAATTTCATTTGCAAACAAATTCCACTAAACTGAAATCAAGAAATCAATTTCGATTTGGTTTTCTAATTGTTTGTTTAACTTTTGTATTCGCTTTTCTTTTAATTCTAACTGTTGAATTCGCTCGATTAATTGTTCAACATGATTCATTGGAATTCGATGTCAATTTAACTTTCGTTTCTAATCAAACGAAATCTCAACAAAATCCATTCGAATCATTTTTCGCTTCGATTTGGATTTTTAATCTTCTTTTATTCTTCGTTTGTTTATGTTTGCATTTACTTTTATACAAAAGAAAATATCAAGATAATCAAACGAAAACCGCTTTTCTCAGGTAAATTCATCAATTTTGATTATTTATTATTGAATAATTCATTTTTTTTTGTTTCAAGAGAATTTGCTCGAATATTTGACGATGGAAAATTTTCTTCGACGAATACGTTAGCTGATTATTTACTAAAAACTTGTTTGTTATGTTTATTTTGGTATTTATTCTGTTATTTAATGTTACGTTCGATGTCAATTCTAATTTGCACTCAAATTCTAATCTTGTACTCGATAACCATAACCTTGCGGGAACTTCTTGGTTGGATATTTCTTCATGAATTATTTATTGGAAATAAAGTTTGCTGATGAAGAAGAAGAGAAAAGTGTTTTGTTTCTCATTTTAGTTTTGAATGTTAGATCATTGGACATATTCTTTCTCTTTCGTCGTTACTTTTCTTATTGCATAACAATGGATTTAGTTGGAATCGATTTTTCGTTGGTTCAATTTTGATCACGATTTCAGTTTCAATCAAAACGATTTTTGATGTAAATCTTCAGCTGTTTTTCTGTTGTAAACAAAGAAAAAAAGAAGAAAAATGTTTGTTTTTTTAGATTTTAATTGAAAGTTTTGTAAAAGATTTAACCAGTTCGAAAATGCGTATTGTTATGATAAATATTTGTTTATGTGGTTCGTGTTTACTTTGGCCATTTGTTTTGTTATTTCATGTTACCAAAATTGAATTTATTCAATATTTTCATTCTCGATTGATATTTATTTTCATTTGTTTACTTTCTTCATTAAGTAAATGCAATTTTCATCATTTGATTTAAGAAAAAAAAACGACAAAATTTGTTTTTGTTGTTATTGAATTTTAGTGTTTATTGTTTTGAAGGTTTCAATTCCATTAAAATACACGAAATTATCTGAAATTTTATCAATTCTAATTGTAATTCCAACTGTTTCTCGTAAGTAGTTAATTGAATTGAATTGTAATTGTGATTTTCGAATGATTTGAGTTTAGTAATCGATCGTTATGTGTTAAAAATCGAATATTCGTCGTTAGTTATTTGTTCAATAATTTGTTCGTTTGTTGGTGTTTTTCTGTCGATAATTCCGAAGAATATTTTCAAAAGAAAAGATCGAACAAAATTGAAACAAATGTTAAATTTATCCGTTCGTGATTCGACTGCAATGAAAAATTCGAGTTCATCAACATTCGAACAAATTCGTGCTCAACGAAGATTACGCAGTGTTTTGTTATACAACGATGCCAAAAACTAAACTTGTCATTTCATTAAAAATAAAAATTAACAAACAAATCAATTCTTTTTTTTTATTAATCCGAACGAAGAAGAAGAAGAAGAAGAAGAAAAAGAAGAATTATGAAAGTATTCCATCAATAAGAGTACATCGACATAAACATTTGGCAACAGGACATTGTTGATTCATTGCAAACCAATTTGAAACATGTTCAGCATGTCCACCATGTCGACATAAACGACACCAAGTAAACCATTGACTTGACATGAGAGTGTGTTTATCTGGAATTGGTTCGTAGGCATACGATGCATCTTCGATATATGTTGTCAAACTCATCATACAAATCGAACAACGTGGCAAAATTTGACGACATTTCGCACAAACCATCAACTAAAACAAAATGATCATCATTAGAAGAAGAAGAAGAAGAAGAAGATCGAGACCATATCAGAGAAAGGTGTTTGAGAATGATAATTGGACGACGATGATGCCGATGATCTCGATGTAATCTGTTGAGATTGTCGTAGATTTGGTCTCATTGGAGTTGTTTGAATAGATGATGATGAATTTAGATTTGTTGGAGTTTGAGCAAATGAATTTGAATTTAATTCTAATGGCGTTTGACAAAACATACACGAGACATTCGGCGTTCCATTGACTGTTCGATCGAATATTTGTCGACGATGAGAATTGACACCATTGACATGTGATCGATAGATATCGAATTCAGCACGTTCATTCCACAATTGAAGTTCATCCAATAGGAATCGATATCTAAAATAAAATATTTCCATTTCGAAAAAAACAAAAGATCGAGAGTAAACAAACCCGTGAATCCATTCTTGAACATAAGGACATTCTTGAATAATATCTTCGGAAACGTAAATAGCGAGTAATGCTGCTGTTCGAATGTCATTTGTTTGATCGAGATATTTTTGAATTAATTCACAACCATTTTGTCTTAAACCAGTTAAAAGAATTCCTTGAAGATCGCCTTTGTCTCGACTTTCATCTGCTAATCGATCTAATTTCTCATAAAGTCTTTGATCATTCAAATATCTCGATGCAAATGCAACTTTATCATTTAAATCTAATTGTTCATCCTAAAAAAACACAAAGACAATGTTGTTGTTGTTGTTGTTTTCTGTTTTGACTTACCAAAACACATTCATAGAGAAGATCATTGGAATCTTGTTGAAAGATAAACGCAAACATCGCTTTGATATAAGGTCGATGAAATAATTTGGTGATTGAAGAGAAATCATTGAGCGATGTTTTATCGTCAGTATTTGCTGATGTTGCACGAATTGAACCAACTAAAGCTAAGATGAGTGTTGCATATTCTTCTTTTCCACCTCGTTGAAGACCATCATTCAAAATTTCTAAAGCTTTGGTAACATTCATTTGAAAGATGTAAATAGCTGCTAATTTCTCATATTGTTCTTGTTCCAACAATGAATTCATTCGATCGTATCCCGATGATTTCGAATCCACAGTTGACCAACCACACAATTGATTGACTATTTGTCTAAAATATTCAATAATCAAATCGTTTTTACTTTTGTAATTCTCTCGAAATTGAAGATGAAACCTTTCCGTTGATTCATAAACAGTTTTCGTATACGATGAATTGATCATTGTTGACCACGTTTGATGAGTAATTGTAGTTGTTGATGACGGTTGAGCATCTAAATCAACATCAAATTCATTTCATTTTTGAACAAAAAACAAAAAGAAAAGATCGTAACCTCTTAAAGCTTCGATAACTCCAACGAATGGATACGGATCTCGATTGATATTCGTATCTTTAAGAAATCAAAATCGAATTTCGAAAAGGAAACAATTGGAAACAAACTTTTAATCCATCGTTGAATTTGTTCAATGGTCGGTTGATTTTCTTTTGACATTGATTTCACATCCATTTCCATTAACTTTAACAAACAAACAAAACGAATCGATTTCAATGGAAAGCAAAAGTTCAAACTTGATTATTTGGATTAACTTGAGTTGGTGTTTGATTTCTTCGATCATTTTGAAAATAGGATGAATCATAATTAAATAAAACTTTCGATGCAATTTGATTTTGATCTTGATTGACAATCGATGGATAAATTTCATGACCATTTGTCCATAATAAACCATTACGAGGAGAATAACACTGTCCAACACAAACAAATCAAATCAATTCACTTTTAGAAAAACAAAACTCAAAAAAAATTACAATTGTTGATCTCGATGGAATAACATAATCGAAATATTCTTTGCCACCAAGTAAAACAAGACGATCATTATCAAAATAATTCCAATCGAATGATGATAAACCAATTCGATATTTTTGAATTGGACCTTTAACAAACAAACAAACAAACAAAAGATTTCCATTGGAAATACAATGACAAATCGAATTACATTGAAGAATTCGATGGATAAACGTATCATTATCTTGAATACGAGCTGAAGAAATCGATAAGAGATGAAATTTGGGTGAATCTCGAATACAATAACCAAGTTGAGATGATCTTTATTCAAAAATAAAATTCAATTCGAGTGTTATAGTTTGCAAATAAATAAATAAACAAACCCATTTCTACTCCAAGATAATTTGACAATTGGTTCATGTTCTTCTCGAACAATCAACGGTTTTTCATGGAATCGAGTATCATAAACATAAACTGTTTTCTATTTTCAATTGAGCAAATCAACAATCGAAATGAGAATTTGCAAATGTCAATCAGTGATTCTTACATCAACATTCGATGCCAAATACGTTTCCGTTGTATCTGCACATAAATTAAATGGAGCTTTGGTTAGAAATGAAAGAGCCGCCGATGAAGAAGCTAAACAATTCAAATTGAAAATGAGAAAAAGATAAAAAAAAACGAAAGACAAACTTCGTGGATCATAAACTTTAATCATTCGATTATTATGTTGAGTTGTCGCTGCAGCAAATAATTTTTCATTTGGCTTAAACCAAGTCAATGAATGACATTGTTCACCCGGTGCACATTCAAACATTGGTTTCCAAATTTGTTTTAAATCATCGTTTGTTGGAATTGATGTCGTTGTTGTTGTTGTTGCTGTTGTTGTTGTTGTTGTCGATTGAAATATTGATGATGACGATGATGAAGATATTCCGGCGTGATTTAAATCCCAAATTGCTAAACAATTATCCGATCGAAATCGATCGAAACCAGATAAAAGCTTTTCAAGAAAAACAAAAAACAAATGAAATCCGAGAAAATAATTTTGATTTTACTAGATTTGGAGTTTTAATATTCCATGCAAGTGCAACACAAGCTCTGCCTGATTTCGAATCAATTGCTACAAAATGAAAAATGATTTAATTTTCAATTGAATTTTATTTGAAAATATTCAACCTGTTCGTTCTTTACTCAATGGATCCGAACGATCCTTCACACTAAACAAAAAGACAAAATCAATCTTCGTTTTACAAAAAATGAAATAAAAACTTTTCGAAAATAATCTTTCCATTTGGTTGTCCAATAGCAAATACATAAGGATATTCTTGTGAAGGCCACCAAGCACAACACTTTCAAAAAACAAAAAAAAAGAAAGAAATTCGATTGAATTTCGAATTGTAAATGAAACTTTGATATAATTTTTCTCGTGCAATGGATAATTGAGACGCGTTGTTTTTTTATTTGTTCCAGCTGAAAAACATTTTCCACTTTCTCCAGTTAAAGGTCGATCAAATGAATGAATAATAATTTCAGCTCCGATTTCTGCTAATTGATTTCGTTCATTTGGCGACCAATGAATTTCGGTTTTTTGCATCTGAAAAAATTGAACAAATGAAAATCTTTTCTCACGACGAAGATTTTATCGAATTGAAATCATAGATTTTCTGTTGATCATCTTTTGAAATTCCAAAATTAAGTGGTGGAATTGTTTTTGATAGTTTATTTTCGATCATCTCATCGTATTTAATCGATTGTTGAACATCGAAATGATTGAGCCAATCTCCGATTTGTCCTTTTCTCATAAATGAAAATGATTTTTGAACAAAACCCCAATCTTTGAACCATTCGTAATTCGCTTTCGAATTGGCTTTCATTGAATTAAATGAACACCATTTCTCTAATTTATCTAATTGTTCGTCACTTAATTCTTTGTCTTTTCCTAAATATTTTGCTAAACGACGAATTGTTTCACGAAAATTCTATTTTCCACAAAGAAAAACAAAAGAAATTCAATTTCATTTTTTTCCGAATGTTGAATTACAGTTAATAAATCTTCATAAGAAACAAAGAAGATGTTCGGTTGCATCGCTTCATAATCATTTAAATGTTTCCACCAAGGTCCATAGTAAACTTCATCGATAAGAAAAGATTCAACGAATTGATTCCATGGACCCGAATAAGTCAATTCGATATTAATCGAACGAAGAAAATGAAACAATGACACTGTTACATCTTTAGGATTTCGATAAACATAAACGATCTGATTGCAATTAGAGACTTTCGTTTTCATTAAAAGAACAAGAAAAAGAAGAATTTACTTTAGCATTTTGAAATGATTGATTAAAAAAGATCGGTGGTAAATGAGTTTTAAAAAATCGATGTTGATGAAATTGATATTTGGAAAGAGAATTGAAATTGGTCGATGGCCATTCAATAAACGCAAATCGTTCGGAAATATCGAATTGTTTAGCTAAATCATAATTGAAATCAGTTTGTAAGAGAAAAACAATTTCTTGAATGAGAGTTGTTCCTGATTTGGGAAACGATGCACAAATCACATCTCGATTTTCAAATTGAAATTTATCGATTTGACTTAATTTGGAAACAATCTGTTCGGGTAACAAATAACCTTTGATTAATGCACATTTATTCTTAAAATATTTCAAATTCATCCAAATTGGTTTCAATTCTTCGTCGATTTGTTTGCCCATTGAATAATCTCGTGTTTTTCGTCGATACCAAACTGTAACTGCAGTAATTGCCATCAGACTTGTCACAACATTAACAACACGAAATGTTTTCTTTAATCTTAAAATAGGTTTCAGTTTCTGTTGTTGTTCAGGTGTGAGATTATTCAAATCGATGCCGCGTTGTTTCGCTGCTTGTTTCGCTTTTTGTGCGTATTGAGCATGACTAAAGAGATTTTGAAAGAAATTCTGTTTTCTCGATGAAATTGAAAACGATCGAGACGAAGACAATCGAAAATAATTGAACATCTGAAACAAAAACAAAAAAAACACAGTAAACGATCGTTTTCAAGTATTTTCAATTTGTTTTAATTGATAAACATTAAAACGATGATTAGTTTTCTTTAAAAGATGCAATTTATAAATCGATCCCAATGATCCAAAAGTTGGATTTGAATTTAAATAAAAAACATTTTCAATTCTCGAATGAAGTAAAGCCATTGCACACATTACACACGGTTCATCGGTCAAATAAATCGAACAACCATTTAACAAATAACTTTCTTTCGTTTTGTTTGTTTCGATATATTTCAAAAGAAGATTTTCTCGTTGATAAATCGAATTCGATGACAAATAATCAATGGCAACCATCACTGAATGTTGAAGAGGATGTTCACAACGATAATCTTTACAAGCAACTAAAGGAATGTTTCCTTGATTATTAACTATTATTGAAAAATGACTTTGACCATGATCCTCTTCCATTTTCTATTTCAACAACAAAAGTTTAAAAAAAAAGGAAACTCAACAGAGAACAAGTCGAACAAACTTTGAATAGATCAAGAATAATTTCATCGAATTCAGTTAAATTCTTTTTGAGTAAAGTTTTTTCTAAGATTGGATTGTGTTTATAAACTAAATTTGGCCAACAGATTTTAATTAATTGCTGATATTGCCATTTGAGTAAACACGGAGTTAGAGGAATATCAACGATTCGAGTTTCTCCTTCGAAGAATTCTTCGAATTTGTCTTTTGGAATTTGTTGATGAAATTGATTTGGATAAAGAATAATGTCAACTTGATTATTCGATTGATACAATCGTCGAATATGTTTGAGATCATTTGGCCACGGATAAATTTGATTGAGAAACGAAAGAATATCTGAAGTCACTCGAGGATTTTTCACTCGTCCGACAATCATCGATTTCAATTGAGGTAAATTCACATATTCATCATGAACTATTGGATTCCATTGATATTTGGTTAATGATGAACAATTCTGACTACATAAACGTTTTATCGAAGACATCATCTGAAATCAAATTAACAAATTTATTTATCTTTTGTGAAAGAAAAAAGAATTAAGATGAGAAACGATTCAGTCCACCGCCATGTCTCAATTGACGATCGTAATCTTCAGCTGAAAACGTTCCTTGAATTTTCTCGAAATTCTTATTGAAAACCGAATAAGCACTCAATTGATTTGTTCGACGACAATGATGAGAACTCATACTCGTCCAAATAAAATACAACAATGACACAATAAAATAAATGGCACCAAATTCAAGACGAATAAATATCACAAATAATGTTAACCATAACAAACATTTTATTACAATTATTTTCCAATCCATTTTTATGTCTTCGATTTCATCATTCTGTTGGATTTCATCATTTTTCGAGTTGTTCGGTGTTAAAGTTGAGATGACTGCTGATGATAATCGTTGATAGAGATCATTCCAATTGATAATGCTTTTTTTCGAAGCTTGTTTTTTACGAAATTCAGCGAGTTTCTCTTCCATTTTTATCAATGATGATCAGCAGTTCGATGGAATGCTTTGCTCCAACTTTTTCATTGCGAAAATTTCTTATTCGACTGCTTCTAACCAATTAAATTCGATTCAATTCTAATCTTCATAATTTCATTGATAATCGTCTTGGCAAACGTTTTCCGACTCATGTTTTTATTTCAAATTCGTAATTTCTACATTGAAATTTGACAAGTTTAGAAACAAAAGCGAACAGATGTCACTTGAAATCGAAAATCTTCTTTATTTTTTTTTGTAGTTGCAGAAAAGAGAACCAATGAGTATATATTTGAGTTGCTCGCTACTATTCAAGCGATTTTATTTTTGTTTTGATTCGAAGATTTGTTCTTCCGAGTTTTGATTGAAGATGAGTTCGAAAGCATCATCGGATCCGTATGTTAGCAAAGGCAAATGTCAATGGTGTGGAAGACAAACAGATCATATTGAAAAATTCAATTTATGTCAAGATCAAATTTGTGATCGATGTGTAATTAAAAATGTCAAAACGAAATCGAAATGTCCTATATGTTGGGAGAAACAAATCAGTTCATATTTAATATTCAATCAAACATGTTCTGGTAACATAACTCCAATGATAATCGATCAATGTTTTTAGTTTTTTTAGTTTGTTGTACAAAGATTAAAGATAAAAGTTCTTATTGTGAGAGAAAACATATATTTTGTTGTGAATGTATCCCAGATGGTTGTTATTTATGTTTATTTCGTCAATTACAAGCATCGAACGATAGATTGGATAGTGTTCCAACTCGATTGAAAAAAGCTTTCTATCATTGTTCGCACTGGCAACTACAAGCTGAAGCGAATCCATCGCCATTTCATTCTCCACGATCTCAATCATCAAAATCCAAAATAGACAAACTATCAGGTTTTTTATTATTTTCATAAAAGTTGAAAAATGAATTGAGTTTTTTTGTTGACAGAAGAGACAAAAGCTGGAGAAGAAGATGAAACTTGTATAATCTGTCGTGATGATTTAAGTGAAGGTCCATGTCGAAAACTTGAACATTGTGGTCATTGTTTTCATGAAATGTGTATCAATGGTTGGTTTGAATCGAGTGGAAAACAAACTTGTCCAACATGTGGATATGTCTATGGAATAAGTAAAGGTCCTCAGCCATCCGACGGTAGAATGATAGTGAAATACATTCCAGTAATCATACCGGGTTTTGAACATCAACATTATAAAGATAAAAGAGAAGCAGCAATTGAAATAGTTTATGTATTTCCTAATGGAATTCAAGGTCCATTGAATCCCAAACCTGGAAAACCATTTAGTGGAACAACACGTAGAGCTTATCTGCCAAATACGAAAGAAGGACAAGAAATCTTAACATTATTGAGAAAAGCTTTTGATGATCAACATGTTTTCACTGTTGGTAAATCAGTTACTTCAGGTCAAGACAATGTTGTTACTTGGAATGACATTCATCATAAAACAAGTATTCAAGGCGGACCACAACATTTTGGTTATCCTGATCCAACATATTTGATGCGAGTTCGTCAAGAACTTGCCGACAAAGGATTTAAATAAATAAATAAATAAACATTTCGCCTTCAGTTTTTTTTCTTCAATTTTCTTTGACAATATATTTTCAAATAAATTTTATGCGTTAATTGACAGGTGACATCTTTTATGTTTGTTATGTTTGGTGAATTACTGAGCCAATAGAATTGTTCGATGGTGTTGATTGAATGAATTGATTCTTTATATTGTTCTCATGATGGAAATGATCTCGAGTTGAATGAATGGCTGCATCGTATTGGAAAAGTTCTCAATTTGAACAATGGTTATTTGATCGTCAAGAACTGATTTCTAGTCGTTTAAAAGATATTTCATCATGGTCAACTAATCCATCAAGTTCTACTGTAATAACTGAAGATGATT
>Ga0209914_1001014_pt1 | contig 32290 bp, 30 predicted proteins | sample ThiBiot_500_plan_FD_183949 | JGI IMG/M metagenome (GOLD analysis project Ga0209914, IMG submission 183949) | Wastewater bioreactor microbial communities from Cape Town, South Africa - Thiocy_cont_500_plan (SPAdes) | ecosystem: Engineered > Bioreactor > Thiocyanate-remediating > Anaerobic-Aerobic...
TAAATATCTAATTCCGCCAAATGAATCGAATTTTAGATGCGATGTTGTTCATTAGAAAATCTCAATTAAATCTTTTGAAAATCTTTTTACGAACAAATATTCGATTGATTTCATCGAATGCACCGAATAAGTAAGAATATCGAATTGAAATTCAAAAGAACAAAAAAAGCAAATCATCAGCTCTATCTCTTTCTCTCTCGTCTTCTAGATTACATGAAGTCGGCCTATTTACAGCTGTCAAACAAGAAGGCAATTATGAAACAGGCCAGGTAAAGAGACGACCCGTCAACTCTGACGGATAGATGTCAAAAATACATTAGAAGATTCTATTTCCCCTATCAGATATTGAGAATATTTGTTGATGTTTTCTTTTTGTTGGATTCAAAAAAAAAATACTAAGAAAATGAACAGCATGTACTGCGTTTCGATACTCGATCGTTCAATTGTACGAGATGAGTTAATGTTTTCGATGGATTTTGTCCATTGGATAGATTGATGTCGATTTGCTCGAGTAAAGCTTGTGTAATAGCATGAAAGGAAAATTCAACATTTAAGCCTGTCTTTGCCGATGTTTCGACGTAGGCAACATCGTATTCATTGGCTAATTTCTCGCCCATGTCACGTGTAACAACACGTTCTTGGAGTTTATCAACTTTATTTGCAATTAGCATGACAATCACATTCGATTGTGCATGTTCTTGAATTTCGCTTAGCCAGTCGCGAACGTGATTAAAACTGAGTATTGATGAAACGTCATAGAGAAGTAATAATGCATTTGCATCACGATAATACGAATGTGCTACCGAACGGAAACGTTCTTGACCAGCCTAGGATAAAAATCAAAGAAAAAAAGAATATAAATAGAACTGAAGTGATCGTTGAGAGAGGCAAAAGAAAAGAAATTGTCAATAAATTCTCCGATTTCTTCTTCTTCTTATTGATATTGATTAGGTTTTTACAAACTCAAATCATTTCCGAGTCTATTTACTCTTCTCTCTCTCCCTCTCTCTCAATAGAATACGAGTAGAAGAAGAAGAAAACGCTGAGAACGATAAAGACTATCGATTAAAACTTCAACATACAGTGTCATAAATTTGTAACTTCACTTGTTTATTATTAATCACAATTGTTTTATTCCGAAAATCAATTCCAACTGTTGCAATAAAACTGCCAGATAAAAATGTATCGTCTTTAAAACGTACTAATAAACACGTTTTACCAACGCCACTATCTCCGAGTAACATGATCTAGTTACAAAGACAAAACCAATCGTTTATTGAAATTTAACAGGAATAGACAGTGTCTACTTTGAATGCAATAGGATTCGTTGTTGTTGTTGGAATTGGACGGTTCATATCTGAATTTGAAAACTCAATCTATAATAAACAATCCATGGATTTCTGTTTAGTTTCGACGTGAAAATGTCATGTCATTAACTCTTCTCTCAATGTCCTGTTTGTATACATATCTATCTGTCTATCCATCTATACGATTTGAAGAATCAGAAATAAGCAAGAAGGAAAAAGCGATGAGAATGTCAATGAGCTCGATTCACATTTCATTAGGACACAACAAATTGTCATAGATCTGTCCCTTCGTCTCATTTCTTTTTCTTATTCTTTTGTGTCATGATTTTATTGCATGATTGTTCTTCTTATTAGTTATTTGTCTATAAACATTTGAAGAAGAAGAAGAAGAAGAGAAAAAAGAATTTCTTCATGTTCGATTAGATTGTCTTAGAGAGAGAAAGAGGAAAAAATCAGTTAATTTAAAAATGTACGATGTTTTTCTTTAAAGAAAAGAAAAGAGTAAAAACAACAGATTTTGAGCGAACAAAAAGAAAACAACAAACTAGAAGAAGAAAAGACATTAACATGTCAAGAAACTGAAAAAAAAGGAAATAATCGTTTTTCCAGATCGAAAAAGATTTTCTTCGAGTCAAGTTAGATAAATAAATGATCTGTTCTTTTCTTTTGTCTCATTAGTTATATTTATCGGGTAGCTGACTACTTTCTTCTTTCTTTTTCTTTCTTCTAAGTCTTCGAATCGATCAAAGAAAATTAGAAATTTGATTGTTAAATCGAAGAAAATTCTCTCGGATTGAAATAATCCAAGATAATAACTTACTTTTTTAGTTTTGACGTCATATTTGTCAGTTCTCACTCGATGTGCAAGAGATATTTTTAGTACACAATTGAACGATTGAAGTTTTCTTTTTGTTTAGGAAAACAGAAAGAAAGAAAACGAGAGAGAGAGATAGATGAAATAACATAGCCTAGTGAAATATTGAACAGATGAACAACACATGATGAAGAGCTACAAAACGGGTGTCAAGCTAAATGCGAACCGAGAGCAAGCAACAGTCGGCTAGGATGAAGAATGAAAAACGGAGACTTCCTGTCGACAAGCTTTACTGATGGTGTTTTGCTCCTTCTTCTTCTTTTTTTTCACCGCCATTACTACCGTTTCTCCTATGCAACGCTAAATGCGTTCTGACAAATCGAATGATTTCTTCTCTCCCTCTCTCTCTTTCCCTCGTTACGTCTTCAATAAGCGTTTTTCTCGCACATACATCTATATGCATACACTTGTCGAGCAATTATTGCGCTGTGCCTATTCATCTCTTATCGGAGTTCGGTTATAAAATGCTCGTATTGTCGTTCGAATATTCTACGAGGCTAATTCGATTATTATTTCTATTTCTTTTTTAAATAAAAAAAAAGAGCTAGAGAAGACGATGATCGACTATTTCCCCATCGGCTCATAAGAATATAGCTAAATACGAAACTAAATTTCTTCAAAAACATGGAAAACTTATTAGACTATCATCTTATATGTATGATGATGACGATGGTGATAATAAATGAGCAGAGAAAAGAAAAAAAAAGAGAAAGTTTCTTTTTCTCATCTCACTCGTTTTCTATTATTCTACGTCTTGATGCGCTAAGATTGTCAACAATGACGATGATGAATGAAAATTTTATTAAACCAAACCATGCGTTAATCGTTAGATGAGAAGATCAACTCGTGCGTACGTATCTATCTATATCTCTCTTTCGCTCGCTCAGTGTCTTCAGAAAAAGAAAACTAAGAAGAAGAAGAAGAAGAAGAAGAAAAGGTAAAGAACTTTTCAATTATGCTTTAGCTATTTCTTCATCGAATATTTGGCTATCGAGGTGTAATCTTATTTCCATGGTTGGCAAGAGTTTTTGATCGATACGATGGCCGTTCAAATGCGCCGCCACCTTTGCCGAGTTCATCATCATCATCAAATATTCATGAGATTCGTGCTCGATCGGCTACATATTATCAAGTTTTAATTGACACACGTGACATGCCTTATATTCGAGCACAAACAGGTACTTCGAGTTTTTAAATCGAATTCGAGTGCCTCTTTTTTCTTTGTATTCAGAAGCTGTTACATTTCTGGGCAATCAAGAACGAGATCGGAATCTTTATGCAATTCCAGGTCTTGATTATGTTGCTCATGAAGATGTTATACCATATACTGTAATTAATAAATTAATTAGTTGACTTGAATTGTAATGTATTTGGCTGATTTTAGAGTACAGAACGAACACCGATTGAACATGAATTATTCGATAAATTTTTAATGCATGATTCGGAAGCATGTAAGTTTAATTGGCAGGCAATTAAACGCGATTAATGATCAAGAAATTGTTGATTTTAGCACCAAACTTCGTTCCTCGTGAACATTTGAAATCTTGGCAAGAACGACATCATACTTGGTTGGAATTATCTGATGTTTCGAAAGATGTAACACATCAAATCCGAGTGACAGTTATTCCGTTTTATATGTACGAATTATTTTATTTTAAACAAAGAAATAAAGCACAACAACAAGAAAATTTCTTTTCTAGAGGTTCACGTTCAGCACAAGGTGTCAGTGTACATTGGTGGCGTTATTCGATTCGTATTGAAAATTTAAATACTGACGAACCTATGACTCTACGTGAACGTCATTGGCGTATATTCAGTCTTTCGGGTACATTGGAAACTGTACGTGGCAAAGGTGTTGTTGGACAAGAACCTCGTCTATCTAAAGAATATCCTGCATTTCAATATTCATCACATGTATCTCTTTCCGCTCCAAGTGGACATATGTGGGGGTACGAATTCTTCGACAACAACAAAAAAAAATCGATTTCTCGTTGTTTTCTCTCATTTAGAACATTCAAAATGGAAAAAGACGATGGTACATTTATCGAAGTTCGCATTCCTCCATTTAATTTAGAATGTAAATCGGATTCACCGCCAACATCTAACAAATCTTGATTGTAAAATATCTTTCGATTGTTGCTTGTTTGTTATTATTTTCTGTAGAGAAAAAGAATTTACACAACCGGTTTCTATACATAGATATTTCTTTCGTTTGTTTGTTTGTTTTTTGCTCTGTATTAAATCAACAATGTCTTATATAAGCAAGATGATTTTTCCCTAAAGTATCTCCGAAAAAAACAAAGATAATCAAGCTAAGACGTAAAAAAAAAACATGAATACTTTTTAGACATATGCGTCACCTATATTCCGATATGATTGGTTCAGGATCTGTTGGTGATTTTTAGTGAATTTCATCGTTAATTCAAAATAAAAATTTTTCTTCACTTGTAAAATGGATACAAACACTCGAGATCAATGGATAGCAAATGCTGTGAACAAAAGTTTGTTGACTATGTATTAAATTTCATTTATTTGTTTTTCCTCGTAGAAAATGATCATGAGATTTGTGAAAAATTAAAAGAATTAAATCATCAACATAAAATTGATTTTCTTCGAGAAACTAGTGAAGTTGCTCATCGAAAAATAATCGATGCTGGTTCATTTGGAATTGTGGATTTAGTTCGTTATGAGAAAAAATTATACGCACATAAACGTTCCATATCAACTGATTATAAACAACAACTCAATATTATCAAAGAAGCTACTCAATTAGCTCAAATCTCGGGTTTACATCCGAATATTCCAAAAATTCATTTTATTAATTTAAAATCATGTGGTTATTTCATGGACTATTACGATTGTGGTTCATTAGATGGTTTTCTACGAAAATCTGAATCGATCTATACATTACGAGATGTGCTCAGTTGGTCGTATCAATTAGCCGACGCATTGAGTTTTTTACATTCGAAAAATCTTAGTAAATTTTCATTTGAAATTAACTTCTTGATGATAAACAAATTTCTTCTCTTCAAAGTGCATCGCGATGTGAAATTAGCAAATTTACTTTTAAAAGATAATTATCAAACAATTGTTCTCAGTGATTATGGGACAGCAACAGATCTTCATCGAGTTCTACTAACACGTCAAGCTGGAACACCAAGTGAAATTCTTTGACAAAAAAAAAGAAAACAAAATCAATGACTTCCATTGTTTTCAGTTACTATGGCACCTGAAGTCTGTGATACATCGAATTATAGCGCGCGTTGTGATATCTATTCATGGGCAATTGTTTTTTGGCAATTGTTAGCTAAAAAAACAATGCCTTATGGTACAAATATGAACAAGTTTCGTAAGAGCATAAGAGAAAATAAAAGTTTTATCAATAAAATAATCTTGTTTTCAGTTATTATGACAAAAGTCTCCGTTGAAAAACTCCGTCCAGCTCAGCTGACATCATGTCCCGAGATCTTTCGCGCGTTACTCTATCGTTCTTGGCATTCGGATCCATTCGAACGACCAAGTTTAGATTTTATTAAAAAAATTCTTCGATTATTTCTACGTCAATTACCTTCAACATCTTGTCAATATCAATTAGGACCTACAACTGATGATCGAACGTTGATTTCTTTAGATAAATATCGGCCATTTAAAGCGCGTTCGCATATCGCAGAATCGATAGGTTTCTACGATGAGCATTGTCGAGTAGTGCAAGAAATTGCGAAGCTCAAAAAAGAGATTGAATTAAAAAAAAAATTTCTCAAGAGAATCAACTGAAAAAATTAAACGAAGAAAATCAACGTCGATGATTGTATTTTAGTTTCTTTTTATGTATATAAAAAATAAATCTTTTCGCAAAATAGGACGATCCTATTGAAATCACTACGACATCTATTTCATCGTTTTTTTTTATAATTGAAAATAAATAAATATTTTCTATTGGTTGTCTTCAATGAAAAAAACATGTGTTTGCTTTTAGTTGCCATTTCTTTTCCCAACATAAAGAACAAGTATTTTATATTTTTCTTGCAGAATAAACGAACTCAATTATGGATACATCATCAGATAAAATCATCACCGATGTTCTTCAAAAAGCTAAGAAAGGTTTGTTTATTTGGCTCAATTCGATTCATATTCGTATTGGTTGTTTGATGATTTCAGAAGGAGGTATTCAACTCAGTGAGAAATTACGTAAACTTTTAGTCGAACGGCAAATTCCATTTATTCCGGCCACGATTGATATTGAAGTTCTTCGTTCACTTGGCTTTGGTGTGTTCGGTATTGTCGAATTGATACGTCATCAAAAGAAACTCTATGCACATAAACGACCACGACAGAATACGAGTGAACAACGTATGAGCATTCTCGATGAAGGAATTAAATTAACGGATATTGCTGAACATCATCCAAATATTCAACGTTTAAATTTTATTAATCTTCGAACATTTGGTCTTGTTATTGATTATTGTAGTAATGGTTCATTGGATGGTTTTGTTCGAGAGAAAATTTCCAATTATACATTAGTCGATGTTCTGAATTGGGCATATCAGTTAGCTGATGCATTGAGTTTTTTGCATTCGAAAAAGATTAGTTAGTACAAAACCAAAAACAAAAACGAACGAAGACTTTTCTCATATGTTTCTTTCTCTCTCTCTCTCGATTTAGTACATCGTGATGTTAAAATGCAAAATATTCTATTGAAAGATAACTATCAGACACTTGTTCTCACTGATTACGGTACCGCAACTGAATTAGGCAAGAGTTGGATGACTGATAATGTCGGTACACCAAGTACGAATGCGCTCATATGTTTTTTTGCGAGAATGATTTCTAAATGAGCTGTTTCAGTTACTATGGCACCTGAAGTTTTTGCATACAATCAATATGCCGAACAATGTGATACCTATTCGTGGGCGATTGTTTTCTGGCAATTGATTTCGAAACAACTTCTTCCGTATGGTAATCTCGGCAAAGGTTTTCTCATCTCAGTGGTTCGAGATAAACTTCGTCCACCAAAAATTAACCATTGTCCGGAATTATTTCTCGCTCTACTCTATCGTTCTTGGCATTCCGATCCCGAAGAACGGCCAACATTGTTGTTTATTAAACGTATTCTTCGATTGATTTTAAATACATTGCCAAAAAAGAAACAATTGTATTCCGATGTGATGATCAATGATTTGAAAAATCAATGGTTACATGAATATAATCTGGCCGAACGATATCTACCGAGTCAACCACGTTTAAATAACGAACAATCAACGAATATTTATCAAGAACATCTAACAATTATGGAACGTGTCATACAAATTCAGAAGGATCTTTCTGAATTAAAACAAAAACAAGCCGAAGCTGATGAATATGAAAATTTAGTTGAGGCAAATGCTGAATTACAAAAGAAAATCGATGCATTAAGAACAAAGACAGTCTAAGGTAAAATGTTTGGCTTTTTTTTTAATCTTTCCGATAATCAATCATCTTTTGCTATTTTTTTTCTGTAAAAAAATAAATCTATTCAATTTTGTTTTCTTGTTCTCTCTTTTTCTTTTGTTTTTTTTTTGTAAATTTTTATTTTCATTAAAAAAGAAACACACATACAGTCTATTTTCCTATCTGTTCGTTTGGTGATGGACGAAGAGCGCCTTCTCTTTCTTGTTCGAAATGATAAATAAATAAGAAATCTTCTTTTGCACATACTAATCTTCATTGGGTAAGACAAACAATTTTTTTTTCTTCTTTCTTGTTGAAAATTAAAAGGAACGATTTTCTTTTGTTAAGATCTTCGAATCGAACGAAGTAAACGTGAATCCTCAAATTGAAGTAACTATTTTTTTTTCAAAAATAATCTTTCGAATAGGATCAATTGAGAATTTTGAAAAAAAAACACATTTTGTCGTTGTAATTTTTTCTTTTTTCAAGATAAATAAAAAGATCAATCTTAGTCTCTTCGTTTCTAATTGAATTGTTTTCGAAAGAAAAGAATTAAATAAGAGGAAACATATAGAACTAGTAAATAGGGGAAAAGAAAAGAATTAAACATTTGAGGTAAACAACAACAATAACCAACAAAAACCGATCATTTATTGATTTATTTTTTGAATTTTAGTTATTTGCATTGTGTTTTTTTCTTCCCCCTTTTTTTCGAACATCATGGCTGTTAAAGATGATTATCAAGATTTTAAAAATGCATTAAATGATTTAAAAATGAATAATAAATCATCGATTAATTTCTTAACTCTATTAGCCGAAGATAAAATTCATAATGCACAACAAATTGTACGTGCAATTGAAGAACGTATACTTGAAGTAGGCGCTTTTTTTTGTTTCATATTTATTTATTTTCGTTTATGTAAATAGACAAGAGGTGAATATGTTCTACCTGCATTATATGTACTTGATTCAATAGTAAAAAATTTAAATTCACCAGCGTATATTAAAATATTTGAACATAAATTGCCTGTTGTATTTGCAAGTGCTTTCAATAAAGTGAGAGAAGAAGTGTTTTTTAAAGATTATCAAAATAAAATATTGATTTGCATTGTAGGTTGATGAACGTACACGTTTAGCAATGTTTAAACTTCGGCAAACGTGGCCAGCGTTTTTTAGTAATGCTGTTTTACATGATCTTGATACGCGTACACATTACATCGATCCAGCATGGCCAATGACAGCACGTGCACCTGATTCGACTCCGTCTGTTCCTAAGATTCATGTTAATCCTGATTTTGTTCAACGAGTAAATCAATTTTGATAGTTCACAATTGTATTTCTAATCATTTTGTGATGTTTTAGAATCCAACAAGTTCGACATTGTCGTCATCAACTCAACAAGGTCGATCATGGACAAATACTGATGAATCATCAGTTCGAACGACAAAAGATAATAATAATTATCATATGATACCTATTGATCGAAAAGAAATTGACAATCATGCAGTCAAATCGAATCATACGACTACTAACGATGAACAACAATCGAAAAACAAAGAAACAATAAATACTATCAACGAAAAATCGTCAGAAAACGATGATGTCGATGATGATGATCTCTTTTGTGGTACAGATATTGATTATCGTGATACGGAAAATAGTCAATCATCGAATGTACCTAATTCGGATACGGATCGTTTGTTTAAATTAAATTCCGAATGTCTTTCATTAGCTGAAGAAAAATTCAAATCAAAAGAACTATCATCCGAAGAATATCAAGCGACATTAAAACTATTACAAACAATTCTTCAAAATGAAGTTCAACGATTAACAGTTCCATCCACCAATTCAACAACTACAACGACTAGTTCATTTCCAAATCCATCCCTTTCATTTCCTTCAAACACAACAACAACATCAGCAACAACGCCAGCAACTGCTGCTGCAACAACATTACCAACATTTCCATATGCTGGCTTTGGTAATGATACGCAACGACATGCGTTACAAATCCTAACTGCTGCGAATGCAACATCAGCCTATGCAATGCCCTACAATTTTCTACCTTTCCTTCCACCATTACCACCGGCACCTGTTCCACCACCATTTACTCTCGCAGCAGCAACACTTCCGCCAACAGATCGTCTTAGTCCAAATAAAAAACGTACACCTGATGATAATAGTAATTCAAATCTACATTCCGATCAAATGACCAAACGACAACGTCGTAATTCACCAACATCTACAACTCATTTTCATGAAGAAACTATCGCACCTGTACCATCACTTGTCGATGCGAATATCAATTTATTAAAAAAGAAATATCTTGGCGTTATTCAACAACTTTATATTGGCAAATCTCAATGTCGTCTATGTGGTTTACGTTTTACGTCTGAACAAAATGAAGCTTATAAGAATCATCTTGATTTACACTATTGGGAGAATCGACAAGCAGCAACAAATCAAAGCAATCTTTTAGAACGTTGTAGAGATTGGTACCCATCTCGACAAGATTGGATTATTCATGAAGAAAATATCAAAGATCAAATCAAAGCTACACAAATAATGTTAAAAGAAAATCAACAAACGAAAGAATTATATCACCAAACATCATCGTCGAATGACATTTTGTCGTGTTCAGCGAAAGGTGATGGTGATATCGATAACGATGTATGTTATACTTTAAGAAAGAAAAAAAAAACATTGAATTTAAATGATTTTTATTTAGCGTTGTTTTGTGTGTCATGATCTATTCGAAACTTTCTTTGATGATAATCGAGAAGAATGGCGTTTGAAAGATGCAATTCGTGTTGATGGAAAAACATATCATCCAATTTGTTATCAAGACGTTCGATTTCATGTAAATATAAATAAATCAACAATTAGAAAATAACATCGTGGATTTTTTTTTCTAGGATGCACATGACATATCGTCGACATTATCAACGAAAGATTCAGGTCATTTTCCTGATTCTCTAAATGATGGTGCAAGTAATCAATCATCAGATTCTCAACTTGTTGATAATGTTCTATCAAGTGTGAATATAAAACAAGAAACTGACGAAACCAATGATAAAGAATCATTATCATCACCTGAAGAATCATCGCATAAAGCTGATTATGTTTCATCGATGTCATTTGTAAATCTTGTTGAACAAATGTATAATAAAAAAGAAGATCTTAAACCAATTGAAAATTTCGATGATGTTACATTAAATGTTAAAGACGAATTAATTGATCCAACGACAAGAAATCAAGATATTTCAGTTCTATCAATAAAACCTGAAAATGATTGTGAATTTTTTAATAATCAAACTTCATCAGATGAATTTCGATCAATAACAGAATAACATGTTTCTTTATTTACTATTAATACTATTACTGCTGTTTCTTCTTTCTTTCTTCTACTATTTGTCTTTGTCTTCAGTTCTCATTTGATTTCTTCGAGTTTATTTTTTGCGTCTAATGTATGTGTGTTTATTCATATACTCTTATTTTTTAAAAATTGTGCGTGGCATCTGTACGTACATAACACTCAAAAGCACAAAAAATAAAAGAATATCTACATATATATATACAAGATTATATTTTTGTTCGCTAAATAAAGCATAGTCTGATGAGTGTCACTCTTTATCTATCCTTAATATTTCAAAAAATATCAGAAGGGATAAAAAAAACTAGAACGAAATGTCGTCAAAATGACCTCGGAATAATTCGAATCATTGTAAAATTCTACTGTTTTTAGTCAATTCTATTAGATATATCCAATGATTCAAGAAATCATCAAGTTATTCAGCAAACAAAGCATAGTCCGATACTTTGTTCTACTTCTTTAGGTGAAATATTCTACTTTCTCATAGTCCTTATTCGACATTCCATACTTTTTTCGTGCAGATAAGAGGGAAAGAACTATTTATTTTTGTTATCAGGTGTTTTTAAAAGGATTTCCATCAACTGTTTTGGTTATATTTCTTACAATTACATTTTCTCGTTACACATCATATGCATTCAAGTGAGTGATTATGCTACTAAAAATTTTAAAAGATAGTAATACTGTATAATCATTTCATAAATGCTATAGTTTTCTTCGTTCTGGTTTCAACATTTGTTGTTGTTATCTCATCGAAAACATTCGGTAGATTTGCAAAAAATCACGATAATATTCAACTATCAGGTACATCTATGATATCCTGGAAATTTCGAACTCGTGTAATTGTTTTCATCTAGAATGGTCTAAAACTGGTGATATGAATGTTTCACGATATGACTTTGTATCATGCTTGTTATCAAATGGGAAAGTTCTTGCTATTGGTGGAACGACTAGCGATGATGTTCGAAAACAAAATGAACCGAATGATATTGTAGTTATAGAAAATTGTGAATTATATGATCCAGCATCAAAAAAATGGATCTTAACTAGTAGTATGCATTTTCCACGAAGTGAATATGCAGCATCGGTTTTGCCAAATGGACAAGTATTAGTTACCGGTGGGGTCGCTCAAGGTGAGCCTGTAATACAGACTGCTGAATTGTATGATCCATCGACAGGCAGCTGGACAAATATTGATAATATGCCTAATTGCCGATCAGATCACACATCAACTATTCTATCAAATGGTAAAGTATTGGTTGTAGGTGGATATTATAATTCTTATATAAATGCTGTTGATTTATATGATCCATCAACGAAAAGCTGGACGACTACTGGCAGCTTACATTATGGACGAAGGTATCATACAGCATCCATCTTACCAAATGGAAAAGTGTTAGTGACTGGTGGATTGATACAAGGTGATGATCAGACAGCAACTGCTGAATTATACGATCCATCCACAGGAAACTGGACAATAGTTAAGAGTATGCATTTTCCACGAGCAGCACATGCAACATCAGTTTTATCAAATGGAAAAGTATTAGTTACTGGTGGTTCAACCGGTAAAACTACTTTAACAGACACGGAACTATATGATCCATCAACGGGACTTTGGACACTTACTGGTAAACTAAATGATAGACGACTGTTTCATACATCATCAGCATTACCCAATGGAAAAGTGTTAGTTGCAGGTGGAATAGGCGCCGGTGGTCCGATAAACACTACTGAATTGTATGATCCATCAACAGGCAATTGGATAACTGCTGGTTACATGCATTCTGCACGGGCTTCTCACACAGCAACAGTATTGACTGATGGAAGTGTTTTGATAAGTGGGGGAATAAGTACACATGATATACTTGTGCAATCAGAACTGTACAATTCATCAACAGAAACATGGACATTGAATGACAACTGAATTATTTCAAATAAACAAGCATTTTTTTATTGATTTTCTTAGTAATCTTGAATTCTCAACACCCTCAAGATAGTATTTTTCTTTCTACTATCCTGTTTTCTGTCATCATCTATCGTCTCCAACTCCGATTGGCAGATGGAAAACCTACATTGAACGTTCGTCTACTACCACATATGTTTCTAGTTACGTGATAAACATAAGAAAAGGATGATGTAATCTATAGCGTCGTATTATTTTCGTTCTCAATCGCATTAAGACTCAGGTATTTATTTTTTTGTTGAAACGCAAAAGATTAATATATCCTATAATGGCGTTTTTCTTTTTCTTTTTCTCACCATAATAATAATATATTCAATTACACCAATCCTAATTTGTTTCTCGTCCTTTTTACTCTCTCTCTCTTCCTTTTTTGACTAGGAAAATTTATTCAATCATTCGATAGTTTTTTTTCTCGTTCTTTGACGTACGCATCAAATATTCACAATTATTGACTCGGTCATACAGAAAACTCATAAGAGATCAACGAAAGATAAGTCGTGGGAGAAATCTGATAACAAATTTAAATAAGAAAATGTCGCATTAGATTTCAAACAAATATTCTTCGAGAAATTCCCATTCAGTTCGACAGATGTTTTAACCATTGAATAGTTGCCCTTGATCGTAGAAATGGCACAGTGCTATTCGTTTATTTGACATAAAATTAGCCTTGACAGGAGTTTCGTTGTTTTGTTTAATACAAAATTTTCAGTTACTATAGGCGATGATTTTTCTTTTTCTTCGTATTCTTTTTTTTTCTTTTTTTTCTGTTCTTTACTCAAGTACTACCTTCAAATGAGGTCAACCTTATGATGATGTAAGCATATATCATATAGCATATTGAACAGCGTGCATATGCTTGTATAAATGATAAATGCATCAGTTCATTCGTCTTTTTTTCTTGTAGAAACTGAAATTAGATTTTTCTTCTCTTTTCAAAAAACATGACAAAAAAAGAAGTTTATACAATCAGTGGAAATCCAGAGGTGAAAGGTAAACGACGGATATGGATTAGTACTTTGGACTAAACGAACTTGTTTTTCTTCTACGAACTAATAAATAGCGCCTCTGGTATGTTCACTGCGATTACTATTGGCTTTTTTGGCATTTTTCGGATTTTTTCTTTCCTATGCTCAACGAAATGGACTCGCGTAAGAATAATCAGCATAATTCTTTGCGTGTTGTTTTGTTCAAATCATTTTCTTTAGTGTTGGTATTGTTTGTATGGTGAATCCTGCTGCAGATGTTTACAACCAAACACAAACTAATCAAGCAACTACTATTTCACGTAATATCCCAGCATCATGTCATCAACATCATGTTGAACGAATTCAATCGGTATGAATTATGTTTTTTTTTGAGGGTGTACATGTTTTAATGAGACATTTAATATAGCCAAGTCAAGTTCTTCTATGGCCAAAACAAACACGTGGTGTTATTCTTGGTTCATTTTATTGGGGTTATGCATTAACACAAGTTGCATCATCTGTTGCTGTCAATATCTTAGGACCGAAACGTTTTCTTGCTATAGTCATATTCGTATCATCAATTGCTACTTTACTGATACCAATTTTCTCTAAACTTCATCCGTCATTTGTCATCTTACTACGGGTTTTAGCCGGTGCAGCTCAAGTAAATTTCGTTGAAAATAAATTGACCCGTCATTGATGCGTATGATAGGGTGGTCTTTGGCCAACAATCTTTCGTTTTTGGGCAACATGGGCACCAGCATCCGAACGAACGACTCTTTTATCATTTCAAAGTTCAGGTAAAAATAAATCAAACAATTTTTTTTCTCGTTTATAATATTATTTTTGTAGGACCATCAATGGGCACCATCGTATCTCTTATTGTTGGTGGACTTTTCTGTACGTTTTCATTGAATGATGCTGTTCCATATATATTTCGTCATGGTTGGGCATTCTTCTTCTATCTTCTTGGTACGATCTCAAAATTTAATCTTAAGAAAACAAAAAGAAAGTTTTTAATTTAATGTTTAGGCGGTCTTGGCGTTGTTTGGTCTGTTATTTGGCTTATATTTGCAACTGATACACCAGCAACCAATACTCATATATCTCAAAATGAAAAAGACTATATCCGAGCATGTAAAGCCGAAGAAAAAATACAAGATACAGAAGCAGTAAATTGAAACAAAAAACTCAATTTATTTCTTCATATGCCAATTTAGAAAACACCATGGTCAGCAATGCTCCGTTCGCAAGGTTTTTGGTGTACACTTATCTCAATGATTTTCTGTGACTTTGGTCTCTATGGTATTTACATTGAAACTATTCTCTATCAAATAAATATCTCTCCTTCTCTTGAATAGCGATCTGGGCTGTTGTACCTGAATATATGAATGAAGTTTTACTGTTTAGTATTGAACAAAATGGTTTTCTTTCGGCTTTACCGCATGTAGCAAGTTTTCTTGTTGTTATATCGACAGGTGGCCTCGCCGATTTCGTTATAAAAAAAGGTTATTTAACACGTGTACTTGCACGAAAATTATTTCATGGCATTGGAACATTATCACCAGCTATATGTCTTTTGCTTATTTCGTTTCTCGATTGTGAACGTCGGTTTCTAGCTGTTTTTCTTTTGATTCTTGGTGTTGCTTTGAAGTAAGACATCGATTGATATAGTAGCATTTTTATTCGAAACTATTTTATTTTCTAGTGGACTTATGATGTCAGGAGGTTACGTGGTCAATGTTAGTGATTACAGTGGTGTTCATTCAGGAGTTGTGTTTGGTATTTGTAACACAATTTGTAAGAGATTATATTCTTTGTTGAATTGAATATCAATTGTTTGTGTTTTTGTAGCAAGTATTGGTGGATTTTGCGCACCATATGTGACAAGTATTATCACTAAACATGTTTGTATTGATAAAATAGAAAAAAAAACAAAGAATTAAAATCGAAAATGATTTGTTTGTTCGTTTATTTAGAAAACTGCAACCGAATGGCGAGTTGCTTTCATGTTATATGCTGCATCATTTCTTATTTCAGCTGTAGCCTTTTCATTACTAGCTCGTGCTGAAACTGAACCATGGGCACGTGACGATGCTCACAAGGAAGAAGTGACATCGGATCCTGAGGCTGGGAAAGAACTTCTGGAAATGAATCGAGCTGGTGTTGTACCGGAAAACCCAGTCGCTTGAAATAGTCTATCGAGATGAATATTCTGATCGAGTTCTTTTTTTTCTGCTCAATGTTGTCAGATAAAATGCTCAGTATTCGTTTCGTCTCTTTTTTTATGTTGTTTTTCGTCTGCCTATTTTACTTATCATTTTAACCAAATCATTTTTAACATTGTCAATCATTAATATGAACAGTATAAATAAAGGCATTTTGTCTCTTATCGAGCATTTTATCGAAGAAAAAAAAAATCATTGATCTTTTCATTGATTTGTCATTATTTTTTCAAAGAAACAGACGCCAAGGATAACAACAAAGAAGAAAAAAAAGGAAAAACGAAGTGCACAAGAAAAAAAGAAGAATTTGAATACATAATAATAAAGCTCATATATACATATGTCATAGAATAGTTTTTTTGTAATTTTCATGCTTGTGTGTGTGTCAAGACTGTGTGTACTAATCGAATAAGAACATATCTGCAGATAAAAAACGATAAAAAAAAACAATAGAATTCCTGAGTATAAGGAATGAGCGTTTATTTCAAACGTGGAGCAGATCGATCTTGAACAGTCACCGTTTTGCGTAATTTAAATCCTCGTTGAATTTCATTGAGTAATGATGAATGTGTTGAGTTTGTCGATGAAGTATTTGTTGAATGTTCAGCAAGAAATTCCGGTGGTGGAGGTGGAAAATCTTCAACTGTATTCGATGGTTTCGATTGCGTAACAACAGCTGTTGTTGTTGTTGTTTTTGATTGTGAATTAATTAAAGTAAATTGATCAGCGAGTTCTTCGGCACGTTTTAAACGAGCTTTAAGACGTGATTGCAATTCGATGTAATTATTATGTATCGGCTGTTGTTGTTGTGGTGGTGGTGGTTGACAATTGGTATTCATCGATGGCGTACGACGTATTGGAGGAGCTGGTTTTTCACTTGGATTTAAGGCAATTGACATACCACGACGAAGAGTATCAGCTTTCGGAGGAGGAAGTGGTGGAGGAGCTGGTGATTGAATACCTGAACAAGAGAAGATGATTTATTAATGAATAAAATGCTGTTTTTCGTAATTTACTTTTTGTTAAATAATCGTACACTAAATGAAAAGAAAAGTTTTTTTCTGTTTCTGTAAAAAGATAAAATTCACATACTTTCATCGAGTGTTTCGTCTGCTGATTCATACGATGGCCTTCCATAGTAAGAACCATAATGTGAAGTAGAATTTTGACGCTGTCGTTCACGCCAGACGATTGTTCTCGCATCGTTAATCTTGAAGAAAGAAAATTTAGAAAAAGTAATATTAAATAAGTCTTTTACAATCGCTTCCGTTGGTAGTGTCGAACTTCGTAGACGTTGATTAATATCTTCCGAACTCGTTCTATTCGAGATTGTACCATAATAATCTTGTGGTACCGTTGGTGGTTGAGTCGGTTTAATACGTCCATTGGATATATTTGTCATCATTGTTTGATAATGTTGTTGTTGTTCACGCATAGGTGAACGTCGTTCAATGCTTAGATCACGTATTCGACAACGACGTGATGGAATCGAATGTTGACGAGATATTGTTCCGTAGAAACCATCGTCGGATATGGTTGTTTTTCGGTGATTTTTTGTTTCTTCATAGATTTGCCAATTAGGTTTTTCGAATAAACTCGGTGATGGCGGATCGAATGTGTGTGCAGTTATGGCTGGTCGAGAATTTTTTATTTGTTCAGGAGCACCGGTTACTGTTGCTGAATGTTTACCATTGGTTGAAATTTCAGGACGTTTAGCCCAAGCATTTAATGTCGAACAGACTACTAACAATGGACTAGAACTTCCATCGATTTCACGCTAAAAATTTTAAGGAAATTTTACACTGCTTCAGAAAGAAATGCTTTCGTTTTACTTCTGCTTCAGCAAGTGGTGAAGGTGGCCGAGCAAAAAACTGTTCTTGTGATGTGAAACCTGAATCTTGAGATGAAACACTGGATAGACGACTAACTGCAACATCAGACTAAAAGATATCCATGAAATCCAATCGAATAATCAGACAATTGACTTTGATTTTCTTACAGGAATCGATAACGATCGATTATTATTATTATTATTATTTGTTTGATTCTGCTGAATTGGTATCGGTATCGGTATTTGTGGTTGTTGTTGTTGATTAGATATCTTTTGATGACTTGAACTACGTGAATTATTTGTTGAACTCGATGATGAACTACTAATGCTATTAATCGAACAAATACTCGATTTTCGTGAACTTAATGATCCTGGTGATGAGGGCGGTGTCTAAATTTAATTTACAAGAATTCATTATGAAATTCTTTGTCTCTTTTCTTTTACTTTAAATGCAACAATTGTACTATAATCGATTCCTTTAATATCTTTAATAACTTGTTCACTCGCAGCGGGTAAACAATGCGGATCAGCCGTTTGTTTGGCTAGATTTTGCACAAGATCTTCAATATGACTCATTTCAGTTGCAAGTGAAATTTCCAGTTCCTAAAATAGACAAAATACAAACAATTAGAATTAATTTCGAAAATATTTTTCTTTGATTCCAACGGAAATCAGTTAAAAAGGAAACAAAATTCGCAAGATATCCGAAAGGAAATTGCCTCAAGACCGTTTTTTTTTTATTTATTTTTAAACACATTTCTTCCGTTTTCTACTGAGACATAATTGAATGAACTTCAATTCTATTTACCATAACAGGTTTTAATAATGTAAATAATGTACAAAATCGACTACGTTCTTCGATCATTGCTGATCGTAATGATTGTTTTTCACGTTCTTCTAACATTCCATAGTAATTCGATACTTCTTGGATAGCTGAATTGAGTTTATTATGTAGATTATCATGTTTAGGTACTAAGAACAAGAAAATCAATAGAAATTTTTTAAAAAAAAAGAAGCAAAGTCAACATTTATCAACATACATTTTCGACATTTTTTCTGTAACTTTATCGTTTCAGTTGCTTTCCGACGTAGTTCATTACGTAATTTCTTGTAATCTAAATATTATTCCGGCAATAGACGTGAGTAATGAAGATACAAGAAAAAGGCAAAAGAAAAAGTCATTAGTATGTATACCTTTGAGACCTTTGGCATGATCTTTATCTAAAGTATTGGCAGACTTTTTCCATTCTTCTATACATTCGTTTAATGGTTGAATAAATGTATCAACAAGAGCTGTTGTAAATGTTTTCAATTTTTGTTCAATCGATTTATGACGTAGAATTAAACGTGTCAATGCTGTGCCAATATCTCGTGTGCCACCTTTTGTATTCGTTGCTAGATCGGCAATACGTTGAAAGGCATCAAGAAATAAACTAAACGATATGATTGTTGTTCTAAACAAAGGAGAAAAGAAGAAGATAATTTGATTTTAATGATGAATGAATAGTAAATGTGCGAATATGTACGTGATTGATCAAGTCACTGTCATCGGATCATCAATTGTTAGAGACGACGAAAAAAAGAGAACGCCGTATAATAATTATGACTCGAATGTGCGTATGTACACATATCAATAATAAAACAAATCGAACAAGAAAAGTGAAAACGAAAAGAAGAAATTGCTGTTTAAATGTCAAAATGACCATTCTCACCTGGTCACGTTCACTTATCGAGTGTGTCAACTAAGCTCAAAGGTAAATGTTTCAAATAGTGCAATGACCGAATGGGTTCAGTTCAGTTCAATTTATTTTCTTTTCTTTTCTTTTTCTCATACTTTCTATTGTCTTGTCTAGTAGTAGTAGTTTTTGTATTATTAACTATCAGCAGTCGTTCAAGTGCTAATTGCTTGCAAAGAAAATATTGTGACAGCTGAGATATGAATTGATCTCATCATCTTCTTTCATGACAGACTCTGTTCATCAAGTATTATCCCGATTGCGTGTATATATATCATTCAATTATCGATGGCACTCATCAGCGAAGAAATATATCTACGTGTATATATATAGATATAACAAAAGGCATCGTATATAATCGATGAAAAAAAAACGAGAGAGAAAGGAAAGTTAGCTTAGTCTTCTGTTCTTTTGGCAATGGCATTCCTGTCAAATGCTTTTCCTGTTGTTTCGATCAAGCGAACACAATGAGTGTCTCGTGCATATATATATATATATGCTTCTCCTATTTTTCAAACTGCAGTAATTGAACGTAATTTTCAAGGTTGATGAAACACAATTATAATGTGTTTAGACTTACTTTAGTTGAATATGCATCTTGTTTGCTTTCGATGCTAAATCTTCCCATAATGTTGAACTATTCTAAAAATAGTAACACAAATAGAGAATTATTAACTTTCTCAGATTGATGTGTGCAATTCTCTCGTTTCTTGTGATTATTAGAAGGTCGTCATAATATGTGAAAAGAAAAGAAAGAAAGTCAAATTGTTAAAAAAAGTAATACGATCAGTCTATGCCCTTTTTTTCTTATGAAAATTTGACAATAATCAATTTAGTTGTTTGCATAAGGACTTAAAAGCAAACGAGAAATCGTTTCAACTTAAGACGCGCACAGTAGCAATCGAAGATGATGATGAAGTCCTTGGCATTTGAAGGTCTCGAATTACTTCGGTGTCTTCAATTGAGGAGATGTGATTTTCTTTCTCGTTCGTTCTTATCTATTAAATCAGTCTCGAAAATTCTTGATTTATGGACACTAACCTTCATTTCATTGACAATTCCTTGAAATAATGAGCCAAGTACGGCACATTCTTTTTCGGCAGTTTCAATAACATTCATTTTTTCGTCTTCAATTAATCAATTCGATCTAAATTTCACAGATCATGATTCGATCTGCGTGTGTATGTTCAGTAAATTGTAACAGGAAATAATGATTGTAATCTATTTTCACTTTTATGGATTAGATTTGATATTATTGCGACATGCTTGTCTTGTTCAATAAATCAGTTAATATAGAATAATTGACGACGATGTCATAATCAATAAAAATCGAATAGTAATTATGATTGTATTTGTTATTACTATTCACTATCTTTCTTTTTGGATTTTTTCTTCCTATTTGAAACTATATCTAAATGTAAACCGCAGCTTGTTCGTTTTATTTGTTGTCGGCAGAAAAGCAATAGATGAGGGACGATGTTCTCTCTATGCACACGTCAGTCGATCTTTCTCTTTACTACTACTATTAATTCTTCTTCTTCTTCTTCGTCTTCTCTATGCATCTTTTTTTCTCTCTTCTCTTTAACTCTCGTTCATCTACCATATGCACATATATATATACACAACAACGTCGTCGACAACGACGAACTACGACAGGATTTTCTCCTCTCTTATATTCTCCTTTTCATACGTCAAAAGAAGAAGAAAAAAAGTGGAGAAGGCGAAAAAAAACGAAGAAAAGAAGAAAAAAGAATATGAAGACTGTTGTTCATCAATGTTCTTCTCATTCTCGATTGGTCAAATGTACTGTAAATTCCTTTTTTCTGACCGACACTCAGCCTACAATAAAGTTCCATTAGTACTAAGAACACGCAATAGACCAGTAAACAGATGTATTCAGAAGGACATTCTTTTTTTCTTCTATTCTGAGCACTTATGAGCATAAATCTATTAATGATGAGAAGAAACAACACTCGTTTATAACAAAGAAAATGAAAAAGAAAGAAAAAAAACTTTGTCTCTTGAATCATTATTGCATGTCACTAAGTTCATTAGACATTCAGCCTTCATATGTATTCTTTATACAAGTGTGAACGTGACTTTTAATACGCTTTCAAGCATTAATATTTACAAATTCAGTAAAGAACATACACAAATGTGTATAGACAGTATACATACAGTATTTATTTACGTTTTATTTGACATTAAGTTATGGATTTTTAATTGATTGTAAAAAAAAAGAAGAAGGCTCGATGTCTGCAGTGTGTACTTCAATGAACAATTGCTGTCCGCTGCAATGGCATTATTGGCCTTTGGGGGGTACAGATACTTGTACACCCGCACGCGCGTTTCTCATGGAGTTTTTTTTCTAATGCAATGAAAAAAAAAAGAAAGAAAATGGATGTATTATGCAATAATCATGCAATCTAAATATATATATATATATATTGAACGCAAGATGTGCTATGCGTATGTAATAAACAAAATCAGCAGAATATATTTCATGTCTCGTTGTTAAGAAAAGAGTCTAATCCCAATTGTTGACATAGAACGTTTGTTTGCTAATGAAACAATATAACAATTGAAAGAGGTTAACTTTAGCAGATGTCTTCGTATAATTACCTAACAAGATCGAAGAGAGGACAAAGCAGAAAAAATTCATATTTAATCGAGTTTTATTACAAAAAAATACGACATCATTTTGGCATTGACCAGATCAATATCGTTATTACAATGTTAAATTAATATATTAATCGATCTTCAATCGATCCTACGCTTAGATCCATTTGACATACGATGATTATTAGTTTTTATGCGTTTCAATGGATATGACAAGATGAAAGGAAACGATGAACTCAATGTCTGCTAATTTGGAATCGAAGTCAGAAAGGAAATCCATTAGTTATATTATCAATTACAACTGAGATGCCTCACCAACATATAACATTCATTTATCTCTTACAGGTCTCTATAGAATATAAAGAGCTATAAAAATAGATTTGGTTTTTTGTTCAGTATACATTAACATATAATATAATGAAAGAGAAAAGAATGTTTAACTGTAGTAATTGATATAAAGATTACCTTGAATTTATTTGGTTTGTTATCTTCCAGATATAATCTATTCTATGCATATAAGCAAACAATCTTTTGTAATTATATAACTATATGTTCGATTATGTTCAACAGAGATATTTGTGATTCTATCACCTGCATTCTGTTTTTCTATGTCTTCAATAATCTTAATTGCATTTTATTTCCGACAGGTTTCTCCCTTTCTCTCTCTCTCTTGTATGAAAAATAAAATTCATAATCTCAGATTAAGTCCTATGAAAAACTATATTTATGCCCTCTAGTGGACTATACACCTACGACTAGTAGTAAAGCAAGTATGACAGTATAAGTTGTTTAGTATTGGCTGTTCTCTTTTAACCAACAATAATATAGTAATGAATCACATCGTTAAAGTTTAAAGTTCGATTTATAGTTTGGTGTTGTACAATTTTCTTTTGTTCATCTAGATAATAACAGAAAAAAAAAGAAATTTACTCATGGCTCTTCGTTGTTCATTTCAACAAGGTAAATGAACTGCATTTATCGATGGTTGATTTTTACTATTAAAATCTAAATGATCTAGGTTTAATTCATTTACGTGCGAATAACACACTTATTGTTCGTTCATTGGCAACAACTACCAGTGGAACAAGTAAATCTTCGATCAAAAGAATAGATAAATAAGAGAAAGACAACAAAAAAATGCTCTTGTAGAATCCATTAAAGGACTTGGCCGAGATGTTGTATTCATCGATGGTGTTCGAACACCATTCTTACAAAGTTTTACTTCATATAAAGATTTAATGGGTTATAATTTAGCTCGACATGCTCTTCTGTACGTCTTTTTTTTTTATCTAATTATATTGAATTGAAAATTCGATGATTTTCTTTATTTAGTGGTCTTGTTAAACGAACAAATATCAGTAAATCTACACCAGAATATTGTGTCATGGGCACAGTTATTCAGGAAGTTAAAACATCAAACATTGCTCGTGAAGTAAATCAAATATTTTCATAGAAATTTCATATGTATTTCTTATTCAATAGTCATTATTGAGCGCTGGATTTCCACAAAATATTCCCGGCCATACAGTTACTATGGCTTGTATATCATCAAATGTTGCTCTTGCTACAGGTATGCACGAACTGAGAAAAATTTCTCTTGACACGTACCTTTTGTTCTATTTTAGCCGCAAATAACATTGCTACAGGTCAAAATAATAGTGTCATTGCCGGCGGTGTCGATTTCATGTCTGATGTACCTATTCGTTATCCACGATCGATGAGAAAATTAATGTTAAATTTAAATCGTGCTAAATCAGCTCCTCAACGTCTTGGTCTCATTGCTAAAATGTTATCATTGAAAAATTTTACACCTGAAGTAAGTTTATCTTCCGAAAAAAAATAATGAATTATGATCACACACAAAAAAAAACCAAATCTAGGCTCCAGCCATTGCTGAGTTTTCTACTGGCGAAATTATGGGTCAATCATCGGATCGTTTAGCTGCGGCATTCAATGTCACACGTCAACAACAAGATGAATATGCTCAACGTTCACATAAATTAGCTCAACAAGCAGCTGAACAAGGCAATCTTGATGATATTGTTCCAATGCATATTCCTGGTGCCAGTGATATTGTCAGTCGTGACAATGGTATTCGTGTATCAACATTAGAACAAATGAGTAAATTAAAACCAGCCTTCATTAAACCGCATGGAACAGTTACTGCGGCTAATTCGTCGTTTCTTACTGATGGTGCATCAGCTGGTTTAGTTACATCAGTTGAAAAAGCTAAAGAACTTGGATTAAAACCAAAAGCTTATCTTCGGTAAATTTCTGTCTTGTTTTTGAACTGTTAATTTTATGCTCATATAGACGATATGTTTTCACATCACAAGATCCAAAGGATCAACTTTTACTTGGGTAAATTTCGAATTTTTGATTGAAAACAATCTATTGATAATTGATTTCGCTTAGACCAACATATGCAACAGCTCAATTACTTGAACAAAGTGGTTTAACTTTGAATGATATCGATGTTTTCGAATTTCATGAAGCTTTTGCAGTATGTGATTCATTTTGAAAATGAAATGATTGTAATACGATTCAATACGTTCTAGGGCCAAATCTTAGCCAATTTAACGGCATTGAATTCTGACTATTTCGCTAAAACCTATCTTAATCGTTCATCAAAAGTAACTCATCTAAGATAATAATCGAATTTATCGATTTTATTTTCAGGTCGGTGAAATTCCTCTTGAAAAATTCAACACATGGGGAGGTTCATTGAGTCTTGGTCATCCCTTTGGCGCTACTGGTGTTCGACTTGTCACAACAGCTGCTAATCGTCTAATCAAAGAAAATAAACGTTTAGCTTTAGTCGCTGCTTGTGCAGCTGGTGGTCAAGTAAGAAGAACATCAAACTCGATATATTTTAGTTTTTTCTCTCTCGTTTCACATAGGGTCACGCAATGCTTGTTGAACGTTATCAATAAATAAATAAATAAACAAACACAACAAAACAAAGTTCAGTCTAGCTCTAATTCCTTTACAAAACTTCTTTCATAACCATTGTCTTTTTTTTATAATATAAGCAATCCTTTTTTCTTTTGTTATCATTAAAAGCTTCAAGAAAAAAAGAAAGAAAATGCTTCTTTGATTTTAAATAAAAAACAACAACAACAATGAAATTGTGAGTTTTTTTGCGCATTTTTTGTCTCTTCGAATGCAGCAATCACTATCGATTAGTATTGAACGAGACTTATCATCGGTGACAACGAGTATTCATTCCAATGAAAATAAATTAGAGAAATGGCGTCGATTAAACAAACGTATAATTCGATTTTTTCGTCTCATGAAAATCTCTATCGTTCGTCTTCGTTTCATCGATATGCTCGTTCGTATGAATATCGATGAAATCGAATCTGATGAATTGAAAACCTATGAAACAAGAAAATTTCAAGAAGATCTCGCATTTCTCGATGATGTCAAACGGTTCGTCAGCAAACTTTTATATTATACAAGAAGAAAATCAATATTTTTCACTCATTTTTTTCCTAAAGTTATCATGAAGTTTTTAATAGTTTTGTATCAGTTGGTTTCGTTTGGCAAGATAGAGAATTTCAATTAGCAAGATTAAAAGCAAATTATATCTACGAACGTTATATGGCAACATCGGACGCGATAGCTAAGGCATAAGATTTGAAAGACTGAGAAAGAATTGAGAATTTTCTTTAGACAAACATCCCAATTGAAACAATACCAACGATAAATAATCGATTGAATTCACCACGAATATTTTCATCATTGATCTATTTGAATTTATTCAATGATGCTGAAAAGTTTCTTATTGAAAAATTACTACTGATTTATCTGCGGTAATATTCGACGAAACGATGAGATAATTTTCTATAGAAATTATTTATGTCATAGTAAAGGTTGGAAATGTTTATCAATGCATCGATTGAAAACAAATCGAACATTGAACGAGTCATTTTTAACCGTAGATCGTATGAGTAAAATAGATAAATCAGAAATATCCATGGAATCAAGTATGAAATTGAAACATGAACATCAATACGACGAAATTATTATACCAAATTGGACATATTCAACTAGTCAAGGTGTTTTTTATAATCCAATTATTGAAAAAACTGTCAAAATTTCAAAGAAAAATCTTGTAAAAAAAATAAAAAACATCGAGTCAACAATCAAACTCGATACCAATCTTTCTGTAAGTTATCATTTTTAATTTCTATTCCTTCTTCATTTCATTTAATTATCGAGAATGTCATGAAACCACAAAATTCAATAACATGTCCTCGATTTCAACTACCATCACCAACACATTCTCGTCCTAATCACGTTTTTCCTCAGAATATTTTCATTTGTAAAACTCATTCATCCGACCGATTTCATTCCAAAGAATCGTCTCCCTATCGAATGATATCTCAACGACAAATATTCCGTCAACAAAAATTGCCTCGTTAGACTTTCGAATTTGTCAAAAGAATAGTCAATGTCTAATTTAATTTTTTAATAAAGCAAAAGATAGAAGAAGAAAAGAAGAAATGAGAAACAAGACAAATTATGACAAAGTAGATCGAATCATTTTTTCGGCAAATAATCGATATTTATCAAATTTTTTCTTCTTGATTGTCATTATTGAATTATTTGATAGATTTATCATTGTTCCATTATTATGAATTGTTGATGATAATGATTGTGCCGTCGAAGTCGTCGTCGTTGTTGTTGTTGTTGTTGGATGTGAAAGCATTTTTTCTAATGATAATAACGGATTTTCATCACTGGATTTCGTTGAAAAATCATTTGTAACTAAATGTTCCCGATGAAAATGATGATTCGATGGTGATTTGTCTGTTGTTGTTGTTGTTGTTGTTGTTGATGATGATAGATTGCTATTTTCATCATCGTAATTATTATTCAAATCCGATTGTCGATGATTTATTATTGTTGGTGTTTGTTTAGTGACAAAATTTTGTAGAAGTGAAAGTGCATTTGTCGTCGATGATGATTTATTTTCATTTTCATTTTTAATTATTTGATCGACGAGTTCCGTAAGAATCTGTTCGATTTCTTTATCAATTGATATTTGATTTTTCACTTTGTCCGATCTAAATCGATATATGAAACGAATTTCAAATTGTTTTTATGTTCGTTGTGTTTTACTTTGGAGGTACGATTCGTTTCTGTATGGTTTTACATTGATTAAAAAAATAATCTCGATTTCGATTGGCTTTACCATTTCGATGGTGCATTTCTTTGAGAATATGTTCTTTATAAAGATTTTCATTTTCAAAATACATTCCACATGTTGTACAATTAAAACGTATTTTATGATAATGTTGAATATGATCGACAAGATCGAGTTCACGTGCGAATTGTTGCGAACAAATGAGACATGTCGAACGAATGAGTGATGGGGGAGAGAGAAATTTCGTTGGAGATATTTGTTGTTTAGTCGATGTGGAATGATGAGACGACGTTGATGTTGATGTTGATGATGAAGAATTCGAAGACGAACCTGATGGTAAAAGTTGAGTGAAATGATTGGTTTTCATCATATGTGCAGTTAGATCAGGCAGAGTTTCGAATGATAATGAACAACGAAGACATTTTAAAATTTGATTCGCAGGATTAGTATCACGTGAAAGCCAAATATCTTGTCCGCGAACTAGCTTAGCAACTTCATCGTGTGTCGATGATAATTGTGCACTATGATTGGTAATTTTCAAGTGACTGGCAAGTTGAGCTACATTGGAATATTTTTCACCACATGAACAAGCATAGGAATCTTGTTTACTACTTGTTGAATTATCTTTGATAAGACGAGATGAATGTAATTGCTGTTGTTGTTGTTGTTGTTGTTGTTTTGTTGATTTTGCTGTTGAACTGGGTAAATCAATCTTTATTCGAGATGATGATTGATGATGATGATGATGATGATGATGCTGATGCTGTTGTTGTTGTTGTTGTTGTTGCTGCTGCTGCTGCTGCTGCTGATAATATGTATTTAAATTAGCAAGAAAGATATCGTAGAGTAAAGCTGAGGAATTAAAGAGAAGACCGGTGGGATCATAGAACGGTGGAATTCCTGATGCTGCTGCTGTTGTTGTTGTTGACGAAGAAGAGGATGAAGAATTTTTTGAATGTTGATCTTGAGATTTAACGGATAGATCAAGTGGAATTTCAGGTTCATGATTTTGTCGAGATTTTTTCTTGACTATCGTTGATTTGAGCTCTTCAGTATCGTCTCGTTTTCGTTTGATACTTAAATCGATTGGTGCACTGCTACTATCAGTCATTCTAGAATTACAAAAAAAAAGCCAATGAATGAATGAACAAGTGAAATAAGAAAAAGAGAAAATGAATTGAGCAATAAAAAAAATGAGACCTTCTCTTTCTCTCTATGTTTAGAAATCATTCGTGTGAATGAGTGATGGATGAATCGATGTCGGCAAAAAAAGAATGCGCGCGCGAGAGAGAAAGAACAAAAGAAATACTTACCGAATACTGCATGTATGCATATATTTTTTTTTTGATTGATAGGAATAGACAAATCTATATATTCGATGTTTAATCTGATATAAGAGAAAGAGAAAAGTTGAAGTGTCTATCAATCTTTAAAAAAAAAGTCATTTAATGATCGATGGTTCTCTTTCTCTCTCTCTTGGACATGGATACAATTGAACATATGAATGTGAACAATAAAACAAAAAAAAATGGAAATTATCGATAAAGGAAAAAAACGAAGATGGAAAAGAAGAAAAAGAAAAAAAATGAGAACGAGAACCGAAGAATAAAGAAACAATGAATGACGACTTGGACGTCACTTTGATTAACTTGAAATGTCAATCAAGTGTCAATCATCGGAAATAGTGATGGTGATGGGTTAGTAACTATACAGCAAACTAATTGCTATTTGTTTCATGTGAATAGTTAAAATAAAGAGAAAAAAATAGGAGAAAGAGACATCAAACGAAATGACTTTGAGCTACATGGATAAATGTCGAAATAAATATATAAAAACGAATCTATTGTATGAAATCAAATGTATGTCGTTTGAGACGAATATAGGACTAGTTATTATGATTATTTCTAAGACAAATGAAGTTAGACAAGGATACTAAAAACTGAAAACGAAGAAGAAGAAAGAAGGAAAAGAAATAGAGAGGAGGGGAAGGAGGAAAATGAGGTGACTGTTTGATGGATTGATTCGATGACGAGTAGTGCGTGTGTGTGTGTGCTAGTAGTTTTCTTTCTCAAGCTTTTTTCTTTCTCCATCGATTCTGACGAGCAAACAGCACATCATTAGTTAGTGAAAGTAATAGAATGATGTGTTTGAGTGAGATCCGACAACGACTGAAGATACTGACAGGTTAGTTGCCTGTCCTGTTAGAAATGTTGATGAAGATAAACGAGCCTGATGTGTCGCACAGTGCACACATCACTCGTTTCAACAACAGCAACAGTTCTGGATGACAACCACGATCAGCATCCATCTTTCTAACTGTCAAAGAACTAAATACTTAGCTGGTTGTAATGTCTTTTCATTGGTATTATCATGTCTTTCTTTCTCTTTCTCTCTTTATATATCTATATCTGCGTGTGTGTGTGTGTGTGTGTGTGTGACTTCCGTCATCGACATCATTAAGAAAAACGACGAAAAGAAAGAAATGGAGAAAATAAACGTCAATAATCAAATACTTGTATATAAATTTATATGATATATACCATTCGAAGATTGATCGTTTGATGACATTATCTATACTCTTGTTGGATCAATTGTCACTGTCTGTTTCGCTCTTCATCTCTCTAAACATTATACATATTTGACAATCGATTACAGCAACACACACACATACTCAAAAAAGATAAAGCTCATCTCAAGCGTATCATCACTTTGTTCTTAGTCTGGCTTTTCACACACACGTTCTCTCTCTCTCTCTTGTTCCTACCCTCTTTCGATTTCATCACGCATACAGATCATTTGCGTTTGAATGACAAGGATACTTCATCATCTATTAGATATCAAGATATTTTTCTCGAAATCTCGTCAATATAAACTGAATGAATGGGCAATTATATGTGACTGGTGCACGTAGGCACATACATATGTAGTAGAGATATGATGAATGATCAAGAGAATTCGATGTTGGCGTCAATTTTCACGAATCGAACACCAACGCGCGATGACAACAAGAAAGATGGCTTTTCCAAAACGAGTACGAATGAATGAAACAAACAGCACAAATCAAACTGGACGACGAAAGAGAAGAGAAGAGAGAATTTTTCTTTTTCTTTTTTGATTTATGAGCCATCATTACAATTCAGAGGCAATAAATCAGACACAACATGCCTACAAACATTAAAGTGCCATCGCTCTATTGCTCAGTTGACACCAATAGGGGCAGTAATGTCAAGCATAAAAGAATGAAGACGAAGAGAGAAGAAGAAAAAAAGGAAAATGAGAGAATAAGATCGATCACAACAAGTGAGAATTTTTGTATATGTTAAGCAGAACGATAAATGTCAAATTATATGAGCCTATTCCCTCCTTTTCAAATATAAATGATCGGGCAACTAGCGATCTAACTTTGGTTCGCTTGTCTATTCTCTCTAAGCTCAAGTAGATGACAACAAGGCTTGATTGATGTTGACAGATCGCGTTGCGATTTCTTGTTCTCTATTTCTCTTTCTTCTTCTGTCTCGTTTTGCTCGCTTACTTGTCAAGTCAATGCAGACTCTATTCAATCAAGTCAGTCAAAAACTCGGCTTTTTCTTCATCATATAATCAATGAACATCAACAACATCGAAAATTCTTTTTGAAAATAAATATATCTGACAAAAAGAAAAGAGAGAGAGAGAGACAACTATCTCGAAATAATAATGATGATGACGATGATCATCATATGAGATATAAAACATCTAATATTACATAAAGTAACCATTTGTTATATGTCATTGCAATGCTATGACAGGTGAAAAAGTTAAAAAAATCGACCCATCAATCATATGAAAAATGTTCAATATGCATGATTATTCGTATACTTAATCATATATATCTATCGAACATGTTGGGAGAGAATTCAAAATTCAACAAACATAAATCACTCGTAGCTTTCTTTTTGATTCTTAGCAAAGAAACAAAATATGCTCATCCATAGATGTTGATTTATTTATTGCCTTCGAATGATATATTATCATTTTTTTTTAATGTCTACTTTTTCTAGATTTCTGATTTATTATTGAATTGAAAGACTCATATACGGTGTAGGATACACACATTAACAGATTGACTAGAGTTTTCTTTCTTCTTGACAGAACTTCATATCAGACATACACACGATTGTACATAAAAGAAAAATAAAGAGAAATTGAAGAGAAAAAGAAAAATTCATTTATGAAAAAAAAAGTCGAAGACAAAAGAATAAGACAGAGAAATATTAATAAAGAAAATAGGTCATCATTTTTTTTTGGGGTAATTTTTTTTAAAGAAGAAAAAAATACGATGAAGAAAGAATTTTTTGTATAAATGAATAATTTAAGGAAGTTTTTTTTTCTGACAGAACGGCGGCGGATGAATACAGAGCAAACTCAATATTGAGTGTATTATGAAAAGAAAGTAATCATAATGAAAGGAGCGATGCAGGACACATTGGATCTGCACATATACACATAAAGACTTCAATCGAAGAGAGAAATAGAAAAATAACGAATAGATTTGAGGATTCAGTTTTTGTTTTTAGTGAATAAATACATACGAAGAGAATAGGAGAGAAATTATTTCACTGACCAGCAGTTAATTATATCGAAAATAGAAAGAAAAAAAGGATAAATTTTCTATCGTGAATAGAGTGAAACTCGACGTTCGAGTAGACCTTTGATATCTCCACGTTTAACAAATGGACTTATGGATGCATCAGGAAAGAAGACAAAATTCCAAATAAATATTGGATCACGTGGATCGATATCACGATTATCAAATTGTGACGGTAATGTTGACGACGACGA
>Ga0209914_1001022_pt1 | contig 32054 bp, 28 predicted proteins | sample ThiBiot_500_plan_FD_183949 | JGI IMG/M metagenome (GOLD analysis project Ga0209914, IMG submission 183949) | Wastewater bioreactor microbial communities from Cape Town, South Africa - Thiocy_cont_500_plan (SPAdes) | ecosystem: Engineered > Bioreactor > Thiocyanate-remediating > Anaerobic-Aerobic...
AGTGTGAGTATTGTGCTTCTCAATAATAAAAAAGAAAAAGTGCATGTGTATTCTTTTTTTCTTTTCTTTTTCTTTCGCCTGTTCAATCTTTGTCCCATTGATCTTATAATCCAATTACAATCAAAAGGGGTCGTTTCTAATCATCATCAAAAGAAAATGTGCACATGAATTCTCCGAATGTCCTTTACATATATTATATTCATTTTTTATCAAGAATTTTCGTTAATCGTTGACATAATATTTCCAATCACAAAAAAAGAGTGAATAAAAGCTGTTTTCATTAGAAAAAAACTTTGAAATACAGCTATGAATTTAATATCCTAAACTGGCAAAAATCCGGTTTTGTCCGGCCGGTTCAATTTTTCATCTGCTCTTGTCCGGTCTTGTCCGGACTGGAGCCGGATTGCCGGACCGGTTCCAACTCTGTACTGGTTTGCTCTGGAATAAAGGAGGTGAATTTGTTGCTGGTGTGAACTGAAATGGAGGAGGTGAATTTGTTGCTGGTGTAAACTGAAATGGAGGAGGTGAATTTGTTGCTGCTGTGAACTGAAATGGAGGAGATGCATTTGTTGCTGGTGTGAACTGAAATGGAGGAGGTGAATTTGTTGCTGGTGTGAACTGAAGTGGAGGAGGTGAATTTGTTACTGGTTTGCTCTGGAATAAAGGAGATACATTTGTTACTGGTTTGAACTGGGATAAAGGAGATGCATTTGTTACTAGTTTGAACTGGGGTAAAGGAGATGCATTTGTTACTGGTTTGAACTGGGATAAAGGAGATACATTTGTTACTGGTTTGAACTGGGATAAAGGAGACGCATTTGTTACTGGTTTTAACTGGGGTAAAGGAGGTGAATCTGTTACTTGAATCAACTGAATAGATGCTTTTAAATCTTCATCTTTAGTAATGTAAATACTTGTAGATAATTGTTCAAGATTTCGTCGAAGTTGTGTCAGTCGGTCACTCCATTCTGTTAGCTCAAGTTCAGTGTAGTCTTCTGATTGTCTACTAGTTTGAAGTTCGTTTGTTAATTTATTCATTGCGATTTTCATATCTTGTTTCTTTTTATTAATGATTTGGTTGAAATCTATTCGTGCCTGTCCAGCAATTTGCTGAATTCGCTTGATAGACTCTCGTTCCCATGCATCTATTTGAACTAAGACCGAATGCGTAGGTTTATTCTCATCTAAATCTCGTTGAAGTAGATCATGTTCTTGTCCAATTGTATCCATCTGAGTCCCTAATTCTTGCCGATGTTCATCAGAATGTTTTCGACAAAATGATTGATGACATCCATCACATGTAAATATACCTCCGCCTTTGCCTTGGTCACATCTCGAACACGGTTTTTTCTGTGAGGACATGTTTTACACAAAATAAAAAAAACAACAACAGTTCTTACGAGTCGAGATAATTTATCTTGGATTTTATTGCTTTAGCAAAAAAAAATAATAAAAGCATATATTTTATCAGTTAAAATTATCAATTTATGAAGCACGGAGAACGAGAATTTCGTGTGAGTCATATGTTGAAATAGCAACATCAGCACGATGTAAATTCATAAATTTCACGCCAACTAATTGACTATTTTCAACACGATAATTACATTCATGTGAAATCTAAATTTCAAATTGTAGATCAAAGATTTCTTAATAAAACTTCAATCAAATTTACTTCAAAATTTTCAATATCATCCGATATTTTCCATACTCGAAGATAACAATCATCACTTACTGTTGCAACTAAACCTTCGTCATTATAATCCATCGCATTGATACATCTTGAATGTGCTGCAATAGAACCTGCTATTTGACCATTACTAACATCAAAAAATCGAATCATTCCATTGGCATACGCAGCCATGATCGTATCATCTCTCAATCCTAACGATGTTATTCCACTATGAAATGTCGGTTGAACAACATTGACCTGTAACATTGTTTCGATATTCCAAATAATAATCGTTCCAATCGTATCACTCGAAATGAAACGTTCGCGATTCGAAGCAAGACCTGTTATTCCATGTTGATGGCCTGGAATAGTTTCTTTTAAAAAGATTTTCGATCCATCAGGCGGTATGGTGAATAACAAAATCTCGCCTTGATGATTACCTGACAGATTGAAAAAACATAGAAAAATAAAAAAAATTAATTAGTTAACTTACCAACACATAGTAAATTTTTACCGACACCTGTGATACCTCGTGAGTAAACTGATGATTCTGAATAGAGAATATATGCAAATAACGAGGAAACAAGGGCAAAGATAAAAAGTACCGGTTCGACTTGGAGGCGTCTTATCAAGCATATGAATATGCAAATTCGTTGTTCCATCAGGTTCGTATATCTACATATAATTATTCAGTCATGTAATACGAACATTAAACTATATACCTGAATGCTTTTTGTACAAGCAAAAACTAATAAAGTTCGTACTGGTAAAACAACGTATTCAGCCTATGTGAAAACAAAATCGAAAAGAAATCTTTCAAAAACCTTTTGTTGTTCTATTTACTTGAACAACATACGCAATAAATCTCGCGTCATTATCTTGTGCTGGTGCATTATTCGGTCCTACAGCTCGACAGATAACTTGAGCTTGAATTTGTTTTGCTCCATCTTCGGATACAGTTGCCTAAATTCATTTTTAAACGAAAAGAAAACAAAAAATCTCTTCGAATTTACCATAGCAAAGCCACTTTTATGTGAAATACCGAACATGGCCCGTCGAAGTGCTTCCGTTGGCCGATGAACTATGAGATTGTTCGATAAATGCGATGCACTCCATTTAACCGAAATCGATTGTGCAGCCTTTGTGTATGTAATCGGCATTTTTTCTTTCGAATTAAAGTCTTCGTATAAAATTTTATCCGATCGATTCGCCATTATCATAGATCATTGCTTAGAAATACCTCCATGCGTTTGAAATCAAACACTAATGCACTTGATTGAGACAAGAAAAAAAAGCATGAAAAGAATAGAATTTATTTAAAAAAACACAATTTAATATTTTTTCAATCGGAAATGAATTAAATTTCGATTGAATTTCCAAAAATGTTTATCCATGTTTAATAGTTCAGTTTTTTAACCTATCGTCATTTGTCCACTGATTCCTTCACTCGGTTTTCTCTCACTCCAATCGTGTTTTCATCTAACTCTACGAACGAAATTAAAACTCCTTTACCTTGTAGATTTGAACTATCTCCATCCGACATGACGTCACCACTAATTCAACCCGAAAAATTTCAACACATTCTCCGTGTTCTCAACACGAACATTGACGGTCGTCGAAAAATTGGTTATGCTCTAACAGCTATCAAGGGTGTTGGTCGACGTTTTGCTCATGTTGTTATTCGTAAAGCTGATGTCGATGCTACCAAACGTGCTGGTGAATTGAGTGAAGAAGAAGTCGAACGTCTTGTTACCATCATCGGTAATCCGAGACAATATAAAATTCCCGATTGGTTTCTCAATCGTCAAAAAGATATCAAAGATGGCAAATACTCTCAAGTAACATCGAACAATCTTGACACGAAAATTCGTGACGATTTAGAACGAATGAAAAAAATCCGTGTTCACCGTGGTCTTCGTCATTATTGGAACTTACGTGTTCGTGGTCAACACACGAAAACAACTGGCCGACGTGGTCGTACTGTTGGTGTCTCGAAAAAGAAAGCTTAAACACAACGATGAAGTTTTCATTGTTTTTGATCTTGTTTATTTTCTATCATCGTTTTCAAAAACAAAACCGAGATTAAAAACAAGATAAAATTCAAATAAAAGAATTTAGACGAATTTGAATCTTGACTTTTTCCCTTCGTCAAGGCCGCGAACTTGGCCAATGTTCGTAGACAATTCTGCGCGTAATTTTCTGTCTATACGAGATGAGACTCACCAAACAGCAGCTGATTAATATTCTAGGAACGAATTTAGGACAGATTAAAAATAATTTCTGTAGTTGAAGTACAAAAACAAGACGATGATTGGCCGATTTCTGTTATCATTTGCCATTGCACAATGTTAGTTACGGAAATATGTATGAAGATTTTATTTTAAATAGATTTTCTGTATCGAGCAAAACGAAAAAAGAGAAGAAGAAGAAGAAAAAGTCTGTTATCATGATCTGCTGTGATAATTCGATGAACTATTGTATGAATCAGTGTTCGTTGACATATTCGATGATGAATAATTGTCGGATGAACTTGAATTCGATTGATAACCATATGAATTACCGTTATTCATATTATCATTCGTTGATGATGAAGATGAACCATATTGATCACCAGAATTATTATCTTCATCAGCTTCTACAACCGATTTCTTTCATTTACAAATAAAAAGACAACAATAAACGCATTTACTTTTATATGTTCGTGGATCGCCACCGTTAAGATTCATTTCTGTAAAACTTTGTTGAATAGAAAATGCTTGAAATCAAAAATCCGTGTTAGGTACTGCTTAATATAAGTATAAATGCCGACTAATATCATAATATCGTCTTTGGCAGAACATTAAATACTAGATTTTTTTCGTCTTTCCTTTTCATCAATGATTTCGTACTCAAAACACGAATACATAAAGAAAAACATTGTATCTCATTAAGTCTTATCTGCTCACGTGAGTCAATGAAAAACTTGTTCGCATGAATTTCTATTCAATATCTGAACTTGAATCAAGTTGCAAGTTTCAATGTCGATTATGAAATGTAGAAAATACGTTGGTTTGCGTTTTTTTTTGTCTGAGCATATTCATTCAGTTTATGTCACCAACTCGTATGCTGTTAATACTTTGTTTTTTTAGCAAAAAAGAGAGAGAAAAAAAGAGCTATGAAAAAAAAAGAAAAAAAACTCAAGAGAAAAATGAACGAGAAAGCAGAGAGAGAGAGAGAGAGAGAAAACACAACAAAAGAAGATTCCATGATTCTCATGTATGTGACGATGTGCATTGTTCGCTTGTGTGTAATAACGTAGGACAGTAATGAGAGAAAGAGAAAAACACAACAAACACTCATGTATGATTAACGTCATCAGTAAGAGGAAACAAAAACGAACTAGATTTGTAAGGTAACAAGAACATAAGAAACGTACAATGTTAGACAAACTAGGATCACAAAGGAAAACGAGCGATTGAGTTTGATTTCTGCATGTTTTTGTTTTCGTTTCTATTTGTCATCTGGTTGCTGGAAGACAGATGTTGATTTAGTCATTTGAATTGACTCCATTTAGAATGATGAAATCCAACAGACGAATAAAAACATGTACAAACACATGAGACAAATAATGTAGAAGAAAAGGAGTGAGTGAGAGAGAGAGAGAGAGAAAACTGTCAGCAACCATGAAAAACACAAGAAAACACACACGCACACAAGTTGGTGACAAGAATAATAATAATAATAATAAAAATCGAGTATAATAATGAAATTGTTTTATAACCTTTGCCTAGTCTGAACAATTTGTTTTTTTTGCGTGTGTTTATTTGACACCATTGCTCTGCTGTTGTTTTGCTGGTCGTTGACCTTTCGGTCCGTTGCCATTGACTGGTTCGGTTGCTGAAACATCCGTTGAACTGACGCCATTATTTTCTAATGTTTGTTGAGATTTTTTTGCTGGGATAGGTTGTGTTTGACCAACATCTATGTAACTATCTTCATAGAATTCACCGGTATTATTGTGATTATATCGATAGTTATTACCACCGCCACCACCTCGATGATTTCGATAGCCACCGTATCGATTACGTTGCGTATGATATTGATTATTATTATAATGATGTTGATTTTCTGCAGACAAAACCAAAAAAAAAGCAAATCGAATGAAAATAGTTCGTCGAAAATGTTTACCGTCTGTTTCTTGAGCGTCATATACATTATTTTCATTGTCATTATACCGACGGCGATCACCATACCCTAGAAAACGAAAAATATAAAGATTTCCTCGGATCGAAATTCGTTGGAGTTGGTTTTTCGAAAATGTCATTGCAAGCATGCTATTTGTTAGAAACTAATTCGGCAGACATGCGTGCATTCAATTGCGGGTTTTTTTTGTTAAAGAAAAACGTGTGAGAAAACAAATGCAAGAAGAAGCGAACTGAATTAGATTTGATGCACACCTTCACGATGAGGTAGAGGTGGTCGGCCACGTTTCCAACCGCGTCGACCACCGCCACCACGTCCGCCAGCGCCTCTCGGTAACGTAGCTGCGTTTATCAAACTATCAGTATTATAACCGCCCTCTTGCTGTTGTTCACTATCGACTTGCGTATGCCAGTCGCGATATTTTCGACCGATACTCATGGTCGATGATGCGGCATCACCACACTCACTGGCTTCATCTGTATTTAACATTGAGCAAAAAGAAACGAAAATCGATCTAGTTCGAAACTTACCACCAGTGCCGACGTCACTTTGTGTACCGCCACGATAGGAATTTCCACCGGCGCCTCGGCGTCCTCGGCTGTTGCCATTTCCTGTTGAGTAATTACTCGAACGACGTCCTTGTTGATTGTTATAATTATCTCCACGCTGTGATGGTTGTTGCTGTTGTTGCTGATAGCTTGACTCACGATAGTTTCGACCATTACCTGGATTACTCATTCGATCGAATTCGTAGCTATACACAACAAACAGTCAACAATGATCTTGATTGAAGATTTTCAAAGATTTTTCTCACCGTGGTTGACGACCACCTTGTCCACCAGCAATATTCATTCCAGCACCTTGTTGCGGACCGACAATCGTACGAAATTGTTCGTTTACTTGAATTTTCTTTTCTTGTAATTCATCGAATTCCTATTTAAAAAGAAATCATTGCTCTCAGTTTTTCGTCTATTCGTACACGTACTTTCAAGCAAGCAAGATGATAATCAAGTAAAACACGTGCATTGGTTATACTTTCGGTTGTACCAACGAAAATAAACGGAACCTGACTCTGAAAAGCAAATATTCGAGATTTGATTTTGAATTGAAAACGAAAAAAACATACAGGATAGTTGCTTTCATCGCGGTTCGGTTGCTGTGGTTGTTCATTGTCGCCTTCGATTTTAACTCGAATAACTCCACTTTTATCAACAATTTCTTGTATGATATGACCTTTCTTGCCAATAACTTTGCCAATAAGTTCTCGTGGAATCGAAACAACTTCTTCGAGATATTCGAGAATATTTCGGGCGTCTTTAACAGCTTTCTCAGTCTGTAAACCATTCGAATTATATATGTATTATTTCTTTCTTTCAAAAGCAAAACTCACATCACCAAACACTTTAATTGTACAAGTATCATCTTCAACTTCAATTGCTGTCACTCCCGGTACTTCACGTGCTCTCGCAATGTTCGAGCCATGTGAGCCAATTGCTAAACCCATTAGATCTGTTTTAACCGTAAATTTTTCCATAAATTTTGATGTTTGATTAACCCTAATTCGCTAGAATAAAACATTTCGAACTAGTTCATTGATCTCTCTCGCTCTCTCAAATGATTTTCAAACCTCAAGTTGTTTGGAAACTTTCTCGGTTTCTTGAACAAGTTTAGCTTTTGAACGTAAAGTACGAAAATGCATGTCAGATAAGATTTCAGCACGACGTAGAATACTTTCATTATCGGACTAGAAAACAATCCGATAGAACCAACAAAACAAACTGAAATGATCCGATCACTTACGATGACAACAAGACATAATTTCTGTGGGTCATATCGAACAATAGCTGCACCCGATGTTCGTTTGAAATCTTTATGATTAGCTGGATTATTACAACTAAATCAAGAGAAAATGAATTTCTTTCTCAAAATCCAACAGAAAAACTCCTACGCTTCTTGACTGTCTGGAGGGACAGGTAATTCTTTTCGTTTAAACGTTGAATAAGTAATCGGAGGACTGAGAAAAAAAACAATCATCACAAGAATTCTCCAATCATGACGAGTGTTTACTTTGTGTTTGGACAACGGATTTTATCACTCGATATAATGTCCGAATAGCTGGCACCTTGAGCACTGACTTTATATTCCACAACAAAAAATTCGCCTTTGAACATTTTTGTCGTCGCTGGCCACCATCCTAATGGTTCGTCTTCTTTTGCTTTTGAAAGAACCTTAACAAAAGCAGCAAGATAAGAATTCATCAAGTGATTTTTTTTCAATCATTAAATCTACTTCGCATGCATCACCAGCTGTTAGTTTTTTAAGATCATTGGATTCGGGTGGAAGTCGAACACGATTCTCGGAAAAGGAAATTTCTGTTGGAGGGAAAAAACTATTCGAAAAAATATAAATAATTATCGAAACGAAATTATTATTTTACTCTTGCTCATATTTAACATGAACACTATTTGCATTGAGATCTTCCACAAATGCCTAAATAAACAAAACAAAAAACGAAATGAAATTCCTTTCAATGATGATCAATCATACTTTATAATATGCACCATTTGGATGTCGAACTTCAACAATGAGATCGTTCATTTTCTTACTGTTTCAGATAAATAAATACTTGAGTGTTTTGATCAGATCGAACGCCCTATTCAGGCGACAACAACAAGAGAATTAATTGAATATCAGTTAAACTCTGAAAGAAGAAAGAGAGCATGGAATATGTTTTGACAAAATGTGTTCTTTTTATAATTGAGAAAGTAGAACACTAAATAATGGAATCGAACGGATTATGCAATAGAACTTCGTAACCTTCTGATTGTTCTCGAACAAAAGAAAAGAAAAACAGAACTGTAAATGTGCATTGAATCGATTTAAATCGTCAACGAATAGTAGATTCGAATAGGACAAATGAATCGAAGGAAATTTTGTTTATTTATTTTTTTTGTATATTTTCACCAGTAACTCGAATAACGATTTGCTACAAGGAATTATTCTTCATATGGTAAAAAATGGATTTCATTTGTTCGAAATTCTGTGCTTGTAAAATCAACGATTATTAGTTTTTACTCGACATTATCCAAGTCATTTTTAGTTTAATGAAAAAATTGATTCGATAAAACAAAAAGATTTCAATCGACAAAGATGTCGCACTCGAACATCAACAAAACATCATACAACAGTCTCTTTCTTTTCTTCTATTGTCGATTTGTTTCCGAGATTTCTTGAATTGTTTGTTCGTATGATGGAGGCTTTTCGAAATGTTCCTCCGACATTGGAGTATAATGAGGCGGATACGAATAATTATATGGTGCAGCCTGTAATTCCTCATTACGGTAAACTGGAACAATATGTGACATATAGACTTGTTGGTGTTCTATTTCAATACAATAATAAGATTAATATATGACTTTGAAATTTATAACTTACGTCTTAATACTTGTCTTTGTCTGCAACGTACATAAAAGATGACAAGAGAAATAATGAAAAGAATACCTAATGGTATAATAACGCCTACGGCACTAGAAGCAAACAGATTTATTTTGTTTTGTCATTAAATCGAACAACAAAATTCTTACATATAAACGGATAAATGTGTTGGACAATTTTCATATTTTTGACTTTCTCCGTTATAACAAACGGCCATCTTAAAATAAACGTTGAATATTCTCAATCGACTCTGTGCACTGCTTACTTACATCTGATCAATGAAGAAAGGCAAAACTTTTCTCTTTTTTGTGTAATAACGTTGTCAAAAAAACGGAGAACGAGCCTCTCAGTACAGAGGCGCTTCAAAAACGAGAAAAATGCGCATTTACTGACTCGACGTCACGCTCTATGCTCAGCGAATTTAATGTATCGATAATTGTTGGCAAGAAGAGAGAACGAGCCTTACCTTACCTTTCCGTACTCCCAAACGATAAAACCTTGGCAAGTTTTTTTTTGCTCTTTCAATCAAAAAGATCAGATTTGCCAAGTAAAAAGTCAACCAAGGATCATAATTACAACAGTCTAATTATATTCAATAGACCGTATATTCTCCTTCTCAGCAATTGCAAATAATATCTTTATTTTTTTCTCCTTGACACTTGAGAATATTTTCACATTGAATCAAATCGATTTCTTTTCACTCAATTAACAAGACAACAATTATTATTATTTAGAGAATTTCTTTCATTTATTCATCAGAATATTGAAATATATATATATGTATATATTAAAGAAAAACAAACAGAGAGAAGAAATAATAATAATTTCATCATTTTCTCGTATTTTTTTCGAAGATAAACAAAGACAAAAGACAATGTACACACAAACAATTTGAGATTTTGTTTCTTTTGTATACCTTTTTCGTCACCAAAAGCAGCCAAAAAACAATAGGACAAGACAAGAGAAAAAAAAGAGAGAGAGAGAGAAAGAATATTCTGTTGGTTTTTCATGTGCAAAGAATTATCAGACATTTGATTTGAAAAAGAACAAGAACAAGAATCAAGCGAAACAGAAAAATGAATGAACAATCGCACATTCGTCTAATCTACTACAGTCTAACTCATGCAAACAGAACAGAAAGAAAGAACACATGGATATACGAAGATAGATACACAAATTCTAGAACCTGTGCGTCATGAACAGGTATCACTGAGACCACACACGCACGGATAATTCGCCTATATGGAAGTAAAAAGATAATTCCTGAACAATCGATGAGCACCACTCACTTTCGACAAAAAATAAACGTGAGTTGTACAAGAAAACAAAAGAGAGAGAGACGACTACAACCACAGTGAAGAAGGATAGATATATATGATTTGATTTTCTCATTGTTATTTGTTTTTTCTTAAAAAAAGCCACGTAAACTCACTGTTGATGATGAACAAAGAAAGAAATTGCGAGAGAGAGAGAGAATTTATACACACGGATATTGATATATGTTTTGTGCGGCATTCGTTTGACTTCTAGGATAGTTTCACCCAAGCATGTTCGAGTAAAGCTTCGAGCGATGGTCGTCGATCGGGATTTTGAGCTAGACAACGTTGAATTAAATTCTTTAATTCACCTGATAGATGTGGACGAAGAACTAATTTATAACTAGTAATTTCTTCTTCGTTTTCGAATGGTAAACTACCGCAAACCATATCATAGAGCAGCACACCAAGTGTCCAAACAGTTGATGGTACACCAAGATAACGTTTTTTTAAAATATATTCAGGCGATTTATACTGTTTTGTTCCGTGAAAATCGGAGTAATATGATGTTGAAGATTTATAAATGGCACTCGCACCGAAATCAATTAATACAAGTGATTCAGTGTCAAGATCAACTAAAATATTTTCACTTTTAAGATCACGATGAACAACGCCCTTGCGTAACATCGCGAGATTAATTTGAACTAATTGTTGAAAGAATTTTCGTGCTGTTGCTTCGCTCAATCGGCCGCGATCTTTCGCCTCAAGAAAATCGAATAGATCCTGGCAATTGCGCAGACGTTCCATGACTAAGATCCAATGTTCAGCATTCTCGAAATAGTCCAGCACATGAATAATACCTTGTATTTCATGTACAGCTTTGTGTAGAAGAATTTCGGCTGGATATTTTTTCTGACTAATCATGAGCCAATTTTTCGTTTTCTCTTTCGGGATGAATTTGACGACGATGGGCTTGTTGTCACTCAAACGAATGCCTTCGTGAATATCGGAAAAGCCACCACTTCGCACGAAATCACCCAGTTGATAGTAATCACAAAAGTTCGTTTTGACAACATCGAATCGAACCATATTGAACAGATTCTGTTCGATAGTCAACGAGTCCGTTGTCGAACGATAATTCGTCATTCGTGATGATGATGATGATGGTGCAGCGCCTCCAGCTGCATTTCCACTGGCTGTTGCATGACGGTTGATTAAGATTTCTTTTTTCGTTGAATTTGCTGATGAAGTTGTCGCTGGAAATTGTAATGGTTCGGTTTCGTACGGATGATAAGTGTTGAAACGTTTATCAGTGGCGTTCGTCGATGACGACGACGACGATGATGAACCTGTCGATTGTTCTTGTTCACGATAGAAACTAGCTGGTAATATGCGTGTTGACATGAATGGTGGAGTTTCGATGAGTTCGTTTAGTGATGATGATGATGAGGAAGATGAAAGAGAGAACACTGCTACAGAACTGCCACGATGTTCATCGTTGGTGTGTAAGGACGATGATGATGATGAGGAAGATGTTGATGATATTGAATTGACTTCAGAGAGTTTGTTGGTTTGGTCTTCTGAAAAAATAAACAATCGGCAAATGAGCTTATTGAATAGATTCAAAATAATCGAACTAAATGTTTAAAATATATCAATAGATGCATATGCAAACATACACACACGCTTGTTCTGTTTGCTTGGTTTGACCGTTTAGAGGCAAAGTACAATCGACTATTTTTTTTTCTTCTCCTTTTCTGCTGTCGGTCGGACGATGTCCAGTATGTATTCTATATATATATACATACATGTACGCGACAACACTTCACCGAATTTTTTCCTTCTTTCTCTCTCTCTCTCTCTTTCTCTTTTTCTGTTTCTCTTTTCTCTAACCTATTTTATATGAATACACTCACACTCGTCCGTCCACAGATGAAGCTATTCGAGGATACTATTTTTCTCTTGTCTTGACACTTATGCTGTCTCCTGTTCTCTTGTCAGTGCTTTAACTTTTTTCTTGCATCTCTCTCTCTTCTCATCCAATGCTATAATAGTATATATATATATTTATTCGCTCAAGGTTCTTGCTTTATATGGATATACCATTCAGGCTGTCACATACTTTCTAGTCCTTAGAATTACGTAATAAATCCGCAGAAAAGAGAGGAAAAAAATCGACTTGTCAAAAACGATTCGTTGCTTGATGTTTGCTTGTTGAGCAGACGACTATATCAATGTACTCTAGCCTTAACCGCAAATAGAGAACGCATTTCATATGGTAGAGAAAAAGAGGAAAGAAAGAAAGAAAAAGAGAAGAAAAAAAGGACTCGAACAAACATATGAAACAATGACTGAGGAGATAAAAAAAAACGGGAGAGAAAAGAAAAGAAAAAGAACAGTCTCCAGCTCGAGAGAAGGAAAAAAAAAGTTTCGTGGTTGTCTATCGAGGCTATTAACAATAAACATACATGCACATATTTCTCTTCTTGGTTTTCAATGATAAATAGTTGTTAATGTAGGAGGGAGGAAAAAAAGAAAATCATATGTTCGCTGTCTTCGTCTGTCACCTCTGATCCTTTGCATGTGGGCGGTAGACTTTTTCCTCGTATTTCACTAACTAGATTAGTTTACCTTTCTGTTCTGTCTACTTTTTTATTTTAAATATTAATTTACTAAAGAATAAGAGCAGAAAGGGCGTGCCCTTGGAAAATTTCACGTATACATGGAATAATAACAATAAAAAATCTCGTTTTCCTTGTTCTCCGTTCTTTTTATCTCTGCATTTACCAAACGACCCTGTAGAAATTCTTATCTATATCAACACGTTGTTTCATTAAATTCTCTGTATACACAACAAACTTTCTCGTTCAATCTATACGATCTAAGCAACCGAACTCAACAAAAAGAAATATGTAATTAACATAAAAACCTTGATATGTACATAACGACCAAACGATCGATTGAAAAGAAAATTGAAGGTTATCTGATAGGAAGAAGAAGAAGAAGACAGACTTTTTCCTTTCTTTTGGAAGCTATTGATTACTCTTGAGATGTAGACAAAGACGGAAAAAGGAAAAAGAAACAGAATGAATTGAAAAAAAGAACTCAGATCGTTACTATGCAAACAACGATAACAGGGGCACCACGACAAAACATACACAGCAACACATATGTTGTCTATGTAAACATCTCGACAGACAGACAAACAGTGTTTCCAATGGAGAAAATTAGTTCAAATGATTATCGAATGCATCAAGGAAGTCTAGTGAAACGCAAATTTCTCAGACGATTGTATCGATTTTGCGACGAAAAAGCGAAAGTTAATAAGTAACGACGGACTGATTGTAGGCGGATTTCAAGTACTTACTCGAATACGAATGGGCAGCAGGTGTTTGCTTGTTTTTATTATTAGTTTCGTATAATTGCCTTACATAATAGGGTAATTTATTAGTAAAAGATGCAAGCTGACAGTCGGTATCATGCTTGATCTCCGATAGAACCATTGGTTGTGCCATGAAGTAGACTATTGATCAAATGAATACTACGTAGTTATTCGCTTTGCTGACGTATGTTGAATATTGTTGGGTCGTTTTAAACTTAAAAAATATATATTAAATGAAAGTAATGATTTGTAACTATGTGTTGACACGACGATGTGATCACCACGGCGTGCAAGATACGTTTGGAAAGAGACGAGAAAAGACGTCACGGAGGAAAAGAAAGAGAACAGAAAATTATAGTTATTCCCGTTTCTTTTTTCTATGGAAAACGAGAGAATAACAAAAAAATAAGAGGAAGGATGTGACTTTTCTTTGTTTTTAGATACGTGAACTTTGAAACAAGTACGTTTTCTTTGCAACTAGATTCTTTTGAGCTTATCTATTTCTATGATTGTATATACATGCATTTATTGATAGTGATTTGTCTATAGGGGATTGCTGAAAATAACACTTTGATAGATTAATCTATCTGCTGTCTGAATGAACGAGATAAAGCTAAAAAGTCTTACCTAATGATGAATCATTATTGACCATATCACAAAGACAATGATTGGATTTACTTTTAAAGAATCGAAGTAATCCCATGATGAGTTTGCTTTCGAATTAATCGATAAAATCGAATAGAATTCGTTTGAATATTAAGAACGGGTATATATATCTGGAGAAAAAGTAAACATACGTTATTTGAATTTTAATAAGCGAGAAAAAAAAGAATCCCGCATTCCAAGTTTCGATCAGTTCGAAGTCGAACATTGTTATTCCTCTGACCCGATTGCTTGGGTACGGAAAATAACTCCGAAGAATATATTTGCAAAAAATCTGTTTTTTCGAAGAACAAAAAAGAAAAAAAAACAGAGAATGCTAACGAAAACAACGATAAGAACGTAGAATCAGCTGAAAAACAGTAATTTGTATACATTAAAAGACTCTCAACATTCTTTTCTCTTTCGTTTCGACGTTATTTTCGTGTTTTTATATTCATCTTCGATCATAGACGCGTGTCGATCTTTTTTTTAAATATCAACGTGCTAGTCGATAGTTCGCTATTCGCTTTTTCCCCCACCCATCACCCTTCTAATCACGTATGCATGCATAAAAAGACAGAACTAAACAAAATTGCAAGGTAACTAGGTGTCTGCGTGATCATGTGCAACGTTAAATAAAGTACCTTGAGATAAGAGAATGTCAAAGTTCGCTATTTCGATGATAAAAGTTAGGAGAAAAGAAGAAGAAGAAAAAAAGGCAAAAGTTTCATTTTTCGTACTTTGACATTTTCGTTCTCGAAGAGCGCAACTCAGGTGTGATTTTTATCGGTATAAGGACGAATAACATAATAACTATTCGTTAAATAAATTATTTGTTTATTAAATTTGTTTATGATGATCGACATATGGAAAGTTTTGGAATAAAACCCCCTCACCCTACATTCTTGTTTGACTCAAAGAATAACAAAACCGTCACGTCGTCAACAATGATGAGGGAAAGAAATTATCCCATCAACATAATATTTCGAATAGATTTATTTATGAGACAAAAGCAACTGACACAATCGTAGGACTATTGACGATGTTTTCGAATAGATTCCCTTAGAAATTTATTAATCAATTACGTTCTTGTTTTTCCTTGTCAGTCAGATGAAAAATCAGCCGATGTCTGCTTAATTTAATATCACACTACTGATTATATTGAAGATAAATCAGATGAATCTTTATCAAAGTAAACTTCCGGCTTTTTAGACAAGTACTCAAGTGCTCAAGGTAATCAGTTGAACGAGCGATTACTTACGAACTGTACTTTTCGGCGATTCGAACTTTTTCGAATGATCGTTGACAAAACTGTCTGCATACCTTGTTCTTATGATTATTATGATTATTTTCTTTGCATTTTGCGAATTTTTATTTCTTTCTCGAACTTGTGAGAGACGTGGAGAAAGAGATTTTACATATTGACATCAAGGAAAAAAAACACCACGTAAGAACTCGAAGAAAGCGAAGCACTCACGCTTAAGAGCACACGTAAAACTTGTTATTCTTTTTATTAAGTAAATATGATTTGTTCTTGTCTCACATTTTTTCTAAGTCATGAGTACTTTCGAGAAGAAAATGAAAAACAACCAGTATGTTCAAGTAAATAGTTCTCGTTTATCAGATGATAAATATTCATTTAAGATAGAATTTATCTTTTATTTAAAGTAAAAATCTTAGTTACTTAACAGATTAAGAAAAATATTTTACAAAAAATAGAACATATTATCGATTTAAACAGAATTTATTCTTCGATATTTAAGTAATTGAGAAGCATGATGAATCTAAAAAATGAAAATACATGGAAGAATTTGCTCTTGATTTTTTGTTTTTTGTATCATTACTTGTACAAGTGCAAAACGTTTTAATTCTTGTCGATCGATTTTGAAATTCGATGATGAATTATTTTTGATATTGAATAATCGAGCAAAATTTCGATGGCGATGTGCTGTTGATAGATGATGCGTATGTGGAGCATAGTAACGAGAAAATAAATCTTGTTGTGATGATTTCTCTTGACTATTCATTCGATTTAACCATTGTGATGGTGAATTTGTTGATGTTTTACGTTTCGAATTGAAACATATTCGAAGTACAAACTGAAATTTTCGAATAACAAACAAAACGATTGTTAAATGAATAAAAATATTTACTTTTAATAAATCTAATGGAAAAAACCAAAGTATATTCCAAATCCAGACAATCGCTGCCCATGTCCATCCGCAAGCGTAAATTTCTGCGAACGTCCATTTAGCATAAACAGCAATGATTGTTGCAATGAATTGTGCGAGAAGAAACGCACCGACTAACATCAACGAAGGACGTTCGAGAAAGAAGAAATTATGCGAACGCGTGATAAAAATCAATGCTTGACTTATAGTTGAAACTTGTAGATAAATAATTGAATTTAACATTGGATGATTCCAATTCGTTGAGACATTGTAGACAAATTGTTCGACGCCGAATCGATCATGAAAAAAACTTGTTCGAACAATAAGAGTGAAGAAAACGATGGTCGATGCAGCGAGATATGTGCCGTAGATAATTGCACTGATGAAAACTTCAGAAAGATTCCAACAATTTGGATGTTGCGATGGTTTAACACGATCTTTTGAAATGGTTAAAATAGTTCCATCATTTAAAATAGCCAAAATCAGAATCATAAACGATGGAAAATCAAATCGATATGCGAAGATTAACACAGAAAATCCGACCAAAATACGAATCGTTATCGAACACGTATAAATCGCGTAATTTCTCATACGTTGAAATATTTGCCTCGAGCCAAGAATAGCATCGATAATAACAGATAAGCCAGGCTGTGTCAATACAATGTCAGCAGCAGCTCGTGCGGCATCCGAAGCATTGGCAACAGCAACACCAACATTTGCTTTCGAAAGTGCCGGTGCATCATTGACACCATCGCCTGTCATTGCGATCATATGACCGAGTTTTTGTAGTCGATCGACAATTTCATATTTATGTTCAGGATAAACACCAGCGAAACCATCGGCATGCAGAACTAAATCATTCATATCATGAAAACCAGAATCAGCTGGTGGCCCATCTTTTAATATTTTCGAGGCAAACATTCGATCGCCCATGCCAAGACGTCTCGCAGTTTCTTTAGCAATTTCTAATTGATCACCTGTTAGCATTTTCACTTGAACACCGAGTTCTAATGCACGTTGAATTGTTTCTTTTGTATCTTCACGTGGCGGATCGTAGATTGGCAGTAGACCAATCAATTTAAAACCATTGCCATGTTCGTTTTGTACATCTTCAATAGCGACAGCTAGTGCACGTAGACCTCGTTGAGCAAATTCATCAACATCTTGATTTAATTGTTTGATTTGTTCATCAGTTTTATCTCGAGTACATAGTTCAAGTATGACATTGGGCATGCCTTTGCTAATACGATGTATATTGCCGTCATTCGATTGTTTGTATTTGATTTCTGTACGTTTGTCTTTTGGATTGAATCTATCAAATAAACATTTGATTATTTTGTTCAGAATAAAATTATTTTTTTACGGTTTAAATTCTAAAACTTCAATTTCGTCATGTATCTTTTTTGGATCACCAAATGCAGACACAACGCAACTGTCACTAAACGAACAAGCCAAATTGTTTCTTTTTTTTTAAAGAAGAACACTTTTCTTATATTTACATTGCATCAGGATTGTCTACTTTCGAAGCAATAGCTGCATACCGAATGATTTCATCTGGATCTATATCCGAATATTTCTTCACTGAATCTTTATCAATAACTAGTTTATTCAATGTTAACGTTCCTGTTTTATCTGAACATAGAATTGTTACAGCAGCAAGTTCTTCAATAGCCGTTACATGCGTCACAATTGCTTTATGTTCAGATAATTGTTTAGCACCAATTGCTAATGTCACTGACAAAACTGTTGGCATAGCAATGGGAATGCCACCAATTAATAGGACGAGAATATTATTAATACCGCGACGATATCGATAATGAAATGCAATACTATAGACAAAGGATGTATGCTAATCAGAATGAAAATGAAAAATGACGTACTACATAACTAAGATTTCTGCGATGATGAAGATGACTATAGCTCCAATGCAGAAATTACCAATTTTGGCGAGAATTGTTTGTAAATGACCGATTTCATCATGAGCACTGCCAACTAATTTAGCTGCTCGACCGAAAAATGTATTTAAACCCGTGCCAATAACTAATAAACGAAAACGAAGAAGATTAACTAATTAATTAGCTCCAACAGACCAATAGCTTCTCCTTCGCCTTGTTTACAAGTTGAACCAGAAAAAACTTCATCTCCAACAACTTTATTCACCGGCAATGATTCGCCAGTTAATGCTGCTTGATCAATTGAAATTTCACCTTCGATAGCTAATCAAAATAATCATCCTTCACCTTGATTTCTATTCTTTTTGAACAATAAAATCTTTACCAATCAATCGACAATCAGCTGGAATAATATTTCCTAATTTAAATTTAACTATATCTCCCGGTACTAATTCCGATGCATCAATGGATTTCAATTGACCATTTCGTTTGACTTGTGCTTCTGGTGCTAACGATTTCATTAATTCTCTAACTGCATTGCCAGCATTTCGTTGTTCAATAAAACCAATAGTTGCATTGATCAATAGAAGAAGAACAATACCAACAAAATCTTGCCAATCCAAAGCATGTCCATCGCCATGCGTCAATGCAATAGCAACGAGAGCTGCCGCTTCCATTACCCATGAAAGTGGATTCCACATGAAAAGAAGAAATTGAATGATAGGATTTATTCGTTTTTTATCTAGACGATTTAATCCAAACTAAGAACAACAAAAAAGAAGGAAATTCAAATCTTGATCTTTCTCTCTCGAATACTTTTTCACGTCGTTCGTTCACTTGATCTTCAGTTAAACCATCTCGTGTTGCACTGCATGACAAATAATTTCAATTAACTAATCGAAATACAAAATGATTTCGACGAACGTACTCAAGCATTTTGAAAACATCATCTTCTTTCATGGTCGATAGATCATATTTTTCTTTATCATACATTTGTTCGACTGTTAAATTTCGAACAGCATGTTCAGGTATATTTACATTCGTGGATTGATTCTTCTTCTTAATATTTGTTTGTATTCCCATAATTTAATTTTCAAAAAAAAAATGAATTGATTTTCTATTTACTGTAGCAACAAGAATTCACTTCGTTCGATCACTTACCAATAGACAAAATGAAAACAAAGAAAAAAGATGTCTTTTATATATATATATAGTTGGCGGAGCACTCCGTGACCTTGTTCGAATAAAGAAAAACGAATTTGTTTATTTGATTTTTTGTTTCATTTTATTGAGATTATCTTCCTTATACACATTCATGCGAATGTTCTGTATTTAATGTATGTATAGTTCTGAAGACAGTGCGCGCGCACACACAGCAAAAGAAAAACCAAACGAAACAAGAACAGATATGAACGATAAATATCCCCAAGAAAAAACTACACATCATGGAATATCGAACATATCAAATTCGAGCTGAGAGAAGAGAGAAGAGAGAGAGTATAAGACGTAAATAGAGAAAAGCAAGAAAAAAAAACGACAAGACGTTGAACACATGCACAACAAAAATTACCAAAATTTGTATGTCATTTATGTAGTGCATATCGTTTGAATAATAAGGATGAGCGCGCAACAAAACAAATAATTGAGTATAGAATGTGCTAGAAAAAGAAAGAGAGAGAGAGAGAGAAAAAATTATTCACTTTAATTACAAAGAGAATAAAGATCGAACACACACACTGTTATGTCAAGTCAAGAGAAGAATAAATTACGCGAAAACGAACAAAAAAAAATTATTTCAAGAGATTCATGTACGTAAATGAAAGAGAGAGAGAGAGAGAAAGAGAAAAAAAAAGCAACGTTCATCCAATGATAATGACAATAATATTCTAAGATCTACAATGTGCACAGAAAGAACGAATACAAAAACAAGAAAACAATTTATTTATAAAGAGCCGATTCTCATGGATGAATTTCGTACGCGAGAAAAATAAATAAATGCCTTTCAGGCATGAGCAGCAGCAGAACAATCGAGAGATCTTTAGTTTTGTGACTTTGATAGATACGTAATAAACACAAAAATGCAATGCATGATTTTCGAATTGTTTTGCGCGAGAGAAACAGACGAGATGATATTCAAATCACAATTTAAGTTCATTGGCTATTTTACTCGCGATATTTTTGAATCCAATTGATGTGCCTGATATGCGTTTAAATCGAACGCCATTCAATGACAAACGTGGCAGTTTGCACACTTCCATTTCCCAGGAAACGACCGAATCTGTATTCGGATCGCCATGTACACAGAGAAGAAGAAACTTTTCTCGTTGTTCATAATCACAATTGTTCATATCCAAGACTTTTCGAATTTCTTTCATCATATCTGCTGGATCCATGGAACTTGTTGTTTTCATCGACCATGTAAAACGAAGTGAACGCGGTTTGATATCTCCAAGACCGCTACTACTACCTGTTGCCGCATTATCATTCGTTGTTATTCCTGCGCTTTCATTTGACGTTATCGTTGTATTATTAAGATCAACCTGTCGACGATAGGACGATGACGCACTCGCCATGCTTCCACCCATTGTTGACATATTATTTCCAATAGCACCACCTGTTGTTGTCGATGATAGGCCCGATTCCCGAATAGATTTCCTAGATAATAATAATAATAATAATAATAAAATAAATCAATCCTAAAGATATCTATTTCAATGATCAAGAGAGAGAGAGAGAAATTGAGATTTTGTAGATTCATTTCTTTCTTTCGTTCTGTTAGTAAAAATAGGCTGTTATATTGATTTTAGTGTGCATGCAAGTGAGAAGCAGTCGGTTATGTTACCTTCGTGCAAATTTAGATGAAATCTTGCTTAAAAATGATTGAGCCCCAGTTCCCGAGCCTGCAATCATGCTCGAAGCGACACCAGCCTGTTGCTGATGACGTGTATTGCCATCACTAAGACCCATTGTATTATTATTATTATTATTTGGATTTCGCGTTGAAGCCCGGTAATCAGCATGTGTCGATGTCGATGATGTTTGATGTTGACGTGAAGGATATGTACTATGAATAGTTTTACGATCGGGTGCAGAGCGATTTATTAGCGAACCATCACCACGTGCGTTAGTCGAAGATGTCAGTGGTGTGTTTGACGGATTAGGTGCGGTAGTAGTAGCAGCTGAATTTGCAGCAGTCGAAGCTTGCACCAATAATGGACTACAAAACGAACAAAAAACAAAAGAAAAAAAAAACGTATTAATTCAACCATGAAGAACAACACAGAACACGTAGTGAAAAACATAAAACAAGCAAGCAGCAGCAGCATTCGTGCAGATTTTAGACAAAATAGGTTAGTCTCAGAATGAAAAGAAAGAAAATTTTGTCGAGATTTGTTCTCAATCTTTCAAGATCATATCAATAGACGGCGAATATTGTCGACGACCGATCTTACTTGATAGCAGACGGATGATGTTGACTCGTGTAAATTCGAATCGAACCTGTATTGTTCGTTGCTGACGATGATGGCACAGGTGCTGCTGATTTTCTCGGTCTGATTTTAGTCGAATAAAAAGAAATCTCACTCAGAAAATCATCGCGAAACGAAAGAGAGAGGAAATGAAAAAGTCGATTACACACTTGAGTTTCTCTTGAAGTTTCGATGCTGTTTGTTGTTGAGCTGATAGACTTGCCGATTTGATATTTTCTCGTGCTGACAAACGCACAGTGTGATGTGCGGATTGAGAAAACGACGAATCGAACCCATTTCGATTGAAACTAGAGAAATCCGACGCGAAACAATGATCATTCAGTCCTCTGTCTCTCATTTTTTTCAACTAACCTTTGAGGTAAACGAGGTATACGACTTTCGAAATTCATACTAAGAAAAAGCAAAATGCAAACAATCACAACAAATTTACATGCCGAACAACGACTAGCAACGAAACAGTCGACAACAACGGTACATACGTGTCTCCAGTTGGCGTTTTCGGCTTTTCGTTGGCGTCGACTTTCCGTATGGACATGCCGCCTGGCACGGGATCGATCGTTTCACGACGTCGAACACCTGAGCCCGGCAGACGAACGGTTTGAGAACGAATTTTGTCATTGGTATTTGTTCGACTAGTGATTGAATTCGAGGCGATCATCGACGAAACAGGTGGTCCACCGCTTGCACTTGTTTTTAATAACAAATGTTGACCATTGTTAGCTGTCGATGCGTCGATACTCGATGATGTCAATAGAGAACTATTGACACCATTGACTGCACCATTGTTTAACGAATGTTCAGGCGCGGCAACAGCTGCGGTCATTGGTCGATGTTTATCGATCGATGGAAGATTTTCTTTATCATTGGGCGTTGTTGTTGTGGTGGTGGTGGTTGTTGAAGGACGTGTGCTGGCTGAAACAACTTTCGATGCTAAATTCGATGCATCAGTCACACCTTTCGTTGTCGAGGCTCCGGTTGTGTTCAAATTCGATGACGAATCTGACGTTGGTTCAGCGAGAAGAAGATAAAATGCCATAATGTCATCGTATTTTCTCGATGTTAGCGAGTCGAGAACTTGTTCACGATTGTATGCTGTATCTCGAACGATAGTATCAATTCGTTGACTATCACTGAAATCTTGACTTGGCTCTTCGTATGGTTTTAATTCATCATTCTCAAAGGTGATATTCATCCATTTATCTTTCATAATTAACTAGAAAACGAAGTCGTGACGGAGTTTTTTTGTTTTTTGAAAAATTCTACTTCAAGTGGCGCACGACGTGCTGGATTTAGAACGAGAAATTTCTTTAATAAACTCTCGCAATCAGTTGACATGTAAAACGGAATCCGATATTTTCCTCGTAGGACACGTTCACGTAATTCCTTCGAACACGAAAAAAAAAATTACGAATTTCTATTGAATTTTAGCGTTTTTTCTTTACTTTGAGATTCTGTCCGTCGAATGGCAACGAGCCGCTGACAAGTGTGTAGAGAATAACTCCTAAACTCCAAACATCGACCTCAGGTCCATCGTATTTCTTGCCTTGAAATAATTCCGGTGCAGCGTAAGGAGGACTGCCGCAGAATGTATCGAGTTTATTTCCCGGAGTAAATTCGTTACTAAAACCGAAATCGGCGATTTTTATATTCAATTCCGAGTCGAGTAACAAATTTTCAGCCTTGAAAACAAAACATTTGATAAACAAATTCTTTTTCTCGTTGATTTACTTTGAGATCTCGATGAACGATGTGTTTTTGGTGAAGATATTGAACCGCTGAGACAATCTAAAACGAAATTCACGAGCTGATAAGTTTAAGTTTCGATCGATCGATGAATTTACTTGACGAAATTTCGATCGAGCTTCTTTTTCTTTCATACGACCGTGTGCAACGAGATAATCAAACACTTCACCTCCACTTGCATATTCCATAACAAGATAAAGTGTTTTGTCAGTTTCGATGACTTCGAAGAGTTTGACTAAAACAACAAACAAACGAATTAATTCGATAACAAAAACAAAGGTCTTACCGATATTCGGATGATCAAGTCCTTTCATTATTTTCACTTCACGAAACAACTAAACAAGCAAATGGTCAATTGAGGAAAAAAAAAGGCCAAGACGTTCTCGTACTTTTTGTAATGACGTTGGATTCAATTGAGCTTTATCGATAATTTTAATTGCAACTTCTCGGCCTGTTGGCATGTGTTTAGCTAATTTAACTTTCGCAAAATTTCCTTTGCCAATCGTCTGTAGAAAAGAAAAGCAAAGCATTGGCAAGATTCTTTCTTTTTTGAGTTTCTCTTTCACCTTGACAAATCGATATTTGCCGATATGTGGCTCATTTGGATCACGCATTTTACTCGACTGTAAACGCGTCGATGCTGTTGTTGCAGCTCCAGTCGACGAGCTTGTATTGTTATTATTATTTGTGTTTTGATTTTGATGTCGATGATGATCGTTAGCTGTCGATTTTGGCTTAAAACGTCAAAGAAAACAATATTTCTTTTTTTTTTCTTCTATTCTTTTGTCAATTAAGAATAATAAGTTGACGAACACACATCGATTGAATTTTTAAGTAGATGTAGTTGTCCGTTTCTTTTCTCTCCGTCTCTGTTGTATACATATGCACATGTATAAATGAAACACTTAAACGGTCAGACAATACGACACGATCAAAATAAGAACCCGAACTCGATCTACTTGCCAAACAAACTCAATGGCACTGAACTAATAAGATAAATTCGAATTTGTTTATCATCGTATGACAAATGTCACTCATTGCATGAAATATATCGAGGAGAAAAAAGAAAGAAAAAAGAACACGAAATGTTGTATGTGACAAGCGGTATACATATGTGAAAGAATGAAAATGATCGATCATAAGATGTTACATCATAAAAAAATCGAAGTATGTATGTAACATTCAAACGAAGACACAACTTACTCCATCAGTATTATTATTATCTCGTGTTGGTGTTGTTGTTGTGGATGATGAAGGTGGATTGAGTTTAACGATATTCGTTTTAGGATATTGCGTTGAGGGTGTTGACATGATTTTGTTTGTATTGAATAAAAAAAAGCGAGCGGGTTTGGTTTTGTTCTCAACTAAGATTATACACACTGTTCACCAAGTCATGGATTAATTTGAGTTTGGTTTCGAAGATAAATGAGATTGATTTTGATTTATGAACGAATTATCCCATCTGATTTGAAATCTCATAATCTGCAATAGAAAAAACGTCATTTTTTTCGACAATAATCAATATATATTAACTAGAAAAACAAATAATTATTCGATTCTTTTTTTTTCTTCTCTCCTCCTCCTCGTTCTCATGTTGTTCGTCAATGATGAAAACATTCATACATGCTTATTGTACAAGCTATCGGCCATTTTGAGTAGATTTATGTGCACCTCCTCCATTGACATATTATAGGGATTGAATTGTTTTAGAAATATTTCAGTGAATTTACCATTTTTTAAAGATAATCTAATCGAAGGAAATATTTAACAAAAAATAAATTCGAGAAAAACATCGTCTAATTAGTTCAATTCGCGGATAGATGACGCTAGTCAACGCCGTGGTTGAGTAGATTTAAAAGAAGTTGAAGAGCTTTTGCAATTTTTTTTCCCAACAGATTATAATGACTCAGCATTTTTGCGCTGAAGGAATCCTACGGAAGGAAAAGAAGTTATATAAATACGAGAATATTCTTCCGTATTCAATGATTCACTATAAAAATGAATAATAATAATGATGAAATCAGCAAAATCAATCGACTATGTGATTTACTTCCACAGGATGCTAAAATAGAAGCAACAGCGTTAGGACATATCTATCCGTATTGGTATGGGAATATAATCAAGATTTTTATCTATTCAATTCGGAAATGTTTTTGTTATTAATAGGAATGAACTGAAGTCAAACAAATGCTATGTAACCGAACCAACGGGAGATGAATTTATCCGTAGAGATCTGTTAAAGTAAAATCAACACGATTTGTTTCGATAAAAAATGGTTTTGTTTAGAATATTCAAACCAAAAGATTTGAATGAGGCAGTCGAAGCTCTCGAACTTTTTCCTTATTACGATTATTACATAAATCGCTTTGATCAACTCGAACTAAAACCAAACAAAACCAATTCGTTTAAATTATCTTCAGAACAATTACTTCTTGCTTACGATATTCGAGTATCTATTATGAATCGAGTGTCATATGGTGTCTTTTTGATTCATGATTCTGAAGTAGATTTCATATTTATCAATTGACGTTTTCAAATCGATTTTGTTTTAATTAGTTTTTTGCAGTACAAAATTCTTTCGGTGAACACAGATGGAGTGCCGTGAAAGGTCATGGAGTTCCGGGTTCACCTTGGGAAATTGCAAAAAAAGAAGTCAAAGAGGAAGTTTCATACAAATCGAATGCAGATAGTTCTCCTTTGCCATACGATCTAGATGAAAATGAAGCAGATTACGAACGTTTAGAATATGTCGAATGTCTCTTTTCTAGTACTGACAAAAAGCAAAACAACCGAGTTATTGGTTTATTTATTCTTCGTCTTCACAAACGTATTGAATTCGTACCAGGAGATGAAAAGGAAGTCGTATGTATAAAGTATTTTCGGAAACATTCATCCATTCTTTTATTTTATTCAGTTAAAATGTGCATGGAAATCGATTTTGGACTTATACAATAGACGTGATTATTATACATTGGTACCTTTTATAAGGCACGTGAAAAATAGGTATTTTTCTGTCAAATAACTATTGTTGTTTTTTTTAAATAAAATGTTCCATACAAGACCCTTCGATCTCATGATAAGTTTTAAAAAAATTATACGAGTTTAAAAGAAAAAGCAATATTTTCTCTCTTTCTTTTTCTTTCATACAATCAAAAAGCGATCACACTGACTCAGCACAATCCATGTGCGATTTGATTGTATAGCCTATGCATATTAAATATTTTTTTCGCTATTACTAACGCAAGTATGACTAAGCAGGAAGTACAATGTATAAATGTTATTTTTGTTGGTATGATTTTGTATCATCAAAAGAAAGATCGTTGGCTTGAATGGATTCCATGTCCTCTCGAAATGATCATTTTTATAATGTTACTAGTTAAACGATTTCTAACTCTAATATTTCAGATTAGTATTTCAATGACTGATAAATTTCTTTCGACTGAAAAAGAAAATTTAGAAGATCTAACTGTAATATGGCTTGATGAACATTCACAAGATCGTCATACAAAAGCACGTCTACGTTGTATTATTAATTTTCTTAAAATATTCACTGAACTTAATCTTTGTCTTGATTATATTAACTCAATCCATAATGAACATATTTTTCTCATTGTATCTGGTCGATTAAGTTCTCAGCTGATTCCATTAGTTCAAGATCGCTCACAAATTGTACATATTTATATATTTTGTCAAGATTCAGATAGATATTCATCGTTGCAAGTACGTGGAATATTTATTGATCAAGAATTATTATACAATCAATTATCGAAAGATGCAAATCAATTCTATGCAACTCATTCAACCGTTATTTCATTTGCAACTGAAAAATCTCTACGCGATTTAACCAAAGAAACAGGCACGTTTTTGTGGTTTCAATTGTTCATTACAGCACTTTTCGATATGTCTCCATCGAGCGCAGCAAAACAAGATATCCTTAAATTAGCTCGAACGTTCTATGCTGACAATGATCTTGAATTACAACGAATCGATCGTTTCGATCGAACATACAAAGCAATTGAAGCGTTAAAATGGTATTCAAGTGATTCATTTGTATATCGATTATTGAATAAAGCTATTCGTACAGAAAATATCGATCTTCTTTTTGCTTGTCGGTTTTTTATTGTTGATTTACATCGTCAACTTACTTCATTACATGAATCATACATCGAACGTCTTCGTTCATCTAATCTTAATGAACATAAAGTCTATCATGGTCAGCTGATAACTGAAGATGATTTTACTAAATTACAAGCAAATGTTAATCAATTAATATCAATAAATTCGTTTTTATCAACAAGTATTGATCCTGACGTTGCTTTAATATTTTCAGGAAACGATGCAATTCATTCTACGATGAAATCTGTACTTTTTGAAATTACAATTAATGTAGCTGAAACAATGGCTGTATATCGATATCCATTTGCTGATATTTCAGCTTACAGTAATTTTACTGAAGAAAAAGAAGTTCTTTTTTCATTGGGAGCCATGTTTCGTATCGAAGATATTAGTAAACGAGCGTAAGTCAATAGTCTTGAATTATAATCTTGAGTAATTTCAATTACAGAGATAATCTGTGGCTCGTGAAAATGATATTCGTTCAAAGCACGGTAGAATTAGAAGAAATGAGTGAACTAAGTATGTATTTAGGGAAAATGACGACAATGGCTCATCTGGCAGATCTTTTGTTCTTCATGGGTGATTATAGTCGTGCAATATCATTTTGTCAAAGAGCGTTGCGTGAATTTCGTGATAATTGGCATCTTGCTGTTCATTGCTACAGTATAATGGGCAAAGCTTATGAAAATCAACCAGAATTAGCATTACAATCGTTTGAGAATGCTCTGGAAATTCAATTACAGTACAATCCAATGGATTATAATGGATTAGCAGCGATGTATAATAACATGGGTTTCGCTCATCACAAACTAAAATCCAATTCACAAGTTGTAGTGAATTACTATGAAACAGCTTTGAAAATGTGCCAATCTGTTGTCGACACGAATAGTACAGATTGGTGTTTAATGGCTACAATTTTAAATAATCTAGTAACTTGTCGAGCACATGATGATATTGATTTAGCTCTGGAACGAGAACAACTTGTTCTTGAAATTCGATTGAAATATTTACCATTATCACATCCATTAGTAGCGATTACGCATTCAACACTTGCTGAGATTTATTCCGAGAGGGCCGAGTACGATGAAGCATTAACACATTATGAAGAAGCACTTCGTATCAAACTCAAATACTTGCCAAATGATCATCCTTCAATCGCTCAAATCTATTGTGATATAGGTTTGCATAGTTTGTATAAAGGAGATTCTGAAATGAATACCGAACATTATGCAGTAGCTAGAACCAGCTATAAGAAATCAATGAAAGCCAGCTTAGAGGCAATTGATTTTGCATCGTCTACTGAGTCATCCTTGCCAACAAATTATGCACTCCTTTGTTTTTGTATAAATACTTGTGGTGTTATCTATACTCGACTTAATCGGTTTGATGATGCAATCAAATGTTTTGATACATTAATCAACATTCTCAATCAACATTTATCTGTTGATCATGCACTTCATATCGCTTTTTTTAGAAATCGAGGCAGAATTTTTACGTTACACGGTAATATGCAACGAGGTATGGAGTACTATGAATATGCTATCAAATTTTGCGATCAAATTAATTTAAAGAATTCTGCTGAGAAAGCACAAATTTGTCTCAATATTGCTGAATGGTATGAACTATCCAATCAAAATGATTTTGCGCTTGAATACTATCAACATGCTCTTCAACTTGCAACTAGATATCTGAGTGCTGGTCATCCACTTTTCTTGTGGTGTGCCAAAGGTATAGAGAAAATGAAATCTATACCGACAGTAGCTGTCGACGAAATCTCTTGGCTTTAAGATCATGATGATGACATTGTATTCAAGTATTTTTATCTGAATAAGAATAAACTTTTTACTACGAATATAAATTTATACTGTTTGCTTATTGTCTATTTACCATTGGTCTTCTAATTGAATCTTCATAGTCAAACATTATCAATATTATCAGGTCATTGCTGTGATGAAAATAAATTTGAGTTTTATTTGCCAGAGTATGATGTTCTTTTATTTTAAAAACGTGACGATATGTAGATTTATTCTGTTGATTTAACAAGAAGATGGACGGAGCCATGAAATGTTCTGTCAGTCCATCTTTCTTTCTTTCTTTAAAATGAATTATAATGAAGCTCGTCTATGTATAAATAGTAAAAAGATATACGATCAATGGGACACAAAACTTCTTTCGTATTTTAGGAAAATATTTTAGAACTAGATGGCACATGAGACGAGCTCAGGTGCGAAATGCGGTGCGAATGCAATCAAAGTTTCGTTTGCGTTGAAATCTTGCGTACAAAAAAAATTCTCTACGTCTCAATAGCCAATCAATTTGTTTCGATTACTTCATAGATTATAGTTTTAATTATTCGAATATTTTGAGCGCCTAACTTTTCATTACAGCTGACATTTTAATTATCTCGTAGATGTTAGATATTGGTAAACAATGGAAGAAAAATACTTACGTTCCCTCAAAATAAGGAAAGGTCGTAGTGGGAGTTTGAAAAAGAATATCACTAATTCGACATCAACATTTTAATTTTATTACTAGTTCGACATCAACATTTTTATTTTCTCTTTTGAACGAAAATTGTACGACTTGTAGTTCTCAAGATCATTAGGTAACAAAGTAAAGTGCGGACGTCAAGAAAGAAGAAGAAGAAGAAAAAAAAGAGGAAAACACGCGATGCGCAACATAAATGCTCTGTGCATTCGTACCGCATTAAAAACACGCGACGCGCAACATAAATGCTTTGCGCATTCAACCGCATTAAATAGTATAAAGGACACATAACGATTAAAACATAAGTATTAGTGTTAATTAGAGTTTCAGAATTTCTTTTAGGCGGTAAATTTCAAATCAAATAAATATCGAGCAATGACTTCAATCATTTAACATGATATGATAAAGCATACGAATATTAAAATGACATCATCGAATAGTTAAAATGTCTCACTCTAATGACATCGTATATGAATAAAGAAATTATAGGTATACTATGAAAATGGAAATGAGTAATTTTACTTTAACATATGTTCTTTTCAGTTCTGCCTCTTCTTTTTCTTGACTACATGTTGATTGAATATTAGTTTTAAACAGCAAACGTTTACAATAAGTTTCAACTGCTTTTAATCTGAAATCTTTTCAAAATATGAAAGCCATGCTTTTTCTTTTGAGGAACAATATTAAAATTGAAATTTCTTCTTCTTCTTCATTTTAGAAGCGTCTATTCGATGAGACCATTGATCAACAAAATCAAAGTGTTTATCGTATCACTTATTCTACTCTTTGTAGGTTATTTAAGCGGTTATTTTATAATTTATGATCGTACTTTCCAACGTAGTGAATACTCATTAGTTACATCTCAATTAGAAATTTCATCCAATGAATTATCAAACATTCAAATCATTGATCTCAATAAACCTGTGAACGAAACATTTAATTGCATAAAAACAAAAACATTAGTAAATCATTTTAGTACAATTGTATGTTTATATAACAAAGAAAAAGACATTTTTGTTAGTGGTTCATTTCAAGGTGCAGGTTCGATTTGGGAAGAAGGATTTGTAATACGTATACTCCAATTACTTATACGAAATCCACATTTGGATTTTATTGATATTGGAGCGAATATTGGAACATATACAATGTATGCAGCTGCTCTCGGTCGATTTGTTTTAGCTATTGACTGCTTCGAACCAAATCTCAGACGAATTCAACGTGCTATACAATTAACAAATACTCATAATCGAGCTGTACTGATTCATAACGCACTGTATACTGAATCGGGTAAAATTCTTCGTTTATCAAACGAGGAAAAGAACATCGGTGGTCAAGAAATCAACACTTCTCAAGATCATAATAAAACTAATGAAATTGATCCGTATCTGGTTCGAACAATACAATTTGATGAACTCGTGCCGATTCTGAAGGAGCGTGGTATTCGTGGTGCAATAATGAAAGTTGATATCGAAGGAAGTGAAAGTTTTGTTGTTCAAAGTGGAAATAAAATATTCGACGAATTCGATATTCCTTATGTACAAATGGAATGGATGAAAGTACGTCGTATTCCTGATCGAGCGAAAGTGATACT
>Ga0209914_1001026_pt1 | contig 32026 bp, 32 predicted proteins | sample ThiBiot_500_plan_FD_183949 | JGI IMG/M metagenome (GOLD analysis project Ga0209914, IMG submission 183949) | Wastewater bioreactor microbial communities from Cape Town, South Africa - Thiocy_cont_500_plan (SPAdes) | ecosystem: Engineered > Bioreactor > Thiocyanate-remediating > Anaerobic-Aerobic...
CCAAGGCGTCCCGAACGACAGGGCGGCCACTCCTGAGAAGCCACCCGACAGCAAGCCACCATCAGCCACACCCTGCCGTCCCGGGCGTCCGGAACCTCCCGTCCCGAACATCAACAACCTTACGGAGCCCACCATGTCGACCGCCACGCTCGACCACCCCACCGAGACCCCGCACCGCCGTCCGCGGGTGCTGCTCGTGGAGGACACCGAGTCGGTGCGCCGTGCCGTCGCGCTCGGGCTCCAGACGTCCGGGTTCGACGTGACGGCGGTGGCGGACGGGGCCGAGGCGCTCGCGGTGTTCGCGGCGGTCGGCCCCGCGGTCGTCGTCACCGATCTGTCGATGCCGGGGATGGACGGGTTCGAGCTGATCAGGACGCTGCGGGTGCGTCAGGTCGGCGTCCCGGTGCTCGTCGTCAGCGCGCGCGACTCCTCGCAGGACCGGGCCGCCGCGCTCGCCGCGGGTGGCGACGGCTACCTCGTCAAGCCGTTCGGGCTCGCCGAGCTGCGCGAGCGCGTCACCGCTCTCGCCGAGAACCCGCCGCGGCGGTGTGGCACTCTCACCGCGTGATCCGCAACGTGGTGGTGGGCCGGGTGCGCGAGGGCGTGCCGGCCGAGGCGATCGAGCGCGGCCTGCAGGCGCTGCGCGACCTGACCGTCGACGGCGTCGAGTTCCGGCTCGTCGCCGGGCTCGATCTGGGGCTGCGCGAGGGCGGTGCCAGCTTCGCCATCACCGGCGACTTCGTCGACGAGGACGCCTACCGCACCTACGACCTCGACGCGGAGCACAACCGCATCCGGGCGGAGATGTTCGCCCCGATCAGCGAGATCATCCTGCGCGTGCAGTTCCGGCTGCCCGACTGACCGTCGTGGTGCGGATCGTCCCCGCGGAGGAGGTGCCCTTCGAGGACATCCAGACGGTTCTCGGGCGCCGGGACCACGCCGCGCGGTGCCAGTGCCGGCGTCTCAAGGTCGCCGGCTGGATCTGGCGTGACTCCACCCTGGAGCGGGTCGTTCTTCGCCGCCACGTCCCCGCTCGCGCTGTTCGCGGGCTACCCACTGCTGATCGCGCTGGTACTGGGAGCCGCAGGGTTCGCGGTCGTCCGCCGCGCCACCCCCTGACCGCACCAGTACGTTCGCGGCCGCACACCCGTCACGGCGGGGGTGCGGTCGCTGCGGCGCTTGCGCGGTCAGTACTCGTCGGGGTGCGGCGGGCGTACGCGGGGCCCAGCACGTCCGGCTCCGGCGTCGCCAGGGCCACCCGCAGGAACGACCGCACCGCCGCCGTCGGCTCGTCCGTCCTCCGGCGGAGCAGGCCCGTCTCCACCACCGGCACGTGTCGCGTCAACGGGCGCGTGACGGCGTCGGGCCCGCACACCAGCTCCGCCGACGCGGGCAGTACCGACACCCCCAGCCCCGCGCCGACCAGCGCGACGGCGGTCTGGACCAGGTCGACCTCCCGCAGCGTCGGCTCGAACCCCGACAGCCGGCACGCGCCGGCGAGGTGGGCCGCCAGCCCGCCCCACACCTCGCGCGCGGGGGCGAGGAACGGGCGGTCGGCCAACGAGGCGAGGTCCACCCGCTCGGGCGGGGCGTCGGTGCGGGGCAGCACCGCCACCAGCGGCTCGCGACGCACGACGGCCACGTCGAGATCGGGGCCGACGCCGCCCGCGGCCCCGCCCGGCGGCAGGTGTACAAGGCCGAGCTCGGCGCGTCCGGCGCGGACGTGCTCGGCGACGGCGTCGGTGCCGGCCTCCAGGAAGCGCAGCTCCACCCCGGGGCTCTCCTCGGTGAACCGGCGCAGCAGCGGCGGGAGCACCGACCACGCCAGCGCAGGCACGAACGCGAGCGCCAGCCGGCCGGTGCGGCCCAGCCCGCGGACGACCGCCGCGGCGGCGTCCACGTCGTCGAGCACCCGGCGGGCGTGCTCGACGAGGTGCCGGCCGGCCTCGGTGAGGTCGACGCCGCGGCGGTGCCGCACGAACAGCTCAACGCCGAGCTCGTGCTCCAGGCGGGCGAGCTGCGCCGAGAGCGGGGGCTGGGTGAGGTGCAGGCGGGTGGCGGCGCGGGTGACCGATCGCTCCTCCGCGACGGCGAGGAAGTAGCGGAGCTGCCTCAGATCCATGGTTGTGAGTATGGCTGAGCTTCGGAATCGGTATTGGACGAATGGCTGCCGACCCCCCACTGTGAGCTGGTGCACGCTTTCACGTACGACGCGCTGCCGGCCCGGATCGTGTTCGGCCCCGGGGCCGCGCGCACCCGGCTCGCCGACGAGGTGGCCCGGCTCGAGGCCACGCGGGTGCTGCTGATCGCGTCCACGCGCGACGCCGAGCGCGTCCGGGAACTGGTGGCGCCGTTCCACCCGCGGGTGGCGGCCACGTTCACCGACGTCGTCGAGCACGTGCCCGTCGCCACCGCGGCCGCCGTGCGCGCGATGGCCGTCGACGTCATGGCCGACGCGGTGCTCTGCATCGGGGGCGGCTCCACCATCGGGGCCGCCAAGGCCGTGGCCCTCACGGCGGGTGTCCCGATCGTCGCCGTGCCCACCACGTACTCGGGTTCGGAGGTCACGGCGATCTGGGGCACCAGCGACAACGGCATCAAGACCACCGGGTTCGACCTCGCGGTGCTGCCGCGCACCGTCGTCTACGACCCGGAGCTGACGGCCACCCTGCCCCGCGACCTGGCCGTCGCCAGCGGGCTCAACGCGATGGCGCACGGCGTCGAGGCGCTGTGGGCGCCCGGCCGCAACCCCGTCAGCACGGTGATCGCGCAGGAGGGCATCGCGGCACTGGCGACGGGCCTGCGCGAGGACGACCCGGCCGAGCTGCTGCGCGGCGCCTGGCTCACCGCGTCCGCGTTCGCCGTCACGGGATCGGGCCTGCACCACAAGCTCTGCCACGTGCTCGGCGGGATGGGCATGCCGCACGCGCGCACCCACGCCGTGGTGCTGCCGCACGTGCTGGCGTTCAACGCACCGGGCGCGCCGGACGCCGCGGCGCGGGTGGCCCGCGCACTGGGCGGGTCCGGGCTCCGCGCCCTCGCGGACGAGCTCGGCGTGCCCCGCGGGCTGCGCGACCTGGGCCTCCCGGAGGAGAAGATCGACGAAGCCGCCGCTCTCACCGAGCCGGTGGTGCCCGCCGACAACCCCGTGCCGGTCGGCAGTGGGGCGTTGCGGCGGCTCGTACGCGACGCGTGGTCAGGAGAACAGCATGGATGAGCAGCGGGAACAGGCGGTCACCGACGAGGTGGTGGCCAGCTTCGCCGACACGGAGGACGAGCGGCTCAAGGAGATCGTCGGGAGCCTCACCCGGCACCTGCACGCGTTCGCCCAGGAGGTGCGGCTGACGCAGGAGGAGTGGGCCGCGGGCATCGGGTTCCTCACCCGCGTCGGCCACATGACCGACGACCGGCGCCAGGAGTTCATCCTGCTGTCGGACGTGCTGGGGCTGTCGATGCTCACCGTCGGCATCAACGCCCCCGACTCGCCGGAGGCCACCCCGTCGACGGTGTTCGGGCCGTACTTCGTCGAGGGCGCGCCGGAGGTCGAGCTCGGTGGCGACATCGCGTTCGGCGCGAAGGGCAACCCGTGCTGGGTGACGGGCAGCGTCCACGGCGTGGACGGCTCGCCCGTGGCCGGCGCCCACATCGAGGTGTGGGAGGCCGACGAGGACGGCTTCTACGACGTCCAGTACGAGGGCGACCGCACGGCGGGCCGCGGCCGGCTCACCGCCGACGACGAGGGCCGCTACCGCTTCTGGTCGGTGCTGCCCTCGGCCTACGGCATTCCCGACGACGGCCCGGTCGGCGACCTGCTCGCCGCCACCTCGCGCAGCCCGATGCGCCCGTCGCACCTGCACTTCAAGGTGGACGCCCCCGGCTACCGCACGCTGATCACCCACATCTTCGTCTCGGGCGACCCGTACCTCGGCAGCGACGCCGTGTTCGGCGTCAAGGACAGCCTGATCACCGACTTCCCCGAGCACCCGGCCGGCACCGCGCCCGACGGCCGCGCGATCGACGGCCCCTGGAACAGCGTGAACTTCGACATCGTCCTGGAGAAGGCATGACCCTCACGACCGACGTCCTCGTCATCGGCAGCGGCCCGGCCGGCGGCAACGCGGCCCTGTCGCTGGCCACGCTCGGCGTCGACCACATGGTGATCACCAAGTACCGCTGGACCGCCAACACCCCGCGCGCGCACATCACCAACCAGCGCACCGTCGAGATCTTCCGCGACCTCGGCATCGAGGACGACGTGCTCGCCCAGGGCACCGCGCACGACCTCATGGGCGAGACGGTGTTCTGCACGAGCCTCGCCGGCGACGAGATCGGCCGCGTCCGCACCTGGGGCACCCACCCGGCGCGCGAGGCCGACTACACGATGGCGAGCCCGTCACCCAACTGCGACATCCCGCAGACGTTCCTCGAGCCCATCGTGATCGGGCACGCGGCGTCGCGGGGCAGCCGGATCCGCTTCGACACCGAGTACGTGTCGTTGGTGCAGGACGCCGACGGCGTGGACGTCACGGTGCGGGACCGGATCACCGGCGCCGAGTACGTGATCCGCGCGAAGTACGTGATCGGCGCCGACGGCGGGCGCAGCGCGGTGGCCGCGGACGTCGGCCTGCCGTTCGAGGGCGAGATGGACGTCGCCGGCTCGATGAACATCGTCTTCCACGCCGACCTCACCCACTACGTCGACTACCGGCCCAGCGTCCTGTACTGGGTGCTGCAGCCCGGCTCGGACGTCGGCGGCATCGGCATGGGCGTCGTGCGGATGGTGCGGCCGTGGAACGAGTGGCTCGTGATCTGGGGCTACGACATCAACCAGCCACCGCCCGAGGTCACCGACGACGAGGCCATCAAGATCGTCCACGAGCTGGTGGGTGACGACACGATCCCGGTGACCATCCGCTCCACCTCGTTGTGGGGCAACAACAAGATGTTCGCCACCCGCTACCGCGCGGGCCGCGTGTTCTGCATGGGCGACGCGGTCCACCGGCACCCGCCGTCGAACGGGCTGGGCTCCAACACCTCCATCCAGGACGCCTACAACCTGGCCTGGAAGCTCGCGTACGTGCTGCGCGGCACGGCGGGGGAGGCGCTGCTGGACTCCTACGACGCCGAGCGCACGCCCGTCGGCAAGCAGATCGTGCTGCGCGCCAACCAGAGCATCGAGGAGTTCGGCGCGATCTTCGAGGCGCTGGGCCTGCTCGACGCCGCCGAGCCCGAGGTGATGCGCCGGCGCATCCAGGACCGCTCGGCCAACACCCCCGAGGCCGCCGACCAGCGCGAGAAGCTGCGCAAGGCCCTGGACCTCAAGAACTACGAGTTCAACGCCCACGGTGTGGAGCTGGGGCAGCGCTACGCGTCCGGCGCGGTGGTGCCCGACGGCACCCCCGAGCCGGAGTACACCCGCGACCCCGAGCTGTACTACCACCCGACGACGTGGCCGGGCGCGCGCCTGCCGCACGTCTGGCTGGGCCGCGACGGGCGCCGCGTCTCCACGCACGACGTGGCGGGCAAGGGCAGGTTCTGCCTGTTCACCGGCATCGCGGGCGAGGCGTGGGCCGACGCGGCGTCGAAGGTGGCCGCCGAGCTCGGCGTCGAGCTGGTGGCCCACGTGATCGGGCCGGGCCGGGAGTACAACGACCTCTACGAGGACTGGGCCGGCGCGCGCGAGGTGGGCGAGGACGGTTGCGTCCTGGTGCGCCCCGACGCGCACGTGGCCTGGCGCAGCGCCGCGCTGGTCGACGACCCGACGTCCGACCTGCGCCGCGTGCTCACCCAGGTACTGGCCCGCTGATCCGAGGTCGTGCGCGGAAATCGGTGCTGGGGCACTGATTTCCGCGCACGGGCGGCGTCAGCCGCACTCAGTTGCACTTCTTGTCCACGGCGAGGTCGGCGCCCTTCGGGGTGAAGCCCTGGGTGGTGTTGCCCGCGATGGTGTTGCCGCAGCCCGAGGTGGCCTTGTCGGTGATCACGTGGGTCTCGATGATGTTCGTGAGTGCCGGGGATTCGCCGGTGGTGACGTTGTCGATCACCGTGGTGGAGTAGCCCTTCACGTCGACGATCGAGTCGGCGAAGTTCTGGCCGCTCGTGGCCGAGCCGTCGAAGCGGTTGCCGCTGATCCACGTGCCGGAGGTCGCCTCCTTCACGTCCACGTTCTCCGCGGTGATCGTGCGGAACGTGTTGCCGACGATCCGGTTGTTCATCGACAGGTCCGGCGGCCCGCCGGTGATCTTCTTCCAGTTGCTCCTCGCGCTGCCCACGTAGACCCCCTCGCCGTACTGCGGCTGGTCGAGGCCGGTGTCGTGGATGGTGGAGCGCTGGATGGTGTTGTCGCTGGAGTGGGTGCGGAAGTGCACGGCCTCGTCGCCGGTGCGGCCGATGTCGAGGGAGTCGAGCAGGATGTGCTGGACGTTGTCGAGCATCACGCCCTTGCCGCCCCCGGTGACCGCGAACCCGACGAGCTGCCACCAGCTCGCGCCGTCCATGTGCACGGTGTAGCCCTTGCCACTGCCCGTGATCACCGCGTCGGCGGGGCCGGTGAGGGTGATCGGGTCCTCCGCCGTGCCGGACGTCGAGATCACGACGGGGGAGTAGGTGCCGGCGGCCATGCGGATGGTGTCGCCGGGCCGGGCCGCCGCGATCGCCCGGGTGAGCTGGTCGCTGCTGCTGACGTCGGTGGTGCGGCCGGTGCCCTTGGCCAGGGTGCGCAGCTCACCGCCGGCGGGCGCGGGCGTCGGCACGGGTGGGGGCGTCACCTCTTCAGTGTCGCCGGACTTCCCGCGCTGGGCCGAGCCGGGCAGGTAGGTCGTCGACACGTAGGACGACGGGGGATCGGCGGCGATGGTGCGCACCCCGGAGTCGGTGGTGGAGTCCCCGCCGAGCCCCGGCAGCGCCCACATGACCACCGCCAGGACGAGGACCGCCCATCGCTGCACCTGCATCGCGTTACGCCCTCCGGGCCGGTCGAGTGTCGATCACTGGAACCGTCCGTGAAGCTACCCGCCGTTGCCACCCCTGTGGGGTGGTTCGGCACCATCCGGTGGGGGGAACCCCGTGACCGGTTGCGAGGTTGCAGTGCTGGGCCTGCGAGGCGCGCGAGACCTGCCTCGTCACGCGGAACGGGGGAGGCGGCCGAGCTGCGGCCCGTCGCCCGGCGACGGCGGCTCACGGCGGAGGCCCTCGTCGCGCGGCACCGCACGTTGCCTCGGGCGGCGCACGCCGACATGCGTGCCGAAGCGGACGAGCTGTTCGGCGAGGACACCGCCGGCGCCGACAACCCCCCGGGCCGGCCCCGTGGCTGGGCCACAGCCACGCCCGCCGTCGGGCGTGCTCGACACGTGCACGTCGGTCGACCTGGATCTGCTCGACCCGGCGGATCTGCCCGCCGTCCCGGATGTCACCGCGATCAGCGCGGCGGAGCTCCAGCAGCGGCTCGACCTGATGATCGCCGCCACCGCCTCGTCGCGGAACCTGCCGATCTACACCCGCAGCGCCGCCGACTTCGCCGGGATGAGCTCGATGGTCACGGTGACCGGTCTGCAGCTCATGCCGCGAAGACGATGGTGCGACGGTGCAGGTACTCCGCCAGCGCGCCGAGGCGGGTGAGGCGGCGGCGCTGGCCGTAGGCCGACAGCGGGCCCGCCAGCTGCTGCACCACCGCCCCGGCGGGGCCGCTGACCGTGGCCGTCATCGTCACGGTGCAGCCGTCGGGGCCGTCGGGGGTGATCAGGTCGGCGTAGTCGAGCCGGTGGCCCGCCGCCGTGGAGGTCCAGCGGATGCCGCGGCCGGGCTCGCACCAGGTGACCTCCATCCGCGTGGCCGGGCCGAACCACGGCTTGACCAGGCCGGTCCAGCCCGCGGCCTCGATCCGCTCCTCGGCGGTGTCGACCCGGGCGATGTGCGGCGACCAGAGCTTCCACGCCGTGATGTCGGTGAGGACGGCGTGCGCGACGGCGGCGGGAGCGGCGACACTGAGCTCGGATCGGATCACCCGCTCACGGTAGACCGGTAATCGGCGCTTCGCCGTCACGTCGTCGCCCGGACGCAGTGACCCGTGGGGGTTCCCCCGGCCGCGGAGTCACCCCGCCGTCCATCCCGTCGGTGGCCGCCGCGAAGGCCGAGCCGGCCGTCCTCACCGTGACGACCGCGGGCTCCATGGCGGGCTGCTCGCGCGACGCTTCCCGCACCGGATCGGCCAGGGAGGCGCCTGCGATACCCGCGACGTCGTGCCGGGGCGCGACGGTACCGGCGTGGGCCCCTGCCCGGTCTCGACCGGGTCCACCTGCGACGACACCGCGGCCGTGCAGGTCCGCGTCCGCTACGAGGGCGCCGACGGGTGGTACGTCGTGCGCGGCGGGCCGTCTAACCCGGCGGCGGCGGCGCGGTCCCACACCTGCGCACCGTCGGGGTTCTCGTGGGCGAAGAACGCGCGGCGCACCATGTCGTCGCTGTGCTGCTGCGCGGCGCGGGCGAGCCGGGGGTCGAGGGTGAGCAGGCGCAGCCGGTGCCGCGCCCGTTCGGCGTTGGTGGCGGTCAACACCTCGTCGACGAGGTCAGGGCCGGCCACGTCCACCCCGAAGTCCCGCGCCAGCCCGGCCAGCCCGTCCGCGTAGCCCTGGCCGACCGCGCGCACCCGCCACCGCCCGTCGCGGCGGTAGATCTCGGCCAGCAGCACCACGGTCTCGGTGTGCAGCCGGGGCGCGCTCAGCCGCGCGAACGCGGTGCCGTCGCCCAGGACGCAGGCGGGCGGCGGCAGGGCCCCGAACGCGACGCCTTCCTCCGCCGGCGACGCGACCACCACGACCTTCGCGGCGCCGCGCCTCAGCCGCGCCGGCGTCACCGTGAGACCCGCCGGGCCCAGCACCACGCCGGGGCCGGTGGGGGCGTTCCAGAACACCCTGTCGGCGTCGCCCGAGACGGACCCCGACGCGTCCACGACGAGGGCGGAGAGGTCGAACGGGCCAACGGGCGCGACCGTGACGGCGGCGCCGGGCAGCGCGATGTTCGCACCCGGCAGGAGATCGACCACCACGCCCGTCCAACTCACGGGCGGTAGGCCCGGTTCCCTCCCGTCCCGCGAGCCCTCACCCGGACCGCGCTGGTGGTGGCCCGCGGCCGACCGCACCGTCGCGCGCCGCGTACCGTCGCCCCCCGTGATGAGTGAGAAGGCCGAGGTCCTCGCCGAGGTGGTGCGGGGGGACGTCGTCGAGTCCGTGCACCTGGGCCACCTCGTGGCCCTCGACGCGCACGGTGTGCCGGTGCGGGCCGTCGGCGACCCCGGCGTCACCTTCTACCCGCGCTCGTCGCTCAAACCCGTGCAGGCCGTCGCGATGCTGCGCGCCGGGCTCGACCTCGACGGGGAGCAGCTCGCCCTCGCCGCCGCCAGCCACTCCGGCGAGCCCGCCCACCTCGACGGCGTCCGCGCGATCCTGGCCGGCGCCGGACTGACCGAGGCCGACCTGCAGAACACCCCGGCCCCGCCGTGGGACGCCGAGGCCGCCTACGCGTGGCGCGTCGCCGGGCACGGGCCGTCGTCGCTCGTCCAGAACTGCTCGGGCAAGCACGCCGCGATGCTCGCCACCTGCGTCGCGGCCGGCTGGGAGCACCGCACCTACCTCGAGCCCGGACACCCGCTGCAGCAGGCGATCCGGGCGTCGGTCGCCGGGCTCACCGGTGACGGCGACCCCGCGCACACCAGCGTCGACGGCTGTGGGGCGCCGCTGTTCTCCTGCACGGTCGCGGGACTGGCGCGGGCGTTCGCCCGGATCGCCACCGCCGCCGACGGCACGCCCGAGCACCGCGTGGCCACCGCGATCCGCGAGCACCCGTGGTTCCTCGGCGGCACCGGGCGCGAGGTGACCGCGTTCATCGAGGGCGTGCCGGGCCTGATCGCCAAGGACGGCGCCGACGGCGTGTTCGCGGCGGCCCTGCCGGACGGCCGGGCGCTGGCGCTCAAGGTCCTCGACGGCTCCCCGCGCCCGGTGCCGGTGGTGGTGGCCGGAGCGCTGCGGGCCCTCGACGTCCCGCTGCCCGACGGGCTGGGCCGGGTCGACGTCCTGGGCCACGGCCGGTCGGTGGGAACAGTGCGGTCGCCGTTGCCCGGGCATTTCTCCGTGAATTAAGTTCTCGGTCGAATCCGTGAAGAATATCCTTGCACTTAACGATCTCCACTCCAATGGGGTAATTTCCGATCGGGCCAGATGTCGTTGAACCGGATAGCGGCGTCTCGGCGCTGCGCTCCTGCTCCAAGCGGGTGCTCCCCTATTTCCACCGAGGAGAATGCAGTGTTCGAGGGGTTCAACCAGACGTTCGTGAAGAACGCGATCAGCCGCAGTTCCGAGAACCCGATGGACCGTCGCCGATTCCTGCGCGCCGCGGGAATCGGAACCGCGGGTGTCGTCGGTGTCGGGGCGCTCGGCGTCACGGCCGGCCAGGCGTTCGCGGGTGGCGCCGACGCCCCCAAGGGACCGAGCGACGGCGCGGTGCTCAACTTCGCGCTCAACCTCGAGTACCTCGAGGCCGAGTACTACCTGCGCGGGGCGTTCGGCAAGGGGCTGGCCGACAGCGACATCGACGGCACCGGCACGCTGGGCGGCGTCACCGGCGGCTACAAGGTGAAGTTCGAGTCCAAGCTCGGCAAGCAGTACGCCGAGGAGATCGCCTACGACGAGCTGCACCACGTCGAGTTCCTCCGTGCGGCGCTGGGCGACGCCAAGGTCGCCCGCCCGGAGATCAACCTGACCGACGCGTTCAACGCGGCCGCCACCGCGGCCGGGCTGATCAAGCCGGGTGAGTCCTTCGACCCGTTCGCCAACGAGGACAACTTCCTCCTCGGCGCGTTCGTGTTCGAGGACGTGGGCGTCACGGCCTACAAGGGCGCCGCGGCCCTCATCTCGAACAAGACCTTCCTCGAGGCGGCCGCCGGCATCCTCGCGGTCGAGGCCTACCACGCGGGCCTCATCCGCACCGTGCTGCTGGCCAAGGGCCTCGACGTGCCCGCCGGCGCGATCTCCGACGCCCGCGACAGCCTGGACGGCAAGACCGACGACGACCAGGGCATCGTGGACGACAAGGGCCGGGCGAACATCGTGCCGACCGACGCCAACGGCATCGCCTACTCGCGCACCGCGGGCTCGGTGCTGAACATCGCCTACCTGAACCCGGCCAAGGTCTCCAAGGGCGGATTCTTCCCCGACGGCGTCAACGGCGAGATCAACACCAGCGACAAGAACAACTGATCACACTGTTCGGCGGTCAGCCCTCGCTCGCGCGCCGCGAGCGGGGGCTGTCCGCCATCGCGGCCACCAGATCCTCGCGTGCCCGGGCCACCCGGGAACGGATCGTGCCCACCGGGCAGCCGCACACGTCGGCGGCGTCGGCGTAGCTCAGGTCCAGCACCTGGGTGAGCACGAACGCCTCGTGCCGCTCCGGATCCAGCGCGTCGACGAGGCTGCGCAGCACCACCGCCTCGTCCGCCGCCGAGCGCACGCCGCCGAAGGCCTCCCAGTCCGCGACGCCCGTGGTGCGGGGGCGGCGCACCGCCGTGCGGACGGCGTCGGCGGCGGCGTGCCGGGCGATCGAGAGCAGCCACGTGCGCGCCGAGGACCGGCCCGCGAACTGCGGCAGCGACCGCAGCGCGCGCACGTAGGTGTCCTGCGCGATGTCGTCGGCGTCGGCCGGCCCGGCCAGATGCACGACGAACCGGTGCACGTCACGCTGGGTGGCCCGCACGAACTCCGCCAGGGCCATGCGGTCGCCACCGCCGGCCGCCGTGGCGAGGGCGGTGATGCGCGCGTCGTCGGAGCGCTCGGCCATGGCGCCACAGTATCCACGGGAACTTTCCGCCGGCCCGCGGCGACCGTATGGACATGCTGTGTGCTGACGCACGGGACGCCATCTCGGCCCGGCTCGACGACGAGGAGCTCCCCGGTGAGGCCGCGGCCCTCGACGCCCACCTGGACGGGTGCGCCGGCTGCCGGCAGTACGTCGACCGGGCCGCGCACGTCACCCGCCTGACGCGCACCCGCGCGGTCGAACCCGCCCCGGACCTGGTGGCGGCCGTGCTCGCGGCGGCGCCATCGCGTCCTCGCCGGATCGGTGCCTCCGGGGTCCGGCTGGGCCTGGGCGCCGTCGGCATCGGGCAGTGCGCGCTGGCCATCAGCGGCATCGTCGGGGCCGGTGGGGGAGCGGCGGCCCACATGTCGCACGAGAGCGCGGCGTGGAACCTGGCGCTCGCCGTCGGGTTCCTCTGGGTGGCCACCGGTACCGCCCGGCGGACGTCCGGGCTGGTGGCGCTCGTGGGCGCGTTCGTCGGGGTGCTGGGGGTGCTGAGCGTGCTCGACCTGCTCGTCGGCCGGGTCGACCCGGTCCGCCTCGCCACGCACCTGCTCGTCGTCGTCGGTTTCGTACTGCTGCTGGTGCTGCAGCGGATCGACCGCCGAGGTGGCGGCGACGGACTGGCTCTGCACACACCCGCGCACCGTTCCGGGCAGGCCGACGAGCCCGAGGAACCCTCCGGCGGCCTTGGTCTGGCTCCCACCGCCCATCACGAGGCCGCATGATGACGCCGGGCACACCCGGGAACCACGGCCCCGGCCCGGGCGACTCCTCCACGATGACCACCGTCGAGAGTCCCCGCGCGCGGGTGCTGCCGTGGCTGTCCACGCTGGCCCGGCTGGTGCTCGGCGGCGTGTGGATCGCCGCCGGCGTCGCCAAGATCACCGACCTCGATGCGTCCGTCCGCGCCGTCCGGGCGTACGCACTGCTGCCCGAGGCCGTCGTGCAGATCGTCGGGCCCGGCCTGCCCCCGGCCGAGATCCTGCTCGGCGCGCTGCTCGTGCTCGGCGTCGGCGTACGGGTGGGCGCCGTGATCTCGACGGTGCTGATGGCCGCGTTCGTCGTCGGCATCGCGTCGGCGTGGATCCGCGGACTGAGCATCGACTGCGGCTGCTTCGGCTCCGGCGGGGCCCTGGCGCCGGGTGCCGAGCCGACCTACGGCCGGGAGCTCGCCCGCGACGGCGGCCTGCTCGTGCTGGCCCTGTTCCTCGTCCGGTGGCCCGCGGGCCGCTGGGCCCTCGACGCCGTTCTCACCCGGAAGGACCCGACCTAGTGGCCAACAAGAGGAAGCCGGTGGTGGCGGCGCGGAGCGGGCCGTCCACCGCGATGATCATCGGCATCGTGGTCGTGGTGCTGTTCGCCGCCGCCGTCGGGTTCGGGGTGTACCGCTCCCAGCAGGCCGCCACGGGCCCGGTCGCGGTGCCGCCCAACGCCACGGCGGAGGGCGTGCCGGTGGGCCGGGCGTCGGCCAAGGCGACGATCGACATCTACCTCGACTTCCAGTGCCCCGTCTGCCGGGAGTACGAGCAGCAGTCCGGCGCCACGATCGACCAGTTGGTGGCGAGCGGGCAGGCCAAGGTGGTCTATCACCCGATCGCGATCCTCGACCGCTACTCCAGCACGCAGTACTCCAGCCGGGCCTCGGCCGCGTCGGGGTGTGCGGCGGCCTCCGGCGTCTTCCCGCAGTACGTGAAGCTGCTCTACGCCAACCAGCCCCCGGAGAACGGCGACGGCCTGTCCGCCGCGCAGCTCGTCTCGTTGGGGCAGCAGGCCGGGGCGACGGGCTCGGGCTTCGCCACGTGCGTGACCGACCAGACCTACAAGGCGTGGACGGCGAGCCTGACCGACCAGGCGTCGAAGGCCGGCGTCAACGGCACCCCGACGGTCAAGGTGAACGGCCAGGTCGTCGACAACACCGACGCGGCCCTGCGTGCGGCTGTCGCAGCCGCCCAGTAGGGGGCTCGGTACGCGACACGTAGCCCTTCACCGCGGCCTCGGTGACGTAGAGGCGCCTGCCGATCTCGGTGTCGGTCAGGCCCTCGCCGAGCAGCCCGACCACCTCACGGTGTGCCCCTCGGCCGCCACCCGCACGAGCCCGACGAGGTCCGCAGGTGGCGTCGACCTCGGCAGGTAGCCCACGGCGCCGGCCCGCATCGCGCGCCGGCGCGGCCGCCGCGTGGACCGTGCTCCCGCCCGGGCACCGGCCGCGCACCGCAACCGTGGCCCAGATCTACCCGCGCCTCGCACCGCCGCCCGAGACCGACGAGGTGGCGCTGTGGGTCGGTGTCGACGGGCCCGACCCCCTGCGCCCCCGGTTCCGGGGCTGCTCCGGGCAGCAGGCCGACGGGCTCGAGGTGTGGCTGTGCACCGGCCGCACCGGCCCCTGGACGACGATCCGGCCGGCGGCCCGCACCCGCTGATCCGTTCGGCCGCGGGCGGCGACATCGATTCGTGCCCCGCGGACTGGGCCATCTGCAGTACCGTCCCCGGATGGCCCGTGGTAGCCCGACCGTCGGACGGTAACGCCCTCGTGACGGATGCCCCGAACAGTCCGGCGGCCGAGCTCCGCCGGCTCGTACCGGCCGCGCAGGCGGGTGATCGCGCCGCCCTCGACCAGGTGCTGCGCCTCGTCCACCCCATCGTGCTGCGGGGTTGTCGGGCCCGGATGGGCTGCGGCCACGGCCACCTCGACCCGGAGGACGTCGCGCAGGACGTGCTGTGCGCGATCGCCGACGGCATCGGCCGGTTCGACCCCGTCCGCCCGTTCCTGGGCTGGGTCGCGGCCATCACCGGCCACAAGGCGTCGGATGCGTTCCGCCGGCACTACCGCGACCCCTCCAGCCCCGTCGACGAGGTGCCCGAGCACGTCGACTCCGGCGACACGCCGGAGCCCGCGCTGCTGCGGTCGGAGCTGGCCGATGAGCTGCGCGTCCTGCTCGCGCAGCTCCCGGAGGTCCACCAGTCGATCCTCGTACTACGGCTCATCGAGCGCGTCTCCGCCGCGGAGACGGCCGAGATGCTCGGCATGACCGCGGGCAGCGTCCGCGTGGCCCAGCACCGTGCGCTGCGCCGCCTGCGTGAGCTGGTCGCCGGCGGCGCGTCCCTCCCGAGCGGCTGATCGTCGGGGTCGGCGGGGTCAGGGGGCGGCCGGGTCGCGCAGCCGGGTGGACCACCGGTCCTCCACCCGCCCGACCTTCCACACCAGCAGCGCCAGCAGCCACGCGACCACGAACAGGGCGACGATGCCGTAGCCGGCGTAGTCCAGCGGGATGGCCGCGATCGCCGCGAGCGGGCCGGAGGTGATCCCGAGCTGGTCGACGAGCACGCCGACCAGCTCGATCGTGCCGATGATCAGCGCCACCGCCACCGAGATGGCCGTGATCGTGATGTTGTAGAAGACCTTGCGGACGGGTTTCGCGAAAGCCCAGCCGTAGGCGAAGTTCATGAAGACGCCGTCGATCGTGTCGGCCATGACCATGCCGCCGGCGAACAGCACGGGCAGAACCATGATCGCGTAGAAAGGCAGGCTGAACGCCGCGGCGCCGCCGGCGAGCACCAGCAGGCCGACCTCGGTGGCGGTGTCGAAACCGAGCCCGAACAGCACGCCGACCGGGTAGATCTGCCACGGCTTGCGGATCGAGCGGGTGAGCCGGCCGAGGAAGCGGTTCATGAATCCGCGGTTGTTGAGGTGCTGTTCCAGTTCGGACTCGTCGAAGTCCCCACGACGCATGCGGCGGAACACCGAGACGATGCCGATCAGCACGACGAGGTTCATCAGCCCGATGACCCACAGGAAGATCCCCGACACCGATGCACCCACGACCGCCGTGACCGAGTGCAGCACCGAGGAGTCGTTCACCACCTGGCTCGCGAGCGCCTTCACGCCCAGGGCCAGCAGGAACGTCAGCAGGAAGACGATCGTGGAGTGGCCCATGCCGAACCAGAAGCCCACGGACAGCGGGCGCCGGCCGCCCTCCTCGCGGTCCTCCAACAGCTTGCGCGTGGTGTTGTCGACGGCGGCGATGTGGTCGGCGTCGAACGCGTGCCGCAGCCCGAACGTGTAGGCGAGCACCCCGATACCGACGGTGTAGACGCCGGTGGTGCCGAGGTCGTACCGGGCGGGGATGACGAACGCGATGAGCACCCCGAAACCGATGATGTGCAGGAAGACGATGAAAGCGCCCATACCGAACACGGACCGTCGGTCCTGGGCGTTGAACGAACCGGCGATTTTCGACCAGCGGGTAGCCACCGATCGACGGTAAGGCGGGCCCGAGGCTTCTGCAACTTGATGGTGATTGCCTAAGTGTGGCTATTTCGTATTTGTCCCTATTGTGAGGATGGTGCTCCCCGTCTGCCGAGCAGGACGACGAGCCCGCCGGTGCACGCGTGCCTGCGGTCGCCCAGCGTGCACGGCCGCGACGCGTTCCGCGGCGAGCGTCGGCTGCACGTTCGCGCGGGGCGCACCACCGCCGCGTTCTGGATTCGGTGAGCACTTTATTCACGGAACGCGATTTCGTGAATAAAGTTCCCGTGTCACCTGAATGGATGCGTAAGGATTTTGTGTGTTTTCATGTTAGGGCAATCGCGCAGACATTTCTGCTCCCCAGGTGCGCTACCGCTCGGTGGTGGCCTTCGATTTCCGATCGAGGAGTTCCCGTGTTCGAAGGGTTCAACCAGGCGTTCGTCAAGGACGCCATCGCCCGCAGCTCCGAGAACCCCGTGGACCGCCGTCGGTTCCTGCGTGCGGCGGGTATCGGCACCGCCGGCGCGGTCGGCCTGGGTGCGTTGGGCGTGGGCGCCGGCACGGCGATCGCCGGTGGCTCCCACGGCAACGGCCCGGCCCAGGGCCCCAGCGACGCCGCGGTCCTCAACTTCGCGCTCAACCTCGAGTACCTCGAGGCCGAGTACTACCTGCGCGGCGTGTACGGCAAGGGCCTGGCCGACAGCCAGGTCGACGGCTCCGGCACGCTCGGTGGCGTCAAGGGCGGCTACAAGGTCACGTTCACCACCAAGATCGGCCAGCAGTACGCCGAGGAGATCGCCCAGGACGAGCTGCACCACGTCGACTTCCTGCGTGCGGCGCTGGGCAACGCCAAGGTGGCCCGGCCGGCCATCAACCTGACCGACGCGTTCAACGCCGCCGCCACCGCGGCGGGCCTCATCAAGAAGGGCGAGTCGTTCGACCCCTTCGCCAGCGAGGACAACTTCCTGCTGGGTGCCTTCGTCTTCGAGGACGTGGGTGTCACGGCGTACAAGGGCGCGGCTCCGCTCATCGCCAACAAGACGTTCCTGGAGGCGGCCGCGGGAATTCTCGCGGTGGAGTCCTACCACGCCGGCCTGATCCGCACGCTGCTGCTGGCCAAGGGCCTCGCCGAGCCGGCCGGTGCCATCTCCGACGCCCGCGACAGCCTCGACGGCCCGACCGACGACGACCAGGGCATCGTCGACAAGCGGGGCAAGGCCAACATCGTCCCGACCGACGCCAACGGCCTCGCGTACTCGCGCTCCGCGGGCTCGGTGCTCAACATCGTGTTCCTCAATCCGAAGAAGGTCACCTCGGGCGGCTTCTTCCCGGAGGGCGTCAACGGCACGATCGTGACGAGCGACAACAACGCCTGACGCTCAGCGCCACAGACCAGCGGCACTCCCGTCGGACAGGTTCCGACGAGAGTGCCGTTCGTCCGTCGGGTCAGCTTCCGGCGCGGCCGCCGGTGGGGGTGGCCACGAACCAGGCACCCACGTCGTGGGGCACGCGGCCGTGCAGCGGGCCGTCGGCGGGGAGGGCTGCCGGCGTCGGAGCGGCAGCCGACGCGAATCCTCCGTAGGGGCGGGCTCACGACCGCGCGCCGCGGCCGTCCGACGGGCGAGGGCCCGGCTCTCAGGAACCGTCCCAGCAGCCCATGATCGTCTTCGCGACGAGCATCGCGACGTTGGCCGGCGTGAGCGGCGGGTTCGAGAGGGTGGCGGGCAGTGCCGAGTCGTCCACCAGCAGCACCTTGAAATCCTTGCGCACCACCACGGAACCGTTGGGGGTGACGAACGCGCTCTGCCCCACCCCGTCCACCCGCTGTGCCCTGCCCAGCTGCGTGGCGAGCGTGTCGAGGTACCGGCGGGTCTCGGAGTCGTTGGTGAGCTCCTTGACCGACATCGCGAACGACCCGCTCGCGTAGTCGTAGCGGCAGGAGTAGAGGTGGTCGGCCCAGGTCGGGGTCTCGACGCGCTGCGCCGCGATGCCCAGCGCCTCGGTGATGTCGTTCTGCGCCTCCTGCGCGCAGACCATCTTCGCGCTGGTGGACGGGCCGGTGGGGGCGGCGGACACGGTGGTGGTGGCCGGGGCGCCCGCGGGGTCGTACAGGCCCCCCGCGCACCCGCCGACGCCCAGCAGCAGCCCGGCGACCAGGGCGAGACGGGCGCGGCGCATGCGGGCGAGGGTAGCGCTGTCGCTACTGTCCGCGAGATGCAACTGGGCTATCTGACGCACGTCGCGGGCGGTGAGCCGCTCCTGGCCTACCGGCGCACCGTCGAACTGGCGGTGGCGGCCGAGGACCTGGGGTTCTCCTCGTTCTGGCTGGCCCAGCACCACGGCGGGATCTTCGGCGGCCAGCTGCCGTCCCCGCTCGTGCTGCTCGCGGCGATCGCCGAGCGGACGTCGGTCCTCCGGCTCGGCACGGCGGTGATCGCCGCGTCGCTGGAGGACCCGCTGCGGTTGGCCGAGGACGCCGCCGTCGTCGACGCGCTGAGCGGGGGCCGTCTGGAGCTGGGGATCGGCGCCGGGGCCGACGGCGCCGCGTCGGCCGCGTTCGGCCGTGACCACGCGAGCCGGCACGCCGACTGCGTCGCCGCGGTCGATGAGCTGTGCCACCACCTCGACGGGCCCGGCCTGGTCCCCGCGGCGCCCGGACTGCGGCAGCGGTTGTGGTGGGCCACCGGGTCGCCGGTCGGGGTCGACGCCGCCGCCGCCCGCGGGATGGGCGTGATCAGCGGACGCCCGGACGGCGCCGCGGCCGACCTCGCCGGCTACTGGACGCGTGCGGTCGGGGAGCCGCGCGTGGCGGCGTCGCGGATCGTCGGGGTGGGGGAGAGCGGCACGGAGGTTCTGCAGCGCTGGCGCGGGGATCCGGTGCGGGACTGGGCGACGGAGCTGGTGGTGCAGACACTGCCCACCGACGCCGATCTCGGCACCCACCTGGCCACGTTGCGAACCCTGTCGAGGGCGGTGCTACGCCCCACCAGCCTCGGGGTGTGACCCGGCCCGGCCCGATCCTGCTGTCGCGGGTCGGCGCCGATCAGGATGGACAGGATCTCCACGGCGCCCCTGCACGTGACGATCGGAACAGTGCGGTTGGGGGGCCGGACCCATCGGGAACCCCGCACGCATGCCCACGACTGTGAACGCCTACGCCACCTCCGCGGCGAAGGCCCCGTTCGAGAAGACCACGATCGAGCGCCGTGACCTCAAGCCCGCGGACGTGCTCATCGACATCAAGTTCGCCGGCATCTGCCACTCCGACATCCACACCGCGCGCGAGGAGTGGGGCTCCACGAACTTCCCGCTCGTCCCCGGCCACGAGATCGCGGGCATCGTCTCCGAGGTCGGCCCCGAGGTCACCAAGTACAAGGTCGGCGACCGCGTCGGCGTCGGCTGCATGGTGGACTCCTGCCGCGAGTGCGTGAACTGCAAGGCGGGCGAGGAGCAGTACTGCCTCGAGGGCAACGTCGGCACCTACGGCGGCATGCTCGACGGCAAGCCCACCGACGGCGGTTACTCCGAGAAGATCGTCGTCGACGAGAACTACGTCTGCGGCATCCCCGAGGGCGTCGAACTCGACGTCGCCGCGCCGCTGCTGTGCGCCGGCATCACGCTGTACTCCCCGCTCAAGCACTGGGGCGCGGGCCCGGGCAAGAAGGTCGCCATCGTCGGCCTCGGCGGGCTCGGCCACATGGGCGTCAAGATCGCCGCTGCGCTCGGCGCCGAGGTGACCGTGCTGTCGCAGTCGCTGTCCAAGAAGGACGACGGCGAGAAGTTCGGCGCCCAGCACTACTACGCCACCAGCGACGACGCCACGTTCGAGCAGCTCGCGGGCTCGTTCGACCTGGTCGTCAACACCGTCTCCGCGGCCCTGCCGATGGACAGGTACCTGTCGCTGCTCGGGCTCAACGGCACGATGGTCAACGTCGGCGCGCCGGCCGAGCCGCTGGAGGTCCCGGCGTTCTCGCTGATCCCGATGCGGCGCAGCTGGGCCGGCTCGATGATCGGCGGCATCGCCGAGACCCAGGAGATGCTCGAGTTCTGCGCCGAGCACGGCCTGGGCGCCGAGATCGAGACGATCTCCGCGGACCAGATCGACGAGGCCTACGACCGCGTGGTCGGCAGCGACGTGCGCTACCGGTTCGTCATCGACGTGGCGACGATGGCCTGACCCGAACAGGTACCCCTGGGCGAACCGGCCGCCGTGGCGACGCAGCACGGCGGTCGGCCCGGCCGTTCGATGCCCTCGGTGACGTCGTGTTCTCACATCACCCGGTCGAACCCCTGCCGTCCACGATCAGACCGAACCGGCCCGCAATCCGGCCGCGGCGAGATGCTCGACCGCCTCCCCGACCCGCTCGAAGCCCTCGCCCACCGTGTGGCCGGCCTCGAAGCGGGCATGGATGCCCTCGGCGATCACCGCGACCTTGAAGTAGCCCAGCGCCAGGGCGAAGGACAGGGATCCGCCGTCCCGGCCCGACCGTGCCGCGTAGCGCGCCACGATCGCGTCGGCGTCGGGCATCCGGTCGCTGGTGGAGGCGGCCGCCCCGCCGAGCACGGCGTCGAACGCGGGGTCGCGGTAGACGACGTGCAGGGCGAGATCGGCGAGCGGATCGCCGAGGGTGGCCATCTCCCAGTCGACCACCGCGCGCACCACCCCGACGTCGTCGGCGTCGAGGATGGCGTTGTCCACCCGGAAGTCACCGTGCACGATCGCCGAGCCGCTGTCCTCCGGGCAGGTCTCCGCCAGCCTCGCGTGCAGCGTCTCGACGTCGGGCACCTCCCGGGCGGCCACCCGACCCCACTGGTCGTACCACCGGCGGACCTGACGGCGCAGGTAGCCACCCACCCGGCCGAACTCCGCAAGCCCGACGGCCGACGGGTCCACGGCGTGCAGGTCGGCGAGCGTGTCCACCAGCGCGAACCCGCACCGCCGGACGTCGGCGTCGGACAGGCCGTCGAGATCCGAGCGGGTGCGCAGCACCTGCCCCGCCACGTGCTCGACCACCGCGAACGGCACCCCGATCACCGACGGGTCCTCGCAGTGGACCACCGCGCGCGCCACGGGCACCCCGCTGTCGCGCAGTGCCGCGACGACGCGGAACTCCCGCCCCATGTCGTGCGCGGACGGGGTGAGCTCGCCCAGCGGTGGGCGGCGCAGCACCCAGTCCGAGCGCCCGTCGGTGAGGCGGTAGGTGAGGTTCGAGCGGCCACCGCAGATCAACTCGGCGTGCAGCCGTCCGATCCCGCCCACCTCGGCGTCGAGGAAGGCCTGGAGCTTCGGGAGATCAAGTCCGTCCACGGTGGCGGTACTCCTGGAAGAGGGGTCGGTTCCGTTGCAGCAGAGCCACGTTCACGCCATCTGGCTGCGTCAACGTGGCTCTGCTGCCATCGGAGAGGTGCTACTGGGCGCGGGTTCGCAGCTCGCGGCGCAGCAGCTTGCCCGTCACGGTCTTCGGGATCTCGTCGAGGAACTCGATCTGGCGCGGGTACTTGTAGGCCGCCATGCGCTCCTTGGTGAACGCGATGAGGTCCTCCTCGCTCACCGACTTGCCCGGTCGCAGGCTGACGAACGCCTTGACCGTCTCGCCGCGGTACTCGTCGGGCACGCCGACGACCGCCGCCTCGCGCACGGCCTCGTGCTCGTAGAGGACGTCCTCCACCTCACGGGGCCAGACCTTGTAGCCGCCCGCGTTGATCTGGTCCTTCTTGCGGTCGACGATGTAGAACCAGCCCTCGGCGTCCATGTAGCCGACGTCGCCGGTGTGCAGCGAACCGCCGGGCAGGGCCTTGGCGGTCTCCTCGGGCTTGTTCCAGTAGCCGACCACCACCTGGGGTCCGGTGGTGACGAGCTCGCCGATCTCGCCGACGGGCAGGTCGTTGCCGTCGTCGTCGACGATCTGGACGACGGTGTCGTAGATCGGGACGCCGACCGACAGCGCGCCGGAGGCCTCGTCGACCGGCGCGCGGGACCCGAAGGGCACCCCGTGGCTGGGCGAGGTGGTCTCGGTGAGGCCGTAGACGTTGTGGATGTAGTGCCCGAACGTCTTCTCGAACGCCACCACCGTGGAGGGCGGGATGGGGGCGCCACCCGAGAGGATCTTCGTGAAGGAGGCGAGTGACTCCTTCTCCGCGTTGGGCGCGTTCATCAGTGCGATGAACACCGTGATCGACCCGACGGAGAACGTGGCCTTCTCGTCGCGGATGGTCTCGATCGTGACGCTGGGGTCCAGCCGGTACATGAGCACCAGCGGGGCCCCGACGAGCAGCGAGATCGCGATGTGGGCGATGAGGCCGGTGATGTGGAACAGCGGCGCCACGCCGAGGATGACGTCGTCTCCGCTCAGACCGACCCAGTCGCGGTAGCTCTGGGCGTTGAAGACCACGTTGCGGTGGGTGGTCATCGCGCCCTTGGGCGGGCCGGTGGTGCCCGAGGTGTAGGTCAGGAACGCGACGTCGTCGGGGCCGAGGGTGACCGCGGGCGGCTGCAGGTCCTTGTACTGCTCCAGCAGCGTCGCCAGGTCGAGCACGCCCTCGTTCGCGATGCGCTCGATCCCGGCGAAGATCCGCGGGTCGTTGCGCGTCTGGTACTCCAGCTCGGACGTGGTGATCGCCGTGCGCACCGACGTGTTCGGGATGACCTTCGCCGCCACGTCGCGGTGCAGGCTCTCCATCGACACCAGCACGGTCGCGCCGGAGTCGGTGAGCAGCTCGGTGAGCTCGCGCTCCTTGTTCATCGGGTTGATCGACACGGCGATGCCGCCGGCCTTCCACGTGCCGATCTGGGCGATCAGGAACTGCGGCACGTTCTGCAGGTAGACCGCCACCCGCTCGCCCGGCGCGAACCCGTTCTCGGTGATCGCGGCCGCGAACGCGTCGGTCAGCCCGTCGAGCTCGCGCAGGGTGATCCGGCCGTCGAAGTAGCGGATGATCTCGCCGTCGGGGTTGCGGGCGACCGCGGCCTTGAACATGTCCAGGGCGCTGTCGAACTCGACGGTCGTGGTGGACGGCTGGCCCTCGGCGTAGCGGGCGAGCCACGGCTTGGAGCCGTAGATCGTGGACTCCTCCGCGGGGGTCATCGGATGGCGACCGGGTTGACCGGGGCGCCCGTGCCGTTGACGACCTTCAGCGGCGCGGCGACGTAGAGGAACGTCCAGCGGTTGTCGGCGGCGCAGGCGTCGGCGAGGTCGTCGAGCCAGGCGATCTCGGTGAGCGTGACGCCCAGGTTGCGCATGAGCGCGCAGTGCAGCGGCAGGGCGACGCCGGAGTTCGGGTCGGAGGTGACCTCGTTGGCGATCGTGTCGGTGACGAGGTTGGGCACCTCGCGGGTCTGGAACCACTCGACGAGCTCGCGGGAGTAGGTCAGGCCGGGCTCGATGAAGCCGTCGTAGAAGGCCTCCGGGTCGTTGAGCTCGTACCAGTACTTCATCCAGCCGGTGCGGATCACGAGGATGTCGTGGGGAAGGATCTCCACGCCCTGGCTCTTGGCGGCGGCCTCGAGGTCGTTGTGGTCGAACGTCTCGCCCTTGTCGAGCCACTGCTTGCCGCGGTGGCGCGCCATGTCGATGAGCACGCCGCGCCCGACGATGCCCTTCTCGGCGATGGGGAGCACGGAGGCCTTCTCCATGGCGCCGATCGTGGAACGGGCGTCGTAGCCGTTCCAGAGCTTGCCGTCGTACCAGACGTGGCCCAGCGCGTCGTACTGCGTGGAGCCCTGCAGGAAGATCCGCGCGGTGTCGTCGGCGTAGTGCAGGCCGCCGGGGAACGCCGGCGCCCCCTCCTTGTCCCAGGTGCCCTCGTCGAGCTCGTTCTGGCGCTGGATGCCCTCGCGACCGGGCCACAGCGGGTCGCCGGGGCCGTCGGTGCGGCCCATCTGGATCTGCAGGGTGAACGTCTCACCCGACTTGATGTGCTGCACCCCGCGCAGCACCTCGGCCGCGTCGAGGTAGTTGAGGGCGCCGAGCTCGTCGTCGGGCCCCCACTTGCCCCAGTTGCTGGGGGCGTCGGCACCCAGTAGTTCGGCCACCGTGGGTACTTCGGACATCATCGTCTCCTCGGGGTGAACACGAGCGCGCGCGGCCGAGCGCTCGAACGGCTTGCGTTTAGGAGATGATGCACGTCACTATCGGACCCGTCAACAGCGGAGTTTAACGCCTCGTGTTTAGGAATTCTGAACGATGAGCCTCACGGCGAGCGAAGCAGTCCTGGGGGCGCAGGTGCGCCTGGCCAGGACGTCGAAGGGACTGAGCCTGCGCGCGCTGGCCCGGATGATCGACGTCAGCCCGGCCACGCTCAGCCAGATCGAGAACGCCCGCACCGGGCTCACCGTGGCCCGCCTGAGCCGGATCGCCGACGTGCTCGGGCTGACCGTCAGCGAGGTTCTCGACATCGCCCCCACCGCCGCCCCCGAGGGGCTGCCTCCGCCCCGGCGGCTGTCCCCGCCCGAGGACTGGCGCCACTACGCGCCGATCGACTTCGATCCCGTGCTGCGCGCCGCGCTGGAGGAGTTCCTGGCCATCGGCTACCACGGCGCCACGGTGCGGGGCATCGCCGCGCGCTGCGGCCTGTCGGTCTCGGGGATCTACCACTACTACACGAGCAAGCAGCAGATGCTCGTGACGATCCTCGACCTGACCATGACCGACCTGCTGGCGCGCGCCCGGTCGGCGCAGGCCGAGGGGCGTGACCCGGTGGAGCGCTTCAGCCTGCTCGTGGAGAACCTCGTGCTCTACCACACCCACCGTCGGGAGCTGGGTGCCGTCGGGGCGAGCGAGATGCGCAGCTTCGACGCCGAGAACCGCCCGAGAATCGCCGAACAGCGCACCCAGCAGCAGCGGATGGTCGACCGCGAGGTGGAGGGCGCGGTGCAGCTGGGCCGGTTCCGCTCGGACCACCCCCGCGAGGCCGCCCGCGCGGTCGTCACGATGTGCACCGCCCTGCCGACGTGGTGGCGTCCGGACGGGCCCCTGAGCCCGGAGCAGGTCGCCGAGCAGTACGTCGGCATCGCGTTGGACATGATGCGTCTGCGCCGGTGAGTCGACGCGATCGGCCAGGCCGGACCACGGTGGCGGCCCGGGCGGTCCCGCGCCGACTCGAGGTCGGAGTCCGCCGAACCGGGGGGAAGGTCAGATGGCGTCGGACCGAGCCCGCCGTCGGAGCGCTTTCTTGTCGATCTTGCCCAGCGGGGTCGACGGAAGGCGCTCGTAGAAGTCGATCCGTTTCGGCGTGCACACACCTCCCTTGGCCGTGCGCACGTGTGAGATCAGGAGATCGGCATCGGCTTCGCGCCCCGCTCTCGTCACAACGGCAGCGATGACGGCCTCGCCCCAGCGTTCGTCCGGCTCGCCGTAGACGGCGCACTGCTCGACGCTGGGGTGCGCACTGAGGACCGTCTCGACTTCCCGCGGGTAGACGTTGAAGCCGCCGGTGATGACCATGTCCTTGGAGCGGTCGACGATGCTGATGAGGCCGTTCTCGTCGCAGGTTGCGACGTCGCCGGTGTGCAGCCAGCCGCCGGCGAGCGCTGCGGCGGTCTCGTCGGGCTTGTTCCAGTAGCCGTCCATGACGAGCGGGCCGCGTACACACAGCTCGCCTGGCATGCCTGGTGGAACTGCGTTGCCGTCGTGGTCGAGGATCGTCAGCGTGACACCCGGCATGACGCGGCCGCAGCTGGACAGAACGGAGTGGTCGTCCGTGCAGTGCGCATACTTGTCGAGCGTGGTGAGCGCATTCGGGGCCTCGGCCTGACCGTAATGCTGGGTGAGGACGGCCCCGAATCGTTCTCGTGCCTCGATGATGCGAGACGGAGCCGTGGGCGCCGCCCCGTAGAGGATCCATCGGAGCCCGCTCAGGTCCGCGGTTGCGATCTCCGGGTGGTCGAGCAGCGAATAGAGCATGGTCGGCACCAGGAACGTGGTGTTGACACCGTCGTGCTCGATCGCGTGGAGGACGCGCGCCGGGTCGAACCGGTCGTGGATGTGGAAGTCGGCTCCGTGCAGCAGTCCGGGGGCGACCAGCAGCCCGGCCGCGTGCGACATGGGCGTGGTGATGAGGAATCGGGTGTCGTGCTGCCAATCCCAGGTACTGCTGGCCCACGCGTTCGCGGTGAGCGATCGGTCGCGCAGGATGACCCCCTTCGGCTCACCGGTGGTACCTCCGGTGTAGAAGAGGTAGGTGGCGTCCGCCGAGATGTTCGCGCTCGGAGCGGAGTCGCGGGCGAGGTCGTTGAGCCGGCGCAACGGGACAACTCGAACGGCGTCTCGTGCGGCGTTGGTGCGCTCGTCGAAACGGGAGTCGTCGACGACGAGGACGGCGCTGCCGCTGTCGCGTAGGACAAAGGCGTCGTCGACGTGCGTTGCCATCGGGTGCAGGGCGGTATAGCGGATTCCCGCGTGACAGGCCGCAGCCATGACCATGAACGCTTCGGGCCGGGGACCGGCCAGCAAGGCGATGCCGTCCGAGCGTGCGAGTCGCAGGTTGCTCAGCGCGGTGGACAGGCGCCGAATGTGCGACGCGACGTCCGCGTACGACCACACCGCTGGATCGCTGTCGCCACGCCAGTGGAAGGCGGCGCGGTCGGGCCTCCGGTCGAGCGCGGCGAGGATCAGGTCGGCGTAACGAACCGGGGTGTGCACAGCATCGTCGGTCTGGGTCACCGGCGGAACCCCTTCTCGAGAACGGAGATCGCGGCGACGGCTTCCTCGACTCCGTAGAGGCCACCACCGTTCTCGGCCACTGCGATTCGGGCGCCGTCGACCTGCCGCGCTCCGGCTTCTCCTCGTAGTTGCGTCACGAGCTCGAACAGTTGCGCCAACCCGGTGGCCGACACCGGGTGGCCGCGCGACACCAGGCCCCCGGACGGATTGACGGGCAATCGGCCGCCGAGCGCGCTGGCGCCCGACTCCGCCCATGGGCCTCCGTCGCCGATGGGGCAGAAGCCGAGATTCTCGGTCTGCTGGATCTCTCCGAAGGCGGTCGCGTCGTGCACCTCGGCGACATCCACGTCCCGCGGACCGAGGCCCGCCTGTTCGTAGGCGGCGATGGCGGCCCTGCGGCCCAGGTGCGCTTCGACGTCGTCGGGTTCGCGGTCGGAGCCGCTGACCAGGACGCTGGCCCGAACGGTGACGTGCCGATCCGGGGTGGGCAGGGAGGCCGCGAAGTCGGTGTTGCCGACGAGCACGGCGGCGGCGCCGTCGCTGACCGGTGAGCACATCGGCACCGTGAGGGGATGCGCAACCGTCCGAGCCGCCAGCACGTCGTCGACGGTGAACGGTCGTCGGTACTGGGCGCGTTCGTTGTCGACCGAATGGAGGTGGTTCTTGGCTGCGACGGTCGCGAGTTGCCGTGCGGTTGTCCCGAAGCGGTTCATGTGCGCGAGGGCGAGTGCCGCATAGATGTCCATGAACACCGATCGGCGATCCTGAGCACCTTCGTGCTCTCCTGGTTCGTGCGCGACGCCGGCCACTCGGTTGAGCGTCCGCAGGGCGGTGCAGCGGTGAGCCCGGTCCAGCGCGCCGTCGAACACCGCCAGCGCCGCGGCGGCGTCCGGCAGGACCAGCTTGTCGACGCCGACCGCAACCGCCGCGGGTGATTGTCCCGAGCGCACGTGCGCGACGGCCAGCCAGAACGCGGTAGCGCCGCCGGCGCACGCGTTCTCGACGTTGACGACCGGGATCCCCGTCACGCCGGCCGGGCGCAGCGCGACCTGGCCCGGGATCATGTGTTGCCCTTCGACCGCCTTCTGGCTGACGTTGGCGTAGAACACGGCACCGACGTCGCGAAGGTGCGTGCCGGCGTCGGCGAGCACGTCGGAGAGCGCCTGCCGTGCCATGGTCCCGGCGCCGCGGTCCGGGTGGCGTCCGAACCGGGTGCACGACACTCCGACGACGTGCACGGCTTCGCTCACGACACGACCTTGTTGCGTAAGGTCCCGATGCCGCTGACTTCCAGCTCGATCGTGTCACCCGGTTGCAGGAAGCAGCCGGTTTCCAGCCCGCATCCGGTCGCCACGGTGCCGGAGCACAGCATCTCTCCGGCGTGCAGGGTGGTCGCGGTCGAGGTGAAGGCGATCAGGTCGGCGAAGCGGTGGTGCATGGTTTCGGTCCTGCCGCGGCTCACCTCCTCTCCGTTGATCCTCGCGACCATGTCGAGCCGGTAGGGGTCGGTGAGTTCGTCGGCTGTGACGATCCAGGGCCCGAAACTGTTGGCGCGGTCGAAGTCCTTGCCCTTGCTCATCCCCAGTCCGCTCGCGACTTCCTCGGCTTGCGTGTCCCGGGCCGAGAAGTCGTTGAAGATCGTGTAGCCGAAGATGTGTGTGTCGGCGGACGAGGCCGCGATGTCGCACCCGCCGCGTCCGAGGATGCACGCGAATTCAAGTTCGTAGTCGCGGACGTGGGAGTAGGCGGGCCACGCGATGTCGTCGTCGTGACCGGCCAACGCCAGACGATTGACCAGGTAGTAGAGCGGGCGTTCCAGCATGATCGGTGGCAGCACGACGGAGGCGGGCGGGACGCCGTCACGGCGTGCCCGCGCGTTGCGGAAGTGGTCGGGGAAGCATCCGAAGTCGCGAATCTGGCGGGGGTCGGGCAGCGGCGGGAGCAGTCGCACCTGGTCTGCGTCGACGCAGGCGACGTCGGGCGCGACGTGCGACACGTCGTCGATCTGCTGTCGCGCTTCGTCGCCTCCGTCGATGATCGACAGCATCGACCGCAGGTGTCCGGAGTCCGACCCGGTGTGCGTTCGCCACGCGAGGTCCAACAGCAGGTAGGACGCACCGTCGTCCAGGACGAGCGCTGGGTGCTGGGCACCGGATGCGGTACGCACGGTTGCGAGTTTCACGGTCGGTACCTCCGCTCAGGTGAACGCGACGACGCGAGCCGGGGCGGCGCTGGCTCGGGCGAGCTTGATCGGGAAGAAGGCGACTCGGAAGCCGGAAGGCGGCAGTGCAGCGAGGTTGGTGAGCTGCTGCACGATGAAGATCTCGCGCTCGCGTCCGGCGCGATGTCCGTCCCACAGCACGGAGTTGTCCCCGGTCCTCCGGAAGGCGTCGCCCATCACGGTGAAGGGCAGGTCCCATCCCGCCGCGTCGGTGCCGAGTACTGTGGCGCCGAGGTCGGCGAGGTAGAGCGTGCCTGCACGTGACATGCCGGGGTAGTTGAAGAAGCCCATGTCGCCGATGTCGTAGTTCTCTTGTCCGGTGCGGAGCAGCACCGCGCATCCATCGGAGGCGGGCGCGCCGGCCGCCGCGTACGCGTCGCTCAGTGCTTCGACGGTGATGGGTTGTGCTGCCGAGCATCGGCCTCGGAGGTCGAGGACGAACGCCTCGCAGTACAGCTCATCGCTGCTGATGTCGGTGATGGTGCGCGACGGGCGACCCTCGCACGTTGAGCCGTAGTGCAGTGGAGCGTCGACGTGGGTGCCGAGGTGCGAGCTGAAGGCGGTGATCATCTCCGCTCCCCAGCCCTCCCCGTCGGGAAGATCGGTGACGTCGCACGACATGGCACGGGCGAACTCGTCCCTTCCTTCACCGGCCGGGTGCATGTAGTGAACGTCGGGGAGCAGCACGCGTGCGAGCGGTGCGATCGCCTCGGGCAGACGCTCCCGGTCTGCCGGGTCGATGGTGCGGGTCAGGTCGATGAGCGTCATTTCGCCGTCCACGGTCGACAACTTGGACGATCAACATAGAACTGGACGGTCGGTCAAGGCAAGCGGCTCCTGCCGCGCGTGCCGGCTCGGGACGTTGCTAGGAGGAGGTCGCCCGGCGGCGAGCGAGGGCCTGCGCGTATACCCGCTCCAGTGCGTCGACTGCCGAACGCCGGTCGACGCGAGCTGGATCGAGGTGGTACTGGATGTTGATACCGAGCGTGCTTCCGAGCAGGGCGACGGCGACGGCATCGACGTCGCCGATCTGAGGTGCGACCGACCTCAGGTAACGGGCGTAGGTCGAGCGAAGTTCGACGTAGCGGGCGGCGTAGGTCGTACGGATCGGCGAGTCATTCGCCAGCGCTTCCAGCAGGATCGTCGAGAAGATGCGCGACTTCGGCTGCGTCATGAGCGCGAAGTTCGCTTCGATCAACGCCTCCACGCCGGGGTGGGCGGCCTCGGCGAGACGGTTCGAGATGAACCCGATTCCCCAGGCGAACGCGTTGTCGACGACCGCGATGAGCAGGCCCTCCTTCGATCCGAAGTGCCAGGCGACCGACCCTCGGCTGATCTGCGACCGCTCTGCGACCGCCTGAATCGACATCGCCGTCGATCCGCCCTCGGACGCCAGCTCGAACGCCGCGTCCACGAGACGTCGGCGCGTCTCCTCGGATATCTCCCGCTTGCGCGACGAAGCCACGTCTGTGCACCGCCCTGTCGGTCAACACGCGTCGGAGCCCGGCCATCGCGGCCGAGCCGCACCAGTCTGTCGCATGGCTGGACATCGCATCGGCGACCCGACTCACGAACTCGTCGACGAACCCGGCGCCCGCTCCCGTGTTGGACGTCCGGTTACTGCTGCGGCTCGCCCAGGTCATGGGGTCGCACCGTGTGGGCGCAGCAACAGTTCGTTGACCTCGACCCCGTCGGGCTGAGCGAGTGCGAAACAGACCGCACGCGCGACGTCGTCGGCACCCAGCGCCGGCCCGGTGGGGTCACCGCCGCCGGCGAACGGCGTGGCGACGGGGCCTGGCTCGACGAGGGTGACACCGACGCCGGTGCCGACCAGTTCCAGCCGCACGGTCTCGGCGATGCCGGCGACCGCGAACTTCGTGGCCGAGTACAGCGAGCCCGGCAACGCGTGGCGGCCGAGCACCGAGCCGGTGAGCACCAACCGTCCGCGGCGGGCCACCAGCGCCGGCAGCACGGCCCTGACGGCCAGCGCCGTGCCGAGCACGTTGGTCAACACCATCTCCCGCCAGCCCTCCACCGGCGCGGCCGGGCCGGGGAGGTAGCTGCCAGGGCCGGCCGTCACGCCGGCGTTGACGAACGCCGCGGACAACCCCCGAATGCCCCATCCGCGAGCCGCACGGCCGCGACCAGGGCGTCGGGATCGGTGCTGTCGGCGACGATGCCGCGCACCCGCTCCGGCGGCCCGACCTGCTCGGCTACCTCGTCCACTCGTGCGGAACGCCCGGTGAGCACGAGGTTCCAGCCCTGGTCGAGGGCCTGGCGGGCGGTCGCCAGGCCGATCCCACCGGTCGCGCCGGTGATCAGCAGGCAGGGCGGCGGAGCGGCGGTCATGCGTGCGCCGCCCCGGACGCCACACCGACGACGCCGGTCGCCCCGACGACCGGTGTCGAGGACACGAGCATCGTCGAGGGATCGGACAGGACGGGCTGGATACGAAGATCGGTCACGGGACCACGGAAGCATCGCCCGGTGACCCCGTCCAAGATCGGAGAGCGATAGCCGCTGACTATCCGCTCGGCTCGACGACTGATTCCGAGGTCGATGGTCGGTGGCCATGGGCCCAGATCCCGGCCACAGGTTCTTGTCCGTGATCAGGAACTGGTGGTGGGGCGGTCAGCGGCCCGGGGGCCGTGGCCGTGCTCGGTGTATCCGGTGGGGTCCGTGCGACGCGGTCGCCCGCGAGCGGCCGCATCCGACCGGCCCCACGTCAGCTGGTCCCCGCGCCGAACACTCAGATCACCCTGCCGTGCCCGGCCCTGTGTTCGGAACCAACCTCAGGCCCGCGGTCGGACCTGACCCTGCACCCTGGGCGACTCAACCCCAGGCAACACCGAAAGTGTCCTGAACTGCGCAAACACGTAGCAATCGCACGTCTGTTCGAGTAGAATCAGGGCATGTCCACCGGTCGGCTGTGATGTCTCAGGACATAGGTGACAGTTCTGCATCAGGACATCGGTGACAGTTGGTGTATCAGGACTTCGGTGACACTCGCGGGGCTCGTCGGCGGGTTGTGCTGTTGCCGACGTAGCGGAT
>Ga0209914_1001029_pt1 | contig 31987 bp, 33 predicted proteins | sample ThiBiot_500_plan_FD_183949 | JGI IMG/M metagenome (GOLD analysis project Ga0209914, IMG submission 183949) | Wastewater bioreactor microbial communities from Cape Town, South Africa - Thiocy_cont_500_plan (SPAdes) | ecosystem: Engineered > Bioreactor > Thiocyanate-remediating > Anaerobic-Aerobic...
ACAGGTGTGTTCACAGAAGAATCAATGACTTATAGTGGATTCGATACAAGTAAGAGAATTGTTAAGATTTTCTGTAATTAAATATACGAATTTTTAATCGATTTAGCAATGAGTAAGTGTTACTATTTCGTTAGTTCATAAATACATCTATTGTCTACAGCAACGGATGATTCTACGAGTACGAATTATATTCTCACTGCACTTTATGACATTACAATCACTACATCTTCCGACATGACAACTGCTGCATCCTCAGACATAATCACGATTACACCTTCAGGCATGACAATCACTGCATATTCTGACACGGTAATGACTACATCCTCAGACATGACAATCACTGCATATTCTGACACGGTAACGACTACATCCTCAGACATGATAACGATTACACCTTCTGGTCTGACAACCACTACATTTTCTGGGACAGCAACGACTACATTCACAGACTCTGCAACGATTACAGCTTCTGATATGACAATCATTGCATCTTCTGACACAACAACGACTACATCTTCAGCCATGACAACCACTACATCCGCAAACATGACACCAACGACTACATCTTCAGCCACGACAACCACTACATCTTCAACCACGACAACCACTACATCCGCAAACATGACACCAACGACTACATCCTTAGACGTGACAACAGCTACATCTTCAGCCATGACAACCACTACCTCATCAGACATGACAACGACAACACCTGTACTTTGTGACAAAAAAACCCATATGATGTATAAGAATAATTGTACAAATAAGAATGTCGTGCAAGTACGATACTTATATATTTATTTGCTTATGGCACCATATTTTAATCTTCTAGGGAGAAACTGTTGCTGATTTACGAAACGATCTTATTAACAAATCTATTACAGCTGATACACTTCGTTTATATATGGAAGCAATTACTGATGCCGAAAATATTTTATTTACAAATGAAACTATTTTGGCTCTAACTGAAATCGATGATTGCATTCAGATGATAAATGATCATAATTTTATTGCAAATACCACTACATTTTTTATTTCAACATTAAAATATGAAGCAAGTAATTTTAGCTCATTACTTGTTTCATTTGATCCAAATGTTGGAAGTCAAGTAATACGAACTAATGATACTTCCAGTAGAATAGATCCAAGTGCAACTGCTGCAGTTAGTATAAATAATCAATATTTGATAAACAATAATTCACTTAGTATGCTTATTATAAGTGAACCAACCGCGTATAAGAATACAGCGCATTTACATGGTAGATACCTATTAGCTTCGGCAATTATCGTACTTTCACATAATCAAGTTAATCCATCATCAAGTCACCTGAATATATCCTTATATTTCAAAGTGTTCGATAACTTCATAAATGACAATTATTTCTGTTTATATTATAATACGAAGACTGAACAATGGGAAGGATCTAGTGATACAAAACCTATGCTCATCTCCAGTAGTAGTAAGCAATATGAATGCAAATGGGATCATCTTACACCTTTTGCTCTTTTTTGGGCACGAAATGATTGGTGTAAAAATGCCACTCACACTATTAAACATGATTCAATGTGTGTGTTGAAAGAAGATCTTCGAGTATGTAATACATATTTTACTCGCTTTGAAACTTATCCTCTTTTTCCAGAATGTTTCTGTCACGGCCTTAAAATATGACAATCTTACTTCGAATGAGATAGCCAATACGCTTACGGATTATGTTAAATCAATAACCGACTCCGATACACCCTCGGACGCAAATAATGTATTATCAATCGCTGACATTGAGATGAATATAGACAAAATAAATACAAATTTCACAACTGACGATAGTAACGACGCTGTCTTTTTCATGGTACGACCAATAAGTGAAGCAGACCACAATGAGACTATCACTTTAGGTGCTTCATTTAGTACAGTTAACAAAGGTGAAATTATCACGAATAATAATAAAGATAACGCAATAAATAAACCTTTATCTGCGGCAGCAATTATCGCCAACGACTCTATAGTGGGTGTCACTCGTCTCAAGATATTCATTATCAATGAACCGGTTTTATATAAAAACATCGATAATCATACAAATAAAACAGTTGCTTCATCCATTATCGTGGCGTCCGTGACAAGAAACAATAGTCAACTACAAAGCCCTATGAATATCTCCTTATTTTTTCAAATTATTCCAGCACTCAAGCCAAATATTACTAACGTTGATTATTACTGTTCGTTCTATGACACGAACACTTCGCAATGGAGTGAGTCAGGATGTACTAAACCTAGATACAATTCTCAATGGGATCGATATGAATGTAGTTGCAATCATCTGACTTCATTTGCTCTCATCTGGCTGCCCAATACACAATATACTCAGAATCTCAGTGCTCAAGATATCGCATCACTTGTATTTCAATCGATCTCTATTATTTGTTTTATAATCGTCATTTCACATGCACTTTTCAGTCGATTTCAAGATCCATTTATGCGGTTACAAGCGTATGATCTACTTCCATTAATTTCATCTGCAAGTACAACGATTCTTTTTATTTTCTTTATTGCGCTTGGAATGACTGTTTACACCAGAACAACATCTGAAGAAGAAACCGAATGTTTTCTTAGTTCAAGTGTTCTCATGTTCTTCGTTTATTTCTTCGTGATATTTATGTTTTGTACGAAAACAAGTGTTGGCTATTTCAATTATCTTCGATTCGTTCTTCTATTTCCTCAACCAAGAGCACGAAAATTAGTTCGTATGCTCATCATTTCATTCTTTATTTCGATTACTTGGGTTTCATTTGCTGTTGGTTTTCATTCAAATCCATCCTACAATATCACTCAATTGTATCCATATAAATTATGTTGGTTTTCTAGACCAGCTCTTTATTATTTTCTAACAATTCCTGTTGGCATATTCATTTTCGTGAACATCATTCTTTTTATCGCAATAGCATATCGAATTATCAATCATGTTCGGTATGCAACATCTCGACATCAAACATTCGAGCGTATGAAACGATGTGTTCTTGTCTTATTGTCATCATGTCTCACGCAAGGTATCGGTTGGTTATTTGGTCCAGTACTTTCGTTTGTTGATCCCACAGCTGGTGAAGTGTTAGGTTGGTTTTTCATAGTATTCAATGGTTTAGAAGGTCTTTGGTCATTATTATTGTACGTGATTATTCGATCAGAACGTATGGATGAACAGAAACGTGTATCAGCTATAAGGGACCTAACAGAATCTACGATAACGTCATCTCGAATGCGTCACAGAAGTTTAAGTGTTGACACAGATAATTCAAGATATACTGTTCCACGAAGTTACCTAGCTGATTAGAAAGAAAACAATATTAATACTAATTGTTGTTGCACCGGTGTATTGTTTTTTTAAATGTCTTCTTATCAGCTGAATAAATATTTTTACTTATATGTTCGAGGAAAAATGAAATGTAATTGTTCGTATGCTTCTCCTTACAACCTTCAGCCAGATGTGTGATCGATCTCAGTGAACACGAATCGCTCTTTGAAAACTATTGTGTTGTTTTGAGAAGAATTAATATTTAAAATGAAACATAAAGCTTTTTTTTATATACCTGACGAAAGTTTTATTTTAACTACAAGGTGATCATCTATTTGTGATTCTTATCAATCCGTAAAAATTGTCTCATAGTAGAAAAAAATAAATATGTGTTCTGTCTCAATCAATACGCGGTTTCGAAGGTCAAACATGATTTTATAAATCTCAGTCAGTTCTGCTTAAAGCCATATACGATTGATTTAGTTTAGGTAATGATTAGTGCGAAAAGAAATTCTTGTTATTTGATAATTCTTATACTAAGTTATTATGTGAAAATGATAGAATGCTCAATAGAGTATAGTAAATTCGATACAAGTAAGAGAATTCTTAATATTTTTTGTAATTAAATGTAAGAGTTTTTAATCGATTTAGTGATGAGTAAGTCTTACTATTTCGTTAATTCATGAATACATCTATTGTCTACAGCAATAGATAATTACACAAGTACGTATTATATTATGACTGACATGACACCGATACCACTTTGTGCCAATAGAACCCATATGATTTATAAGAATAATTGTGTAAATAAAAGTTACGTGCAAGTACGATACTTATATATTTATTTACTTATGATACTATATTTTAGTCTTCTAGGTAGAAACTGTTGCTGATTTACGAAACGATCTTATTAACAAATCTATTACAGCTGATACACTTCGTTTATATATGGAAGCAATTACTGATGCCGAAAATATTTTATTTACAAATGAAACTATTTTGGCTCTAACTGAAATCGATGATTGCATTCAGATGATAAATGATCATAATTTTATTGCAAATACCACTACATTTTTTATTTCAACATTAAAATATGAAGCAAGTAATTTTAGCTCATTACTTGTTTCATTTGATCCAAATGTTGGAAGTCAAGTAATACGAACTAATGATACTTCCAGTAGAATAGATCCAAGTGCAACTGCTGCAGTTAGTATAAGTAATCAATATTTGATAAACAATAATTCACTTAGTATGCTTATTATAAGTGAACCAACTGCTTATAAGAATACAGCGCATTTCCATGGTAGATACCTATTAGCTTCGGCAATTATCGTACTTTCACATAATCAAGTTAATCCATCATCAAGTCACTTGAATATATCCTTATATTTCAAAGTGATCGATAACTTCATAAATGACAATTATTTCTGTTTATATTATAATACGACGATTGATCAATGGGAAGGATCTAGTGATACAAAACCTATGCTCATCTCCAGCAGTAGTAAGCAATATGAATGCAAATGGGATCATCTTACATCATTTGCTCTTTTTTGGGGACCGAATGATTGGTGTACAAATACTACGCACGCTGTTAACCATGATTCAATGTGTATGTTGAAAAACGATCTTCGAGTATGTAATACATATTTTACTCGCTTTGAAATTGGTTCTCCTTTTAAAGAATGTTTCTGTCGCGAACCTAAGAAATGGCAATCTTACTTCGGATCAGATAGCTAATACGCTTACGGATTATGTTAAATCAATAACCGACTCCGATACACCGTCGGACGCAAATAATATATTATCAATCGCTGAAATTGAGATGAATATAGACAAAATAAATAGAACCTTCAAAACTAACGATAGTAACGATGCTGTCTTTTTCATGGTACGACCAATAAGTGAAGCAGACCACAATGAAACTATCACTTTAGGTGCTTCATTTAGTACAGTTAACAAAGGTGAAATTATCACGGATAATAATAAAGATAAAGCAGTAAATAAAAATTTATCTGCGGCAGCAATTATCAACAAAGAGTCTATAGTGAATGTCACTTTTCTCAAGATATTCATTATCAATGAACCGGTTTTATATAAAAACATCGATAATCATACGAATAAAACAGTTGCTTCATCGATTATCGTGGCAGCTGTACAGCGAAACAAACACCAAGTGCACAATACTATGGATATTTCTTTATTTTTTCAAATTATTCCAGAACTCAGTCCGAATATTACTAATGTTGATTATTACTGTTCGTTCTATGATACTAATAATTCGCGATGGAGTGAATCAGGATGTACTAAACCGATCTACAATGATTCATGGAAGCGATACGAATGCAATTGTAGTCATCTTACTTCATTTGCTCTCATTTGGTTACCTCGTACTCCACTTACTCATCATCTCAATGCTCAAGATATCGCATCACTCGTATTTCAATCGATCTCTATTATTTGTTTTATAATCGTCATTTCACATGTACTTTTCAGTCGATTTCAAGATCCATTTATGCGGTTACAAGCGTATGATCTACTTCCATTAATTTCATCTGCAAGTACAACGATTCTTTTTATTTTCTTTATTGCGCTTGGAATGACTGTTTACACCAGAACAACATCTGAAGAAGAAACCGAATGTTTTCTTAGTTCAAGTGTTCTCATGTTCTTCGTTTATTTCTTCGTGATATTTATGTTTTGTACGAAAACAAGTGTTGGATATTTCAATTATCTTCGATTCGTTCTTCTATTTCCTCAACCAAGAGCACGAAAATTAGTTCGTATGCTCATCATTTCATTCTTTATTTCGATTACTTGGGTTTCATTTGCTGTTGGTTTTAATTCAAATCCATCCTACAATATCACTCAATTGTATCCATATAAATTATGTTGGTTTTCTAGACCAGCTCTTTATTATTTTCTAACAATTCCTGTTGGCATATTCATTTTCGTGAACATCATTCTATTTGCAATCGTCGCTCATCGAATCATTAATCATGTTCGATATGCCACATCACAACATCAAACATTCGACCGAATGAAACGGTGTGTTCTTGTCTTATTGTCATCATGTTTCACGCAAGGTATCGGTTGGTTATTTGGTCCAGTACTTTCGTTTGTTGATCCTACAGCTGGTGAAGTGTTAGGTTGGTTTTTCATAGTATTCAATGGTTTAGAAGGTCTTTGGTCATTATTATTGTATATGATTATTCGATCACAACACATGGATGAACGGAGACGTAGTATTGCTGCTAGAGATTTATCAAAATCATCATCAGATACTGGTATCAAACGAAAAAAATCTCAAAGAACACAGAACACATCCATTTCAGAGACGTATGATCAATTTTAGCATAGATACATATATTTTTTTCTTTCGAATAAATAAAGAGATGTCGTTGTTACTAGCGACACACTCAGAGAGGAGATGTTTACTGATTCTATTCGTCTTCGTTTTTTACCCAATCGATTTGTGTCTGCCACGTTTCAATTCAATCGTCCTCACCAACTTCATACTACAGTTCATTCAATATTTTGCCACATCCACAAGTTTTTCAATGGCTACCTATCAAGAATTCATCGCTCAAAACGAAGAACGTGATGGCGTTCGTTTCACTTGGAATGTTTGGCCATCGACTCGTCTCGAAGCAACTCGTCTTGTCGTTCCACTTGGCTGTCAATTTACACCATTAAAAGAACGATACGATCTACCACCTCTTACTTATGATCCTGTTCTATGCTCGAATAAAGTCTGCCGAGCTATTCTAAATCCATTTTGTAGCGTTGATTATCGTGCAAAATTCTGGATTTGTAACTTTTGTTTACAACGAAATAATTTTCCACCTCAATATGCTGGTATTAGTGAACAATTACAACCGGCTGAACTTTCACCACAATTTACAACTATTGAATACACATTAGTTCGTACACCAGCTCAACCAGCTGTATTCCTATTTGTCGTTGATACTTGTATGGATGAAGATGACATGACAGCTTTAAAAGAATCGTTACAAATGGCACTGAGTTTACTGCCACCTGATGCTCTCGTTGGTTTGATAACATTCGGTCGTATGGTTCATATTCATGAACTTAATTGCGAAGGTATGACACGTAGTTATGTTTTTCGTGGAACGAAAGATTATACAGCGAAACAAGTTCAAGAAATGCTGGGTCTCATGAAACAACAAGGAGGTCAAAGACCTTTACCTGGCAATCCAAATTTACCACCTCAACAACAACAACAAATGAATGCGTTTAGCAAATTCATTCAACCATTATCTGCATGTGATATGTCATTGACCGATCTTCTTGGTGAATTACAACGTGATCCATGGCCTGTTCAACAAGGCAAACGTGCACTACGATCTACAGGCGCTGCACTTTCGATTGCAATTGGTCTATTAGAAACACTTTATCCGAATACGGGCGCTCGAATGATGTTATTCATCGCTGGTCCATGTACTCAAGGTCCTGGCATAATCATCGATGAAGAATTTAAACATACGATTCGTTCACATCACGATATCGAAAAAGACAATGCAAAATATATGAAAAAAGCTATTAAATTCTACGAAGCTCTTGCAAATCGTGCCGCTGTCAACGGGCATGTTATTGATTTATATTCGAACGCTTTAGATCAAACAGGTTTACATGAAATGAAATATTGTTCAAATTATACAGGGTATTTTTTTTCTTGATTGAATCATCAAATTGAATTCGATTTTTGCTTTTCAGTGGTCATATGGTCATGGGTGATTCATTTAATACGTCATTATTCAAGCAAACATTTCAAAAAGTCTTTGCAAAAGATAATAAAAATGAATATCGAATGAATTTTGGTGCGACTGTTGAAGTTAAAGTAAGTGTAACTCAATCGAAATGACAGATAAAAACACACACACAAGTGAATTTAGACAAGTCGTGAACTCAAAGTTAGCGGTGCGATAGGTTCTTGTGTGTCGCTTCAACAACGAGCACCGAATGTATCCGAAACTGAATTAGGTATGGGCGGTACAAATGCTTGGAAAATCTGTGGCATCTATCCGAATTCAACTTTATCGGTATTTTTCGAAGTTCTCAATCAAGTAAACGAAATCAAATGTTACTCTATTGAACTGAATCGATCGGTTGATTTGTCTTCACTAGGGACAAGCACCAGCCCAAGCTTCACAAGGTGGACAACGAGGTTATGTTCAATTCATAACTCAATATCAACATCTATCGGGCTATAAAAAGATTCGAGTTACAACAGTTGCGAGAAAGTTTGTTTTTGAATAATAGAACAAAATCAAAGCAATGAATTATTCATTTTCTTCAGTCTAATCGATGCCGCAACGAACATGCCAGCAATTGCCGCATCGTTTGATCAAGAATGCGCTAGTGTTGCTATGGCTCGTATAGCTGTCTATCGTTCTGATACAGAAGAAGGTTCAGATGTTCTTCGTTGGTTAGATAAAATGCTCATTCGACTCGTAAGATTCAAAATCACAAATACGACAAAAAACGAATCTTTTCTCTTTTTATTCTGCAGTGTCAAAAATTTGCCATCTACGAGAAAGACAATCCGGGTTCATTTCAATTAACTGATACATTTACATTGTATCCTCAATTTATGTATCATTTACGTCGATCACAATTTCTTCAAGTTTTTAATAACAGTCCCGATGAAACAGCTTTCTATCGGTAGAAACATCTCATTCTCTACAATCTATTTCATCATATTTTTCAGACATTATCTCCTCGTTGAAGATTTAACACAATGTTTAGTCATGATTCAACCAATTCTCTATGCTTATTCATTTAGTGGACCGCCTGAAGTACGAATTCTTTTTTCTTTCTCTTCAATTTCAAAATAAATATCAATTATTTTCTTCTATCTAGCCTGTTCTTCTCGATAGTAGCAGTATTTTGCCCGATCGTATACTTTTAATGGATACATTTTATCATATATTAATTTATCATGGTGAAACCATTGCACAATGGATTAAAGCTGGTTATCAAGATTTACCAGAATATGAAAATTTCAAACAACTTCTTCAAGCACCAGTTGGAGACGCAACTGAAATTCTACAAAATCGTTTTCCTATGCCGCGTTATATTGTTACTGAAGCCGGTGGCTCACAGGTAAATCCATTGCAATCGATCATCTTTTGTTTTCATTTTTTTTTAAATTTAGGCTCGATTTCTCCTCTACAAAGTTAATCCATCACAAACACATGCCAACTATGGATGGGGACAAGTACGATCGTCTTTCTAAAATCATCAAAATAAAACTAATCCGCTTTTTTTGTTCTAGGCTGTTGGCGCACCGATTTTAACTGATGACGTTAACTTACAAACATTTATGGAACATTTGAAGAAGCTTGCCGTATCAACAACAACATAGAAGGAATTACACACACACACACGAATCTTCTTCATTCCTTTTAGTTTAACTGTTATTTTATTCAATAAATCTATTCATGTATGCGTCATTCCTTCGTTTGTTTTTTTTTCTTTTCAAGTAAATGGTCCAATTACGGAATTCATCTCTTTTTATTTCATTTGAATAACGGATGCACATGTATTATTCTTGCTTTTAGCACATAAAACATATCAATATGCTAAAACTATCTCTCTATGAAGTTAAATATGAATAATTGAAAAGAAGAGAAGAACAAAAAATGACAGCCAGTTCTCGTTTTAATGAACTGGAATAATCGGTCTCTACTGATTAGTTCAACGAGAATTGAATCACACGATTTACATGATCGTGAACATTCTAATTAGAGTTTGTTTCTTTTTCCGTGTCGTATTTCATCAAACAATCGTATGAATATTCATTAAAAACAAAGAAAGACAAAGAAAAATGAGAGTTCAAGTTTTATAGAGTCAACGCAAGAAAAAAATCAATTAGAAATCGATACATGCATCAAGGCTATTTCCACAACGATCTAAATAAGAAACGACATTTGAAGAAAATGATGAGTAACTCGAACGGAAGTTGATGACATTCAATGACTGATGAATATAACTAAACTTATCATCATCATGCATGTTTCTCTTTCGCCTTCTCTTTCATTGCGTGTTATTCAAAGTCTATAGACGAATAAAGAAAATCCGATTATAAACTAAGAATCTATATACACATATATATATGTGTTGCTTATTTTATTCAATGTCAGCCCTCGAGCAATCATTAGTTAAGATGTTTATCGTTGACTATGGGATCTATTTAGGTTTCCTTTTTCTTCTTCTTCTTCTTCTTTATATCTATTTCACGTTAAAATAACAAATAACAAGCAAGTAGATTGATATGCTTCTTTTTTTATTATCTATCTAATCAATATTCTGATGATATCCTAGAAAATAAAATGAAACAAACATTTTTTTTCGACAGGATTTGATTGATAAAGAGAACGAGAAGGAAAAAAAAGAATGTCTGCGTGATGAGAGAACTTTTTATAATCTTATTTCCTTACTTCATGAGACACATGTCGACTTGTGCTTAGTAACAGTCAATCAAAAAATCCACTGCTGAGTTGAGTGCACAGACAAGAGATAATCGAACGAGCAGGAAGACGAAGGAAAGAAAACTCGATGATGATGAACTCCATCATTGCTTTCTTTTTCCGTCGGTTTTTTTTCAATATAAGTCTATTTGAGTAATAGAATAATGATTCGATTGTCGCATTTTCTTCTTCGTTCTCATACGGAGAGAAAAAGAAGAACAAGAACAAGAATGCGGGTTTTCTTTCTATTGAAATATTTTCATCGATTCATATATTTACAAGTATCTATATCGTTAGAGTTCAAGCAAAAGAGAGAGAGAGAAAGAGAGAGATAGATAATACTCTAATCGGGACACGACACTTGAAGAGAAACGGAATCGTAAGAATCTATCATCTCTCGCGAGAACGCACACGTCGTATTCTCGACGCAGTTTTTCTTCTGCATTCTCTCTACGAAAAAAGGAGAAAGAAGGATCGAAGTATTTGTCTTCTCTCCTTTTCTTTTCTATAAACATATCAAGACGACTTAGAAAAAAAAAGAAATTTTTATGCAATGTTATTAGTTTTTTTATTGATTTTCTTTGTTTTCGGTAAGATAATTGGTTGTTAAATAAAAAAAAGTTCATTACGAATTTGACTTATTTTTAATCTAGAAATTCGATTATCATTCGAACAGAAATGTAATCGAGAACGAGTGGGCAAATGGAATGCTGAACAACGATTAATTTGTGATTTACTTGACAATTATCAGGTCAGATGGGGACGACCCGTGAGAAATATGTCAGAAGATGTTGAAGTACGATTCGGTTTGCAATTAATACACATAAGTGATTTAGTAAGTCAAACGAGTGAATATTTGATTGACAGATGAAGACATTTACTTGTTCAGGATGAAAAAAATCAAGTTCTAATTACTAATCAATGGCAAATCTATGTACGTTGATGAATATTTACATTTTCAACTGATCGTTTGTTTTCTTTCGTATTCTAGGAATGGGATGATGAAGCATTGACTTGGTAAATATTTTGAGAAAAAAAAGCCAGTCTGATCAAATTTCTTCTCTTTTCTTTTTTTATTTCAGGAATCCGGATTACTATGGTAGATATATTGTTTTCAAATGAATGACATATCAGACATTTATCGAGGAATTTTAGATAATCTCACGGATATTCGTTTACCTATAAAAAATATTTGGCAGCCAGATGTGACATTATACAACTAGTAAGAACTCGTATTAAACAAATTCCCTGAAGATAAATTTAGTTAATAAACCATCTGTAACTCATTCGTTTATTAAAGTCAAATATGACGATGACGAGAAAAATAAGAAGACGTACACGATTGCCTGGAGAGAGAGATTAGCATGCATCTCGAATTTATTAGATTAATTGTTTTATTCTTTTGTCTAGTGCAGATATACGTCTCGAGGAAAAACGAGAAGTCTTGGCAACTGTTCATTTCAATGGAACAGTATTCTGGAAGCCAATGTCAATTTTTAAGTCAACATGTCAAATTGATATTCGGTAAATTTAGTAAAAAAGAAAAACGAAATCAAGTAGTTGTTTCCTTACAGTCGGTTTCCGTACGATACACAAAAATGTCACATGAAATTTGGCTCGTGGACATACGATCTATCGAAAGTCGACCTACGATTTTATCGTGATATACAAATGTTTGATCTCGATTATTATGTTAAATCGAATGAATGGGTTATTGTTGGCAATACTGCGTCGCGTAATACGGAGAAATATGGTAGATTTTTGTTTTATTTTGTAAATGTTAATCGTTGATGATTTGTATATATAGATTGTTGCCCGGAAATTTATGTTGATTTGAAATTTTATATCGATTTGGAACGAAAAGGTGGATTTTATAATTATATTTTAATTTTACCTTGTGTACTTTTATCGTGTCTTACGTGTATTTTATTTTGGTTACCTGTATGTGAATAATTGAATTTGAATTCAAGAGAACCTTTTTTTCTTGCTTTTATCTTTAGCCGGAAAGTCCATCGAAACTCGTACTTGGTAAATTGAACGAACAAAGAATGAATGTTTATCTTCGTTTTTATTTCTCTAGGAATGAATATATTTACATCATTTTTTGTGTTGCTGCTACTTTTGTATAAAAACATGCCTTCAAATGCTGAACATATACCTCGGATTGGTAATCATTTCATATTTTCTGTCTCTTCATCTCTGTGTTTTATGCATTTGTTCATCTCTCGTTCAGGTGCATATTATTGCTTAAATATGGGTATGATTGCAACGTCAACATTTCTCTGTACAATTGTCGTACATATTTATTTTCGTGGCAGTGGACCAATGCCAACAGTTCTTCGAAAAGTTGAATTTATCCGAATACGAAATGATTATTTTCTAGTTTGTGCTTGTTTTTGTTCCTCGTAGGTTTTTCTCGAATGTTTAGCAAGATTTTTTCGTATGGTTCCTCATACAAATATCTATCAGCAACATGCAGTTAACGGTCTCGTACCACCGATAAAAGCAACATGTGATGGTGATAAATTCGAAAAATTTGAATTATTAAAAGAACGTTTTAAAACATTCGGTGATAAACGAACAGTAACAACAACAAACAATGATTCAATTGAAACATTAGAAATGATAAATAATACGAATCATCAACATCATCATCATCATCATCATTCACATCCTCTTCATCAGAATCAAATACCCGAGAATTCATTAGCTCAACAAATTCAACAACAAATCTCAGCGTCGATTACATTTATGACTGTCGAAAGCGATTTAAAAGAAATTCGAGATTTTCTTCGTACGACACGAAAACATATGGAAGATAAAGAAGCCAAAGCAAAGACAATTAACGATTGGAAACAAGTCGCACTTGTACTTGATCGGACATTTTTTTTTATTTATCTCACAGCAATTATTATTTCACTTGCTGTTATGTTTCCTCGATAGAACAAAGAAAAAATACAAGTGTCTTTTTTTTTTCATTATAAAGTTTCTTGCGATCGGCCACATGAACATTTCAAACGATCGGGTAGTGTTCGATCAATTGAAATATAATGTGTACCACGACTAAAATATTGAGAATTCATAGAAATAGTGAGTTGGTTTTTTTTTCGAGGGAAAACATACAAGAGACCGATGACGGTACGTTGAGGATTTCGGTTTAATTGATTTCGAGCAAAGAATGACAACGATGAACTATCCTCGGAAGGTAATCGACGAGAATAACGAACACCATCAAAAAGACGTTCGACTAGATAATAAAGGAAATCATTGATCATTGAAATAGTTCTGTTTTTGTAATGATTTTACATTTAGCATGATGAGTATCTTGATTGAAATTAAATTTCACATCGTGTGTTAATCTCTTTACAAAACAAAGATCAATTTGTTGAGTTTAATAATCGATAAATAAAACGAATATTTACAATTGTTTCATTGGCTGTTGAAACGACTTGAATATCCGGTTCCATATCAGCGACTTTTTCTACCAATAAAGTCCACTAAAAAAAAGAAAGAAAGAATGAAAATCATTTTCTGCTTTTGATTTATTGAAATCGAACTAAATTGAATAAATATTCATCCGTCAATTGATCCTGTGGAACAATTCCAGCGACCATCATTCTCGAATTTCTTTGAACGTATAAAATCAAATGTTGCCGTTCTTGTTCGGTGTTACTCGAAGGTATATCTTTCCAGCTGACTTGAACTTCGTTTTTGTATTCTTTCGTCGGCGGATCCGATAGTGTCGTTGTTTGTGATCGTTCACGAGCAAACGCAGGAAATCGTTCGTCTTCATCGTCGCTCATATTATCCGATAGGACAGGTTCGAGTACAATACGTTTAACAGGACCATCATTGTTCGTTTGTTGCTCACAATTCGCAATTGTCAAATCGAAATCACGTGTATCATCGATTGTTGTTGATGAACGTGATGTTTTCTTATCTTTGAGTTCTTGTTTAACATCATCAGTAATCGGAGGTTGATCTTCGACGTTCGATGATGATGGTTCTGAATCGGATTCCTTGAAAACAAAGAAAATCTCTCATAATTCGAGTGTTTTTGTTTTTCGATTTACTTCAGTTGTAAAACCACGTGCATCTCGTTCGTTCTCCGATTGAGATGATGCACCATGTGAATTGAATTTTCTGGGTGATGATGAAGATTCATCAGCTGTATCCGTATCAAAACCAGCTTCTTCCGATGAACCGTATTGATCTTGAAAGACAACTAATGACGGATGTTTTCGAGTGCTGATTGGTATTGATGGTACACTCAATCGATGTGGTTGCATTTTAGGAACTGATGATGATGATAGACTATCGTTGGATGATTGAGCCATATCGACAATGATACTAATCGGTTTACTTCGTGAGCTCGATCGTTCACGAGTCGAAAATTCCGTTTGTTTGCTTGAAAACGTTGACCCTGCTGAAGTAGCGACTGCCGGTTTGGGAAGATAAATATGATAAAGTGAAACTCCATTTCGTAAACGAAATTCTGGGTCCCATGCAATGACATTTTCGGAAATGGGATTTTTTAATTGAAAAAGTAATTGTAAATAATATGATGTCTTAGCATCGCATGTCGAATATAAAATCTTATCATCATAACCCATGAAACCATCTTGAATACCGAAATTCGATTTTAAATTACCGAAAATATGTTTGACTTCGAGAAGAACTCGTTGATAGCCCTTAAAAATAAAACTTGATTTAGTTTGACTACAGCAAAAGATATGATTACATTTTTCAATGGCGTATAGTCGATTGTTGCAAATAGACTTGAAAATATTCGATATTGACTTAGAACATAGGTAATAATCGGTGTCAACGAACGATTAAGAAAACCTTTGATTGCATCTTCGCTTCCATATGTCTATAAAAATGTCCAAAACAAAATAAAAGATGGCTCAAAAACAAAAGAAAGAACGATTGTTACTGATTGAACGTGATTCCATGTTCCGTACAACATATTAAATATACTCAAAATTTGATCAAGATAGAGACGAGCTTCTTCAGCTGTATATCGATCGTCAGGTACACATAAAAACTAAACCACAAACATTCGTAGTTACTCGATTACAAAAGAGGTTGAGGGTGTTTTTTTTTACTGCACTATGTCGACCGTAATGTTCATGTGCAATATAAGATTTTCGCAAGTAAAATGTTCGAGCAACAGAATTGAATAGATCATGTTTAAAATACTGAATAATACCAACCATTCCACTACACTCTAATAATTTCTAAAGGCATAAATTCGAGTTTTTTTTTCTACATCTTCGTAGAGTTATGAGATATGTCACTTGTTTTTTTGATTCTTCATCGGTCGGATAGAAATAAAGTATTGCTATTGGAACGATATCATTACTATCACTCGAATCGTTCATTAAATAAAAATCAAAGATGTAAAAAAACGGTGATGCTGTCGATGATTTAAGAGTCGCCATTGAAAACAACTGATCTTTTGCGTGTGTTATGATTAAATAGTCCAGCAACTACTATTACATTCTTTGCTGCCGACTTTTATCTTTTATTTATTTAGTTGATGTCAAACATTGAAATCAAGCAAGTCACGTTTGTTGTTGCTGTTGTTTAATATGAAGAGAAGAAAAAAAAACAAGAAGAAGAACGAACCATAAATACGAAACATTACATGAAAAATAACAAAAACAATGTATGCCTAAATCTGTTTACATCTATAGTTTTTCTTTTTGTTTCTCGAAAAAATATCGATTGTGAATAAGAATGATGAACGATAGGCGTTCTCACATGAATGAAACGGCATTGGATGAATAATTAGTTGGATTATTGTCAGATTCAAGATTTGTTGTTGTTAGAGATGAATTGTTGGGAAAGAAATTATTTTGATAAAAATTCGGCTGTTGAAAATAATCATTGTGCCAAGTTGAAAGATTTTCGAAGGCCGACGATGATGAGGATGATGACGAAGGAGGAGGAGGAGGAGGCGGTAGTGGTTGAGAATTGTGATCGTCGATAAGTAAATTAATTTCATCATCGAGATTACTGAAAAAATTCGATGATGTTGCGCCAAGTGCTGATGGATCGAATAGAAATTGATCGATTGGATTCGAAGACAGTTGTGATGGTGGGAGAGGAGGAGGAGGACGAGGTTCAGTTGATCCTTTCACGTTTGATTGCGTGTTGTTTGTTGAATTTTGACGAATAGCATAGAATTTGCCGTCAGGTGTTCGAATATACGAACCACGATCGGATTTTATCACATGAATACGCACACCCGCAGGTATCTGCTCACGATCAGTTGCACTCAATTGAACTTGTAGCGGATTTTTCAAAACAATCTGTTGAACGGATATTCCATGTTGTTTTAATTGTTCTAATTTTCTATCGTGTATTTGCTGTTGACTGTATTGAGGTAGTGGTGTCATCATTGATGTTGTGGCTTTCATTGATTGAGAAATCGGATATTGAGATTCGAATGAAGACGTCGATGGTGCTGAATACATGTACGAATGATGCGGATGATCATTGAACAAACGAGAATACGAACGAGACTGTGGCATTCGTGATCGATACGACATGCTGCTCATTCGTTTTTCATCTTGATATTCTCGTTGAGCTCGACGTTTTTCTGCCGATGTTAATTGATGTTCTTTTCGATCGCATAGAAGTGATTCATGTGTAAACGGTACTTTGGTAATTGATTGTGAATATTCTTTACAAGTTCGAATAAGTATGTCATCGTCAGTGATTTCATCGATTTTTGTTAACAGATCAGCTGCTGGTGGTTCTTCTTCAGTGGCGAAATGAATTAAATTCTCGACTTCATTTCGAGTGAATTGATTTTGCGGTTGTAATTCATCGACAACACGATCTGACATGCCTTGTTTAGCTACTTGTCGATCGTAGATACGTTTTTCCATCGTGAAATCAGCGATCAATCGATAGATATAACAATGCCGTCGTTGGCCATAACGATAGACTCGACAGACAGCTTGTGCATCGAGACACGGATTCCATGAAACATCCATGACAATGACACGATTTGCAGCAATTAAATTAATTCCTAAACAACCCGCTCTAAACAACAAAATAAAAAGAAAAATATAATTTTATTCAATTGAAAGACGAGCATACCGAGTAGAAAGAAGAAACAATCGAGCATTGGAATTCGGCGCATTGAATGCATTGATTAATCGTTCACGTTCCAGACTGCTCGTTGCACCATCCAAACGAAAATAATTGCTATTCTTCTCCCATTTCTCGTTGGTCAATGGTATCGTACGTTGACTGAGAAATTCTTCGAGTTTATTCAACGATAATAAACTCTGACTGAATATTAAAACCTTATCGCCAATTTCCACACAAAGATCTAAGATTGTTAAAGCAACTTGAAATTTAATTCCATTCATCAATTGACCGCAAACGTACGAATTCAACAGAGAATTCGCAAAATCATAGTCGAATTCTTTCTTTTCCATGGTAAACATCGTCGTTTGCGGTTCGAAATTATTGTTCATTTGAGGTGACGCACGTTGATTAACATTGAATCGATTCGGTGTCGATTTTGTTTTGTTTGCATTCTGATCTAACTCAAAATCGAAGTCAACCTCCGAACCATCTTGTCGATCTCGAACGAATTTATGCAAAACATCGGGATGATTCCAAATCTTACAGCAAATAGCAAAGGCTTTCAATGGATTCAACGTTTTATCGGTGATATTCGAAAGTGCACCGACAGCTTCGAGAAATTTCATATATAATTGCCGTTGAATCTGCGAGAGTTTCAGCAGGACAACATATTCGGTTTTCGGCGGCAAATCACATTGAAGAACATCGGCGCCACGTCGTTGAATGAAACCTTCGAGAAGACTATGAAGAACATGTGCACGAGCACGCATCAGTTTGCCATCTTCAGCTGTCGAATCAATACATTGACCGTTGAGTATTGGCCGTTCGAACATATTGCAAAATTCGAGTTTACTACCGAGATAATTCGGACGAACAAAATCAACCATACACCAATATTCGATTAAATTGTTCTGTAGAGGATATCCCGTGAGAACGATTCGACGATGGGTGCGGATCGATTTCAATGCAATAGCAACGCCAGCTTGATGATTTTTTATTCGATGACCTTCGTCACAAATAACTAAATCAGGATTTAGTAAAGCATTGCGTACATCTTCCATTGTTTCGAAGTTTTTCTCTTCTTCTTCTAAATCAACAACAACAACCGGCGTCGACGGTCGATTCACATTCGATCGATTCGGCGTTTTCGTTGGATTTTTTTTCGTTACCAACAAACGAAACATTTCATAGCCCATAATCAATGTTCCACCCGTTTGCGACCATTTTTGTACCATTTGTATGCGTTGTATCGATTTCTTCGTTGTTTCATTTAATATATACAATTGAAACGAACGTTTATATTCAAATTCAGGACTGTCAATTGGACACCAATGATTGAATTCATGAAGCCAATTTTGTATTGTATTTATTGGTACAACAATAAGCACGGATTTGGCCGTCGTATAACGAAGTAGAACGTCGATAAATGTGATGACTTGAAGAGTTTTTCCACAGCCCATGGAATGTGCAAGAATACAACCGAGACCGACTGATGCTTGAAAACGTTGAAGAGACTCAACGATATTATCATACATAAAACGTATGCCACCGATTTGATGCGGTTTAAGTACAGGACAAAGATGTTGAGCTATATACAAATCAGGATCAACAGATGGATGATTAACATTAACAAGAATACGTCCGTTCTCATCAGGTGTATTGATTCGATCGTCGAGATGCAATCGTTGTAGTTTTTGCGTTAGTTTATTATTGACACTTTCGTAATTATTATCGACACATTGTACATCCGAATCATTACTATTATCATCATTGGTATCGATGGGTTCTTTCAATGGTATTTGATCTTCGAAATTCGATGCTAATAATGAACCTAGATCGTCGTCATTTGAATTGGATTTGATTTGTTCATTATCATCATCGTCATTGTCGTCGTCGTCGTCTAAGAGAATGCATTCATCATCATCGATAGACTTATTGATTACTGGTGGCGGAGGTATCAATGGTTGATTGATTTCTTCTAAACGTTTGAGACGTTCTTGTTCAGCTTTGAGTGCTGATAGAGTGTCGTCTTGTAATTTATCTTTCGTCAATAAAGTTCGAATGTTTCGACGTTTATATGATGGTTGACTTTTGGATTTTTTCTTTTTTTTCGTTGCCGGTTTGGTTTTGTCTGATGTTGAATCGAGTTTACGTTTTTTGATTTTGATTTTTAATCCATTTGTTGAAACGATTTCAGCTGTTGATATCGGTGGTGGTGGTAATGATTCTTCGTCTTCGATCTCATCATCATCATCATCATCGTTTGATTCTGTTTCATTATCATCTTCATCATCATTTTTCAAAAACTCATCCAACGTATCTGAGAAAGGCGAACCGTCCGTCATAGCAATTAGATCATCTGAAAAACTTCACAAATATTATTCCTAATCTTTTCATTGAAACTCACCTAATTCGATACGTTTTATGTTCCGTTTCGTTCCTATTGATATTTATTATTTATGGACTTGCACTGTACTCGTTTTCTTTCTTTTTTTTTCTTCCTGTCATTGATCATGTGATTGGTAGAATGAATTCAACCAATGAATAATCTCATTTGTCGTACGTTCTTCAAGAACATTTGCACGACGTTGGGTAAATTCTAACAGGGAAGAAATTCATAGAAGATTGAGCAATTTTTATGTCACAATCTAAAAGATAAATTGTGTCATCTTGTTTTTTCTGCAACAATTAATTCAGTCTGATTCGAGATTTGTTTGTATTTGAAGTACTCAATGAACTTATATATCGAACAATTCGATGATTTGAATTGTCGATGGTTGGTTAATTGATAAGAACCAATGTGAAATTTTGTGTATTGTCAGACACATTTCTTCTTCTAATTAAACATGAGTAAATCACATGAAATTACAGCTTGGATCGATTTAAATATCATTGATAAACCATGGGGTAGATCATTGACAAAAGAATTCGATGAGAAAAAATCGAAATATCTCATCGAAAGTATGCCCGTACCAAATACAATCGCATGGTTAGTTGTTGTTGTTTGTTGGGTTTTTTCGATTCAAATCATCATTATCCTAGGTCAATATCGAATGTTGCAAATAGTATCGATGAAGAATTTGTTAGTCAATTATTACTTCTCATGACAATCGAACAATTCTTTCAATTTGTATCTGTTTGTCAAACGAATAAAAGCAACATGTCAGATCTATTTCAAACAATTAATAGTAAATATAATTCAAAAAAATCGATCACCATCGTTGTTATCGGTGTTAATTCATCATTAAATTTAACTAAAACAATTCCACGTTCATCAGGTATTAAATCGACTGATCTCGATAATATCTATCTTGATTTACAATTACAATTCAATTGTATTATGAAATATGCTGAGAATGAACACGATCTTGCATCGTTAATTCTTTCGTTTACGAAAGCGGTTACCGTTGCACCGGAAAAACGTTTGAAGAATATGTCGCCATTTTCGTTTCATGTCGATGCTATGAAACAATACAAACCGATTCGTGTTGATATCGATCAAGCAAATAAAACGCTCGAACAACTATGGAAACAGATTCTTCAACAATTTCCACACATGGGCACGGAACAAGCACAAGCAATTGTGAATCAATACGGAAGTGTGCAAGCATTAGTTCAAGCATATCGATCGTGTACAAATGAAAATCAAGCGAAACTATTATTAGCAGATATTCAAGTTCGTCGTGGAGCAGGAGTTTTAACAACAACACGAAAAATAGGACCGCAAATGTCAGAAAAAATCTGGAAACTATTCACATCGAATGATGGAAATGATCTTTTATAAAAAAAAAAGAGAACATAAAGATTTATTTATTTTTTATTTAATTGTAGATAGAAATAATGTTTCTTGTTGTATTTGATTTTGATCATACGATTATCGATGAGAATTCAGATCTTCATATAAATAAACTTTTTCCTTCGGATGAAACTCGATCGATAGCTGAAAAGACGCGTCCACAATTCGATTGTTGGACAGATCGTATGCAAGAAGTATTCCGTCAATTACATCAATTCAATATCAAACAACAAGATTACATTGAAAATATGCAACAAATTCCCTTAACACCGGGTTTTTTACATCTAATTCAATATCTTCATTCATTGCCTAACAGTCATCTTATCATAGCCAGTGATTCGAATCTCGTTTTTATTGATACAATTTTAAAACATCATCAACTCGATTGTGCATTCAAAGATATATTCACAAATCCAGCTTATTTCAGTCAGGAGAATGGTTGTTTAATCATCGAACAATACGGACAGCAGACATGTCCAACATGTCCATCGAATATGTGTAAACGAGAAATCATTGAGAAATATATCCACGCAAAATTTCCATCCGATACTCGAGTATTATTCGTTGGTGATGGACATAATGATGTTTGTGCGGCTGTTAGTTTGAAGAAAGGTGATCTTGTTTGTGCACGAAGTGGTTATCGAATGGCAAAGGAATTGAAAACGAGTAAATTACAAGCCGAAGTTTTTGAATGGACCGATGGAAAACAAATCGAAGATTTTATTAAAGAGAATTGGTTGAAATAAATAAAATTGATTGATTTATTTTTTATTGCAGATTAAAAATCTATAAAATATGTTTGCAAATTTTAAACAATATCTTCTGGTAGAGAAACATTTTTGTACATCAATTAAATCGTTCTTGTTCTTTTTTTTTTCTTCCTATTCAATAAAAGAAATCAACAATTCAATGTAGAAATTTTCATTTAACTTCGAAATCATTTTTACCATTAATTCCTATGGTTATCGAACAAACAGGACGTGGTGAACGAGCCTATGATATCTATTCACGTTTATTAAAGGAACGAATTATCTGTGTTATGGGTCCGATAACCGATGAATTATCGAGTTTAGTTATAGCACAATTACTTTTTCTTCAATCGGAAAGTTCGAAAAAACCCGTACATATGTATATCAATAGTCCAGGTTAGTTTGTTGGTTCATATTTTGATCAACTGTACGTTAGATTCTTTTTTGATTAGGTGGCATTGTTACAGCTGGTCTTGGAATTTATGATACAATGCAAGTATGAAGTTAATTGACTGCGTAAGATGAAAAATCTCGACTTCGAATTTGTAGTATATTACACCACCGATTGCGACTTGGTGTGTGGGCCAAGCATGTTCAATGGTAATAGAAAATTAAGATAAATCATAATCATAGCTTTGAAATTTATTATTTTCAAAAGGCGTCACTTTTGTTAACATCCGGCTCGCCTGGTCTTCGCCATTCATTACCACATTCGTTCGTAGAATACTATTAATTTAGATACAAAAAAAGCCTCTTGCTCTTCTTCTTCTTCTAGGCGAATTATGGTTCATCAACCATCAGGTGGCGTAAAGGTATAATTATATTCGCAAAATTTCTGATTACTACATACTGTTTTTCTTTTTTTATAAAAAAAAGGGGCAAGCAACTGATATTATGATTCATGCGGAAGAAATATTAAAATTAAAGCGTTTAGTCAACCATCTTTATGTTAAACATACGGGTCAAACAGCGGAAGAAATCGGTAGGAAACTAGTTTTTCTATTTTTTCTTCTTTTTCACAGGCTTTATTTATTCGAATTTTTATTAGAAAAACTGCTCGAACGTGATCGATTTTTTGATGCTGAAAGTGCAAAACGTCTTGGCCTGATCGACAAAGTTCTCGAACATCCTATTCAAGACATGCAAAAAGAGGATGACAAGCAACAAAAATCATAATTCAACTTTTTCTTGTCTCAAAACAACAACACACACACGTATAATAAAATAGGATTTTCTGTGATTCTGTCAAATCTAGTTCAAACTATTCAAAAATTTGATTAACACAATAATTTCATATTAAACACGAAATCCTATTGCCATTAGTTTGTCATGTCAAAAAAGAAAAGATTTAGGTTGATTTCAAACCGATAGACAGACAATATTTATTATTAGTTAAGACTAATGAAATGTAGGAGTCAAAGAAAAGATAGAAGAGTTTTTCTTTTGTTTTCTACGAAAGTACACGTCGCATAATATCTCGTGCCACTCCACCTACTTCATTGACAATCATCGGATTAACGCCTATTTTTTGTGCACCGAATTGAACGACCTGCGCAGCCACATTTCCGACTGCACCGGGAAATGGCGACGGACTTCTCCCACGTTGTCGTCCAGGAAATGGCGATGGACTTCTGCCGCGTTGTTGAGGATTATTCAAGTAGGCTTGCATTTGAGCAGCAATCTTATTATAGTGCATACCAGTGCCAGGATTCATTCCTGTGGGAAAATTCATTGTGTTAACTGACACGTCAAAATTGTCCTACGGTCACGGTTTTTATTCAATGATAACAGCATCACGAGCAAAATTTATACGAGTAGATCAAGCGTGACAAGAAAAAAAATTAGTAATCAACTCGTAATTTTTTTTTCTTCTTTCTGTTGATAAAAAAAAAGAGGAAAAGCAATCAACAATAACAACATTAAGACAATAAAAAAACGCCTTCCAATTAAGTCGTATGCCGTGCTTTTGTTATTAGATTGTCCTTATCTGCATAGATATTTCGGCATGCAGTCCGCTGAGTCTTGGTTTGATCGGTTAAAGAAGCAGGCCGTTGAGTTGATATTTTTCTTGTTGTTCGTTGATTACTCGTATTTAAAAGATTTGGACTATCCTGTCGAGTTTTACGTTGATTATCGAGATTTTCTCGTTGAATACGTGTAAAACGTGCCTGAAAATAGGGTGATTTACGATCTTGACAATGAAATAAACGTCGACGTAATTGTCTAATATCACTCTATAAGAGGAAAAACAAACACAATCGAATATAAAAGCAATAAAAAAAAACAAAGTTATTCGTCATACTCGAAATCTTGCATTTGCAAAACCGTAAATAATCGGATTGAGTGCCGTATTTGATACAGTGAGAAAATGTGCTGTTATGTACAGAAGTTTTAAAACTGTTGGATTAGGACAAAAATGTTGATAAGGTGTACCGGCATGACACAATAAAATATAGCTTAATTGAAAGACATTCATTGGTAACCAAAGAATAGCATATAGAATAACAAGCGCAACTAACATTTTAATACCCTAAAGAAAAAAAAAGAATATAAATTTAAATAAACTTGATAATGTTTTATCTTCAAATGAATAGAATTTTCAATTAAGCATAAAAACACGTATCAAATCTCGTCGCTCACTCATATAAAAAAAAACCCTTTTCCATCTGATGTTCCTACAGGAGACAGGAGATGAATTCCCATTAAATATTCCCGACATTAGATCTCCTATTTCATTAAAAAATAAACCCCATGTAGGATTGTTTCATTCCTTGAAACAATATTATTAATTATTTATTAGACATATTCGATATCGAATACAACAGAATAAAGAATTTTCTAATGAGCGGAAGCGACAGATTTTTTTTTTCGATATAAATGCCATTCTAGTTGAATTAATTGTGTACTTGGAAATGTCGATGTTTCATAATAATAAGAAGAAAACAAACTTTTTTATACTATTCATCAACTATGATCTTTGTCATTCAATCAAAAAGGCAGGAAAAAAAGGAGATTTTTATTTTTTTCTCACTTGTTTTAATTTCTTTTTAAATTGAATATTTTCATTTGTAAATAAATTTTTACTGTTTGTATTCGAATTTAAATCATAATTAACATCGTTACGTCGTTGCCAGAGAAGAACGGCTATGCGTAGATAAACGAAGGCGAGAATAAAAAATGGAATGAAATATGTTTGAAGAAAATTTAAGATCGTTCGTTGAACTTCAACTGGCCGTGTGCCTTTATTTGGTACACATTGAACTGTATCGACAAGACGATATTGTATCTGTTGAAGATACATCATTGTTTCCAATGAATCCGATGAATTCTCCAATGAATGAGAGTAATCATGTAATAATTGTTGAGAATTTACCCAGAGACGTCGTTCCTCTTGAGGAATTGATCGTGCTGGTGACCAAACAATTGCTAAAAAGATACTCAATATCCAAATGATTAATATGGCAAGAAAATTTCGTTTCTTAGCCGAATAGATTTTAATTGTTAATGGATATTTTAAGACGCAGTATCGGTCAATAGCAATAGTGATTAATGTTAATAGAACGCCAGATACAGAAAATGTTTTAAAACCATCTAAAACGCCACATAATGCTTTTGCGTAAAGCCAACGTTGAAATATAAGTGAGGTAATTGTAAATGGTATACAGTACATTGTCATTATAATATTAAATAAGGATAAATTCAGCAGAAATGGTGTCAATTCTGAACGGGAACGACGACCAAAGAAAAAGATAATAATAGAGACTGAATTCGTAAAAAAAGAAAACATTATCATAATACCATAGATAAGTAAAATAATGATTTCGTATGTATATAAATCCGAAAATGAGAGATATGTTAATGCGTATGTGTCGGTGTAGTGTTTTAATTGTATTGCTTTATTGCGAAGAATTTCGTGTGAACTCATCATTGAATCTTTAAAATAGAAAAGAAAGAAGATATTTATAGACAGATAGACAGAGAGATATGAGTCCTTTTTTCCTCTTCTTCCTATATATGATGATTCCAATTTTGTTTCTCGTCTTTTTAAGAATGATAATACTCATTTCCCAGTACGACACACAAGCGCAGTCGAAGAAAAGAGAAAAGAAAAAGGAAAAAAAATATGATGAATGATGGCAGATTGATGTAGTGTATAATCATGTCTACCGAAGGATATTTATTCACTAAAAATATATTCCTAAACAGTATCTTTTATTAAGTATATTTAATAATAATGAATGATTCGAGAGAATAAAAAAAAAAGATAAGCCTCATAAAATATTTTTTCCTGCATAATAATAATAATCATCATTACAGATGTAGATATGAAAGAAAAACAAGAGACTTATTATGAATATATACTTTTCATTATGTTTTATCACGCTACCAACAACGAACGAGGGCATAGACACATACACACACATATGGTTTGTTCATTCGTTCATTGAATAGTATAATTGCCATCATTGAGAAAAGAAAAGTAAAGGAAACTCTATAAGATCGAATGCTATTGACACTCAAATGAAACTACTTAATGGAGGTCATTGAATCTAATGCATGTATTTATCAATTTAGTTTATACGTAGTGTTTTTCTCTTATTTCCGATCGTCGAACTATGCACTTGTATATATCACGATGTACTCTCGGAAGTACGCCTAGACGAATTATGGCATCGATGATTTTTTGTTTTGATGAAGTATCTTCAGTTCGAAGTATTTTAAACAGTAAATTTCTAATTCATTCACATTCACCGATCTTTTGACAATCGGACACGAAGACTGTCAACATTATTTTTTTTCTCTTCAATGCAACTGTCATAAAAGAAACAAGACAAGTCTTTGTATCACATCCTTTTTTTTTACATATTTGACTGAGAAAAAAAAAACTTTGTCACACTTGTTATTTATTCGAGATTAAAGTTCATTTCGATTTATATTATTTCCAGGAAACTGTGCTCATTCTTTGTTTGAATGATTTCTCTGCATCGATGAATTGTATATCATTATTATTATAAAAAATAGTCTGAATTGTGTTCTTCTTTGTTCTGATAAAAATGACGTCAAATAATTGCGGTATTGAACATTTTGTTCTTATATCATGAACAATAGTAAAACTAATTGAAAACTATAATTATACTTCCATCAACGAGTTTGACAAGAACGCGATTTTTGAAGAAATTAGTCTAACTGAAAATAAGTTCATTTAACACCTAAATACACTAGAGCGATTCATTTCTTTATTATCATCGAAGTAACTTTTCTTCCTATTAACCCCTGAGTATAGGACAACGATCTAAAATTAGATTGCAATATTGTAACGTAGCAAATAACTAAATACGTGGTTTTTTCAAATAAAACAAATTCAATCAATTACGTTTGTTATCCAACTTCGTGTATAAACTTCGATGAAAATAAGATTCATCATTATCATATCTACTACAGAGTATAGTAAGCGTAAATGTTTAAAATAACCACGCACGAACCTTTTTTAGAGATAAACTTCCGGTTATTTTAACTGGATTAATTATGATCTCTATGATGTTTGTTTCTTTTCCCTCGACGTAGTTTTTTTTACTCTGACACTATCGATGATGCGTTAAATTTCTCTGGTTACACAATCCCTAGATGTCAGACGAGAACAATAGGACGCATTTTGTCGCTATTTTAATCATGAAAGAGGATATATCTTAGTTTTGATGATTGACAATGAAATCGGTATGGTTTCTAATTAAATAAATAAAAGAACAGATTAATCGGTGAACAAATATTTTTGTTAAATGCAGGCGATAGCACCGGTTGATGTTCATGTTGAAAATGATTGGCATGATAAACAAAAAACTCGAATGCGTACACGTGCTGTGAAAAAAACAATCAAGATTCCAAAACAAACAGTTAAACCGAAATTAATTTCACCAGTTCATTCGCAAAGTTCATCGCCTAATCGAGGACCATGGTAGGTCATCTTTTTGATTAGAAATTGATGTTGAATAGAAATTTATTTGATTCACAGGGTACCAGCACCTGCTCGTTCAACCAAAGGACAAAAAATATCTTGGCAGGTTGGATAAGAAAAGATTGTTTTATTTAGTTTTTCTATTTTTTTGATATTTTTTGTGTCGATTCAGAGTTCGAAATCGCGGCTCGAAATTAATCCTGTAACTGAAATAATTATCGATGATGAATTGAATACAGATCGTAGTTTACAAAATACAATAACTCATTCACCACCGAATACACCTTCAACAGAAACCAATGATAAATTAATGACTGAAATTCAAACATATGAAAAACGTATTCAAGGACTCATCGATGGCATTGGCATGCTTAAAGATCGAGTATAAAAATCTCATTTGAGTTTGTTAAACAGAAAAGAAAACATTTCATTATTAGATTCAAAGTCATGCTAGTCAAGAACAAACAGATCAACTTCGTTCAGAAATCGATTCATCGTTACTTGAATTAGAACAAATTCAACGGAACTCTTCGGCTCAGACTCGAGCACGTTCACGTTCGTATTCACCGAGTACGAAAGAACGAAAACGAAGTACAACACCGAAAGTATCCTTTCAAGATGATCAACCAATTATCGAAAAGTTGTATAATATCTAATGTTGAAATTATATTCGAACACTTTTTTTTTTATTCTATACTTCAGACGAAGACCGAGAAGTACAACGCCCATTCAAGGTCCAATCTATTTGAATCCTGATCGAGAACAACTTTTAATTTCTCTAACTGAATCCGAAAGTGATATTACACAAATTATCAAACAATTATCATCGATTAAAGATAGTCTCGCACGATTAAAACTCGTACGTTAACCAAAGTTTATCATTCCACCCTAAATAAGTTCTATTTATTTATTTATTTAAACTTCAAGATCAGTAGAAAAAGAAACAAGCGATAACATTTTTTTTTCGTTTACTTTTCAAATTGTTGATTTGTGTGTATCTAAGGTTTCAGCTAGGAGAAGAGAGAGAGAGAGAGAGAAAAAAAATTGAGTGTATATAAATCGAAGTGTGTACATGCCTTTAGGACGATCAAACCGTATCGTTTGAAGTTGATCAATTGCATCGCAATCGAAACGAACTTCTGCATTCGATTGAACAATACGAACGTTCAAATCGTCAACTTAAAGACAATCTTCGTCAACAATATCATTTAGAAGCTGAACATGCTATTCAAGTTGAACAAAACGAAGCATTAAAAATGCACATCAACGAACTTCAACACGAAAATCAACATATTCGACATGTTTTATTAGACAGAGAAAACGATAATATTATGTTATTAAACGAACTCGAACGTATAAGAAATCAAACAATCGGCTTTGATACAATGAAAACATCATTGGAACATAATCGTGCTCATCTTCAACGAGAATTATACACCAAAGAAGGAGAAATCAATCGACTTCAATGTGCCTTACGAGTACACTAATCTTTACATTTTGAATATAATTCATTTTTTTTTGTTTTCAATAGTCATTAGAACGTGATCTTCAACGTAGTCGTCAGCATTGTAATCATCTCCATCGATCGATGAAACGTCCATCTTTATATTCTCCTCCAATTAGTTCATCTCCACCACCGTCGCCTCCGCCTCCTCCTCCTCCGAAGAAAGCTGTAACAACCGAACGATTGCTTGATCAAGAAAGTCAGGCTGAAATCGCCCGTCTACGTGCCCAATTAGAGCAAGCTGAACAGTTAGCAAATGAATATCAAGCCCAATTACGTACACAAACATTGAAATCATCGGCGAATAACAGTCGAAATCATTTATCAGAAATTGAATTAGAAAAAGTCCGTTTTAAATTACAAAAACGTATCGAAGAACTCGAACCATTGCCCGAACTATTAAAACAAGCCGAACAGAAAAATGTAATCTTACAAAAGCAAATCAATGACCTACAAAAACATCAAACGCCGGTCAATGCCGATGATCAATATCGAATTTTACAACGGTAAAATACTCTCATTCTTTAATAAAAAATCAGCAATTTTACATTTGTCTTTTGGTTTTTTTTCTTGCAGACGAATAACTTCGTTAGAAGAACAAAATCAGAAATTAACCGATGAACTACGAGCTGTTCAAAGCAGTTCTCGACAATTACCTGAATCGAAATATCGAGACGATACAAAATTTGTGCAACCACGAACAGTAGTAGTTCCTTCTCAACCGAGTATGTTCGATCTCGAACAACAAATTGCTCGTCTTCGTCTCGAATATACTCAATTAAAACGCGAAAAAGATGATCTCGAACGACGATTCAATACTCAATTAAGTGATATGAAAAGTAAATTAGATCAATCGAATAATACGAATCGTTCAATGCAGAATTATTTGAATTCATTGAAAACAACTTACGTTACACTTTTTAATGAGACAATACCAACATGAAAAACGATTGATTTGACTGAAGTTTCCTCAGGAATCGTTTTGTTTTGTTTTTCTTTCTTTCTGTGGGATTATAAATCGAGTTCTCTATGTGTATTCGATTAATAGAATGTAGCAAAACCTTTCTTTTTTTTTATTCACAGTATATTCAAATTAATTGATTAAATAGAATTTGTTCTTTTTTTCTATTTTAAATTACACTGCAAATTATTTACACAGAAAAAAAACAAAATTCTAATGCTTGTGATGATATGCTGGAGCTGGATAGTAATAACCAGGTCGACCGCCGATGTAACCATCTCGATTTATATCGATATGTGTAGCCCGTTCGATTTTACCGATAAGACCTAGAGAAACCAATAATGATGATGATGATGATAAGATTATGATGATTTACCTCCGCCTGGTGCGGGTCGATATCCGCCAATTACACCATCACGATTGAAATCAATATGAGTTGCTTGTTCGAGTTTTGCTCGAATGCCTGGTCCACCAATTCGACCATCGCCATTGAGATCGATACCTAGTTTCGATTCTAATTTGTTTGTTAAATAATCTGCAGAGAAATCAATAAGAATAAAATAAATAACATCTTCGATATTCTATCACAAGACTTACTCATAGTTGTTTTTCTTCTCTTTGTTTTCGATATGTAAGAGGATAGTTCTTCTTCTCTTTCTTTATATACTCAAGAGACCGAAAGAGGAGGAAAGAGATGAGTCAATAGGCTTTTCGAGAAAGGAAAGAGCCTCTGACGTTATGATATGTATGCATGTATGGATGGATGTAGGAGTTGTCAATGAGTCATACAACAATGAGTATATTTTATTTTGCATACTGATCTGGATATCAACTCGTTCAGTTTCTATTAGAAAAGTTTAATCTTCCAGAACAAAAAAAATCATATAAGATGTTCTCAGCATCTCTTCTATGACATAGTTTGAAAGCATTTCTTAGTATTGTTCAAGTTGTTGTAGCTATTGCTTCTTATGTAGTCATTTCAACTTCTGTCGATGTTGTTGTTATTGTAGTAGTGGTGGTAGTGGTAGTTATTAGTGTTGTTGTTGTTGTAGTGATAGTGGTAGTTATTGGTGTTGTTGTAGTGATAGTGGTAGTTATTGGTGTTGTTGTAGTGATAGTGGTAGTTATTAGTGTTGTTGT